>VFSW01006871.1_pt1 | contig 16636 bp, 13 predicted proteins | sample 5358111 | NCBI WGS metagenome assembly VFSW01 (sample SAMN11554181, study PRJNA540505) | mine drainage metagenome | isolation source: sediment from site ElyBrook_90M | place: USA: Ely Copper Mine, Vershire, VT | collected 2017
GGAACGCGTTGCATCCACTGCAACAGAAAATATCGTGCACCGGATTGCATGCCCTCTTCATGGACATAGCCTCCGAGGAACCCAAAGACTAAACGGCCTGCGCTTGCATAACAGGCATAGGAGAATGTCGCGAGGCCGGCAATGGCTAAGGGCATCTTTGAGTCTTTGCGCTGCCACAGCGCGGGGAACAGCACCAGTGGATAAAATTTGATGAGGATAGCGGCCCCTAAGAAAAGGCCCGTCGGAATCGGTTGCTGCCGCTGGCGCGCAAGTAGCGCGAGGACGATAAAAGCCATGGCCGCTGAGTCCAAGTGTCCGGAGCTACCGATCTCCCAAATCAATAAGGGACACCATGCGTAGAGCAACACTACTTCCCTGCGCCTTCCAAGGGCTGGCAGTAGCTGGATGAGGGCATAGACGGTAATGCCCTCAAAGAGAATCATTGCCAGCTTCATGAAGGTGACCGAAGCGTTGATCCATGTAATGCCATAAAAGAGAAACTGGGCGAACGGGGGATAGATCGTGTGCGCGTAGTCGCGACGATTTATGTGATCGAAGAGGTTCTGGTTTGGAGCCCTGAGGAACGTGAGCGCTGGATCGCCTGGAGCATATCGATACGGGGAGATGTGGGCATGCTGGACGACGCCGTCCCAGGCGTATCGGTAAATGTCCGATGACATGAACGGTTCGGGCAACAATGTGACCAGCCGGAATGCAATGCCAAAGCAGATGAGAAGTGGCAGGGTGAAACGATTCGCAGGCAGCGTGAGGATTACAGCGGCTGAAGCTGCAAACAAGATAACGGACGAGCCCGCGACGGCGGAGAATCCGAACATGAAGTGATGGAACTCGACAGTAAGCTGCCTGGTGCAAGAGAGGAGTCCAAACCCAAGCAGGGACAGGATAGCGTTTGTCATCCAGGGGCGATAAGTTGGCCTATGTGGAGACTCGAATAACTTCATGCGGAGCCATCCAATTGCTTGAGAAACTGCCGACTGTAGTCTGCGGCGTAACCGGGCAACGAGGTAAAGTCGGGCTGACGACCTTCGATCAGTTCCGATCGAAGGATGGACAGAGTTGCCGCGTCGTCGACGTCGTACCATAGCGGCAAGAGAACCAACTCGACACCGATACTGTGAATGGCTGCGACTGTCTCTGCGCAGACCGAAGCTGTGCTCCAAGCGATGTTCTCAAATGGCGAGGTATGCGCCTGCTTCATGCCGATCAAATAATAGCCGCCATCGTGAGACGGGCCAAGGACGATGCGATCACCTGGCTGTTGCAAGGCGTCGACTGCCATCGCGAAGGCAGCCCTGGGCACCGTAGGGGAGTCAGAATCGATGAGACAAACCGACGAGAAGCCGCAACTGAATAAATCCTGTGCCGTGGTCAAAAGCCGTTCGCCAAAACCATCGCCGCGTTGAGGCAGGAGCATATAGTCCGGCGGCAACAGTCCTTCGAAGAGATGTTCCTCTCCCACGGGTGTATACGAGATGACACCTGAACATGGACTGACCTCGGCCAAGCTGGCGATGTTGGTAGTCGTATCCCTGAGAAAGCAGGTGTTGATGGCGGCGGCTTGCTCAGGCGTAAGAGGGGGTGATAAGCGAGTCTTTACCTTGCCGGGGCGTGGTGCCTTCGACATAATTGCCAGCCCACAGTGCGATTGGAGAGACGAGTACACATGGTTGGGATCAAGGATCGGATAGGCCATCAGGCAACGCTCCAAGAATTGGTGGCAGGGATTCCATTGACGCGCATCTCTGCACTTTTAGGCTCAGCTACCATGTCGCTGCTCTTTTCGCAGATGGCGCACTGGTAGTCTCCATACATTTGGATAGATACATTGTTCCAGGGCTGAGAGCGTGCGAGATCCTCAAACTCTCGCGAATTAAGTACCTCGGCAGTCTGTAGTAAGGCTCCCTGACGAGGGGACCGAATAAAATGACTCGCAATACGCATTGCCGTGAGCGGAAGTTGCGTCTTGAAGTTTGCCGTTGGCTCAGCCAGGAAAAGGCGCCCACCCGGTTTGAGCACGCGGAATATCTCAGAGATCAAAGCCTTACGATTGGCCACGACCAGAAGGAGGCGAGAACTGATGACCGCATCCACTGCTGTTACGCAGGTAGAGAGAGACTCCACATCGCCTTGCTGGAATGTGCAGTTATCGAGGGCATCCGAGGATGCTCGCCCCTGAGCCCATGCGATAAGCCGTTGGGATCGGTCGAGCCCGAGTACCTGTAAGCGAGGATAACGCTGCGCTAATCGGCGGGAATAGAATCCTGGACCACAACCGACCTCAAGGACAGACATGCCTCTCGACGAGACTCCATCTGGAAATAGAGCGTTGGCAATCTCGTTCGTATGGTCGCGAAAGAGGTGCTCTCGACAAAACGCATAGAGCCACGCGCAGTCTTCGAAGAGATGTGTCGTGTCCGCTTCACTGTTGGTGTTCACCGGACCACCTGCATCCTCATCCATACGCTACTTCGTTTCTCCTGAACGTGAATGAGTCATCTCAGAGCCCGGCGTACCAGTCGTAACCAAGCTTCGTCCAGTAGTCGTCTGGCCTGCTGTTGGTATAACTGATGAGGCCGATGCGCTTGATCTGCTTGTATCCGTATTTGGTGGGCATGTGCAGTCGCAGTGGAGCGCCATGGTATTGGGTTAGCGGCTGCCCCATCATCTCGGTTACGAGAAGGGTTTGGGGATGACGACAGACCTCGAGATCGTACCCTGTGTAATAGTCTCCGTCCGGCGTCTCCATATACACATACTTTGGCTCTTTGCCGTCGATGAGAGCAGGGGGATACGCATCGAGAAGATCTACCATGCGGATACCAGCCCAATGGACAATCTGACTCCAGCCCTCGATGCACTTGAACTGGGTGACCAATTCGTGCCGTGGGAAACTGAGGATGTCCTGCATGGTCAGAAGCAGGCCTGGAGTGCCCTGGGCGAGTGTAGAGGCGCTCTGGCCAGCCTCCTCTTTGCCGCGAGGCATTCGGCCACTCCGGCTCTCTTTCTGTCTCTCTACTTCCAGCATCGATGGGGGTGACATCTTCTCGGAGGTTCTGGCAGAAGGTGGGGGTGTTTTGGTATCGTGTCCCTGATCTTCCATTGCCTTCTCGTCGAGGTAGACATAGTCCCAGGCCGTCACATCGCGACTGTAGCGCGGGTGCGTGGCGGATGCTGTTGAGCCTACGAGTTGCAGCCGGTAGCTGGCTGGAGCGAGCATGTTCTTCAGGCCATAGACTCCATTCACCCTCAGATTCTCTGCTTCGGAGATAGAGTAGGTGGGAGCAAGCGCTCGATCGTTGAAGGTCGCCTTCGAGATCGCGGCATTGGTTTTGAACGCCTTCCTGTAGCCACTCGGCTGCATCTCATCCGCTGGCAAATGATCGAGCCAGTGGTAGAGGCCATATCCTGCCGCTGCCGCTACGGCTGCAACCGCGAAAGAACGTCTTGTATGTCTTCTCGAATCGGACAGTACCGCCGCAGTAGATTTGCTCTCTGCCGTGGTGGCGTTCTCCGAACCCACAGCCAGAGATCCGGCTTCAACACCGTCAGCGCCGTTCGTCTGATGTTCTGGCGTCAAGTCAGGCAATGAAGGCTGCTTCTGTTCTGGATCGGGCTTCACCATGATCTCCTCTCTGCCTCTACAGATACGTCTTCTTCATTCTTAATCTCTAGTCCACTTACCATACTTCGGAAGTTGTTCCATCCTGCCAGGATGACCTGGGCCACATGCACTCCAAAGAAACCTACAAAACCCAGAGTGATCCAAAAGTGCTCCCATCGGGCCATCTCGTATCCACCGAGAATTGTAGTCAGCCAGTGCATCTGAGTGGGCTTGTAGATCGCCAAGCCGGTGAGCAGCATACCGAAACCCATCAGGATCACAGCGGTATAGGCGATTCGCTGTGCGCCGTTGTACTTGGTCTGCGGCGGCAGGCCCTTTCGAAGATGGAGATCAACCAGGGTCACCTGAATTGCGTCGCGCACGCTACGTTTCTGCGGTATGAGGAATCGCCACTCTCCGGAAATCGCAAGGAACGCTACGTAGGCGATTCCATTGGCTGCGAATATCCACATAAAAAAGAAGTGGTGCCCAAGACCCTGCGTGACGTGGTATGGGGCATTGATTCCCTTCCAGAACCAGTCCGGGAAAAAGCGAAAGAGGGTGATCTTTCCTATACCTATGCGGTAAATCGCATGCGGATGCTGATACGCATTGTCAGAGTCATTCCAATAGATCAGGAGACCACTCCAGATCATGATGAAGAGAACAGGGAAATTGACCCAATGCATCCACCTGATCGCAAGTGGGTGCTTTCGATCAAGACGAATCGACTTGGACGGATATGCAGACTGTTTCATCATTGCCCTAACTTATGGAATTATCACACTACAACGGTAGATTGTTTGAGTTCGATCGCACTCAAAGGTTACATGGATAATTGATAGGTGACATTTTAACGCTCCTGCAAAGTACAGGGTGGCTTAGCAGGCAAGCATGCACCGTTTTGCCGGTATCCCTATCCAGAATAGCTATCCCAGATAAGCTTCCCACTACCGAAACGTTCTGATGGGCCCTGCCAGCGTTTTCGCCGCGAAGAACGTTTGAATGGTCCATGACATCGGGGAGAACGGCGACGATGTCCCGTTGCTTCGATTCAGATGCTGCCTGGAGTGGCCGTTTTTGTGCTGTTGGAAGGATCAATGAAACGCAGCAATCTCTAAGATCAAGGCGCCGCAATCAAGGGTATGGAGAAGTGGGAAGCGCGTAGGGGTTTCCACTTCTCCATGCCCCATGTCATTTGTCGGCAAGCCTCCGGTGCTGGTGTCCGAGCCTAGCCCATCATCAGTATCCATTGAATCGATTGGCTGGCACTTGTATTCTCGTGTGCAACGAAGATTTGCCAAGGAATGGAGACTTGAAACATCTTCAAGGCTCCACATACGGTGCGACTAAATCGCCTTTGGTGGCCTGGAGCCATCGGTGGCGCAACCGCCTTTACCCTTGCAACTGTTCTTGCCGGGGTTCTTACCGCCGCCCTGGCCTTTGCAATCGTTTTTACCCTTACAGGAATGCTTCGGCAGGGTAGTAGATTGCGCGAGCAGGATACCCGCATGCGCTATCGTATCGGTGCTCTGGGTTGGCTGTGCCTTGACGCGGACGGCGGTGCCGCTGACCAGGCCAGCGAGGGCGGCAGCCAGGGCGAGAGACTTGGTGGAATTCTTCATGAAAGGCACCTTTCTTCGTTTGTGCCGCGCGAAATCATGCGTCGGACATTGATCGATAGACGCGAATAACGCAAGGGTTCACTCGAGGAGCGCGATCGCATTGCGAAGTGGAAATGTCGTTGAACATGAGTCGTCGCGCCTGTCATGATGCCCTTTTGATAGAACGGCGCACGAAAGGTTACAGGAAATTCTGGTGGTATTGAATTTGTTGATTTCTTGTCCGCTGCTGTAACTTTTACGCTTCATTCTTCTCACACCTGGCAGCAACCAAGAAACGCAACTCCATCACCACACAAATAACGGATACCGCTATGCAGCCCTTCAATCGATCCGAATGCAATGATCTCCGCACATCTGGAAATAGAGAGTGGATCGTCACGAATGGAATCGGAGGTTACGCTTGTTCGACGATTGCCGGCATGAATACCCGGCGCTACCATGGCCTGCTCGTAGCTGCGACTACGCCTCCGGTCGGGAGACTGGTACTCCTCTCCAAGCTCGAAGACGCGCTAATTATCGATGGAGAGCGAGTTGAGCTCTCAACGAATCTCTACGGAGGAGGTGTCGTTCACCCGAGCGGTTATCTGCATATTGAGTCGTTTTCGCTGGACCCATTCCCCGTATACACCTATTCCGACAGCCGATTCGTGCTGACTAAGACCATCTTTATGGTGCAGGGATCAAACACAGTTGTGATTGAATACGCCTTGACGTCACATGGTGATGCGCAGGAGATCGCACTCGAAGTCCGCCCCTTGATCGCCTTCCGCGACTACCACGCAACCACTCACGAGAATGGTGTTGTCGATGGTACTTTGAATGAAACATTTGGCTGCGTTAGAGTTCAGCCATACCCGGACCTGCCTGCACTTTTCCTGGCTCACGATGCGGATAGCGTCATCACGGACGGCCACTGGTACCGCAACTTCGAATATGCCGAGGAAAAAGCTCGCGGGCTAGACTTTGCCGAAGACCTCTTCTGCCCGCTGCGGTTCAAAACTTCGCTCACCGGGCGCAAACGACTTACGTTGATCGCTTCCACGGAGATGCTGAGCGCGACGGATGCCGCGGCATTTCGCCATGCTGCTGTTCGCCGCGACACCTCCCTCCGCTATCAACATCCTTGCAAGGGAGAGCTGTCCGAGCTGATCACCACACTGGAGCGCGCAGCTGAGCAGTACATCGTGGCGAGGCCACCGCTCAAGACTGTCATCGCCGGTTATCCATGGTTCGCTGATTGGGGACGCGATACGATGATCGCTCTGCCCGGGCTGCTACTTTCCACCGGTCAGACCGAAGTTGCCCGCGACATCCTGCTTGCGTTCAAACAAAGCATCGACGGAGGCATGCTGCCGAATCGCTTTCCGGAGAAAGGAGAGCTTCCGGAATACAACACCGTCGATGCAACCCTCTGGTTCTTTGAAGCAATCTGGCAGTATCTCAATTGTCGAACCGAAGCTGCCTGGAGGGAAGAGGCCTGGCATCTGATTGAGGCTGACTTCTATCCTGCACTCAAGAACATTGCAGACCTGCACCTCTCAGGTACCCGGTATGGCATACACGCCGACGAGGATGGCTTCCTGTGGGCTGGAGATGACACGACCCAGTTGACTTGGATGGACGCAAAGGTCGGCGACACGGCGATCACACCGCGAGCGGGCCGGCCAGTCGAGATTCAGGCACTTTGGTATAACGCCCTTCGCATACTCGAAGAACTTGGAAGGCAGTTTCGTGACACCGACGCTGCCGACCGCTACTCCGGCGTGGCATCCAGTTTGCACAGAAGATTCGAGTCGGTATTCTGGAATCACGACCGCCAGTGCCTGTTCGATGTCGTAGGGGGAAGCTGGGCCGACGCGGCGATACGCCCAAATCAGGTGATCGCCATCAGCCTCCGCCACGGTCTTCTGGGTCGCGACCGCGCGCTCGATGTACTGAACGTGGCTGAACGAGAGTTGCTAACGCCGTTCGGCCTGCGGACACTTGCACCGTCGGATCCAAACTATCGCGGCCGCTACGAAGGCGACGTCTGGAGTCGAGACAGCGCATACCACCAAGGCACTGTGTGGCCATGGCTTGCCGGCCCCTTCTTCTCGGCAAAGCTGCAGTTTTCCGATAACCCGGCGGAGGCAGCACGAGAAGCGAGAGACTGGCTGGAACGTTTTAGCTGCCATCTGAGCGATGCAGGTCTAGGTCAGGTCTCCGAAATCTTCGACGGCGACGCACCCCACCTACCAAGAGGTTGTTTCGCCCAGGCCTGGAGTGTGGCGGAATTGCTGCGGCTCACCAAGATGGTCAATAAACATCTGCATCTCGCGCCGCTTAGGTGACAGGCGGTTGAGCCCGTCCCACACGCAGATTAACTCAACGGACTTCATGAACTGTTTTGAACCACAGTGAAAGACAAAGCATAAATAGGAAAGGGAATCTATGAAACAAATGGACTATCAACCGCTGGCAGGACAGGTGGCATTGGTCACCGGAGCCAGTTCGGGTATCGGCATGGGTGTCGCGAAGGCATTGGCGCTCGCAGGCGCATCCGTTGGCGTCAACCATCCGAATATGCCTGATTCGGCAAATCAGGTAGTGGAAGAGATTCGCGCAGCGGGCGGCACGGCCATGGCACTCAGCGCGGACGTCGGCAATGAAGACCAAGTGCGCTCGATGTTCGCCCAACTGATTGAAAGCTACGGAACCATCGACATCCTGGTTGCGAACGCGGGCCTGCAGCGGGATGCTGCGTTGGTTGATATGACCCTTGCGGAATGGCAGTTTGTGCTGAACGTAAATCTCACGGGTCAGTTTCTCTGCGCCCGGGAAGCCACCCGCGAGTTCTTGCGCAGGGGAGTCGTGCCCGGCCGGTCAGTCGCTGCCGGCAAGATCATCTGCATGAGTTCCGTGCATGAAAAGATTCCGTGGGCAGGGCACTGCAACTACGCTGCGTCCAAGGGTGGGGTCATGCTGATGATGAAGAGCCTGGCTCAGGAGCTCGCCCCACACCATATTCGAGTGAACAGCATTGGCCCCGGAGCGATCAAAACCCCCATCAACCGCATGGCCTGGGAAACGCCTGAGGCGGAGACAGAGTTGCTCAAGCTCATCCCCTACAACCGTGTAGGTGTCCCCGCGGACATTGCCCGAGCCGCAGTCTGGCTCGCGTCGGACGATTCCGATTACGTGACAGGTATAACGCTCTTTGTTGACGGCGGCATGACTCTCTATCCGGGCTTTGCAACCGGGGGCTAAGTCCAATTTTTCAATCTGGATCTTCTGAGGAGGTATCACTTTTGCTGAACCGCTCATTTTCGCTGGTAAAAGCCGCCTATGACCTGCTGCGCAAATCAGGAGATGCTTTGCAGTCACCGTTCTTGCTGATCATTCGGCTCTACTGGGGCTGGCAACTGTGTCAGACCGGATGGGGTAAATTGCATAACATTCCCAAGGTCGCGGACTTCTTCGCGAGCCTGAACATTCCATCTCCTCAAATCAATGCCTTGTTGGTCAGTAATCTCGAGTTCTTCGGCGGGATACTGCTGATCCTTGGTCTAGCTTCAAGGATCACAGGCCTGGTGTTGACCTTCAACATGCTGGTGGCTTACATCACCGCCGATCGCGAAGCACTCGGTTCTGTCCTCTCCGACCCAGGAAAGTTCTATACAGCCGACCCTTACACGTTCCTATTTGCCTCGCTCATACTGCTGATTTTTGGTGCCGGTTATCTCTCCATTGACGCGATCATCACCAGAGTCGTGTCCGAGCGGACGCCAACTATCCGTACGCCATGGCCTACGTCCGCGACAGTGCATCCTGTCACCTCAGCCACCGAAACTACGATTGTGTCTCAGCCGTAAGTGAATTTCTCGTGGAGACGTTTATGATTCTGCACGCCCCAAGGAACCGCCCTGACAGTTGGAAGGTTCTGGATTCCCGGTTAAAGCATCGCTGGGCTGTCCCATTCCTAGCCTTCGAATGGCTCTGGGAGTGGGCTGCCTTCGGTCTTAGCAACTGGCGATTTCTTGAGGTGCTGGAATACCTGAGCACCTTCTCCGTACTCGTTGGTGTCGTCCTTTACTTCAGCGAATCGGGCAACCGAGTCAAGCTGAGACACTATCAGGCGTGGCAGGTCATTAATACTGCACAGGGTAAGGGTGGCAGCGGCGGACGCATTGAGGCACTGCAAGAACTGAACCAGGACAACGTACCCCTCGTTGGCGTTGATGTGTCTTCGTCTTTCCTCCGCGGGTTGAAACTGGAGCACGCCAGCCTTGTGCGGGCAGACTTCAGTGCCGCTGACGTTCGTGATGCTGACCTTCAGGCCGCTGACTTCGCTGACGCTGATCTGCATTCAGCAAACTTCCGCAGCGCCAATCTTGAACGATGCTCGTTCGAAGCGGTAGACCTGGTGGATGCGGATCTGTATGGCAGTCACTTGCAAGGAGCGACCTTCGATGATGCAGACCTTGGTGACGTCGACCTTCGGAATGCTGATCTTAGAGATATCCAGTGGCGGAAAGTCAGAAACATCAAAGGCGCCAATATCGCCGGAGTAAGAAATGCTCCCGCCGGGTTTATTGCGTGGGCACTGAGCCAGGGTGCGGTGCAGCAGGAAGACGGTCCAGCCTAACATGCGTCATCGATCACCTATTGCCCAAATACTAATCGCTGATTCGTAACCTATCTTGCGAAACCAACTCCAACGTGCAGACAGATAGATCCTTATGATTCGTTCATCTTTCATCAGCGATGCCACACGTAGCTCGGTCAAGGCTGCCATTCCTGGTAAGACCGGGTATTCCTCGACGGATACTTCACCGGTTGTAGTACGCACTTTGATAGAACGCTGGCCCGAGTACAGCATCGAGGCCTTGCTGGTGGGACTATTTATGATATCCGCCTGCGCCTTTACCGTGCTTTTCTGGCTACCCTCTTCCCCTGTACCGGAGAACATCCCATCTATATTTTTTCGCCGGTTGATGACCGGAATAGCGATGGGACTCACTGCTATTGTCCTGATCTATTCACCCTGGGGGCAGCGCTCGGGTGCTCACATGAACCCCTCGGTTACATTGACCTTCTACCGGCTTGGCAAGATGCGGACGGGCGAAGCCGTCTTTTATATCCTTGCACAATTTGCAGGTGGAATTTCCGGTGTGTGGATCGCAGCCCGCATTCTCGGCAGCAGAATAGGGCAGCCTACAGTACAGTATGCCGCCACCTACCCCGGCAAAATGGGAACTGCGCTGGCAGCGGCTGGAGAGTTCGTCATCGCGTTCCTGCTGATGTCCATGGTTCTTCATATTTCGAATCAGCCGAAGCTCAGTCGTTTCACAGGCCTCTTCGCTGGGTTGCTGGTGGCTACCTACATCACCTTCGAGTCACCCTACTCGGGCATGAGCATGAATCCTGCCCGGACTTTCGCTTCGGCCTTAGCGTCCGGTATCTGGACTGGCTACTGGATTTACCTGGTTGTTCCCCCGCTCGCGATGTTAAGCGCAGCCGAGTTGTACACCCGGACTGGCTCCGGCCGACACGTTTCGTGCTGCAAGCTGTATCACAACCCACAAAAAGACTGCACGTTCTGTGGAAGAAAGAGAGACGCTCGATGAGCAACGCAACCCACTATGACGTCATTATTATTGGTAGCGGAGCGGGAGGAGGCACGCTGGCGTACCGACTGGCACCTTCCGGCAAGAAGATTCTGCTGCTTGAGCGCGGAGATTATGTGCGTCGCGAGAAGGCCAACTGGGACCCAACGCTTGTCAACGTTGAGGGAAGATACCAGACCCGTGAACACTGGTACGACTCGGATGGAAAGCCACTGCATCCGCACACAAATTACTACGTTGGCGGCAACACTAAGTTTTATGGAGCAGCTTTATTTCGCCTGCGGCGAGAGGACTTTGGCGAGTTGACGCATCACGGTGGCGTATCCCCCGGCTGGCCGATCACCTACGAGGATATGGAGCCGTACTACGCCCAGGCCGAAGAACTCTATGAAGTGCATGGACAGCGCGGCGAAGACCCGACGGAGCCACCGACAACCACGGGCTATCCCTTCCCCGCCGTCAGCCACGAGCCGCGCATTCAGGAGTTGAACGATGATCTGCGTGGCCTTGGGCTACAGCCATTTCATACACCACTGGGCGTGCGTCTTGATGAGACCAATGCCGAACAAAGCAAGTGCATCCGGTGCAATACCTGCGACGGCTTTCCCTGCCTGCTGCACGCCAAGTCCGACGCGCATGTGCTGTGTGTCGAGCCTGCGCTACGGTATCCGAACGTCACGCTGCAACGAAACGCCCTCGTGCAGAAACTCGAAACAGATGCCTCGGGACGAGAAGTTACCGGCGTGCTGGTGGAGAGCAACGGCGAAACCACGCGATACTCGGCCGACATTGTGGTGAGTGCTTGCGGTGCGATCAACTCCGCAGCGCTTCTACTTCGCTCAGCAAACGATAAGCACCCTCGTGGCCTTGCCAATGGCTCCGATGTCGTAGGCCGGCACTACATGGGCCACACCAACTCCGTGGTAATGGCAATCTCAAAGTGCCCAAATCCAACCGTCTTTCAGAAGACACTCTCCTTGAACGACTTCTACTTCGGATCGAAGGAATGGCCGTTTCCAATGGGCCATATCTCATTTGTGGGCAAGCTGGATGCCGCTACGTTGCGCGCGGGCGCTCCCGCGATTGCTCCGGGTTGGACTCTTGAGGCAATGGCGCAGCACTCACTCGACTTCTGGCTGACGTCGGAAGATCTCCCGGATGCTGAAAACCGAGTGACCCTCAATCAAGAGGGCGAGATCATGCTGAGCTACCGTCCGAACAACCAGGAGGCGCATGAGCAATTGAAGAAGCGTCTTGAATACGCTCTAAACCACATCACATGCGAAATCCACGGAACATGCCATCAGGGACTCTTCGCGCGCAGCTTGTTTCTGGGACAGCAGATTCCGCTGGCCGGCGTTGCCCATCAGAATGGCACCATCCGTTTTGGACACGATCCCGCGACCTCAGCGTTGGACATCAACTGCAAAGCACACGAGCTCGACAACCTGTACGTCGTCGACTCGAGTTTCTTCCCTTCCAGCGCGGCGGTAAACCCCGGCTTGACGATCATTGCGAATGCGCTCCGCGTTGGCGACCATCTGCTTGATCGATTGTCAGCAGCATCCTCGACGAAGGTTTCCCGGCAGAACAACGAGCCGGCTTCGGTGGAGACGGAGCGGTGAGAGTTCTTCGCACATTCGCGATCCTGCCGATTGTCTTTCTGCTCGCAGCGGGCGCGGAGCTTCACGGTCAATCAGCGGCAGCAAGCCGAGTCGAGGCGATCGGACTCACGGTGTCCGATATGAACCAGGCCATCGATTTCTACGCGCACGTCTTACATTTTCAGGCCGTGTCGGACGTCGAGTTTGCCGGACCCGCGATCGAACATCTGAAGGGAGTGTTCGGGGTCAGGGTTCGCGTCGTCCGAATGAAACTCGGAAATGAAGAGATCGAGCTAAGCGAGTACCTCGCCCCGCGTGGCCGTGTTGTCCCGGTCGATGCTCAGAGCAATGACCTCAATTTCCAGCACATCGCACTGGTCGTCAAGGACATGGATCAGGCCTATGCGTGGTTGCGACAGAACCATGTCCGCTTTGCATCGAGTGGTCCACAGACTTTGCCTGCATGGAATGCCGCGGCTGCTGGTATTCAGGCGTTCTACTTCAGAGATCCGGACAATCATGTGCTCGAAATCATCCACTTTCCAGCGGGTAAGGGCGATCCACGTTGGCAGCAAGCCTCAGGGGATCTGTTCGAAGGAATCGATCACACCGCGATTGCCGTGAGTGACACTGAAAGAAGTATCGCGTTCTACCGCGACGAACTGGGAATGCGCGTCGTCGGTGCCAGCGAAAACTATGGGGATGAGCAGGAGCACCTAAATAACGTCTTCGGTGCGCACCTGCGCATCACCAGCCTGCGCTCCCCACACGGACCCGGAGTCGAGCTGCTTGAATATCTGGCTCCGCGGACAGGCCGGCCGATACCACTTGACCAGCGGGCAAACGACGTCGCCCACTGGGAGACACTGATCGACGAGAGAGACATCATGCAAGCGTGGGCACATTTCACTTCGAGCCGCACGCACGTCATCTCGAGTCAGATCGATAGCATCGCACGTAACAACGAAAGCGCCAGGGAAGGATTTCTTTTCCAAGATCCCGATGGTCACGTCATTGCTGCGATGAACGAAGTCATCATGAAAAGCTCCCACTCTAGCGCAACACGTCTGCAGGAAAGGTAACGACGATGACCAACGAAGAGGTTCGGCTCAAGGAATCAGATGAGCGTACGAAGCATTGGAAGAGCTGGGGGCCCTATCTGAGTGAACGTGCGTGGGGCACCGTCCGCGAAGACTACAGCGCGACCGGCGAGGCCTGGGACTACTTTCCTCATGACCATGCGCGTTCACGGGCCTATCGATGGAATGAAGATGGAATTGCCGGAATCTGCGACCGCCACCAGAACCTCTGCTTTGCGCTGACACTCTGGAATGGAAAAGACGCGATCCTGAAGGAACGACTCTTCGGGCTGACCGGAACTGAAGGCAACCATGGAGAAGACGTGAAGGAGTATTACTACTACGTCGATAACACGCCGACCCACTCGTACATGAAGTATCTGTACAAGTATCCTCAGGCTGCGTTCCCCTACGAAGACCTGGTGAATCAACACCGCAATCGGTCCAAGTTGGAGCCAGAGTATGAACTTGCAGATACCGGGGTCTTTGAGGATCGACGTTACTTCGATGTTTCCATCGAGTATGCGAAGGCAGACGTTGACGACCTCGCTATCCGCGTTACCGTAACAAACCGAGGACCTGACGACGCTCCAATCCACCTGCTACCAACCCTGTGGTACCGCAATACGTGGTCGTGGGTCGCTGACGCAGAGCGTCCTGTGCTGGCGACATCCGATCACGCCATTCAGGCGGTCTCAAAGGAGCTTGGGGCCTACGAACTGAGCTATGAGGGAGATCCCGAACTTTTGTTCACCGAGAATGAAACTAACATCGCCAAACTCTACGGTGGGCAAAATAGAACCCCCTATGTGAAGGATGCCTTTCACAATTACTTGATTAACGGCGACATCAATGCGGTGAATCCTGAGCACACGGGGACCAAGGCGGCCTTGCACTACAGCATGTCGGTGCCTGCTGGAGCGGATGTCGCAATCATTCTTCGGTTGAGGAAAACGACCACACTCAATACTGAACGCGCCTTCGACCTCAACGAACTGCTCGCCACTCGAAAGCAGGAGGCTGACGAGTTCTACGATGCCATCGCACCTGCTGGAATCGACGCAGACACCAAAGCAATCCAGCGGCAGGCTTTTGCAGGCTTGCTTTGGAGCAAGCAGTTTTACCATTTCGTGGTGAAGCAGTGGCTCGACGGAGACGGCTTACCGCCCCGGCCGCCCGACGCGCGCAAGAGTGGACGCAACAGCGCCTGGGCGCACCTGTACAACGCCGACGTAATCTCTATGCCGGACAAGTGGGAGTATCCCTGGTACGCTGCGTGGGACCTTGCGTTTCACTGCGTCGCCTTCGCGCGAATTGATTCGAGCTTTGCCAAGGAGCAACTGCTGCTGATGTTGCGCGAGTGGTACATGCATCCTAATGGCCAGATTCCAGCCTACGAATGGGCCTTTGGAGACGTCAATCCACCCGTTCACGCGTGGGCAGCATTACAGGTCTATCGCATCGAGCAGAGGAAAAATGGAGGCCAGGGAGATCGCGATTTCCTCGAACGCGTCTTCCACAAATTGCTACTGAACTTTACGTGGTGGGTGAACAGAAAGGATGTCGAAGGGCAGAACGTGTTTCAAGGCGGCTTTCTGGGATTGGACAATATCGGAGTCTTCGATCGTAGTTCCATGCTGCCGGCAGGCGGTCACATCGAACAGTCAGACGGCACAAGCTGGATGGCTATGTACTCGCTTGATATGTTAGCCATTGCGATGGAGCTGTCCTCATCCGACCCGACGTACGAGGATGTCGCGAGCAAGTTCTGGGAACACTTTGTTTACATCGCCAGAGCCATGAACGATATGGACGGCGATGGCATAAGTTTGTGGCACAACGAAGATGGCCTCTTTTACGATGTACTGCATATCGAGCCGGGCGGCCGCATACCGATGAAGGTACGCTCGATTGTCGGGTTGATCCCACTGTACGCTGTGCAGACGCTTGAGCCCGACCTGCTTGAGCGCATGCCAGCCTTCAAGCGGCGACTCGATTGGTTCATCGCCAATCGGCCAGACCTTTCCCAAAACATGGCTTGCATGCGCGCTGAAGGCATGCGCGAGCGTCGGCTGCTGTCCATCACCGACCGGAACCAGCTTGAGCGCATTCTGAAGGTCATGCTTGATGAGTCTGAGTTTCTGTCATCCTACGGAATCCGCGCGCTGTCACGCCAGCATCGTGACCAGCCTTACACGCTTGCGATCGATGGTACTGAACACTCCGTGCAGTATGAACCAGGCGAGTCCTCGACTGGGCTGTTTGGCGGCAACTCAAACTGGCGCGGCCCCATATGGATGCCGGTGAATTATCTCTTGATCCAGGCACTACGTCGTTCGCATGATTACTATGGGACCGACTTCAAAGTGGAGTGCCCAACCGGATCCGGTCAGTCTCTTACTCTGGACGAAGTCGCCAATGAAGTCTCTGCGCGTCTCATCAGCATTTTCCAGCGGGATGTAGACGGCCATCGCCCCGTGCTTGCCGGAAATGAACTCTTCGAGAATGACCCGCACTGGCGCGATCTGATTCCCTTCCACGAATATTTTCATGGGGACTCCGGAGCGGGTGTCGGAGCAAGTCATCAAACCGGCTGGACCGCGCTCGTGGCCAACCTTATTTCCGACCTCTCTGAAGCGCAGGCCACGCGCCAAGCGACATGGGAGGCAGGTAAATGACCAGCTAAATTCATCCACACGCAAACCGCGGAGCAACGGCAAGGGCTGCTCCGCTTCATCGCTGCTTAGAGACTCGTCGCGGAAGTCACTTCGTTGCGTGGTGTTGAAGGGGTCGCTGCGTTCGGCTCTTGCAGGTGGGCCAGATTGTCGTTATCCATCTTCTTTCCCTGCCGCACATCAATAAACTGGCACAGGTCTTTTGAGAAGAGAAGATCGCGCGTTCGATCCAGAGCGGCACGGATCTTTTTTCCAACTGAGGACGTTTGCCGAGATAAATTGTCCGCCGCATCCACCGGGCCATAAAGCCAGACACATTCACGCCAAACACTCTGGCCCCCCTGCGCGATGTCCGATGTTGGCTAGTTATCCGAACATGGCGAGATGTGCGGACATACCGTGCGCGGATGGGGATGGACTAGTTT
>VFSW01006872.1_pt1 | contig 16636 bp, 12 predicted proteins | sample 5358111 | NCBI WGS metagenome assembly VFSW01 (sample SAMN11554181, study PRJNA540505) | mine drainage metagenome | isolation source: sediment from site ElyBrook_90M | place: USA: Ely Copper Mine, Vershire, VT | collected 2017
CCCCGGCCCCGGCGCCCCCCCCGCCCGGCGCGGGGAAAGGCCCGGCGGCGCGGCCCCGCCCGGCGCTTGGGTCCGCCCCCCCGGCCCACCGGGGGGGCGCGGCCCGGGCCGCGACGTAGAGCAGCGCGCTCAGGGTCCCCACGAAGAAACCCACCGGGAGGTTCGTCTGGTACGACAACGCGATCGAGAGCCACAACGTCACGACGCTCAGCCCCATCGATAGCCCCAGGGCGCTCGCGGGCCGGCGCGTCATCAGTCGCGCGGCGGCCGGTGGGCCCACGGTGAGCGAGAAACTCAGCAGCGCCCCCACCACCGGTACCGTCAACGCCGAACCCAGCGCCAACGTCAGCATGAAGCCCATTTCGAGCACCGTGGGATTGAGTCCGCGCGCCGCCGAGAGGTCCGGGGCGGCGGCGTTGAACATCAAGGGACGGTACATGAGCGTCAGAGCCAGCGCGCACACCAGGCTGATGGTGATGACCGGGGTGATCGAGGAGGACGAGACTCCGAGGATCTCGCCAAAGAGCAGCGCCTGCACCTGAGGTTGGTAGGCCGCGCTCAGCGCCAGGAACGCCGCGCCGAGGGCGAGCATCATCACCAGTGCCATGGCGGTCGCGACGTCGCTGCGGTGGCGCCGCGACGCGCCGATACCTAGCGCGGCCACCACCGCAAAGCCGACCAGTCCCCATAGGGGTGCGACACCTACCAGGGTGGCGCCCGCCGCTCCGGCGAAGGCGCCATTGGGCACGGCGTGGGCCGCGAAGGAGGAGCCGCGCAGCACGACGAAGAACCCCGTGGCGCCCGCCAGCAGGGCGACGAGGGTCCCCACGATCCACGCGTTGGTCATGAAGCTCGAGAACATCACGCCACCACCCGTTCACGGCGAGAACTCAGATGGCGAGCCACGTTCACCAGGACCAACTCGATCACCACCAGCGCGACGACGCAGAAACTCACCGGCAGCGCGCGATGCGACGGCCACCAGAAGTAGCTGTCGTAGCTCACCACGACACCCACGAGAACCGCTCCCACGCCCAGGGCGGAGGCGACCAGCAGCGTGGTCGACATCCGCCGCCCCAGTCGTAACGCCGCCGCCGGTGGACCAATCAGGAGGGCGGTGGAGAGCACTGAACCAATCACGATTGACGAGAGTCCCACCGTCACGGCGACCAACAGGGTGAACAACAGGGTCACGCGACGCACCGCCACCCCGCGAGCTACTGCGGCGTCGCGACTCAAGGACGCGAACAAGAGGGGCCGCCCCAGTGAGGCGAGTGCCACCGACACCGCGACACTCAACACCACCACCATGAGAAACGTGGAGTTCGAGACACTGAAGAGCGATCCGAAGAGGATGAGCTGTGTCGAACCCGTGCTCGATGTGTTCAGGGTGATGAGGTACAAGAACAACGCCGAGAAGCCGGTCGCCGCACCCAAGACGACGCCGGTCGCCACGTCACGTTGGCGCACTCGCTCCACGCCGATCGCCTCCATGGCGCCCGCCCCCAGGAGCGAGCCCACCACGAACCCCGCGAGGGGTGTCACCCCCAGCACTCCCGCACCCGCGCCACCAGCCGTGGCCACGTCGGCCAACGCGTGACCGGCGAAGGATTGACTGCGCATCACCGTGAAGAGGCCCACCAGTGCCGAGACCACCGCGACCACGGCGCCGACCGCGCTGCCCGTGCGCACCGCGGCGTTGGACCAGAGTCCCGGTTCGAACAGCCAGTGCACGATTACTCGACCACGAGGTCGGGGTGCGCGGCGACGGGGCCCAACGGGTCACCACTCACGACCAGGACGCGACCGTGCACGCGCACGACGTCGACGTGGTGACCGTAGAGCGCACTCAAGACGTCGGGACGCACCACTTCGTCCGTGGGGCCACTGGCCACGTGGGCGTTGGCGATATAGACCACGCGGTCCATGACCCCGATGAGTGCGTTGATGTCGTGGGCGGATAACAAGACCGCGACGTGCTGGTGGTCGCGCACGCGGGCCAGCAAGTCGACGATGTCCTGAGTGGCCCCCGGGTCCAGGTTGGCGAGGGGCTCGTCGAGTAGTAACAGTTCGGGCCGACTGACGAGGGCGTGCGCCATCAGGACCCTTTGGAGTTCACCACCCGAGAGCGCACCGATGCGGCGCTCGGCGAGCGCGCCCGCCTCCACTGCGTCGAGCATCTCCTCTACCCGTTCCCAGGTCGCGCGAGTTCGACGACGCACTCCGTACCGATGCCCGTCCTCACCCAAGGCCACGAAGTCGCGCACTCGCAGGGGCACGTCGACGTCGAGGGTGACCTTCTGGGGCACGTAGCCCACGCGACGCTCCTGACGCGCATTGGTGGGCCAGCTCACCTCACCACGGGTGGGCGAGATCAGTCCCAGCATCATGCGCAGCAGCGTCGTCTTGCCGGCCCCGTTGGACCCGATGAGTCCAGTGAACTCTGAGGAGTTGACCTGAAAGTTGACGTCGGTGAGTACTCGGCGCCCGCCGAGTTCCACGTCCACCCCTCGAACGTCGACGATGGTCGATGGCATTCCGGCACTCATGCGAAACTCATCGTCGACACGCCGTGAGTGAGCGCCGCCTCGATGGCGTTGATCTCCTCGAGCATCCAGCCCTGCACGTGCTGACCAGCCGGCATCGTTTCGTAGATGGCCACCAGGGGGACCTTGTCCTGGGCGGCCAGGGCGCGTAGCGCCGACGTGACCGGACTCGAGACCTGTGCGTTGAAGCACAGTGCCCCTACCAAGTGGCGGTTCAGGAGATTCTGCTGGGTGACGATGTCCACTGGGGAAGGGTCGATCCCGTTCATCACGTCGGCCTGGAAGCGAAATGGTGTCAGATTGTTGAGGCCCATCGCGCTGATCAGGTAATCGCCCACCGGCTCGGTCGTCGCGACCGCTCGGTGCGCGACGTTTCGATTCGCGGCGGCCAGGGCCGAGGTGACGGAGCGCCACGAGGTCTGGAACGCGGTGTCGCGGGCGCGAAAGTACGCCGCGTGCGACGGGGCGATTGTCGCGAGTCGGTCGGCGATCAGGTGCGCCAGCATCGGCATCGTGGAGGGTGAGTACCAAAAGTGCGGATTGGCCGCGGTGCTCTCGTGGCGCAGGCTGGCGACGGTGAGGACCACTCGCGAGGAATTCGCCGACGCCGCCTCGAGTTGATTCATGAACGAGTCGTAGCCCGCCCCGTTCTGTACGATCAACTTGGCCGACGCGATGGTCTGAGCGACACGCGGACTCGCTTCGAAATTGTGCGGATCGGTGTTGGGATTATTCATCACCGACGTGACCTGCACGTAGGGGCCGCCGATCTGGGCGAGCACGTCGCCGTACTGGACCTCGGCGCCCACCACCGAGATCTCCCCCGGCGTCGAGACGACCGCTCCGCAACCCGCCAGGGCCAGTGAGCCGAGGACGAGTGCCGTGGCGGTAGCCATGACGCGGGACCGGTGACGTCGGTTTTTCAGAACCATTCTCATTACCTTAGTCGGAATCATTCCAGTCAACAAGTGCGCTCCGACTACGATGTCACCGTGTCCGCCACGCGAAATACCAATCAGCGCCGCGAGGTCATTCGTGCGCTCGAACGGGTGCAGGGCTTCGTCAGCGCCCAGGATTTGCACGGACTGATCGTCCGCGACGGAGGTGAGGTCGCGCTCGCCACGGTCTACAGCCAACTCAAAAAACTCTCCGACGCTCACCTGGTCGACATCGTGATGACCGACCGAGGCGAATCGCTCTACCGGCGCTGCGTCGACGATTCGCACCACCACCACCTGTCGTGTCGCACGTGCGGGGCCACGGTCGAAGTCGACGCTCCCGAACTCGAACACTGGGCCCACGACATCGCCGAGCGCTTTGGCTATCGCGATCTGCGACACGTTCTCGAGCTCAACGGGACGTGCCCCTCGTGTCACCCACGCTGAACCTGACGACGCGTTCGCGCGGTGCTCTGCCCCTCTACGAGCTCGACGCGACCCGCGAGTGGGCCGTCGACGCTTTCATCACTGGGCGCGAAGGTGGCGTCAGCCTCGCTCCCTACGACAGTCTCAATCTGGGCATCCACGTCGGCGACGAACCCTCGCGGGTCGCCGAGAATCGTCGACGCGTCGCCGCGGCGATGGGTCTCGACACGGTCAACCTGGTGACCTCGAGTCAGGTACATGGCGCACGAGTGAACGACGTCGACCAGTGGCGTGGGGAGCCTCTCGTGGGCGACGCACTGGTGAGCACGCGTTCCGACGTCGCCCTGTGCGTTCTCGTCGCTGACTGCCTACCCGTTCTCCTCGTCGACACCGCCAGCACGCGATTCGCCGTCGCCCACGCGGGCTGGCGCGGACTCGTCGCCGGCGTGATCGACGCAACGCTGGCTCGTTTTGCGGACCCGTCCACCGTGCGGGTGGTGATCGGTCCACACATCTCGTCTCGCAGCTACCAGGTGGGGCCCGAAGTGGCTCAGCACTTCTTCGACCTCGAAGGTGCAGTCCTCGACGACAAGGGTGATCGTCATCGACTGGACCTCGCCGTGATTGCTCGCCACCAGCTCACCCGTGGCGGCGTCGGCGAGGGGAATGTCGTCGTGTGCGAACCCGGCACCGACGAGGGCTCGATCTTCTTCTCGGACCGCGCCCAACGTCCCTGTGGACGTTTCGCCCTGGTCGCGCGTAGGTTCTACCATTCAACTGCGAAGGAAGGAAACAAGTGATTCGCGCCGAACAGTTTCGCTACGTGGGCCTGGAGGTGGGCGAGGACTCGCTGGTGGGTCACTACGAACTCGACGGACGTCACTTCGCGGAGCGCGTCGCCTTTGAGAACGTGGACACTCTGCGACGCCCGGTCCTGGTGGCCGTGGCCCAACTGTGGTACTTACTCGCGGGACTCTCCTATTACAAGGCCGGCGCGGCGCGCGGCGTCGATCTCGGTGACACGCCGGTGGGCCCGCACGGGCGCGTGCTCTTCGAGGCCGCGCTGCGAGATGGCCTGGGTGAGTTCTCCTATCGCAACGACTTGCCGCTCGACGACGTCGTCATCAGCGGCGGCGGCGCGGTCAGCACCTTCCAGCCCGCCATCGACCCCGCGCGCATTCTCATCCCCTTCGGTGGTGGCATCGACTCGGTCGTCACGGTCAACGAACTCGACCACTTGGATCGCTCACTCTTCATCGTCAGTCCCGCCGCGGGCCGCTTCGCACCCCTGGAGGCCGCGGCCGCGGTGACCGGGCTCGACGTCGTGCGAGCCACGCGCCACCTCGACGCGCAGATCCTGCGCGGCGACGACAACTTCTTCAACGGCCACGTGCCCGTCACCGCCATGGTGACGCTCTTGGCGGCCCTGGCCGCCCTCGCGTCAGGGCACGGTGGAGTCGCCATGAGCAACGAGCATTCGGCCTCCGCGCCCAATCTGCGCTGGAGGGGTCGCGATATCAATCACCAGTGGTCTAAGTCCTGGTCGGCCGAAGTCTTGTTGGGCGCGGCCCTGAAGGAACGCGTGGGGGACGAATTCGTGGTCGCGAGTTACCTGCGCAATCGTAGCGAGCTATGGGTCGCCCAACAGTTTGCCCGCGCCCACGAATTCCACTACGTCTTTCGCAGTTGCAACCGCGCCTTCGCCCAACGACCAGGTGACCGCGCGGTCAATTGGTGCGGGGTGTGCGACAAGTGCCTCTTCATCGACCTAATCCTCGCTCCCTTCATTGAGCGCGCGGCCCTACGCGACATTTTCGACGCGGAACCACTCTCCGACTCACGTCTCGATTCGACGTTGCGCTCACTCATTGGCTTGGGCCTCGAGCACAAGCCCTTTGAGTGCGTGGGCGACCCCGACGAGAGTTCCGTGGCGCTGCGCTTCGTCAGCGAGTTGCCCGAGTGGGCCGACGTGGGCCGCCTGGGCGAACTCGCCCGGCTCACCTCGTGCGATCGCTCATTCGCCGAGTTGCTCGAGCCCGAAGGGAGTAGCCGTGTTCCGGCCCACTGGCTTCGCTGACCTCGCGGGACGTCGCGTCGGCATCTTCGGCTACGGCGTCGAGGGCCACGCGACGTTTCGGCGCGTGGCGTCGCTGACCAGTGACGTGGTTCTCGTCGACGACAACCCCCGCGACGAGGGGGTGCTCCCCACGGCGGGTGGAGGACTCGATCGACTCGCCACCTGCGAGATCGTCCTTAAGAGTCCGGGCATCGCACGCCGACGCGACGACGTCGTCGCCCTCGAGGATCACGGTGTCGTCGTCACCTCGGCGCTCAACCTCTGGCTGCACGATGTGGACCGCCGTCGAGTGATCGCCATCACCGGAACGAAGGGCAAGTCGACCACCACGTCGCTGGTGGCCTTCTTCTTACGCTGTCTCGGCGAGGAGGCGCACGAACTCGGCAACATTGGACGGCCGCCCTACGATCCGGAACTCGACGTGTCGAGTGGCTGGCTGGTCGTGGAGGTGTCGAGCTTCCAGTGCGTCGACCTCACCGTGGCCCCCAGCCTGGTGCTCGTGACCTCGCTCGGCTCGGATCACCTGGACTGGCACGGATCGATCGAGCAGTACCACGACGACAAGTTGTCCCTCACTCGCGCGTCGGGCGAGCACGTCACGCTCATCGCCGACGACGCGGCGCTCGAACGTGCTCGCCCCCTCATGGGGGGTCGCATCAACGTGGCGTCGTCCGACGAGACGGGCTTGGCCCACGAACTCAGACTGCTCGGGGCGCACAGTGATCACAACGTCGGCCTCGCCCTCGAGGCCTGCGCCCTCGTCACGGGTCGTTCACGATCTGAGGTGCGAGCCGCGGTGGTGGCGCGAGCGCACGACTTCGTACCCCTGCGTGGGCGCTTGACGCTACTCGACACGAGAGCGCCCGCGTCGGGGGCAGTGCGCTTCGTGGACGACGGCTTAGCGACGGCTCCCCTGCCGACCATTGCCGCGCTGCGCGTATTCCCCGACGACGCGCTGTCATTGATTGCTGGTGGATTCGACCGTGGCGTCGACTACGCGGATCTCGTCGAAGAATTGAGGAGTCGTCGCGCGCCCACGACCCTCGTCGTCATAGGACCCGCCGGTGAACGACTGGGCGCCACCTGCGAAGGGGTGCGCGTGGCGCACGCGGCCGACATGGACGAAGCCGTGCGTCGTGCCTACGACGCGGTCGCCACTGGTGGTGTCGTCCTCTTCTCGCCCGCGGCGCCGAGTTTCGACGCGTACCGCAACTGGAGCGAACGCAGTGACGCCTTCACTCGTGCAGTGCAGGTGGTTCTCGGCGAGCAGTAAGCGAGGGGCGTCGAGCGCTTCGCGAGCATGCGTCGGTCACAGTTGCCTGCGCGCATCACGGGTTCGAAGCGGATGTCGTAGCCCTCGTCGCGTGTCGGACTCGACACCTCCTGCCCTGGCTCGGATGACGTTGGTACCGATATGCTCCGCTGACGCGAACGTTTGAGCACTGCGTCCTCGCACTACTTCAACTGGCTGGTCTCCCTGCACATGGGCCACCCCCTGAAGGAATGGCGAGATCGGTCGCCGACCGGTGTCGAGGGTCAGCTGTTGTTGGGTCAGGCATCAGGTGTTGTTGTGTACACCATCACCCGAAAGCCACATGTCACGAATCAGGTGTTGCAATACAACCTTGTGGAGCCTGGGAGGAGATTCGAACTCCTGACCTGCGCATTACGAATGCGCTGCTCTACCGACTGAGCTACCCAGGCGCGACTAGAAAGACTACCCGATTCGCGCCCTCGCCTTCACAGGCGCGTCAGCGCCAACATCAAGTCCACTAGCAAGAGCGACTCATCGATATTCGTCATCAGGCGCTCATTGGCTTCAAGAAGGATATCTATCGCTTGCAGCGACGACGACACTCGGTAGTGCGTGCGGCCCTCGGTCGAGTTCTCGGACGCCTCGAGTTCGGTCAAGGCGGCCATCATCCGGTCGCGGTAGACCCCGGTCAACACGCTCAACCCGAAACGTAACTCCTCGGCCCGAAAACGGCGTTCCTCGCGTTTGAACTGTGCCTCAATCTCTTTGCGATTACCCAGCGAACGAAGTCCCACCTCTTTGGCTTCGATCGTGCGTCGCGCGAGGTCCTGGGCGTGCATCGTCTCGAGTGGCGCCATCGCGGCGTCGATGGCGCCGGAGATCTCGAGGGCGATCTGTGCCGCTTCCGCCGCGGTGCCCTTGAGTCGATCGGGCACCGAACGCCAGATATCGAGCCTCTCACCCAGGCCGGGATCGCGCACGAGCACGCGGGCCCTCGCCAAGTTGCCGCCCGCCGAGCGAGCTGCCGTAGCGGCCACGTCGGCGCTCGCGCCCTCGCGGCGTAAGACCTCCTCCAGATCCGCCTCGCTCATGGACATGAACTTGATCTCCACGCAGCGCGACACAATGGTGTCGAGGGCGTCACTCACCTCCTCGGCCGTCAGAAGGAAAATGGTCCTCGTCGGCGGTTCCTCGAGAGATTTGAGTAACGCCGGTGCCGACGGGGCAGCCCCCGACACGGTGAACTCGATGTCATTGATGATCATCACTTGGTACCCCGTCCCGAGGGGACGCCGTCGCGACACCCGATCGACCTCGCGAAGGTCGTCCACTCGCCACGAGACCCCCGCGCGCTCCGCCACGTGCACGTCAGGGTCGACGTGGTGGAGTACCTTGCGACACGCCTCGCACGTGCCGCAACCGAACTGAGGACACTGCAGGGCCGCCGCGAAGGCGATGACGGCGTCATTCACGTTCGAGCCGGTCGGTCCGCTGAAGAGGTACGCATGCACCGGGTGTCGCACGTGCTGACGCAACGCGGCGACCGCACGGTCCTGACCGACCAAGGAGTCGAAGACGTCCTTCACCACTCCAGGAGGTCCAAGCGCGCGTCAATCGCGGTGGCCACCTCGTCGGGCGTGGCGCGTCCATCGACCACGAACCAATGATGAGGGTCGCCGTCAGCCATCGTGAGATATCCCTCGCGCACGCGCTCGTGGAAGTGCACATCGGCTGACTCGAATCGGTCCTCGGCATCGCGCGCACGACGTTCATTCGCGGTGTCGACATCGATGTCGATCAGCACTGTCAAGTCGGGCAGGCAGTGCCCGATGGCGAGTTCGGTCGCCGCTTCGAGGTCCGCGAGATCGACGCCACGTCCGTAGCCTTGGTAGGCGAGGGTGGACGCGTAGTAGCGGTCGGCCATGACGTGAGTACCGGATGCGAGTGAGGGTTCGATGACCGTGACCACGTGGTGGGAGCGGTCCGCCAACATCATGAAGGACTCGGTCACCGGATTCATGGGCGTCGAGGCATCGAGTAACCAGCTACGCAGTTGCGCACCCAAGGGTGAATCACCGGGTTCGAAGACGAAACGTGCGCCTCGCTGAGCGGCCACGCGACGCGCCTGGGTGCTCTTACCGCAGGCGTCAATCCCTTCGAAGACGACGAATCGGCCTCGACGCACTAGTCGCGTTCCGTGTGCGCAGCCGCCGCCAGGGCGGCGTTCGCCTTGGCCCCGCGCGCACTCGCGGCGCGCTTGGCCGCCCCGGTGACTTGGGCGGGCGTCGCCTTCTTCGTCGCCTTCTTCGCCACCTTCTTAGCTGCGGACTTCTTGACGGGGGCCTTCTTGGCCCGCGTCGAGGGCTCCGCGTTGCGACGTTCGGCCAAGAGTTCACAGGCGCGGTCCAACGTCAGCGATTCGGGTGTGTCGCCCAGGCGCAGGGTGGCGTTCACTTCACCGTCGGTGACGTAGAGACCGAATCGACCCGAACGCACGACCACGTTGCGCTTGGTGACCGGATCCTCGCCCAAGTCCTTCAAGGGTCCCGCGGCGGCCCGTCGACCGCGTTGTTTGGGCTCGGCCAACAGAGCCACGGCCGCGGGCAGGTCAATGGTGAAAATCCGCTCCTCACTCTCGAGCGACCGGGTCTCCTTACCCCAGGTGAGGTAGGGACCGTATCGCCCATTCTGAGCCAGGACCGCTTCACCGTCACCGGGGTGCGCGCCGACGAGTCGCGGTAACGACAGGAGTCTCTCGGCGTCGTGCAGAGTCACTGACTCCGGCGACATGGTCGAAAAGAGGGAAGCCGTCTTGGGCTTGTCCTTGGGGTCGCTCACGTCACCGACCTGGACGTAGGGCCCGTAGCGTCCGGCCTTCAGGTAGATCGGCTGACCCTGGGCGTCGACGCCGAGTTGTCGGTCGTTACTGGGTGCGGACAGCAGTCCCATCGCGTGAGCAATACTGAGCGAGTCGGGTTCGGTCGCCTCGGGTATGGAGACGCGATCCTCACCGTGTACGAGGTAGGGGCCGTAACGCCCCGAGCGCACCGAGACGGGCACTCCATCGTCGGCGACGCCGAGTTCTATCGAATTGATGGCGGCGAAGTCGAAATCGTGCTGGACGTGGGTCATGTGCTCTAGTCCGAGGCGAGCCAGCTCGGTCGTGGCCGCGGGATTGCCGAAGTAGAACTTGCGCAACCACGGCTCCAGATCCTCGCGACCGTCAGCGATGTCGTCGAGCTGGTTCTCCATCTCGGCGGTGAACTGGTAGTCCACGAGGTCCGCGAAGTACATCTGCAGCAGGTTCACCACCGCGAAGGCACGAAACGCCGGAACCAGGGACTTACCCTTCTTCCACACGTAACCGCGTCGATCGATGGTCTTCATCACGCTCGCGTACGTCGAGGGTCGGCCGATGCCCAGATCCTCGAGTTTCTTGATCAGCGTCGCCTCCGAGTAACGGTCGGGCGGTTGAGTGTCGTGACTCTTCATCGCCACGCTGTGCACGCCCACGTCCGCTCCCTCGCTCAGCGCGGGCAATATTCGCTCCTGATCGGCCAGCTCCGCTTCGGGATCGTCGGTGCCTTCGACGTAGGCGCGACGAAAACCGGCAAACTCGATGCGCAACCCCGTCGCGCTGAGACCCGCCTGGACTTCGCCCTCGAACCCGGCGATCGCACCGACGTCACAGCTAAGTCGCACCCGGTCCTGAGTGAGGCGCGCGTCGACCATCTGTGAAGCGATGGTGCGCTTCCAGATCAAGTCGTAGACCGCACGCTCGTCGCCGCCCAGACTGGCGTGGGCCTCGTCGAGGGTGCGAAAACTCTCGCCGGCGGGGCGAATCGCCTCGTGGGCCTCCTGGGCGTTCTTGACCTTGCGGTCGTAGCGACGCGGCACGTCGGCCACGTAGTCGTCGCCGAACATCGACGCGGCCATGGTGCGCGCGGCGTTAATGGCCTCGTCGGACAACGTGGTCGAATCGGTACGCATGTAGGTGATCCAACCCTGTTCGTAGAGACGCTGGGCGGCGCGCATCGTGCGCTCGGGATCGAACCGCAATTTGCGACTCGCCTCAATCTGCAACGATGACGTCATGAAGGGTGCCTGGGGCTTTTGGGTGCGCGGCGTCGAGCTAATCGAGGTCACCGTGACGTCGCGTCCGCCGAGGGCGTCGGCGAGTGAACGCGCACTCGCCTCGCTCAACACTTCGACCGTTGCCGTGGCGTCGAGTCGACCCGCCGCGTCGAAGTTCTTGCCGGTGGCGAGCGCGGATCCGTTGAGCGAATCAACCACCGCCTCGAAAGTGCTGTCGGTCGCGTTCAAAGTCGCCGTGACGTCGAACCACGTCGCTGAAGTGAAGGCCATGCGCTCGCGCTCGCGCTCGCACACCAGTCGGATGGCCACCGATTGCACGCGCCCGGCCGAGCGCGCCTTGTCGACCGCGCGCCACAGGACCGGTGAGACCTCGTAGCCCACGAGGCGGTCGAGGAAACGTCGACCCTCCTGCGCGTCGACCAGACGCAGGTCGAGGTCGCGAGTGTCGTTGACGGCGCGCTCGATTGCGGCGGGCGTGATCTCGTGAAAGACCATGCGCTTGACGGGGACCTTGGGGTTCAAGACCTCCTGGAGGTGCCACGCGATGGCCTCGCCCTCGCGGTCCTCGTCGGTAGCCAGGTAGAGCTCGTCGACTTCCTTCAGCGCCGCCTTGAGCTCACTGACGATCTTCTTACGGTCGCTCGAGATGACGTACACCGGCTTGAAGTGGTCGTTCACGTTGATGCCCAAACGCGCCCACTTCTCGCTCTTCACCGAGGCGGGGATATCGGCGGCGCTCTGGGGGAGATCGCGGATGTGTCCGATCGAGGGCTTGACGATGTAGTCCGGCCCGAGCATGCTCTGGATACGGGTAGCTTTCGCGACCGATTCCACGATGACCAGTGCTCGCGCCATGTTCACCACCCTTCCTTTCTTCGCCACTTAGTGGTACCTAAGATAGACACACCTTCGCCAGTCGTTGGCGATGAGTCCGCGAGTTCTCGGACCGAGTATTTCTAACACTCACCAATGGTCGCCGCGTTGACCAGGGCTAATCGTCACTGGCGGGCGCCGCCACGATCTCGTACTGGGGATTGAGAATGACGGCCTCGCGTCGCAGGGACGTGACCGTTCCTCGCACCAGCAGACGCGTACCGCGCTCGATGCCCGGCACCACCGCGCGGCCCTGGAAGATCAGCGCCACCGATCCGGTGTTGTCAACGATCATGCATCGCAGATCGCTGGTCCCGTTCTCACGCGTGATCGTCATCGCGCGCACTCGTCCAGCGATCTCCACGAAGTTCCTCTCGCGCAGTCCGCCAATGGGCGCGGCCCCTCCCGAACGCTCGGCCAATTTAACGTCGGCCTCGAGGTGCGACTCCTCGCGCAGTCCGCCGCGCACCACCTCGTCGCTGATCGGCACTTCGGTCAGGTCGCCCTCGGCCAGACGGCGTCGACTCGCTCGGTACGGAATGATCGTCGCCGCGGTGCGCGGAATCTGCATGACTGCGCCGGCCATGGCGTCAGCGGTGCGGTCGTGCAAGAGGCGCTGCAGACGAGAGACGAAGCCGCGACGCGGCAGGATCACCATGCAAAAGACGTCGGGGTCGCGCACGACGTCGGCCACGAGTTCGAGGGCGGCGCGATCGAGGCGACGGTCCTCGCACTCGACGACCTCGAGGCTCACCGACTCCGAGGCCGTATTGGGACGGCCCCACCTCCCCTCGAGTGAACGCGTCACCATGGGGTCGATGTCGAAGTGCACCGCGCGAACCGAGTACGCGTTCAGGGTGTTGCAGTACTGCAGCGCGCGCTCGGTGGCGAGGTCGTAGTGGTCGACGAAGACCACGACACGATTGGTCCGGATGTTCATCGGCTCACTGGTCGCTGAGGACTCGAAGGCGTGCGCCTCACGTTCGTACTGCTTGTGGAACCTGATCAGCGCGAGGTACATGATCGGGCCCACGACCACGATGATCCAGGCACCCTCCTTGAACTTCACAGTGATGAAGATCAAGACTACGATCCCGGTCACGAACGCCGAGAGTCCATTGATGAAGACGCCGCGGCGCCAGTGCCCGACGCGATCGCGACGATGCCGCGCCACCATACCCAGACCGGCCATGGTGAAACCGGTGAAGACACCAATGGCGTAGAGAGCGATGAGCGAGTTGACGTTGCCCTTGAAGATGAGAATGAGGGTCAAGGCGACGACGCCCAGCAAGAGGATGCCGTTGGAGAAGGCGAGTCGGTGCCCGCGCTTGGTGAGCTGGCGCGGCAAGTACTTGTCGGTGGCGACGTAGTTGGCGAGGAACGGAAAACCGTTGAACGACGTGTTGCCACCGGTGTAGAGGATCAGGACGGTCGCGAACTGAACGAACTCGAAAAAGATGTGTCCCGCTCCGTGGTAGCCGAAGACGACGCCCACCTCCTGGGAGACGACCGTCGGCGAGCCCGAGCTATAGGGCAAGGCGTGGGTCCAGTGCGCCAGGAGCGCGGTGCCGATCAGCAAGAAGCCCAACACGCTCGACATGACGATCAACGTCTGACGAGCGTGCAGCGACTCGGGTCGTTTGAAACTGGCGACGCCATTGGAGATCGCCTCGAGCCCCGTGAGCGACGACCCCCCGTTGGCGTAGGCGCGCAGCAACGAGATGAACGCCAGGCCCATCAACGGCCCCGAACCGGGGGTGCCCAGGTTGTAGTGCAGCGCGCTCGCGGTCGGCAGGGCCACTTGGTGCAGGGTTCCCGCGAAGTACTTGTAGTAGCCGAAGATGATCGTGGAACCCAGACCCAGGACGTAGAGGTAGGTGGGTAGGGCAAAGTAACTCCCCGCTTCGCGCAGACCACGCAGGTTGCCAAAGATCAAGACCAGCACGATGCCCACCGTGATGTACAACGAGTACCTGGTCAAACTAGGAATAGCGCTCGTCAGGGCGTTCGTGCCCGCTGAACACTGCACGGCGACGGTGACGGTGTAATCGATCAACAGCGCGACCGCGGCGATCTGGGCGATCTGGGGTCCGAAGTTCTCGCGGGCCACCACGTAGGCACCACCGGCCTGGGTGTAGTACTTGATGACGTCCCAGTACGAGAGCGTCACGAAGAGCAAGACGCCGATGATGACGAACATGATGGGTACTACCAGCGCGAACGCCGCGATACCGATGAACGGCGTCATCTGGATGAGGATCTCTTCGGTGCCGTAGGCCGACGACGAGATGCAGTCGGGCGCCAAGACGCCCAGGGCCACCGTGCGGCCCAGTCGCTCGCCGCTCAATTGCTCGGTGACGTAGGGCCGTCCGAGCACGATGCGCTTGATGCGATAGCCGAGACTCTCGGGGTACACCGCCGCCAGATTGGCGTGCGAGGTCAGTACTGGCGAGTTCTTGGCCAGTTGTTTATCCGCTTCAGACACGTTGACCACCATAGACCTCGGCGCCCAAAAAGTCGGTGAGTTGCGGCTTCTTGACCAAGTGTGGTGAGATGGGCCCGTGCATATCGTCGTGGTGGGCTGTGGCCGGGTGGGCTCGGGACTGGCGATGCAACTGGCCGACGAGAGCCACTCCGTGGTGGTGATTGACAAGAATCGCGACGCATTTCGCCGCCTGGTGCACTTCAACGGCCGCACGATCCACGGCTCAGGCTTCGACCGCGACGTCCTGTCCAAGGCTGAAGCGAGCCAGGCCGACGCGCTGGCCGCCGTGACCAGGGGAGACAACACCAATATCCTCTGCGCGCGCATTGGTCGCGATAACTACGGCATCAAGAACATTGTCGCTCGCATTTACGATCCCCAGCGCGCGGGTATCTACATGAAGCTCGGCATCCCCACCGTCGCGACATCCTTGTGGACCACCCAGCAAGTGAAAAAATGGATCATTCCCGCCGACGACACCGTCGAGTGGACCGACGGCACCGCCACGCTCCAACTGGTGGAGCGCATCGTGCCCGACCATTTGGCTGGCCGAGAGCTCTCGCACTTCTCCTTCGGTAAAGAGGTGCGATTGATCGGCATAATTCGTGGCGGCCGAGGCCGCGTTGACATCGACGGACTCTTCGCCCAGGAGGACGACGTGCTCGAGTTCATGGTCACCCCCGAGGGCTTCGTCGAGCTCAACGACTACCTCAAGGAGCCGGACTGATGCGCGTCGTGATCGCGGGCGGAGGATCGGTCGGAACCGCGATTGCCTTGGACCTGGTGGATCGCCACCACGACGTCACCCTCATGGAGCACGAGACCGAAATCGCCGAGAAGTTACGCGGCGCCTTGCACGGGGTGAATGTCGTCACCGCCGACGCGTGCGAGTACTCCTCCTTGTCCGCGGTGGACCTGCGCGGCGCCGACGTCATCATCGCCGCCACCGGCGACGATGAGGACAATCTCGTGGTCAGCTGGCTGGCCAAGCAGGAGTTCGGCGTGCCGCGAGTAATCGCTCGCATCAACAACTCCAAGAACGAATGGCTCTTCTCAGAGACCTGGGGGGTCGACGTCGCCGTGTCAACGCCCGCCCTGATCACCTCGTTGGTGGACGAGGCCGTCGAGGTGGGATCGATGATCAATCTCATGGACTTGGCGCACGGACGCATGCACCTCTGTGAGATCACTCTCGCCTCGGACGCTCCGGCGGTCGCCTACGGTCACACCCTCGACGAGTTGCGTCTGCCCGACAACGTGCGCGTCGTGACCGTCGTGCGCAACGACCAACCCATGGTCCCCACCGAGACGATGCATTTTCTCGAGCACGACCACGTCATTCTCATCACGCGTGGCGACGCCGCGGATTCGTGCGCCGCGGCGTTCATCGGCTAGCGAGAGTCTCTTCACGCCAACGCGCGACCTAGCATGGTGACGTGCGCGCAGCATTCTTCGACCTCGACAAAACTGTCATCGCCAAGGCGTCGATGGTCGCGCTCGGACCCGAATTCCACGCCCGTGGTCTGTTGCGCCGGCGCACCTTGATCCGTGGAGTGTTCTTGCAGATCCTCTTCCTGCGCTTTGGCGCCAACGAGGAACGTCTGGCCAAGATTCGTCAGTCCGTGCTCAAAATCACCAAGGGTTGGGACCACGACGAGGTCCGCACCCTGGTCGCGGAATCGTTGAACGAGATCATGGAGCCCCTGATCTACTCCGAGGCCCTCGAGCTCATTCGTCATCACCAGGAATCCGGCGACGAGGTCTACCTGGTCTCGACCTCGCCCGCCGAGATCGTCGAGCCCCTCGCGGCCATCTTGGGGATCACGGGTTCGATCTCGTCCAGGGCCAAGATCGATGAGAACGGAAAGTTCACCGGCGAGATGGAGTTCTACGCCGTGGGCGAGAACAAGGCCGTGGCGATGCACGAGGTGGCCGCAGCAC
>VFSW01006873.1_pt1 | contig 16635 bp, 19 predicted proteins | sample 5358111 | NCBI WGS metagenome assembly VFSW01 (sample SAMN11554181, study PRJNA540505) | mine drainage metagenome | isolation source: sediment from site ElyBrook_90M | place: USA: Ely Copper Mine, Vershire, VT | collected 2017
CACTATCCGACAGCCCGCGGTCTGGAGTCTTCTATCGGGCCGCCGGTAATCGAACCCGGTCTTTACCAACCCGAATCGTACGCACTACCGGTATACTACGGCCCGATAGAAGACTCCACCTATGGCGCACAGTATATACGCCAGGATGCGCGATACAGGACTCGAACCTGTGACCTTTCGAATGTGAATCGAATGCTCTAACCAACTGAGCTAATCGCGCGCGTTGTGGATTATTCTATAAAAACAAACACTAAACAAGACGTGATATACTCTCGCCACATGGAGTATAAGATTTTCAGCCTCGGTTCCAATGACGACCTGGCAAAGAAAATCGCCGACAGGCTTCACGTGCCGCTCGGACAGATCATCACGAGATCCTTCAGCAGTGGCGAACAACACATTCAGTTCCTCGAAAATCTGCTAGGCAAAAATGTCTTTCTGGTACAGCCCACGAACCCACCCGCCGAAAATCTGATTCGTCTCATGCTCGCGCTCGACGCAGCGCACGGAGCTTCCGCGCGCGAAGTTAACGTCGTCGTGCCATTTTTCGGGTATTCACGTCAGGACAAAAAGTCGAGATCGCGTGAACCCATTTCGGCGCGCGTGGTGGCGATGACTTTGGAGAATCTCGGCGCGACGCGCTTGCTCACCATGGATCTGCACAACGACGCCATCGGCGGATTTTTCCGCCGCACCATTGTAGACAACCTTTACGCGCGCCGGGTGTTCGTGCCGTACTTTAAAGAGTTTTTCAACGATGCGTTGGAAAAAGACGATCTTGTCGTCGTCTCGCCTGACGCGGGTGGTGCAAAACGTGCTCTCGCGTATGCTAAACGGCTCATGAAATCGGGCGACCTCGCAATCATTCACAAGGAGCGCGACATCCCGAATCAGATCGCGCGCATGAAACTGATTGGTGACGTCTCAAGCAAAGTTACGCTCATCATCGATGACATCGCCGACACATGCGGCACACTCGCGCGGGCGGCGGAGCTCCTGGTCGAGAGCGGTGCACGCGAAGTGTATGCCGCTGCAACACACGGGGTTCTTTCGAGCGATGCGCTCGCGACGATCCAAAACTCTCCGATCAAAAAACTTTTCATTACCGACACTATATCGACCGAACGCAAGTTGAGCGATAAGATCGAAGTAGTTTCCGTGGGGGAACTCTTCGGCGAAGCGATAGGGCGCATTGAAACAGGCGAGTCATTGAGCGAACTCTTTGGAACCGACTGATCCTCCCGGTAGGAATCGAACCTACATTACAAGCTTCGGAAGCTTGCGTCCTATCCATTGAACGACGGGAGGTGGTACGCACTATAAAACATAGGGTATACTTCTGCTATGCCAAAAGGCAATATAGGAACGAAACACCTTGGTCCCGAACGCGATCCGAGTCGCCCTAAAGCAGTGGACAGAACCCCCGAAAAACCTATGCAAAACGCTGAGCGTACACCTGAGAAATTTCCCGCTGCAGTGCGCGATATCGTTGCGGCTGTAAACGATATCAATATGGGCGACATTGTTTTTATACACGACATTCTGGCAAAGCGTGGCGCGGAAGAGTCTGCACACCTCGCGCAGACCACACACGAGGCCGAAGGGTATATAGAGGATGTTAAAACGGCATTTGAAGAAAACAAAGATGTGATCGTACTCGGTTGGGAAGATTTGGAGCGCAGAATTGGGGAGGGAAGCCAGAATTCAAAAACGGCGATCAAAGACCTCGCGCGCGAGAATCCCGATAAAAAGATTGTCATAAACTTCGATCCATTGCGCGACAAAAGTATCGCACCGAAATGGACGGAGCTTGAGAAGGCGATAGGGAGTAACATGGAGTTGAAAGGCGTCGATGCGGAAGAGTGGCTGAAGGAGTGGGCGAAGCGGGAGCCGGGTGAACATATAGATGGTGACCCGACCATGGACGAGATGCGCGCCGGATGCGCGGAAGCTCTCAGTTCTATGGGAGAGTTGAGTGTGGACTTTGATAATTCGATGCGTCTCGGGCTCGGCGGCAGTCCTCTTGCCCTCGCACTTGTTGTTTTCGCCACAAAAGGATCGCTTTCATACCGAGCGGCAAAAGATTTATTTGACCGTCCGCATCGCATCCATCAGGTAGTGACATTCATTGAGATACGTGGAAATAAACTCAGAATTTATTTCGGGGAAGAAGTGTTTGAGCGCACGCTCTAACCGCTTGGAAACCCGCATCGTTTCTTATACAATACCCGCGTCGGGTTGTGAGCTAAAACGGGCCTATAGTTCAGCGGTAGAACGCGTCCATGGCATGGACGAGGTCGGGGTCCGACTCCCCGTAGGTCCACAGAAGATTTTAATCAACCCCATTCGATCGTTGCGGGTGGTTTGTCCGACACGCGATAGACGACTGCACCGACTTCCCGCACTTCGTTAGTGATGCGGCGCGAAACACGGTCGAGAAATTCCCAGGGCAACTGCGCAAAACGCGCGGTAAATCCGTTGACGCTCCACACGGCCCACAGCGCGACGACATCGCCCTCGCCCGCATCGTCGCCTTTGGTTTCGGTATGTCGTGAACGCGTGAGCGTGGCGCCCGCCTGCCACACGCTCTCGTACAATCCTGCCGCACGCAATTCTTCGATGTAGATACCATCGATTGCACGTGCCACATGGAGCCGTTCAGCAGTAATTTCTCCCTCGATGCGTACCAATAATCCAGGGCCGGGAAATGGGTGTCGCACGAGCAAATCTTCGGGCACGCCGATACCTCGTCCAATGCTGCGCGCGGAATCCTTTACATGATCTTCGAGCGGGGAGAGTTCTGGCACCGAAAAATCGAGCTGCGTATTGTGGTGCACTTTAATCTCCGCAATGCGCGCGCCTGTGTCGTGTCCGCCGCCGCTTTCACGCAGATCGGTGTAAAGTGTGCCTTGCGCAATGAAATCCGCGCCGAATTCTTTTATTTTTTGCTCGAGTACGTCTTTGTAGACGCCGCGCATAGCCATGCGCTTGTCGCGCATTGCGGTATGCCCGGCGAGCGTCGCGAGGAATCGATCGGTCACGTCCACGATCTCCACTTCGATCCAATTCTGACTTCCAAAATATTTTTTGACGAACGCCTCGTCGTCGGGACGGTCGATGCCACGAATGTAGACGCCTTTTAATTTACCAGACACTCCTTCATGTGCCGCTTTCAAAAGATACGCAACAACGGATGAATCCGATCCACCAGAAAGTGCGATCAATACCTTCTTGTCCTTGATCTGTTTTTTCAATTTCGCGATTTTGTGCGCGGCGACGTCGTGCGCGGGAAAGCGATCCGTTATATGGCAGATTCTGGTGACAAAATTCTCATATATTTTTGCGCCCTCGAGCGTGTCGGTCACTTCTGGATGAAATTGCACCCCCCAAAGATGTCCTTTGCGGCCAGCAGCGACCTCGGCATTGTCTGTCGACCCGAGAATCGTAAACGCGGGCGACGGCTCGATCGCATCGCCGTGACTCTCGAGCACTTGCGTCATTTTTGCCACTCCATCAAAAAGCGAGTCATTTCCTGATATTCGAAACGTGTGCACGCCGAATTCGCGCTTCGCTTGCGGAGTTACCCGTGCACCGACGTGCGTCGCCCACACCTGGAATCCGAGGCATACGCCGAGCGTGGGAATTCCCAGATCAAAAATCGCGCCGTCGAAAGGTGGTGGCTCGTTGAATACTGACGCAGGCCCGCCAGAGAGAATAATGCCCGCCGGCGCAGCTTTTTGGACGTCTTCCGCTTTCACGCTTGAAGGATCGGCAACGACACAGAAAACCCCAAGCTTCGCGAGCCGCTGTACGATCAAGTGATCGAATTGGCTACCTAACGAAAAAAGCAAAATAAAATGTCCGGTCTGTCGCACACGCATCTCGTCGGCGATCTCTTGGAGAGCTTCAGGAGTCGCGCTCTTGAAGATTTTCAGCATAGATAAATATACCTCATTCTATATTAAAAGCGCACCCCCGGAAACAATCCTGGTTTCCGGGGAGTGTTGCAATTCGGCCGCCATTGTTCACTCCACGACGACCGCTCTGCGACGATAGGCGTCAACAGCGAGCTTGACGGGGCTTGCACCTTCACCCGGCAATATGCCCGTCACGTAAAACATCCTATCTAGTGGATCATAAAAAACATCCCGCAGAATGATTTCCACGGTTCCTTGACCAGGAAATTCCATCGCAAAGAGCGCCCGATGATCTTTGCACGTGGCCATTGCCCGCATGATCAACTCATGAATCGCTGGGGCCGCCAGTGGCGTGCCGGGTATCAGTTGCGTCGGCAGTTTATCACACATGGCCGTAAACCCCTGTACATGGTGTAGCCGTTTTTGGCTACTCATAATATACATTTCAAAATTATGTTTGTCAATTAAGGTCATTGAGCACTTCATGGGGCATTCGCTTTCAGTGTGGATAACTGGCTTGCGGTGGGGTATAGTGGGATATACTTCTTATCAGTGGGAAAAAGTGGGAAACGATGATATTATCTTATTATGTATATCGGTGAGTACGAACATACCCTCGACGAGAAAGCACGCGTCTCGCTGCCGAAAAGTTTTCGTGCGGCGCTTGGCAAAAAAATGGTCATGACGCGCGGTCTCGACAATTGTTTGTTCGTCTACTCGCGCACTGAATGGGAGAAGGTTGCGGCCAAACTGGGACATCTCAGCTTTGCGCAGGCCGATACGCGCGGGTTCAGTCGATTCATTCTTTCGGGTGCGGCGGAAGTCGAAACCGATAGCGCGGGACGCGTCTTGATTCCAGAACACCAGCGGGAATTCGCCGGGCTGAAGAAAAATATTGTCTTCGCGGGTGTCTCCGATCGGGTCGAGGTGTGGGATGCGGCGCGCTGGAGTGCATACAAGGCAAAGATCGAGAAACAAGCTGATGCACTTGCCGAAAAGCTTGGCGAGATCGGCGCCCTCTAATTTTATGTCTGGCGACACAGGATTGCTGGAAGATTCGTAACACGTCATGCGCACGCGACGCTCACAATCTTCCAGCGATCCGGTGACACCAGCGGTGCACCGCACGGTTCTTTTACATGAAGCAATTGATGCGCTCGATATCAAACGCGACGACACGGTTGTCGACGCGACACTTGGCGCAGCAGGACATGCGCGCGAAATCATCGCACATCTCGGAGAGAGCGGCACACTGATCGGGCTTGATCTCGATTCAGACGCGATTGCGCGGGCGGAAGCTGTGCTAGTAGGTGCTTCGGCTCGCAGGGTGCTGATCAATGCGAATTTCCGCAATTTGAAACAAGAATTGGAAGCGCGGGACATCGCACAGATCGACAAGGCGCTGTTCGACCTCGGATGGAGTGCGACACAGCTCGCAGCTGGCAGGGGATTTTCGTTTCTCGCCGACGAGCCGCTTCTCATGACGTATGCAAAAACTCCATCAGAGCATGCAGTCACTGCAGCAACGATCGTCAACGAATGGGCCGAGTCGTCGCTTGCCGACATCATCTTCGGATGGGGACAGGAGCGATACTCCCGCCGTATCGCTCGAATGATCGTGGAGCGACGCACGCGCAAGCCGTTCACTACCGCGAGCGAACTCGCTGAAGCAATTCGTGAAGCGGTACCACCACCGGCCCGCAAGGGGCGTCTGCATCCCGCCACCAAAACCTTTCAGGCACTCCGCATTGCCGTGAATGACGAGATGGGCGCACTCAAGGAAGGACTGACGAGTGCGCGCGAGATGCTCTTGCCAGACGGCAGGATCGCGGTCATTACCTTCCACTCGATCGAAGACGGCGTAGTGAAGCGACTTTTTGCAGGATGGGAGAAAGACAGGAAGGGCAGACGCGTCACCAAAAAGCCCGTTCCCGCATCGCGTGAGGAAACGATGGAAAATCCGCGGGCTCGCAGCGCGAAACTTCGTGTATTTGAGAATCATTCCAAAAACACATGAAAAAATACGTACAGAAAATAAGCAAATACCGCCCCTCGGCGCTGCAGGGGACCCTCCATTTTGAGGTCTCGCGACCACGAGCGGGGCTTGCGGTGGAGCATCCCTATGAACGTCGCGCGTTTTCCATACTACTTATTGCGCTCGCGATACTCGTTGCGGCCTATTTGTATTTCGTAACAGCATCGGTGTTGCACGTAATGGCGCGCACCGAGGCAGTCAATCAGGCGCAAGCAATTGCTGCGTCGATTGGCGGGTTGGAAAAGCAGTATCTCGCGCTTTCGCAAAGCGTTTCTCCGCAAGAAGCACCAGCGCTTGGTCTCGCGCCGATCTCGAATGTGTCCTACGTATATCGCCCCGGCAACGAGGCAGTGCGCAATGTCGACTCAAATACTATTTAATAAGGGAGTCTCGACTGTTACTATAGTGAGATGCAGGGAATGACACATTCGCGCAATTCTTTGAGGAATCGCGCGCGTTTCTTGGGCGGTGTATTTATTTTCATTGCATTTGTGTTGGTGTTGCGACTTTATTTCGTACAGATCGTGCATGGAGCCGAATATCAGGCCGAGGGGATGGGACAGTACGTGCAACCGGATCCTTCGACCGGCGGCAACAGAGGCGACATTTATTTTACGACTAAGGACGGCCAACTCGTTGCGGCAGCCGTTTCTGAAACCGGTTATTCTCTCGCTGTTGATCGGCACAAACTGACAAACGCCGCACAGGAATATAACGCATTGAACGCGATAACACCGATCAACGAACAGACGTTCATGGCCGCCGCGAGCTCGACCGGCAGCTTCGTCACGGTCGCGGACAAAATTCAGGACGGCAACGAGGCGAACGTCGAAGCACTCGATCTTCCCGGCGTGATCGTATCCGACGAAAGTTGGCGGGAATATCCGGCGGGCACGCTCGCCGCACAAGTACTCGGCTTCGTAGGATACAGCGGTACGTCAACGCAAGAGGTCGGATTATACGGGCTGGAGAAGTCGTACAACAACACGCTTTCTGAATCGACTTCCGGACTATACGTCAACCCATTCGCGGAGATTTTCACGAATTTGCAGGATCTCGTCACCACAAGCCCCGCTTCGGAGCACGGCTCCATCATCACGTCGATCGAGCCAACAGTGGAGCAAGAATTGATGACAACGCTTCAAACGGTCATGACCGCGTATCATCCTGTTTTTGACGGCGGCATCATTATGGATCCGCACACAGGCGAGATATACGCGATGGGACAGCTTCCGACGTTCAACCCCAACGACTACGGCGCTGCGACCGATCCGTCGGTCTACACGAATATTCTCGTGTCCAAACGCTACGAAATGGGTTCTATCATGAAACCGCTCACGATGGCCGCGGGGATAGACAGCGGCGCGATCACCGCTTCGACGACATACGACGACACGGGCTGCGCCATCTATTCGGGCGCTAAAGTATGCAACTACAACTTTCACGCATACGGTGTCATACCAGTACCGACCATTCTCGATCTCTCGCTCAATGTGGGTGCTTCGTGGGTCGCAACGAAAACTGGGTACCCGACGTTCACGCAATATATGAAATCATACCAACTCGCAAGCTCTAGTGGGATCGATCTTCCCGACGAACAAATCGGCGAACTTTCTAATCTCGACGATGGTTCGGGTCCTGCGGTGAACTTCGTAACTGCCGCGTTCGGACAGGGCATCACCGTCACACCTATCGGGATGATCCGCGCACTCTCAGCGCTTGCCAACAATGGCCAGTTGCCCAATCCGCACGTTGTCACCGCCATCCAATACGAAAGCGGCGTCACGCGACAGATCCCGGTCACGAGCGGTCCGCAGGTCATTAAGCCGCCCACGGCACAGACCGTCAATCAAATGCTCGAAACAGTCTACGACAATTACGAATTGAACGGCGTTATTAAAATGACCCATTACACCGCCGCCGCAAAGACAGGCACCGCGCAAATCCCCGATCCCGCGACCGGCGGCTACTATCCGGGTAGCATCTATCTCCACTCGTTCTTCGGCTACTTCCCCGCCACGAATCCGCAATTCATCGTCTTCCTCTATGCCTACCATCCGGTCGGACAAGAATATTCCGCGTACACGTGGGACGAGCCGTACTACCAGCTCGAACAATTCCTCATCAATTACTACAACATCCCGCCGGATAGATAAGGATTACGTACTCCCTGTCACTCGCTAATACGTAGCCGTTCGAGTACAATTGCGCCATGATCATCACGTATCACGAAGGCGCGTGCGTACGGGCGCAGGTGGGTGACACCACAATTGTTTTTTCTCCGGTGTCGAAGGAATCTAAAAATTTCAAACCAACGAATTTCGGTGCCGACGTGGCATTTATCAGTCTCAAACATCCCGACATGAATGGAGCCGAAGAGGCGGGTCGCGGTGACAAGCAGCCGTTCGTCGTCGAGGGTCCCGGCGAATATGAAGTGAAGGAAATCACCGCTGCCGGATTCGGCGCGCCAAGCCGCTACGGAGGACAGGAGCACGTCAACACTGTCTACGCGCTCACACTCGATGACCTTTCTATTCTCTATCTCGGTGCGCTGGGGGGAGATTTGCCCGCGGAGGTTTTGGAAATGGATGCACCTGACGTCCTCTTCGTCCCCGTCGGGGGCGAAGGGACGCTCGATGCCGTCGCTGCGCAAAAACTCGCGGTAAAATTGGAAGCAAAGGTAGTGATTCCCATTCTGTACGACCAACAAACACTCAAACAATTTTTGAAAGAGGCAGGAGAGGAGAACGTAAAACCAGTCGAAAAGCTGACGATCAAGCCGCGCGATATTGCAGATAAAGAGGGTGACGTAATCGTCCTCTCAGCCTGATGCGTCATGCTTATACAGCGCACTGTCGAAAAATTGCGCGAGCGTCCGGAGCACGAACGCGCGGCAGTGGCAGCCTCGATTGCGATTGGTGTGGTTTTGATCCTGATTGTGGGTTGGGTCGCAGTTTTCTTGCACGGTTTTGGATCGGGCGGAACCGCTGTTGCCACCAATCCTTCCGTGGCAATCACACCGCCTACCTCTTCGACCGCAGTCCCCATCTCGACTTCTCCGGTACCGGCACTGCAATGGCAAGCTTCGGCAACGAACTCAGATGCTTCTCTACCAGCCACGAGCTCGAATTACTAAATACGGCCGATAATACCGAAAATGTGAGCGCCGTAATTTGCAGATTTTCTTTTGGTTTTATGCTATAATCGACTGGACATGACCGCCAAGAAAAGCGAGGAAAATAAGGGTAATTCAGCCGCCACGCACGTTAACGTCGTGCCGCGATCCATCTCGACAGAGATGCGCGAAAGCTATCTGGATTACGCAATGAGCGTTATTACTGCGCGAGCTCTTCCCGATGTGCGCGACGGTTTGAAGCCGGTGCATCGTCGCATCCTGTTTGCGATGCAAGACATCGGCCTCACCGCGACCGCCAAGACTCGAAAATCTGCGACCGTGGTCGGCGAAGTGCTCGGCAAATACCATCCGCACGGGGACGCGTCGGTCTACGACGCTATGGTAAAAATGGCGCAAGATTTTACGATGCGTTACCCCCTCATTTTGGGGCAAGGAAACTTCGGCTCGATTGACGGCGACGGTGCCGCAGCGATGCGCTACACGGAAGCGAAGATGACACGACTTGCGGGTGAAATGCTGCGGGACATCGAGAAGGAAACCGTCGCCTTCGCACCAAATTATGACAACACAAAACAGGAGCCAACCGTGTTGCCCGCAGGCGTGCCGAATCTCCTTTTAAACGGCACGCTCGGGATTGCGGTCGGAATGGCGTCCAATATCCCGCCACACAATTTACGCGAAGTGTGTGAAGCCTCGATACATCTCATTGATAATCCGCAGGCCACGACCGATGATCTTTTGAAATTTGTGCAGGGGCCGGATTTTCCCACGGGCTGCATCGCATTCAACGAAAAAGACATCGCGCACGCCTATGCGACTGGCCGCGGCGGGGTGGTGGTGCGCGGCGATGCGGAAATAGTCGAAGGCAAAAAAGGTGACTATCAAATCGTTATCACATCCATCCCGTTTCGTGTCAATAAGTCCGATCTACTCACCAAGATCGCCGATTTAGTTCACGAGAAAAAACTGGAGGGTATCCGTGATATCCGTGACGAGTCAACAAAAGACATCCGCGTCGTGGTTGAATTGAAAAACACGGGCAATGCGCAGGCGGTCCTAAACTATTTATACAAGCATACGCAGCTCGAAGAGACCTTCCACTACAACGTCGTGGCACTAGTGGACGGCGTGCCGCAAACGCTTTCGCTCAAAGCGCTCCTTGAGTCGTTCGTCGCATTCCGCAAGGACGTGGTGACCAAGCGCACGCGCCATGACCTCGCCCGCGCGCAGGATCGCGAGCACATTTTGCTCGGCCTCAAAAAAGCGCTCGATCATATCGACGAAATCATCGCGCTTATCAAGAAGAGCAAAGATGTGGACGACGCACGCATACAATTGATGGCGAAATTTAAGTTCTCGGAGCGGCAAGCCAACGCCATCCTTGAAATGCGTCTGCAGAAATTGGCAGGCCTTGAGCGCAAGAAAGTGGAAGACGAGCTGAAAGAAGTGCAGGCTTTGATTGAGGAGTTGACGACGCTTCTGAAAAGCGAAAAAAAATTAATGGAACTGATCAAAAAAGAAATCCGCGAGATCATCGAGAAATACGGTGACGAACGCCGCACCAAAATCGTTAAACGCGGGGCAAAAATGATGACTGCTGAAGACCTGGTGGCGGACGAAGATTCCGTGTTGGTTTTGACCGCGGGCGGCTACATCAAGCGCACGAACCCGAGCGAGTATCGCAAACAGAAACGTGGCGGGGTCGGCGTGGTGGATCTTGATACGAAGGATGAGGATTTCGTGACGCAATTTTTGACTGCGAGCGCGCACAGCGACCTTCTCTTTTTCTCTGATCGTGGCAAAGTGTATCAATTAAAAATGTACGAACTTCCGGAAGGGAGGCGCGCAACCAAAGGTAAATCGATCATGAACTTCCTCTCGCTCGAACAAAGCGAACAAATCACTTCAATCCTCGCAATGCCCAAGGAAAAGAAAGCAACCGACGGTCTCTCGCTCGTCATGGCAACACGAGATGGTACGGTGAAGAAAGCGGCAGCCGCGCAATTTCGGGAGGTACGCAGGAGTGGCTTAATTGCAATCGGCCTCGACATCGGCGACGCGCTCATTTCCGCTCGATTCGTGAGCGCGGGTGATGACATTGTGCTCACGAGCGGCAAAGGACAATCTATCCGTTTCAAAGAGTCAGATATCCGCGAAATGGGCCGCCAGGCTGCCGGTGTGCGCGGGATGAAGCTTGCGAAGGGGGATTTCATTGTAGGTGCGGGCGTGGTGTCGAAGGGATCGAAAGATGCTGAACTCTTGGTTCTGTCTTCAACGGGGTACGGCAAGAAGACAAAGCTTTCGGAATATAAAGTACAGGGTCGCGGAGGCTCCGGCATCAAAACGATGTCAATTACGACAAAAACCAAGCAGCTTGTCGGTGCAGCGGTCGTAGGAGGTGCGGGTGAATTAGTTGCGATGTCGCAAAAGAGTCAGGTCATTCGTACCGATCTCGATGAAATCCCGTCACTTGGCCGCGCGACGCAAGGTGTACGAGTGATGAAGTTGTACGAGGGCGATTCATTGGCATCATTCGTCGTTTTTGCACAGATCGAAGCTGCCGAATAATTTCGCGCGCTATACTGCGCGCATGCGAGTAGAGGAACAACGTGTCGGACGATTTGTACACCCGGGGCGCACCGCTGCAATCATCGGTGTGAAAGCAGATGACGTGATCGCGGATTTTGGTGCTGGCTCTGGGCATCACACATTTCATTTCGCTTCTCTTTTGGATGGCAATGGGCGCGTCTACGCGATTGATGTGCAGCAGGATCTCTTGCGACGCATCAAAAATGAAGCGCAAGGGCTTGGATTGAAAAACGTGGAGGTTGTGCACGGCGATGTCGAGCGTCCGCACGGCAGCCGTCTTGCCGATAAGGTTGTCGATCTCGTGCTGATGTCGAATCTACTCTTCCAACTTAACGAAAAAGCCCTCGCGTTTAATGAGGCATGGCGGATTTTGAAACCCGCGGGTGCACTCGCGATCATCGAGTGGTCCGATTCATTTGGCGGCATGGGTCCTGCCCAAAAGCACGTAGTGAGCAAAGATAATGCGATCCTACTCGCGCGGGAGCATGGATTCAGTGTGACGCGTGAATTTCAAACAGGCGCGAATCACTACGGGCTGCTGCTTAAGCCAATTCCCCAGGTTCGCCTATGAATCCGACGAACCGCATCCTTTTCCCTATATACTTTCACTATGCGCTCTCTGCAGACACTTGCGGAGCGCGCCTCGTCCAATGAAACGTTCACTCTTTCAGATTATGTTGCTTGCGATTTTCGGTGCACTCGCGATCGCGGGCGTCTTGGTATTCTCTTTTGCAGTGGGAGGTGGCACATCTACGAGCAGCATCGGCGAAGTTGTCATATGGGGAACGCTCGACAAAACGGCCATAAATGCGGTGCTGGACAACGCGGCACAGGCAGATCCACAGTTACAGCAAGTTACCTATGTACAAAAAAGCGATGCCACCTATGAACAAAACATCGCGGATGCACTTGCCCAAAATGCGGGTCCCAACATCTTTATCATGCGTTCCGATTACGCGGTTAAAAACGCGCCTGAGGTTATCAACATTCCATATACGCAACTGAGCGCGGTGCAGTTTCAGAATATCTTTGCAGAAGCAGGAAACGTCTATCTTGGTGGAAATGGAGTGATTGCAGTGCCGTTCGCGATTGATCCCCTGGTTTTGTATTGGAATCGCGATATTCTCGGATCGGCCGGCTACGCGCAGCCTCCGGCCACGTGGGAGGACCTGCAGACGATGGCACCGCATCTCACCGTTCGCGACGCAAGTGGCAATATTCTGAAGAGCGCCATCGCATTCGGCACCTATCAAAATATCGACAACGCCAAAGACGATCTCAGCTTACTCATGCTGCAACAAGGCTCAGCGATAGCAACGCGTGACAGTTCAGGCACTCTCATTCCTTCGATCGTCGCGCAAGGATCCGGCAGTGCAAGCCAACCTGCACAAAATGCGCTCGCGTTTTATACCGGATTCGCCGATCCTTCACAGCCGCAGTATTCCTGGAGTGGCGCCATGCAGGATGCGCGAGCCGCTTTTGCAGCGGGCGATGTCGCATTTTATGTAGGCTATGCGAGCGAATTGCCCCAAATTGCGGCGATGAACCCCAACCTTAATTTCACCGCAGCACCGATCCCGCAATTCAAAGCTGCCACACACTCCACTGATTTCGGCCACGTGTACGCTTTTGCTATTCCTCGCGTTTCGCAAAACGTGCAGGGTGCGCTCTTAGCCGCTAAACTTCTCGATTCGGCGACCACCACCAATGCGCTCGCAGGCGCGCTCGGTATCGCCGGCGCCCGTCGCGACGTACTCTCGATCCCGCAGCAGGGCTATGAAGCACTGTTTAATGCCATGGCGATTATTACCAGTACCTGGCCAGATCCCGATCCTGGGCAGACGCAAGGGCTCTTTCGCGCTATGATTGAAGACACGATCTCGGGCGCCGCAACGCTTCCACAGGCGCTGCAGGCAGGGGATCAGCAATTGAGTCAGATTCTCAACCCGCAATAAAACAATCATGCGCCTGCTCAAACGCTCATTTGCATGGAAGGTCATACTCGCTGCTCTCTCGCTCGCGCTTCCTGGCATCTCGCAAGCCGCCTGCGCTCCCGCAAGCGGGACCCTATGCCCAGTCACCGTGTTTCAAAATGTACAGGATTTCGTCGTTGGCGCTCTGCAAGTTTTAGTAACGGTCTCACTCCCCATTATCGGTTTTTTTATCGTGTTTGTTGGCTACCAATTCATCGCTGCGCAGGGCAACGGGGAAAAGCTTCGCGCCGCCAAGAAGAATTTCATGTACGTCATTATCGGGGCGGGGCTTATCCTCGGCGCATGGGTCTTGGCGACCCTGATCGGCTCCACCGTGTCGCAGCTTATCGGCTGAGTATGAACAAACACTTCGCGCGACGTGCATGTATCACACTCTTAGTAAGCGCGCTGCCTTTCGTTGCCTTCGCACAACCTGCTGCACCCACGGATTTCAAGAGTCTTGCCGGTTTCATTGTTACGCTCATCAATGCCGCAATCGCCGTCCTCTTGAGCGCGGCAGTGCTCTACTATATGTACGGAGTCGTCAATGCGATGCGGGCAGGGGATTCGACAAAAGGTTGGGAGCGGCTTCGGGCACAGGCAGGGTGGGGAATATTCGCAATCTTCATCATGTTCTTCGTGTGGGCGATTGTGCGCGTTTTAGGTAATACGCTCTTCGGCAGCAATAACTTTTCTACGCTCTAGCCATGCTTCCCTCAACCGCACAGGTGCTCAGTTTTTTCAATCTGCTTGTCGGACTTTTGCTCGTCGCCTCACTCCTCCTCTTTCTCGGTGGCTTCGCTATGTACCTCATCCGCCTCGGCACTTGGCCTACGTATCGCGATACCGCCATTACGCTTATGGAATGGGGCGTCTCCATCCTCTTCACGTTGATCGTGCTCCTCATCGTACAGCAATTTCTTCTGCGGAACCTTTTCGTGGCAGTATCCCTCGCCTCAACGATCATCATAATTGTGGTAGCATGGGTCATAGTACAAGATATCGCAACCGCGAAACCTCCAGAGGAGAAGCCCAGAGGCTAAAGAGCTCCAAAAAGCTTATCCACACCGGACTTTTCTGCCACTTGTGCACGGAGCTTCTTATGGCTACCATTCAGGGTACGTAGGGAATAATAATAAACACATAATAATCAGCTGTATGCGAATATTTCTCAGATCATCAGTCGTGGTAGCAATGACTCTCGGTCTTCCCTTTGTAGCTAGCGCGCAGAACGTACAGGGCGTACTCAACACCTTCGGCAGCATCATCAATCTTCTGGTCGTCCTTTTGATCGGTATCGCGATTATTGTCTTCTTCATCGGTCTCATCAGCTACATTTTCAAGGCAGGGGAGGAAAAACACAAAGGTCTGATCCGCATGCTCTACGGCATCATCGCCATTTTCGTGATGGTTTCGATCTGGGGATTGGTGCGCCTTGTAGGCAACACCTTCCTCGGTAATGTTTCGAATGCACCGATTCCCGCTCCCTATCAGTACACACCGGGCTTGTAGGCCGTATCACATCTCCGGTTCTGTAGTACCGAAGATTCCTCTGCGCTATGAATACCGCAAACCAAATCATCGGGAAGTTTGTCACGATCGTACTCAACCCTGCAATCGGAGTGATATTTGCCTTGGCAGGACTCCTATTCGTCTGGGGCATTTTGCAATTTCTCTGGGGACTTCAAGAGGGGAAGGTAAACGACGAAGGCAAGCAGCACATGCTATGGGGTGTCGTGGGCATGCTCATTATGGTGTCTGTCTTCGGCATCATTTCACTTCTCTCGAACACTTTTGGCCTCGGAGTTGGTCCGCGCGGCACCTACAACATCGATCAGTCGCGCCTGAATAATATTACCGTTCCAAGTTTCGGAAACTAAGTCTCTTGTATGGTGGGCAGGGCGGGACTTGAACCCACAACCTCTTGCGAGACATGGTCCTAAGCCATGCGCGTCTACCAGTTTCGCCACCTGCCCAATCGCACAATCCTAGCGCAAAATTCTTACACTGTCTGCCCAATCCGTTTCGCTTTTGGCAACGTATGAGTGTAGTATTCAGTGCACATGAGTGCCCAGAAAGATCGAGTTGCCTTTTCAGATGCCTGTATAGCAAAAATGTTCACGAGTGGGAAAACAGTCATCGACATCGGTGGGGGTTTGCGGATTGACGAGAGAAACAATCGTGGCAACCGAAATGAGAAACAAGCGGCGTTCATCCGCGAGAGCGGTGCGGAATATAAGATCTTAGACAAGGTTGCGAACTATCATCCTGATATCGTGGGAGATGTCCATGATCTTCCTCTCCAAAACGATAGTGTCGATGGCATTATCTGCATATCCCTTTTGGAACATGTTGAGAATCCGTTACAGGCGGCCGACGAAATATATCGCGTGCTGAAACCAGGCGGGTACCTATACCTGTATGTACCTTTTCTGTACTACTACCATCCGATGCCGGGGTATTATAAGGATTTTTATCGCTTTACCCGTGATGGTATCGAATATCTCACTCGAAATTTCGAGCACGTCACGATACGCAATCATCGCGGTGCGGTCGCTACTGTTATGAATCTCTTCCCATTTGTCACGAAGCGTCCATGGATGGCACGATTTTTGTTTAATATCGTCGACGATGTGAGCGGCAAGTCCCTGAGTAATCAGACTGCCGGATACGTTGCTTTTTGTCAGAAATAAAAGTTAATTTCCGATATCGAAGGTTTTACGCGAAAGACAAAACACATAATGGAATTGTCCGCCCACAATCAAATTCGCTCCTTCAGCCTCGACCGATATCGAGGTTAACGTAGTCCGCCCGGTTGGAATCGAACCAACGACCCTTCGCTTAAGAGGCGAGTGCTCTACCAACTGAGCTACGGGCGGTCAATGGATTGTACACAAAACGGCGCCGGTTTCCATTGATGTCTTTGCTCACTGCTGCTCGGACGCATTTTAGCAGAAACAGGGGTGTTTAGGGTAGTCAGTTGGG
>VFSW01006874.1_pt1 | contig 16634 bp, 12 predicted proteins | sample 5358111 | NCBI WGS metagenome assembly VFSW01 (sample SAMN11554181, study PRJNA540505) | mine drainage metagenome | isolation source: sediment from site ElyBrook_90M | place: USA: Ely Copper Mine, Vershire, VT | collected 2017
ATTCGGAAAATGCTCCACCAACCACACCTACTACAAACATTTTCTTCACAGGAAATACTGTAACTGACAATAAGTCCCAAGGTTATCTTGGGGCAGGGTTGTATGCAACTGTAGACTACAATTACTTTAGCGGGAACGGTGGCTCTGTCAATCAGGATCATGCAATCTATTTGTCAGCACACACCGAGGCAACGCACATGGAAGTCATCGGCAACTACATAACTGGGCAACATGGCCCAACATGCTATGGTGTAGTAATGGTTGCACACGGGGCATTTGACTATCTGACTGTGGCTGGCAATACGATTGATATGTCAGCTACCGAAACAGCAGGCGGATGCTACGGCATCGGTTTCAGTGCCGTGGCATCGTACCCAGAACCGGCGTATTTTAGACACGCCATTTTCTCCGGCAATATAGTCAAGAATGGCGGCAATGTGGCATTTTCAGTTGCAAACTGCCCTAACTGCGTCATTGAAGACAATCTGATTATCCAGGATTGGGCTAATGGCCCAAGTGGCACAAACCCTGTGGTTAGTTCTTGGACTGTGATGGGGATTTCACTTCCATCAGTTCCATCGCGAACATCTCCAAAAGACGATATAAGCACAAATAATACTGTCGTCAATAACACTGTATGGTTTGGCCCTGCTGTGTTAGGTGGTGGGTTAGGTATCTCATCGGGTGTTGAGGGCACCGGACATGTCTTTGCGAATAACACCGTGACATACACCACAACGACACCCGGGCAAGGGGTAGAGTGTTTCGACTACGCGCTTCCTTTAACATCTTATTCATTCATAAATAATAACCATTGTTACTCTGCCGCTACTTATAGTTGGGATAAGACACAAGGTTCTTATGCTTCTTGGGAGTCCTATTCAACACTTTATAGGTATGACAATTTATCAATTACTGGGATTCCTAATTTTGTGAATCCAACTTCAACTATTCCAAATGACTTCCATCCATCCACAGGGTCACCCTTACTTAATGCTGGATCGCTTACATATGCGCCAGTGAAAGATTTGACTGGAACGGCATTTTTAACTCCACCGGCAATTGGCGCTTATCAGTAATATTGAGCTTGGGTTATTGGATTGTTTGTTTCCAGATCAATGCTAAAGCCACGAAATTTTGGCTTTGCATGTTTCGTGGTACTCTAAAAACTCTCAAGACGTGGAATTATTCGTATTAATTCCATCTTGAGAACTTTTCGAACCCCTGACCTATGCGTTTCCTTCGTAACTACAATATAGGACTCGTATAAGTATCCAACTCACACAGGAATTCTGCACCACAATATTTGAAGATTCGGCGAACATGCTCTGGAAGAAGTGAAATCTTGAGCTGACTGCCATGTTGCGTTTGGTAGCCATGCATTAACATGACCAACCCTACAAAAGCACTATCCACATAAGTGACGCCGCGCACATCCAGTTGCACAAGTTTTCCAGCCTGTGCCGCGTTGGAAAAACAATCTCGCAACTGCTCTATATTCCTCATCGTCCACGCTCCGCCAAGATGGATAATGTAGCTTTCTTTGTCTTCCGCCGTTTCTATACCTGCTGTCAAGAGTTGATTCTCGTCTGGTTTGTGCCGAAACAAAAACCAGGCATAAGGAATCACACGTGTCACCATCAGCTTGAGTAAAGCCAGTCCATCCCGATAATAACGACGCCACAATACCGGGTCTTCCTTGATACGCCACAGCCATTCCAGTCCGACATTTTGCATCCATACTGGCGCCCGCTTGACTGTTCCCGCCACGAAATTCACCACCGCACCCAAATGACTGTACACCGGCACCGTAATCCGTGATTTGTTGCGCTCAATCCACGCTTGACCCTTTTTTGCCCCTAGCGAAACAACCAAAAAATCCGCATTACTTGCGTTGATATGCTGAATGATCGCCTCACTACTCATCTCTTCAATGGAGCCAAAGCCCGGGGATTCGAACCCCACACAAGACAGCCCTTTTCCCTCCAGATTCAGCCTTCGGCATGCTGCTTCGGCTGCGCCATCAGGTCCACCAAAGAAGAAAACCGAAATCGGCTTTCCAGAACTGTTGCGCAGCATATCAAAGAGTGCGGAGCCTGCAACACGCTCCCGAATCGGGATACCCAGCAAACGCGCTATCCAAATCAGAGGCATACCATCGGCAATGCTGAGATCACTGTTGATTACCGAGTTGCGAAATGCAATGTCAGTCTGGGCCGCAATCAAGAAATTCAGATTGGGCGTGGAGAGAAAACAGGGCGAACGACGGGCTATCGCAATTCTCAATTGTTGCTCGGCCCCTTTCATGTTTACCGCATCGAATGGCAAACCTAGTAGACAGTGAACTTCTCTGTTGAAATCAGGAAGCACGGTTATTCTGCCTGTGTATACTTTCGATTGCCCTTTTTTTTCCCATTAACAGGGCACGTATTTGATATGCGCGAAGAAATCGCCTGAATTCCTGATCGTCGTATCTTGGCTTTCGCTGAAGTGCACTTGCCATCCAGCCCCATAAGATCGCCAAACTGCCGATCACATAAGGCTTTTCATTCAATCTGAAAATTGCGCTCGCTGTCATGAAGAGCAATCCTGTCCCCATAAAATACTGGCCGTACCCATGGCGCATGCGTCCGGTATAAATACTCTGCTGGCTTGAACCCATCGGACGCAGATGCACAAATTGCAAATCAGGTTCATCCCAGCTGCATGCAATCCAGCCCTGCATCCGGCAGCAATGGCAATCGATACCATCCCACATGACTTCCCGGACAAATCCTCCAATCGCCTTGAAACATGAAACCCGGTAAAACTTTGTCATGCCCAGTGAAGTGTCGTCGCCATGCCTTTCGTTAACCAAGTGGCCCTGCTCGTCAATGTACGCCTTGCCGCTGCAAGTCGCGATGCGTGGGTTATTCTCCATCCTATCCATGAGAATTTCGAAATATCGGGGTGGCAGTCGCAGATCAAGATCAAGCTTGCACAAGTAATCGTAATCGTCCGGGTTGATCGTTTCGTAACCGGCATAAAACGCCTCAATAACACCCGGCCCCACTGCACGCCGCCCCCTGTCTGCACGGGTGACAATCTTGATCCAATCATGCTTTTTTGCATACTCCGTCAATATCTGCGGCGTTTCGTCTGTAGAGCCATCATCGACAATGACCCATTTTGTAGGCCTAATGGATTGGGCAATTACCGTATCCAAAGTTTGTCGCATGAAATCGGCTTCATTGCGGCAGGGGGAAATCAGTACGTAGTTTCGATTCATATTTCACCCAAGTTTATTGTGGGGCATGCAGGAGCGTATCTTTTGGAAAATAACTCAACAACCTTCCCAGATTCACATTCCGCCCAAATTCATTCTGTACATGCTCAGCAGCCTCAACAACCAATCGCTCACGCAGTTCGGTCGACTCCAGCATTCTGTCAATTTGAATGGCCAAATCCCGATGATCATCCGGCTTGGCTAAAATACCTGTGCGTTCATGAATAACCAATTCAGGTATTCCTGAAATTCTCGTAGAAATCACCGGCACCGATTGCGACATCGCCTCCATTAATACGACCGGAATACCATCCATGTCACCATTTTTATCTTTTTTGCAGGCTAAAACGAAAGCATCCAGCTCCCGCATCCACTTGGCCACAGCGCCATGCGTCAAGCTGCCTTCAAATTTAACACACTGAGCTACGTTTAACCCTCTGGCAAGCTCCTCCAACTCGTCGCGCAAAGGCCCATCACCCGCAATGCTGAGCTCAATTTTATAAGGCCGGTTTTGCAGTTCTGCTATCGCACGAATCAAGACATCAATTCCCTTCTTTTCAACCAGGCGGCCCAGCGTACCCAAGCGATAGCCGGTTTTTATTTCAAAGGGCCTTGCAGGTGGCAGTATCGGGAAACTGACTCCACAACGCACTATTGCCAGCTTGTCTTTGGCTACACCAATCTTTTCCAGATAGGCGCGATTGAATTCCGAAATCGTGACCAGCTTAATGGCTCTTTCTGCCTTTTTTTTCAAAAGCAGCCCCCGCTCAAAAATATCGTTGGCATGAGCCATTATGGTGATCGGGATACCCGACATGGCAGATGCATACATGGCAATTTGCGCAGGCACATGAGCAAAGTGCACATGGAGATGTGAACAGTTTCTTGCTTTTAGTAGCAATGCGAGTTTTACAGCCGCCAGAAATTGATAGGTAAGTTTCCATGTTTCAAGGCGGTGCAATCCGCAGTTCACCAGGTCAGACAGCAGCAACCTCGACGCCCTGAATGCACCCAAACCCAAAAAAGGAAGCTTGAATAAACCTGCCAATACAATTACAAAGGGAGATTGATCATAGAGGCAATACGTTCTCGAAATAAGATGATCAAGACCTTGTGCCGGTTGTTTTGGCTTGTGAACAGTAATGGGCAATATGGAGCAGCCCAAAGCTTCCAGTCCAAACATTTCTTCGTAAACAAATGTCGCCGACAGCGCCGGAATTTCAGGGGCAAGATAAGCAATAGTGCCTGGCTTTTGTTTCAAGTTCATAAGGCTAAACTGGTAGTCGTCTAATGTTTTCGATGACAAGGCAATTCCTGAAGAGCCGGAAGTTGGCTTGCTGAAAGATCATTCCGTAATTACACACTCAATATTCATCAGTCATTATTCCGGCAAAGGTAGAAATCCAGCTCAACCATTCTCCATAAGTATTAAGGTGCTAGTCTGCCAAAGTGAAGAGCGCATATTGCTCTGGCAGATTGATCCAAAAACTTCAGCCAAATTCGAACACCCAAATAATGGGATAATACGACAGATTTTAAGAACGAGCCCTGATACATAGAGAACGCGTAGAGTATCCTTCATGATTATTACATCAAATTTCAGTATGTTATGCTTCGCGCATAATGTGGTTTTACAATCGGCCTGAATTAACGCAACTTATCAAATTCTAAAATGTTGATTAATACGATTTATCCTTCATATATTACGAACTATGGCAATGGTTATGCTTGTCAATCTATTGTAGAGGCAATGCAAGCTGAAGATTTTGACGTAAGATTATTTTGTGTCTCTGGCGATAAAATGATTCACAAGTCGTTCCATCGCTTCGCATTTCCGCTTTGGTCAAAACCTATAGCCTACAACTTACTTTCAAATCGCTTAATGGTCAGGTTCACGGAATTTCGCCACCAATTCTCGATGAAAGATCAGGATATTGCGTATTTTTGGCCCGGTGCGTCCCTTGATACTTTTAAAGTCGCCAAATCCGCCGGGCGTATATTGCTAACGGAAAATATCAATACCCATCAGGCCACCAGCAAGCAAATTCTCGACGCAGAATATTTTCGTCTTGGTATACATCCCAATCACGGAATTGATGAGAAGCGGATTGACGATGAAGATGCCAAGCTTGCATTGATTGATTATGTGTTTAGCCCGAGCGATGAGGTTAGCCAGTCGCTTCTTGATGCTAAAGTACCCCGTGAAAAAATCATCGCGACAAGTTACGGACTCGATTCGACAAACATATTATTGCCGGAAGAAGTGGATGGCCGCGCCACGAGAACAAAATTAACTGCAATATTCGTCGGAGAGATAAATATACGGAAGGGTGTACATCTTCTGCTCGAGAATTGGGTTAACGCAGGCGTAAATGGAAAGTTGAAGCTGGTCGGAAATATTGATCCAAGCGCACGGCATCTAATTGAACCCTATTTAAAAATTCGCAATATTGAACACATACCATTTACCAGGGATCTCAGGTCATTATATTTGAGTGCCGACATTTTCCTTATGCCTAGCCTGGAAGAAGGAAGCCCATTGGTCACTTATCTCGCTTTGGGGGCCGGGTTGCCGTCTATAGTCAGCCCGATGGGCGGCGGCGGCATTATCAATCACGGCTCCGAAGGGCTGGTTGTCGCCCCCCATAATGCTGACGGCTGGATTGATGCGATACGCAAACTATTTTCCGATGCTGAATTACGAATGCATATGTCAAAAAACGCCTTCCGGAAGGCTGAAAAGTATTTGTGGCGCAACGTGGGTAAGCAACGCAGAGAGTTGTTGCTGGCTTCCTTGAATTCCAGAAAATGAGCCGTGGTTAATTATGAAAATTCTTGTACTGGGTGGCAACGGATTTATCGGTTCTCATGTAGTAGATGAGTTGCTTGACGCGGGTCACGATGTGCGAGTTTTTGGAAGAAGACATGAGGTGTGGCGCAAACCGTTGCCTTCGGTCAAATATTTTCTGGGTGATTTTTCAAATGTGCCGATACTGGCTGAAGCGCTGCAAGGCGTCGATGCAGTAATTCATCTGATCAGTACAACGGTCCCTAGTACTTCCAACCTTGACCCGATTACTGATATTCAAGGTAACCTTGAAAATAGCGTGCGTCTTTTCCAGGTCATGGTATCGGTAAATGTGAAACGGATTATTTATCTATCCTCCGGCGGCACAGTGTATGGCATACCTTCCACTATTCCTGTACCGGAGGATCATCCGCTTAACCCGATTTGCTCTTACGGTGTTGTGAAGGTGGCAGTTGAAAAATACCTGGGCATGTTTGAAAATTTATATGGGTTTAGACCCCTGATAATAAGGGCGTCAAATCCTTTTGGTCCGCGGCAAGGCCATGACGGCGTGCAGGGAGTGGCATCAACTTTTATGCAGAAAATGCTATTGGGTGAGAATGTCACTATCTGGGGGGACGGAACTACAAAACGTGATTATCTATATGTCGCCGATCTGGCCAGGATCTGCCGCATGGCTGTTGAATCCGAGCTGACAGGCATATTCAACGCGGGCTCGGGTGCCGGGCTGACATTGGTTGAGCTCGCACGGATGATCGAGAAAGCAAGCGGGATGAAGCTGAACATAGAATATAAGGCAGGACGTTCATTTGATGTTCGCGAGATTGTGCTAAACATCGAAAAAGCCAGGAACTTGCTAAATTGGGAACCTGAAATTGCTATTCAAGATGGATTGTTGCTTCTGTTTGATTGGCTGATACACACACAAAAAGTTTATGCTGAAAGATACAATCGGTGACAATGCAACGCTATCGTGCTTGATTGAGCAGTGGTAAAAATAGTAGTTAAAGTAACATATCACCCGATAAAAGCGCTGTCTTCCACATTTATTTCATTCCAAAGCTGCACAATCCATCGCCAATGACTTGGCCGCAAATTGGGCACAACTGGACTTGATATCCAAGGCCAGTTTATCCAGCATTTCATAGCGGCGCCGATAAACGGCTCGTTTGCGTGTGGGAATCTCGCTCATGTCTTTGTGCCTGACGATGGCCGGAATCTCGAAAAACCCGTTGTCGAGCTCCAAACCGCCATGCTCAACCCAAACCTCATTGTAGGAAACCAGAACTTTTTCCTTGTGCCCACCGCCAAAATAGGGACTGTTGTGCTGGCGATAGTCGCTGGAAACTGCCCATATTTTGTTGATCCCAAACTCACCGCACAATAACTTGAATGCCACCATCAGAAAGTCACGTGGTCTCATTCCGTGCAGCGCATGGGTAATATCCCGATAAATTTCCGGCGCCAAATCGGAATTTGATCCTTGCAGGGCTCCCACGAGCACAATCGGCTGTTGGTCTTCCATGCCAAGCGTAAAGGCAATGGAATAAAAGCGCTGGTCGTTGATGAACAGATTGAGGACGATCTCTCCTTCTCGCAGGAACCAGCTCGCTTTGTCCAGCACCAAGCGCAACCCGGCATATTCTTCTATTCGGGCAAGTTCAACTTCTTCGAACGTTGCATGAGCAATAATCCTGGCCGATCCGTCCAACATGCGAAAATGTTGGTCTATGGCGGCCAGCTTTCGCTGCATTGCCCAGGTATGGTTGATGTAAGGCCAGTACATCGCACCGCTCATCAGCGGGAAGCGCTTAAGGGCTCCTGTCAGCAAAGGATTATCTGAAATCCCATACCATTTCCGAATAGTTGAAAGAAACATCATAGCGCTGCCTAACAGGATAACCTGATGTTTGAGACTGTTTAACGACAGGCGTGGATGCATAGCCCTGCCCAAACGATAGACGCGGCCTATTGTTCCAATAACCCCAATCCTCTTTCTATTTTCTCCTGCATGAAAATTGAGGCTGTTCATCGATGTCTTAATTACCTTGTTCATTTGTATTCGATCAAGTGTGCCGTTTTTCCGGCCAGTCTGTTATAAAGAAAACTCAGTTGGCCTATCGCCTCGGGAAATTTGCCTAGCACCAGAAACAGGGCTCGCCACAAGTTTACCTTCACTGATCTTGTTCCTCGCAAAGCAATGCGGATAAACTGCACCGGGTAGACCAGCAGTACCGCAAAACCCCATGCCCCCAGCCCAATAGTAGAACAGACGGCAACCACGGGAATACCCAAACCCCATATCCATATTCGCCGCGTCTCTTTCACACGATGCCTTTCAGGCGAAGATCCATGCAGATGCTTTCCCTCGGCATAGGCATAGCCGGCGCGCACTGTACGTTTCCACCACTGCCAGAAATGTGTCATTGCGGCATCGTGCAGCGCCATTTCGGCATCAAGCCGCCATACTTGCATCCCATTAGCCCGCAGGCGGACACACAACTCCGATTCCTCTCCGGCGATCAGATCGGCGCGATACCCCCCTTCAGCTTCAAACGCATCTACCCTGGCCATGGCAATCCCACCGCACGCCTTGACCAATCCCGCCTCTGCATCCCATTCAATATCGCAAAGCAAATTGTAGATCGAATGCTCAGGATAGCGCTCCCTGAGCCGACCACACACCATTGCCACATTACTTTTCTTGTCCAGAAATGCAGCTGCTGTTTCCAGCCAGCCCACTACTAACTCGCAATCACCATCTATAAACTGCACATACCTGGCTTGCGGATAATTGGCTCTCATTCGCTCAAATCCCTTGTTTCTTGCACGTGCTGCAGTAAAAGGCACTGACATGTCCAAAGTCACAACGTCAGCTCCCATGTTGCTAGCCACATTCACCGAATCATCCGTTGATCCTGAATCCACATAAACAAGTTGGATCTGTTGAGCTGACAAAGATTTAAGGCAACGAACAAGACGATCGCCCTCATTGCGGCCAATAATTACAGCCCCCAAACGTAATTTATCCATCACACTGTACTCACCTGATTTTGGCTTCCGGCCTTAATGACAGCAGGAACGCCACATGAATTATCCGGCACATCGAAAAATAAAAACGTGCCAGCATTGATGTGCACGTTCTGGCCAATCCTGAACTTGCCCGGGACGTTAGCGACTGCACCAATATCCACGCTGTTTCAAATTACCAGCGTACGAATTTTACAATTTTGAACGGCGATCCGGGCAATTGGATATTTCCGAAAGTGAATTCAATATTCCGTCAATTTATAGTAAGCAAATTCTGCAGCAATCTAACTTTTCCGTATCATCTGAGCATAAGCCACCCCCAGTCCGGCAACAGACCAATACACAATTGGAATTATCGAAATGCTGCTCACCGTAAAGATAATGACCATGATGGACACTAGTGTGGCCAATAATGCCCGGCCAAGCAATCGTTCCTCGCTATCCATGTCCGGAATTGAGCTCATTGCCCGGTAGATGCCCAGCAGCGTCATGGCAAAAAAACCGACAAACAACCCCAAGCCTATGAGTCCTTGCTCCAAGACAATCCCAAGATAAGAATTGACAATGTCGATAATGTGTTCGCCCGTGCGCAACGCTTCCATCTCGGGCTCCTTAAGATAATCAAAAGAACCGAACCAGGGGTTGCGCTGGATCACTATTATCGAGTTGGTGATCAGCTGCTCGCGGTAGTCGATGTTTCCTTTGTCAGTTGTTCCGATAAAGGGCAACAGATTGATGATCCTCTCGCCACCCGGCAATACTGCCAGCAAAGAAAGAGCAAGCATAACCGCCAGTCCCAGGCCCATCAGCCGCCGAACTGCATAACGGCCTGTAGCTGCGAAAATAACCAGCAACACTACTGCACCTACCCAGGGGCCGCGCGATAAAGCAGCGAGCATACCTGCAGCCAACAGTCCCATCCCGAGCCAGCGATAAAGTTTTTTAGTAATTGAATGTTGCAGAAACAGGTGAAACCCTATTCCCACGACCATAAGATAACCCAGCGCAATAGAGTTTTCCGCAGTGACGATCGCCCTTAGTCCTCCGTCACGTGCAAGGTACATCTGCCTCTCTGCCATTCCAAGAGAGTTATGCAGAGATGTATAGAGCAACCAAGATCTGTATCCCTCGAAAACAGCGAGCAGCGCCAGCACCATGGTCGCCAGCACAAAACTTAGCAGGGCAGCTCGAAAGTCCTGTAAATTCTTCAGTGCGCGGCTCATGACAAAATACGGAAGAAATATGTCGATGAACAGATAGAAATTATGGCGCAGTGAGTCTGTCAGAGAGGCTCCGCCAAGGCTGGTGCCGACCTGGAGCAATAAATACATGGCCAGAAACTTGTCCGGTCCGGTCCGTCCAAAGGGGAGGGATTTATTTTGTCGATTCAGTTCAAAAAACGACGGGAGCAGAATGATTAGCTCTAAAAGTCTGGCTTGGGAAAGATCGAATAAATAGTTGACCAACCCGATTCCGGGAATCGGAATTGTAGCGGCTGGCAGGGCAAACAAGATGAAAAAAAACAGTGCTGGCTGATTGGTTTCGCGGCGGATTGAATAGATCAATAGCGGTATGGCAATCAGCACATAAATCCAGAAACTGTTCACCAGAAAAGCGGTGAGCGTTAATACAAACCAAAGATTTCGCCTTCGTGTAAAATCTGCACTGGATATAATGCCAGTTGCAAACTTGCGTTCGAAAGCAAAGACAGTTATCGAGAGAAATAGAATAACAACTAGTGCTCGAAGGTACTCTGGCATGTCAATTTGTTACGCTATTATGAATATTGATCTCTATATACTGCATTTTTGTTCTCCTTGGTAAGGAGATACATGGAAATATATGAATTATTGTCCATATGAACAAAATAGACGACACAAGTTTAACATTTCGATTTAGGACTTGCGTCTATATGTCTATTTCCCTTTCGCTCAACTCACTTCGTATGCATTTATCACAATGGGTTTTGTGGGTTCACCGTACAATCAAGGTTAATGCGTAAAAGAGCCGACACTCCCCCGATTTCCTTTGAAAAGGAAGCTTCTCTTCGTTGTAATGTTTGTGACATTGCACGTATCTGTAACTCTTCGTTGAAGCCGATGCCAAGGACAAAAAATAAGACAGCGCCTGCATATTGTGCCTGGATAATATTATGTTGATATCGATCGGAATCCTCGCATGGAACGAGGAAGAAGTTCTTGAAGCGACGCTTGTTTCACTATTTCAACAAAGTGTATTTCAAGGTATTGCCGATGATTTCTCCAAGGTTGAGTGGGAAATCATTGTTGTGCCCAATGGATGTAGTGATGGCACTGCTGCTGTTGCCCGGAGAGTCTTGGCGGATCTTGTCGGCCAGACAGGAAAGCAAAAAATTTCATTTGTCGTCCACGAACTCAAGGAACCCGGCAAAAGCAATGCATGGAATCACTATATTCATGAATTCTCAAACAAGCACGCTGACCTGATCGTAATGATAGACGCGGATGTCGAGTTTGGAGAAACGGAAACTATTGCTAATACTATCAGGGCACTTTGGCAAAATTCTCATGCAGTGGTGGCGGTCGACTTGCCCCTGAAAGATGTGACAAAAAAAGCCAAGAAGACGTTAGTCGAGTGGATTTCCGCCACAGCATCCAACGTTTCCACAGCTGGCGAACCGGGTATTTCAGGTCAATTTTTTTGCGCAAGAGCGGATGCGCTTCGGCAAATCTGGATGCCCAAGGGGCTGGCCGTCGAAGATGGCTTTCTTAGCGCCATGATTGTCACAGACTGCTTCCGATCTTCATACGACGCAGGAAGAATCATACGTGCGGAGAACGCCTCTCACTATTATGAAACCTTGACAAGTTTCAGGAGTATTTTCAGGCATGAACTCCGGCTTGTCATCGGTACATCTGTAAATTGCTATTTAATTTGGGATTTCTTGATGTTTGCTACGGACCCGATGGGGCCTGGAGCGGGTGTTTTGATTAAAAATTGGATCGAAAAGGATCCATCGTGGTATCCAAGGTTTGTTGACAATTCAATCAGAAACCATGGGTTCTGGGTTCTGCCAAGGGGTATGTTGTTCAGGCGCTTTTCGGGATTTAAAAACAAACATGGTCTGGCTTTAGTCAAATGGACTGTCATAGCCATAGTCGGATTTCTTCTGGACTTGCCTGTCTTTATCGCGGCAAATCGCCGTTTAAAGAAGGGCGGTGTTGTAGGGTTCTGGTAAATTTAGACAGTTCGAGATTTAGCGACAGACAAGTCGTATCGTAATGTAATAGTTAGACTATCCCAATTATCTGGGCGCTTTTCTTTGTGGTGAAAATAGCTTCCATTTTCATGCAGGAAGGATAGATAACAGAACCTGTTAAGCGGCTTGGCATCCGCATTTTTATTTTATTTGGAGCATCAAGGCATGGACCGACCAAAAATTCTGTTCATTATGAAGGGCCTGCCCTATCCACCAATGGCCGGGAGCAGCCAACGTTCGGCGAACCTGATTGATGCGCTTGCCCAAGTAGGGGACGTCAGCCTGTTTGTAATCGGCCCGCCCCATCGCAAGCCATTCTTGGAAAGTGTCGGCTACCAGGTGGCGGCCACTGCAGAACCTGCAGCCCAGAGCCGGAGCATAATCGGTCGTGCGTTGATGCGATTGTTTCCGGACAGAGGAGAAAATATTTGGCGCGCCTTGGCTGGTGTCAAGGTGGATTTCACCCCGGATCCCGGTCTAAGCGAAACGTTGGCTCAAGTAATTGCGCAGAATCATTTCGATCTCATTGTGGGGCGCTATATGATACCAAGTGTGCAAGCGGGCATTCTCGATCTGGAATATCCTCCTGTTGTTATTGACGTGGACGATGTTGATTCCAAGGCGGTTGCCGCAAAAATTCTTTCACCCGCGTCAAGTTGGTTATTGCGCAGCATTCTCAAATTCCGCTTGGCAGAGGTTCAAAGGCGCGAAAAGGTGTTACTGGGTAGATCGACAAGGTTGTGGTTTAGCAACCCTGATGACCTATCCATGGCGTCGAATACGCCTGCAGATGTCATACCGAATATCCCTTACGAAATGCCGTCCCGAGAAGAGCTGGTTCATTCGCTCCCCAACAGTAAGACTATTCTTTGGGTTGGCTCGTTCAACCATCGTGTCAACCTGGAAGGTGTGGATTTATTTTTGCGACAAGCTTGGGAGAACATCCGCCGCGTCAATCCCGGTGTAAATTTCAGAATCGTCGGCAGCCATTTGCCTGATGCGATCCGGCAAAAATGGGAAGCGATTTCGGACGTGGAAGTCGTCGGTTTTGCCGAATCCCTGCGCCCGCATTATGCGGATGCCGCCATCTCCATCGTGCCGCTGATGGATGGTGCTGGCACCAAGATCAAGGTGCTCGAATCGCTTGCTTATCTGCGAACCTGCGTGGTGACGAATCATTCTATCTCTGGTTATGAACACCTTTTACGCGATCGAGATTCGGTGCGTGCTGTGGCCGGCCTGGATGAATTTGCCGACACCATTTCGGAATTGCTGAACAATCCACTGATGCGCCACACCATGGAAGACCGTGGGCGCGACGTTGTGGAGAAGCACTTCACACGAGAAGCGGTACGCAACGGCGTGCGGCAGTCATTGCAGTGTTTGCTTGGGGGAATGAACTCATGACCGGAAAAGTCGATGTTCATAGTGGCACAATATGGACGATGATTTGGTGGGGTCTTAAACTTTCGCTGAGGTTCGCGTCTAACATTGTTCTTACGCGGCTTCTAACTCCGGATATGTTTGGTCTCGCCGCCATCGGCAATACGCTGATCAACGGTATTGGCATGCTCTCAAACTTTGGAATCCAGCAGAATATCGTGCGTTCCGCCCGAAGCGACGATCACTTCATGCAGACTGCATGGACCATTCAGTTACTGCGCGGCTTTGCATTGACGGTGATCATTGTGCTGCTCGCAAAACCATTCGCATGGCTCTATGAAGTAGACGGCTTGTCCACCTTCCTGTTTATCGTGGCCGCTTCAAATCTGGCCATGGGACTCAACAACATCGAAAGCCTGCGTGACTACCGTCACGTAAAGCTACGAAAAATCGCAATCATTGATAATGTTGCTGCTGTGTTCGGTCTCGGATTCATGGTGCTTTGGGCTTGGCTCAGTCCTTCCTATATTGCCCTCGCGATCGGTGCGCTAGCCTCAACCTCGCTGTTCACCCTGGGCACCTATCTTGCCTACCCACGTCACAACTGCCGATTGCGACTCGATAAGGATGCGGTTGCAGACATAGTAAGTTTTGGCAAATGGGTGCTGATCACGACTCTACTCGCATTCGCCACAGGGCAGATGGATCGCCTGGCGCTCGGAAAACTTGTGCCCATGCACATGCTAGGCATTTACTCTCTTGCCTGGATGTGGGCTTCTATGCCCAGCCAGATCATCGAACAATGGTCGCACCAAGTGTTTTTTCCACTGGTTTCCCAATACGTACGCAACGAAACCGCCATGCAAACGATCTGGACGGCGCGTCGACTGTACGTTCTGCTTGCCGCCACAGCAGCAGTCGTGATATTCGCAATTTCCGACATACTGATAGCTACTCTGTATTCCGCTGAGTATCAGGGTATTTCAATTTTTATTCGTCAGCTCACGATAGTTTCCCTGCTCTACACCGTTGAGCAGTCCTATGCACACGTTCTGGTTGCCTATGGACGACCGAGAGACATCATCGCGGGTCAAGTACTCAGCGTGATTTTGTTTGGTGTTGCGTTGCTCCCCGTTTTTTATTGGGCCAATATTGCCGGAGTCGTGGCTCTGTTGGCGGTGTCATCCGTGATACGAATACTGTGGACCGTGTACAAGCTTTTTTCTGCCAAGTTCGGCGAACTCCGATTCGACATCCTCATTGTCGGCGCATTTTTCCCGATTGCGGCTCTTCTGCATACTTTAGTTGGCGCCTATGAAAGTCGTTGGTACCAAGTGCCTACGGCGTTCGCGACAGGAGTAGTAGCTCTGATTGTTGCATTGCTCGCCTACCGGCGATTGAGAAGTATTTGCGAGACGGCATAGAAGATATGCAGTTTTTGACCTGAAGCGAAAACCTTGATGTATCACCATAGTTTTACTTTAAGAATATTTTATGCCGGATATTTCAGTAATTCTTGTTAGTTACAATACGATAGAGATGACGAAAACGGCCCTTCGTCATCTCTATTCATCAATACATAACCTGGAGATGGAAGTTATCATCATCGATAACGCCTCCAAAGATCTTTCAGCTGATGTTCTTCGCAATGAATACCCGCAAATTACGCTCATAGAGAACAAGAAAAATGTTGGTTTCGGGCGTGCGAATAATCAAGCACTGCCATACCTCAAAAGCCGGTATGTTCTTTTATTAAATACCGATGCTTTTGTGGAGACAGATACAATTGCCAAAACAGTCCAATACATGGATGCCAATCCGCAGTGCGGAATTCTTGGCGTCAAATTATTGGGACGTGACGGAGAGCTGCAACCGTCATGCAGGTATTTTCCTACGCCCTGGAATATTTTCCTCAAACGCACAGGCCTGAATCGCATTTTTAAGCATACGAAAATGGTGGATGAAATGTCTTGGGACCACGACTCTGTTAGAAATTGCGACTGGGTGCCGGGCTGTTTTTACTTGATCCGAAAAGAAGTCATTGACCAAGTCGGACTTTTTGACCCCAGGTATTTTTTATATTCGGAAGAATTGGACCACTGTTTTGCCGCAAAGAAAGCCGGCTGGCAGGTAACCTATTATCCGCATACTTCCGTCGTACATATCGGTGGCGAAAGTGCAAAATCAGACGGAGAAATTACATCAAGTGGCAGGCAGATTTCATCATTACAGGTTGAAAGTGAATTGCTGTATTTCCGTAAAAATTACGGTTTGAGTGCTGTCGTTACAAATGTGTTTCTTGTTACACTTGCAGATAGCATGCGAATACTAATTGACATAGTTAAGTTACGGCGCCCGCAGGGACGATTTGCACACTACGCTCATTCGCAATTGGTATGGAAATTATTTTTTCGTACACATATGGGCAAGCATCCAATACACTAACATTGCCGCATAAATAAATGAAATTACATAAATCGGCCAATGCTCAATACAAGAGCCAAGCCTACGTGGCATACGCGCCTCATGCACATATTGTAGGATAAATTTTTTTAATTTCAAAAATCATGAGCCAGGCACAACAAATTCTAGGCAAATCCAACAATAAATTGCTTGGTCTTGAAGTAATAAGATTTATTTCCGCATTTGCGGTTCTATTTTGGCATTACCAACATTTCTCATACATTGCCGATAAACCAACAGACTTCATACGAGAACAGCAGCCGTTTTATTCAATATTCAGTTTTTTCTACAACTATGGATTTTTCGGCGTACAAGTTTTTTGGTGTATTAGCGGATTTATATTTTTTTGGAAATATCGAGATGCCATCGCAACTAGGTTAATTAGTAGCAAAAAATTCTTTATTCTTCGATTTTCACGTCTTTATCCTCTTCACATTATTACTTTG
>VFSW01006875.1_pt1 | contig 16633 bp, 15 predicted proteins | sample 5358111 | NCBI WGS metagenome assembly VFSW01 (sample SAMN11554181, study PRJNA540505) | mine drainage metagenome | isolation source: sediment from site ElyBrook_90M | place: USA: Ely Copper Mine, Vershire, VT | collected 2017
AGATGGGGGATTTTCAAGTGGCCATGGGTGGGGGAGTTTGGGTGGCCGTCGGGGACAAGTCGCGCTTCCAACCCGGTGGTATTTCGCAGAGCGTCAAACGCCCGCCGGACAAGATCCAGATCGTACTGGGGCAGATTTGCAGTAGGGAGTCGAACAAACATGATCAATATTAAATGCTGTTCACGTTACGTGAACAACCACATATAATGAACATCAGTCAAATTCATGGGATCTGGAAGCCAAGTTCATGTCACGTGAACATCTCCATTTTATGAACAACTATTCCCCGACCCCCAGCCTGGAGGCCCCTAATAGATAAATATGTGTGTCATTGATTAGCCAAGGAGGCCGAAGAAAAGTGGGCCTGAATGGGCATTCAGGCCGGCTGGTGCATAAACTCTCCCAATTTAACGGCGCTCTGGCCGGGAAGGAACGGATGATCGAAGGGTTGGACTCTCCGCAGGAAGACTGCAAGCCAGAACCTCTTTGTCATTCTTGCCGGAACAGCCGCCGATCCGAAGCGGCTTGCCGGAATCGATCAATGCAGCAAGTTCCGATTGAAAAGCTCCGCGCTCCTAAAGAATGCGGTCTGCCTTTCCCTAAATGCGGATCTACTTCAGCAGGCTGCGCGATCTAGAAGATCGATCTTTCGCGGGCTTTGGAGGACCCAATGGTCAAGGTCATTCGGGAAGCCAGGTGCGACGCGTGACGAAAGGAAAAATGGTCCGGCAATCGACGATTACAACGCGCGCATCAGCGAACGCGTCAACTAAGGGGATTCCGTGAGCCGGTTTTAATGCGCCAGTTCGATATTCTTCGCTACCTGAATCCGAAAACGAGATCGTGGGTACCGAACCCGCTGATACTGCAAAGCGACCTGTTTGGCGATCTGCAGACCGCACCGCGCATTTGCCGCTTCGTGATCGCGACACCAGGCTTGTTGAGCCGCGAACGGGATACACATGACTGTTCTGAAGAGCCAGAGTCGCCATCAGGATGGTTGCAGGTCGATACTTCCTCATCGTTTTTACCGCGATAGCCGGTGGTCGGTAACGGTCTGCCGGAATCAAACAACGCGGTGAGACCGGCACATGTTACCGGGAGTCAGTTCCCGAGCGGCGGCAGACATTTTCATGCATGGCCGATGAACTCAGACCATCCTGGTTTGTCGCGCACAATCAACTGGAATACTGCGATTAGCGTCCTGCACAATTGCGGAACCCTCAAGTTTTCCTGGCAGTGCGCCTGATAACAGCGGTCGCGATTTGGCGGCCAAACACAATTGGAAATCGCTGTAACGGGCCGTCGATACTTTTTGGTCGAAGGCACAGAATCCAGGAACTCAATCGAGATGGCCCATGACCACTCCAAAGCAAGCAGCCGGACTTCTGATCGAACAGCTTGTGGAAGAGATGCCCTCGAATGAGGTCATGAATTTTTTCTCAGAGGATCAACGGTTCGGTCCACTCGATCAGGACGACAAAGCCTTCCGCGTGTTCGTCGCGACTGCGTTGACCTGGCGGCCAACGGCCTCGCGGATCTCTTTTGGTAACAGTTCTTTTTGCTCAAGCGTCTTCCATGCATCAACGGTGCGTTCCACAGTTTCATCAACGAGTCTCGCCATGGGACTTACTGGCAGCCGGGCAGTATCCGCAAAGCGACGTATTTGATCGGAACTGATCTCGTTCAGGCTGCGACTGCCCCCAAAATTCAAGGCAAGACGGTCACCGGGGATATAAGGCAGCGTCGCCACGAAGTCATAGGCTGGCGCTAACACCGGCGTGCGCCCGTCTGGGAATAGCAATGACCAGTTTTTGAGGTGCATGTCGGCATTGCCAATAAGCACCGAAAAAACGAGACGGCATATGAATTCATACGTGCCGACCTCGCCGATTTCTGCCCACAGTACGGCAGCGATATTGGCATAGCTGCGATGGTCATACTTGTGGTCAGGAAACAGACCGAATACCTGCGCAAAATCCTCCATATGAATTCGCTGCCCGTCAGGACCCCGGTCGAATCGCTCGACGGCAAGCGCCTTGCCTTGCGTGCGCGCGGCGTCTTCGGGCAAACCCCCTATCTCCGCAACATCAATAAGCCGATTGCGCGGAACCGCGATGCCGATAGCGCGCGCCAGCTCGAGCATGACGTACTCGTTTTCCGCTACGGCGGGAAAGCGGGCCGAGGGTAGCTTGACGATCCAGGCTCCACCCATTCCGTCAGCAGGAACTGTCAGTCCGCCAGCGGTTTCGATGATGGCAGAAAATTTTAGCTGTACGCCCGCCAGCGAAAACCGCAGCGCAGTGTTTTTAGCGCGGTCATCATGATCGGTATGTCCGGCATTGATGAAGTCATCTTCTCCTTGCGGCATCGCCGTCAATGCACCGGGCAGGTCGGCGCCGAGGGCGGCGAGCAGGAAGAATTCGCGCTCTGGCTTGACACCAGCCCTCTGTGCCAGATAGGTCCGCAGATGTCCTTCCGGCAGCAGGTTCGAGAAAAACGTCGGCAGGCGGAGATTGACCGCACGCACGGACGTAACAAGTCCGCCTGCCTGTCCCTTGAAGGACAAACTGAGCACGGGGCGCCGCGGATCGTCGATATACTCCTGCTCGAAGGAAAAAATATGGCGATCACCCGCCAGACGGTTGATGACGCCAATAGGACGGTCCTGCAGTCGAACGGTGAGCGCCTTGATTTTCTGCAGATCAGGCTTCATCGTGTCGGCGCTCCTGGCCTTCCGGTTCTTCAGTACCAGCATAGAGCGGACGCTCTTCAGTTTCCTGATCGTGATCGTTGTCGCGGATCAAGGACTGCACCACCGGCACCAAGGAACGTGGAACCATAAGCAGGTCGTAGCCGAGCACACGGACAATCTCGAGCAAGGTGTCGTAGCGCGGTACGATTTTGCCGGCTTCGATGCCGGAGATGTGCATCTGTGGCAGGCCGATGTTCCGACCGAGTTCGGCCTGGCTCCAGCCACGTTTCAGACGCGCAGCCTTGAGTTCCTGGCGCATTGCCGCAGGCAAACCCTTGAGCCGCGCCGATTTTATATGCGCTATTATCTCTTTCGTCATATTCTATCTATTATCACATATAATAACGGATTTCCGGATAATCTGTTTTAATATATGTTTCCATCTGTAATATATAATAACACATATAGTTTGTCCAACAAGCTGGGAGAATCGACTATGGCCCAGCAGGCAATTGCCTAAAAAGCCGTGCTGACCATAACGTGCCCGGCACTTAATACAGTAAAAATGAGAGATAGAACCAGGATCTTAGAGTCCCGGGTCGGCAGACGCTGGCCAGGACAAAATATCTCTGGCTCAAGAACCCCGGAAACTGGAGTGAGCGCCAGCGCGAAAACTTCGCATACCTCAGGGTCGACACGTTGAAGGTCGGCCGGGCCTGGGCGATCAAGGAGGCGTTTGTACAGGATGCGCAGCCGGACCCTGGGGACATCTGCTCCCATATCCTCGAGCACGATGGCGAAGCGAAGGCGGATCATGTGTTCAAGAAAATCGACCAGGCCCTCGAGAACCTGGCGCAAAATCCGCAGCGCGGTTCCCACCCAAAAAAACTCCCAGCCCTGGAAATCCGCGACTACCGCCAGATCTTCTTCAAGCCATATCGCCTGATTTACCGTGTCGTTGGGCGGCTTGTGTATGTTCTGATGCTGGCCTGCGGTCAGCGGGATATGCAAATCTTGCTGGCGCGCCGACTGTTCTTCGCTGAATGAGCATGATTTCGTTAAGGTGATCCTCGCCGTAGCGTCAGCCCGCTTTCGGCGCTTTTCCCCGAGCGTTCCAGTCCCGAACTGCAGCACCTCGAGACCCAGTTCGCCGCCTTCATGTCCTATGAATTGACGCTGCGGGTGCTGGGCGAGATCCTGCCTCTCGATAGTATCCTCGCTCAGACGAGTATCCGTCGGCACGCGCATCGAGTCGGCAGCCGTATCGAGACAACCGATGCACAACCCCATGACGAGGGCAAACATCATGAAGCCGAGCGACCTTCCATTCCCGAACTGAGCCCGGTGATGGCAATCGGTATCGATGGCGGATATGTGCGTGCTTGTCATCCGAACTCGCGGGAATAAGGATGGTTCGAGGTGATTGTCAGCAAGCCAGCGCAGGGAAGGTCCGGGGCGCTGCTTTGCCTACGTGCATCGCCTGGAGCCTGACCCGTCGGGTCGGATGCAGAAATTCACAAAACATGAAGACATCCTCGAAAACCAGCCGGTGACCTTTCTCTCAGACGGCGGTAACACGGTGCGCCAGGCGCAAACCGGATTCGGTCATGGCGGGGAATATGTGCTTGACTGGTTCCATATCGGCGTGCGCTTTCAGCAGCTCGTCCAATTGGCCAAAGGACTGAAGGAAACCGGGGAAAGTCCCAAGCGCGAGCGCATTCTCAAAGAGAACGAAAGCGCCCAGTGGCATCTGCGGCAGGGTTGTTCCTGCCGCTCGATCGAGCGGCTCACCTCGCTCACTTGGGACGTCGATACGATGAAAGACACCGATTCCAAACGCAAACTTGTTGCTAAACGTGAGGAAACGCCGGGTTATCTCGACAGCAACCGCGCTTTCATCGTCCACTACGGCAATCGCTTCCGGCATGGAGAGCCCATCGCCACCCGATTCGTCGAATCGGCGGTGAATCCGGTGATTTCCACGCGCTTCGTGAAGAAACAACAGATGCGATGGTTGGATAAGAACGCGCACCACCTGCTCCAAGTGCGAACGGTCGTACTCAACGACGAGCTGCGCTCACTCTTCAAGAAATGGTATCCGACCTTTGCCGCCAATGATGCCGAAGCAACACTTGCCGAGTAGCCCCCGGATTGGTGCGGTCTTCTGGCAGGCGTCCGATGGATGTGATACACAGAATACGCGTATTCACTAGAAGGCACTGTCATGGCAACGTCGATTAGGCTCGATCCCGCGACCGCGCAACGGTTGGACCGATTGGTTGCATAAACTGGCCGCACCAAGGCGTATTACCTGCGCGAGCTGGTCCGGAACGGTCTGGATGACTTGGAAGATTATTACCTTGCCGCCGCAACGATGGAGCGTGTCCGCAAGGGCGAAGGGAAGGTCTATTCCGCCGAGCAAGTGAGGAAAGACCTTGGCCTGGAAGATTGACTGCACCGAGACGGCCAGGAAGCAACTTCGCAAACTCGACAAGCAGACCGCGCGGCGTATAGTCGAATTCATGGACAAGCGCATTGCCGCACAGGAAAATCCGCGCAGCACAGGTAAAGCGTTGACCGGACCTATGCTCGGCGCATACTGGCGCTACCGTGTCGGCGACTGTCCAATCATCTGCGACATACGCGATAGCGCGCTTCGCATCCTCGTGATCGAAATCGGCAAGCGTAAAGAGGTCTGCCGATGAGTGCCGAGAGAAAAGTGGCATGGTGAACCGCGCTGCAACGGACGACTGCACGCATGTTGGGAACCCTTCTCGAAGACCCGACGGCCGTGCCCGGTCCGGTCCTGCGCATGCTGGCCGCCCAGATCGATGTGGCCGACCCCAACCTGCGTGGGTGCTTATCGCCAAAGCGAGCGACTGGGGTGACACGCCCCGGAGATCGGTGCCCGCTATGGTTACCGCGAGTTCGCAGACTTCGGCGTGCAGTTTGGGCTTACAACCCCTGATATGAAACCCGCATCAACCTCCGTCAAGATTACCGCGCCGCAGGCTCAGCGCGTATTGCCGCGCCCACGGCTTTTTCGTTGCCTTGATCAGGGACGGAAACGTTCCGTGATCTGGGTGATGGGCCCGCCCGGGGCGGGCAAGACCACGCTGGTCAGCAGTTACCTCGAGACGCGGAAGCTTCGCAGTCTGTGGTACCAGGTGGATGCCGGTGACCATGATCCCGCCAGCTTCTTCTATTATCTTGGCCGCGCGCTCAAGCAGACAGCGCCACGCTACCGAAAGGCGCTGCCCGCGTTGACCCCCGAGTACCTGCCCGGCCTCGAGGTGTTCACACGCCGCTATTTCGAGGCCTTGGCCTCCCGCCTGAAGGCCCCGTGCGTGCTGGCGTTTGATAACTTCCAGGAGGCGCCGGCAGACAGCCCGTTGACCGACATTCTATGCGCTGGCATCGCAGCGCTGCCGCGCGGATTCACCACGATCATCGTCAGCCGGGCCGAACCCGCGCCCGCCTTCGCGCGGCTGCGCGCACACGAGGCACTCGTGCTGGTGACCGGAGATGAATTAAGACTCACGCCCGAGGAGGCGCGTGCCTTGGCGCGGCGGCGCCATTCGCCACTGACGGGCGCAGCACTCGATCAGATGCAGGAACAAACGCAAGGCTGGACGGCAGGATTGTTACTGGCGCTCGAACAAAAGACACCCACCGGTGCGTCCCTGCTGACAGGCTCCCCGCAGGCGATGTTCGATTACTTCGCCCACGAGATCTTTAACAAGACCGATCCCGACACCCAGAGGGTGCTGTTGCTCACCGCCTGCCTCCCGCAAGTTACGGCTGTCATGGCCGAGCTATTGACCGGTCTGCCGGATGCGGCACAGTGTCTCAAGGCACTTGCGCGGAATAACTTCTTCACAGCCAAACATCCCGGCAAGGCGGGCGCTTATGAGTATCACCCGCTGTTTCGGGAATTCCTGCAGGTGCACGCCCGCACCACTTTAACCGCCACGCACCTGAATGATGTGCAAAAACAGGCCGCGGCGTTACTGGAGCAGGCAGGCGCGCTCGAAGACGCCGTGGCGCTCCTGCAGGCTGCGCACGACTGGGACGCCCTGGCGCGGGTCGCTATCCAGCAGGCCCCGGCATTGCTTGCCCAGGGACGATGGCAAACGCTTCAAGCCTGGCTCACCGCATTACCGGATGCGTGGCGCGAACAAGCGTGGCCTCAATATTGGACTGGGATGTGCCGGTTGCTGGTGGCTCCGGAGGCGGCGCTCAGCGATTTTGCCAGAGCGTACGCGCGGTTCGAGGCCGAAGGCGACGCGCTTGGAGAATGGCTGGCCTGGAGCGGCGTGGTCGACGCCTGCGGCTATTGTTGGGATGACTTCACACGCTTGGATCCCTGGCTTGCACGGCTCAATGACCTGTTCAATCGAACCCCGGCGTTTCCGTCCATCGAGCTCGAAATGCGCGTCGCGACGAGCGCGTTCACGGCCATGGTCTGGCGGCAGCCGAACCATCCGCGGCTGCCGATGCTGGAAGCCCAGTTGCTGATGCTGCTCCCGAAAACCACGGATCTCATTTCGCGCACCCTGACGACTTGGTCGCTGGTGCACTATTACCTATGGGTCGGTGACCTGGCCAAGGCGCGGCAATTAGTCGATACCATTCGGCCGATCGTGCGCGCCCAAAACGCGTCGTCGTTGGCGCTGCACTTGCAAGTGATCGAATCGGTGTATTATTCGATCTGTGGCGCCTTCGAAGACAGTGCGAACGTGGTGGCCACGGGCCTGGCACTCGGCCGCACCCTGGGGATCCACCTGTTCGACTCGCTGCTGCTGGCACAAAGTGGCTATGACCTCCTGTGCACGGGCGATGCCGACGCCGCGGCAGACGTGTTGCACCGTATGCAACCACTGATTCATCCAGCCCGCCGTCTGGATGTCAGTCATTATCATTTCCTCGCCGGGTGGCTGGCGATGCACGAGGGCGATCTCGCGCGCGCGGAGGTACACGCACAAACGTCGCTCGCACTCACCGAGCAACTGGGTCCGGTTTTCCCGCGGGCATTGAGCCACCACGCCATGGCGCACGTGTTACTCGCGCGCGCGGATTACCCCGCCGCCCGGATCCGCCTGCATGAGGCGCGCCGTCTCGGACAGGAAATGAACAGCGCTGTGATCGAGTCCATGGTGCTGTTCACTGAAGCCTATCTCGCCCTGCGCGAAGGAGACGAAGCACAGACGCTCACGTTGCTTTCGGAATTTATGCGCTTGACGAAAGGAGGGGGTCTTTTCGGTCGTATCTATTTGTGGCCGCCTGCCATCACGGTGGCGCTCTTTGCCAAGGCATTGGACGCCGGTATTGAAGTAGACTACGTCAAAGCACTCATCGGCAAGCTCAAGCTCACACCGGACGTGCCATCCGCCGACCTTGAGCATTGGCCGTGGCGAGTCAGGATTTACACCCTGGGCCGATTCGGCGTCGTCATCGACGGCAAGCGTCTGCAATTCGAACGCAAGGCGCAGCGCCGTCCGCTCGAACTGCTGCGGGTGCTCATTAGTCTGGGTGGACGCGAGGTGAATGAATCGCGCTTAAGCGAGCTGCTCTGGGACGATGCCGAGGCTGACGCCGCGCGCGTGACATTCAAAAGTGCGCTGTCCCGGTTGCGCAAACTGCTGGGGGACGAGGTGCTGCTGCTGCGGGACAATCGCCTGAGCCTCAACCCGAACCGGGCGTGGGTGGACGCGTGGGTATTCGAGCGGCTGGTCGCACAGACCGAAACTACCCAACTCTCCGCGCTCGAGGCAGAGCGCATATTGACTCTGTACCAGGGGCCGTTTCTGGGCGATGCCGAGGCCGCGCCGTGGGCATTGCCAGCACGCGAACGACTGCGTGCCAAGCTCCTGCGCGTACTGACCGGGGCGAGCCGTCGGTGCCTGCAGGACGGCCGCCCTGCGCAGGCGTTGCGCCTGCTCGAGAAGGGACTCGAGGCCGATCCGCTGGCCGAGGAACTTTACTGTGGCCTGATGCACGCCCATGCGGCACTGGGTCAGCGCGGCGCCGCCCTGGCCGCCTATCAACGCTGTCAAAAAATGCTCTCCACCCAGCTCGGGATCGACCCGAGCCCCCGGACGCAGGCCTTCTACCAGGCCGTGCGCGATAATCGGCCACTCCCGGCTTAAATCTCACCAGTTCATTTCCCGGTCCCTGCATTTTTTTCGCATTCGCCCTATCCGTCACCTATCCGTCACCTCGCCACCGTTAGGATCTGCGGGTCGGGGGTCTTTGAGGTGCCCCCGCAAGGAGAGTCCGTTTGACGGAGTACTACGCCATTCGCATCTACCGGCGCAGCCCACCGCGGGCGCAGCCGGACGCAGCCCGGGAAGTGCAGCTCACCGGCCAGCTGGAAGACGATGCGGGGCACAAAGAGCCGTTTCACAGTGCCGAGGAATTGTGGCGACTGTTGGTGCGGAGCGTTCCGGACGCTGTACCGGAGAAGCCACCGAACGATAATTGAGAGCGGGTCACCCGAGCATCGGGTTGACCGGACCGCCGCCCATGCGGGCGGCAACATAACACCGGAGATACGCAACCATGAAATTGCATCTTCCTTGGATAGTAACAGCCCTTTTCACCGTGACGTCGGGGGCGTCATTGATTCGATGCTGCCGCGTTGTCGCTGTGCTCGTAGTTCTGTTTGTGGGGGCGTTGTTCTCTATTGAATCCAGTGCCGCAACGCTATCTCCAGCGTCGTTTGAGGTTACGGCCTCGGGCTCATCAACACCCGACTACATTACTGTTCCTGGTACCCTCACCAACAGCGAGTGCTATCCTGCTTCCAACGGTGGTGGGTGTGAAACCAGCTTTGGCTCGGCATCTGCCGGACTGGCCGTCTCTGCGAACATATCGACCAGTGGCGCTCAGCCGCCAACTTCGGGGGGGACCGGGACAGTTGCTTCTGACTACGAGATCACCGGTCCCGGCAATGTGTCCGTGCCGCTGATAGTTTCGGGCAACCTTTGGACCTCGGCCTCTGGCTTTACCGCATCAGCGCAGGCTTACATCGAGTATTCGATTTACGCCAGCCCCTTCGATACGTGCTCATCGGGCGCGGGTCTATGTGGCACAACACCGCAATCCGGAAGCTTAAGCGCCGTATCCTTCTCCGCGCCATCGAATTCTCTAAATCGCCTTGAGACGTACGCGCAAGCTGTCGGTGGCGTTAGTGGCCCATCATTCGCAGCAGCTCAAGTTTCCGGTTTTACGCTCGGCATCGATCCCACGTGGCTGACGAGTAATCCTGGATACAGTCTGGAGTTCAGCCCGAATGTCACGCCTGTCCCGCTCCCTGCCGCCGCGTGGCTGTTCGGCAGTGGCCTGTTGGGGCTGATGGGTATCTGTTGCCGCAAAGTAGGGGCCAGCTCACAGTTGCGGCTTGGCAATGCTGCATAAACTAGCGGGTGTGAATCCCGCCCGGGTAATCGCTAGCCACGAGCCTGGTATCGAGCCTCGCAGGCATATCGGTAACGATGTGCTTGATGCGTAGGCACGAATGAAAGCGAGGCGCAAAGGTAACAGATCATGCTGGCCCTGAAGGATCGAGTCCCGAAATGACCGCATTCGAATTTAGTCGATAGCTTTGTGAGGCTAGCAGGCAACAGTTGTCTCCGCGCTCTTGGCAAACGGGGACAGCCGTCCCGGGATCTTAGTCCGTATCGAGCTTTACACTGATAATTATTACCAGCAGGAAATACCATGAACGTTCATCCGCGTTGGGCCGTAACCGCCGTGTGTGTCGTGGCGCTGTGCAGCGTCTCCACCGCCCCCGCCTGGGCAGCGGGCTACACCATCACGGGTCTCGGCACCTTGAGTGGCGGCACGTACAGCTATGCCAATGGCATCAACAACAACGGTCAGGTGGTGGGCTATGGTGACACCGCGAGCGGCTATAACGCCTTCCTTTACAGCAACGGCACGATGACCGATCTCGGCACCTTGGGCGGCATCAACAGCAGCGTGGCCACCGGCATCAACAACAACGGTCAGGTGGTGGGCTATTCCTACACCGCGAATAATACCGAGCGCGCCTTCCTCTACAGCAACGGGGCGATGACCGATCTCGGCGCCTTCAATGGCGGGAACAGCCAAGCCACCGGCATCAACAACATCGGTCAGGTGGTGGGCCAGGCGGGCTACACCGCGAACGGCGGCATTGACGCCTTCCTCTACAGCAACGGCACGATGACCGATCTCGGCACCTTGAGCCGTGGCATCGGCAGCGTTGCCCTCGGCATCAACAACAACGGTCAGGTGGTGGGACAATCCAACGCCGCGAGCAATGCCAAACACGCCTTCCGCTACAGCAACGGCCCGATGACCGATCTCGGCACCTTGGGCGGCACGATCAGCGAGGCCACCGGTATCAACACCAACGGTCAGGTGGTGGGAGGGTCCGACACTGCGGGCAATACCGTCTCTCACGCCTTCCTTTACAGCAACGGCACGATGACCGATCTCGGCACCTTGAGTGGCGGCGGGATCAGCCAAGCCACTGGCATCAACACCAACGGCTGGGTGGTGGGCTATGGCAACACCGCGAGTAGTGCTCAAGACGCCTTCCTCTACAGCGGCGGCCACCTGCTGGATCTCAATAGTCTGCTGTCTCCCGGTTCGGGTTGGACATTGCAAGATGCCACCGGTATCAACGACCTCGGCCAGATCGTGGGTACCGGGACATTCAACGGTCAGAACCAGGCTTTTCTCATGACGCCGACCCCCGTGCCGCTGCCGGCTACCGCGTGGTTGTTGGGTTCGGGGTTGCTGGGACTGTTGGGGGTGGCCCGTGCGCGGCGCCGTGGATGATTTGTAGGCCCTGCTCTATGTGGCCGCCGGCGCCTTGGGCAATCGCCGGATCGAGGCAGGTAAGGTGCTGCCGGCGAATGAGGCCATTCGACCGGTACGCGCGGTGGCCGCGAAGACCGGATGAGTTTCGAGGTGTTGTTAACCGAGGATGCGCAGCCGGACCCTGGGGACATCTACTCCTGTATCCTCGAGCACGATGGAGAAGCGCAGGCGGATCATGTGTGCTCAAGAAAATCGACCAGGCCCTCGAGAACCTGGCGCAAAATCCGCAGCGCGGTTCCCACCCAAAAAAACTCCCAGCCCTGGAAATCCGCGACTACCGCCAGATCTTCTTCAAGCCATATCGCCTGATTTACCGTGTCGTTGGGCGGCTTGTGTATGTTCTGATGCTGGCCGACGTTCGGCGGGATATGCAAACCTTGCTGGCACGCCGACTGTTCTTCGCTGAATGAGCATGAATGCGTTCCGGAAGGCCAACACGGGCTGTCGCAGATGCGGTGAAGGAATAACCTTTCGGCCCACGCGCGGAACATCGATCAGAACATCAACTGACCCCATTAAAACGTCCTGATATCCTCACCCTACATCTGGCGCTTCACGATCGCGACATCGTGCTTGTTGAGCGCGAACGGGAACGAGCGGATGTCTGAAGGACTGGAGTCGCCATAAGGGCGGTTGCAGGCCGACACTTCTTCGTCGTTCTTGCCGGGACAGCCGGAGGTCTGGAACGGCTTGCCGGAATCAATCAATGCCGCAAGTTCCGCTTCCGGCATCCCGAAATCGATCACCCGGCCCTGTTCGTCGAAGCGCATCTCGGTGATATGGCCACCGGCGTAGTTGATAATGAAGCGCGCAAGCTGGACACGGCGCCACTGGTCGGGTGGCAACCATCAAGGCAGGCGCAGCAAAGAGCTTAAGGCACTGGGTACGGGACCCGACGCCTGTTCCCGGGAATCAATTCCGGAGCGATGGCCGCAATTGCAAAGATTTGCATGCAATGCGGCTGGACTCAGATCATCTTCGTTCGTAGTATACTATGTATCGTAATGCTGCAATCAGGATCCTGCACAACCGGGGGCGCCTTAAGTCTCGCCTGGTAGTTTGCCTGACAACAGCAATGGCAATTTGTCAGTCAAACACAATCGGGAAGCGTTGCAGCGAACCGTCAATGCTTTCTGGTCGAAGGCGCAGAACCCAGGAACTCAAACGAGGTGACCCATGACCACTCCAACGCAGGCAGCCAGACATCTGATCGAACAACTGCCGGAAGAGACGTCCTGGGATGACATCAGGTATGGGCTATACGTGAAGCAGAAAATCGAATCAGGCCGGACGATCCCGTACGAACAGGACAAAATTGCGCTGTTGGGTAATGGCCATTGATTGATCGGCCCGCGGCCGTAACGATATAGAGGGGTTGTGCCCAGACTGCTGGAAACCGGGCACGCACAGGCAGACCGCTAAAGAGGAGTATTCATGACTACGCTGCAAGTAAAGCTGGAGTTGCCCGATCCGCTCGCCGCCGAGGCAAAGGCCGCCGGACTACTCACTCCGGAACATCTCGAACGGATGTTGCGTGAGGCACTGCGAGCAAGGCGAGCTGAGAAACTGGCCGCAACACGCGAAGTATTGGCGGCTAATCCCCTGCCGCCCATGACACCAGAGGAGATCCAGGCAGAGATCGATGCCTATCGCGCAGAAGTTCGCCGTGCGGCTGGTACTTGATACCAACACAGCGATCTCGGGCCTACTTTGGTACGGCACGCCTGGCAGACTGGTTGACGCTGCATATTCCGGGTCCATTAAGCTTTGCACCAGCGGTATCCTGCTGGCCGAACTGCGCGGCGTGCTCGCTCGCGATAAGTTTTCCAGACAACTTGAAACGCGCGGGTTAAATTCAGTCGAGGTCTTCAACGGCTACGCGGCATTGACCACCATTGTCGTTCCCGCGATTATCCATCCAATAATCATACAGATCCTTCCGACGATGCCGTACTTGCCTGCGCGCTTGGGGCGAAAGCTGGGCTCATTGTCTCAGGGGATCGTCATTTGCTCGATCTCAAGGAGTACCAGGGAATTCGGATTGTAAGTGCAGTCGAGGCGGTCAACCTCGTCGCTGAAAAACTCAAGTAAAGACTACCGTGATCTGTTCTCCAATCCCCTGATTATCATACCCGGTACATTCGAGGATCTCCAATTCCTTTCCGCGTCTACAGCCTGCTACAACGTCCCGATATCCTCGCCCTGCATCTGGCGCTTCACGATCGCGACATCGTGCTTGTTGAGCGCGAACGGGAACGAGCGGATGTCTGAAGGACTGGAGTCGCCATAAGGGCGGTTGCAGGCCGACACTTCTTCGTCGTTCTTGCCGGGACAGCCGGAGGTCTGGAACGGCTTGCCGGAATCAATCAATGCCGCAAGTTCCGCTTCCGGCATCCCGAAATCGATCACCCGGCCCTGTTCGTCGAAGCGCATCTCGGTGATATGGCCACCGGCGTAGTCGATAATGAAGCGCGCAAGCTGGACACGGCGCCACTGGTCGGGTGGCGCTGCCTCCCAGTCCTCCATAAGCGAGCCGCGTTCCGGGAAAAAAGCGAACATGTGGTTGTGGCCGCCAAGGTCGGTAATGCGCTGCGCCACCTCGAGAATCTCCTTTTCGGTCTCGCCCATGCCGCAGATAAGGTGCGCGCCGAATTTTTCCGGTCCGAACACTTCGGCCGCCCATTCGATGGCCTGCCAGTACTTGTCCCATTTATGCGGGCTGTCGACACCCTTACCGCGCGTGCGATCGAAGATCTCCGGCGTCACGGCATCGAGCGCCACAGTGAAAATGTCGGCGCCGAGGTCGCGGAGCACGATGAGATCGTTCTTGTCCATCGTTGTCGGGTTCGACAGAATCGATACCGGGATATGCGGCACCTCCCGCGTCCAGCGTTCCAGCAGTACGCGCGTGTCGGCGTCCGAGTTCGGATGGGTGATCATGGAAATGCACATGCGCTCGAATTGGCCCTTGTCGGTGTTCGTCTTGACGCGCTCTATCACCTCGTCGTAACTCACCGCCGGCCAGTCGACGCGGATGAAGTTGCGGTCCGCGTAGTCCCGCGCCTCCTCGCGATGCCGCGCCAGTCCGCAATAGGCGCAGTTCGCACGGCAGCCCTCAGGATAGGTGACGAGCAGATTCAGGCAATGGGTGCAACCGGTGCGGTGCATGTTCCCGGGTATCAGCCCCAAAGTAATGGCCGCGGCGGTGGACATCTGCACGTATTCCGGCGAACGCATATGCGGCGTCTTGACGTGATAGTTCGGGCGGTAGAATGTAACCGGGGTGACGGCGTCTGGCTGAGCACTCATGGTGATCTCCTTAACCCGCAAAATACTCGTGAAATGCAATCCACCCGCGACGCATGGTCCGGTCAGCAGCGGCGGCAGGTGTGCGCCACTGGCTCTCCAGATCCTGGCGGCGCGCTAACGCGCGCGTGAGTGTACTCTCATATTGATCGCGCATATCCTCATCGTACCCGGCCAATAGACGCGTGTCGCCGCTGCGCACAAAGCGTGCCGCTGCGCGTCCGGCACTTTCTCCGGATTCCACGGCCGCAGCGATTCCGCCACCAGTAATCGGATGAGTCAGCCCCGCGGCGTCACCCACGAACAGGATGTTCCCGAAAACAAGACTCGCGCGCATCCCGCCAACCGGAATATCGCCACCGGTGCGATACAGAATCTCACGACCGACGAGACCCTCGGCCACAAGATGGGCATGCAGGCGCTCAAGCGGTGTCTTGAGATCACTCTCGAATTGTGGATCTGCGCCAACACCCAGGTTCGCCAGATGGCTCTTCGGAAAGAGCCAGGCATAACCACCCGGAAAATCATCTGACAGCCAGATGTCGGTGTCCGCGTACGGCTGGCGGAGGCTCACCGTGTACTGGCGGGTATGGACCACCGGCAGTGCGGAAAGACCCGCCAGGCGTGCCACCGGCGAATGCGGGCCGTCAGCGGCGATGAGTACCTGGTATGCGACTTCCATTCTCAGGCCATTCGGCAGTTCGAGCGTTGCCGTCAGCGCATGCACATCGAGCGCCACGAGACGCGTCTCGGTCATGATTTCGGCGCCGGCGGCATCTGCGCGCATTGCCAGCGCGCGATCGAACTGCGCGCGATCGACCATGAGCCCGGGAAACTGTGATTGCTCCACCGCGCCGGATGGCAGGTAGCTTTTCATTCCTTTAATATGCTGCAGCAGCACACCCTCGTCCCGGGCGAAACGTCCCAGAGGCATCGGAATGAATTCAGCGCACTGGACCGGCTCGCCGATGCGCTTTTTCCGGTCAACCGCCAGGACCGACACACCCGCTGCCGCTGCCTGATACGCACCAGCACCGCCACCCGGTCCGAGGCCAATGATGAGCACATCCACTGCACGTCTGGCGGTATTCATCCCGTCATCTTCGCGCGCATTTTTCCGGGAGGCGCCCATGGCTCAGGACGACACCGCATCATCGGCCCGCTCCGCCGGTTCCGCATCAACCAGGGATTGAAGCGCTGCGGCGATCGCCGCGGCGAAGTCATCACGCCGCAGCAACAGCATTTCGACGGGATAGTTATCAAAAAAACGGTTTATGTTCGCGCGATAATCGGCAAGCGCGGAATCGCGCAAGGCCGCTTCTAGATCGGCGACCATGCGCCGGGGATTCACGAAGAAATCCCCTGTAAACCACACCTGCTTGATGCGGTCTTTTAGCGTATCGACTGAGATTGCTACGCGCAGCAAGCCGCCGGCGGCGCGGTGAATTCCCTCGAGCGTGCGCGCCTCGCAAGCCGGTCGGCTCACCTGCTCCACCCATGCTTCGGTCGCGACCTCGCTTAAGGCGTCCCGGAAGAGCTTCCCCTCCGCCGGATTCATGCCCTCGGCGCGCTCGAAATCAACACCAAAGGCGTCCGAAAACGCCTGGGTCATGACTGCGATCACGCGCTCCATGGACGGTGCTTCGCCCAGAAGCTCTTTAAGGTTGGCGACACGCTCGCGCGCCGATGCGATCGCCTTGTCCTTCAGTTTCTCTGCCGGGATTTTGAGCACGCGCAGCATGCGCTCGATGTCGAAATCGA
>VFSW01006876.1_pt1 | contig 16631 bp, 17 predicted proteins | sample 5358111 | NCBI WGS metagenome assembly VFSW01 (sample SAMN11554181, study PRJNA540505) | mine drainage metagenome | isolation source: sediment from site ElyBrook_90M | place: USA: Ely Copper Mine, Vershire, VT | collected 2017
AACATTCGTGATTACTGGCAATTGCCGATACAAGAACAACAGGCCGTTAAAAAGCCCAATCCAGAGACGTACTGTTCTCAGTGCAAGACGCCTGACATAGACTTTCTTTCCTGTGAGATTTGTGGAGAAGATATCTGTTGTTCCTGTGCTATCTTTGCACCGACGATGCAGGTTACTCCCGGTAGTCCAGTAGTAGCAATGGACACGGCAGAAGTCGAGACAACGATTCTCTGCAAAAAGTGTGCAACGTTTTGATATACAAAATGAAACGGCCTGGTGATGAGCCAGGCCGCAACGTACAGGACGCGCTACGTGTTCTGCTGGTTAGACGAATTGAGAGAGGAAATATAAAATTATGAGCGAGACCTTTGACGATTTTGCGCTCGGTCAACGTATTGCCAGACAGTGCAACCGGATGAATGCACAGACGCTGGCATCCGTGCTAGACCGCGAGTTCGCAGCAACAGAAGCGTATCGAGACCGCTTCGACGCAGAAGATGGTTCTGTTGCGCTCATGGCAGCCACGATCACGGCGTTTCATGGCTACTTGCACGCTGGCGGGATGTTGGACATCGGGCACGGCTGGCAGATTGAAAAGGAATAATCCATGCTGAACTTAGATGAAGTGCAACGCATACATCTCAACACCAACGACTTTGTAGGCCGGAGCATGGCCGCGCTTGGCATTACCAACTCCGGCAAAACTAATACCGTTTCTGTAATTATCGAAGAGCTTTTGTCGCAAGGATTGCCAGTCACGATTATAGACATCGAAGGCGAATATTACGGATTAAAGCAATCGTATGATTTGCTCATTGCCGGGCGCTCAGAACATGCGGAATTGGAAGTCACTCCAGGCAACGCCGGTGCATTGGCAAAGGCCTCGATAGAGCGTGGTATCTCGGTCATTCTGGACTTATCAGATTACACGCAGGAAGAAATATACGAATTCTTAGAGACGTACTTTACGGCACTCTGGGAAGCCGCACTCAAAGCGAAACGCCCGTATCAGGTTGTGCTTGAGGAAGCTCACGAATTCATTCCGCAAGGCGTGAGAACGCCGCTCAAACAATTGCTGACTCGTATCGCTTTACGTGGGCGTAAGCGCGGTCTGGGTCTCATCATAAGTAGCCAGAGGTCGGCAAAAGTCGAAAAGGATGTGCTGACTCAGACCTCATTACTGTTTCTGCATAAGGTGATTCATCCTACCGATATGCGGGTCTATAAGGATTTGATACCATTGCCGTCTGCGGAAGTCGAGTCAATGGTAGGTAAACTCCAAACGGGCGAGGTGATTGTCGTGAGCAACAATCAGGTACATGTGGTGAAAATCAGATTGCGCACGACGTTTCACGCCGGGTCAACGCCAACGTTTGAGCAGGAAACGCAACCGGAACTCAGACGCATTGATGCATCGCTCTTAGCCGACTTGCAGAAGATGATTGCCGCGCCATCGCCACTTGCTGAGAAAAGCGAAAAGCGACTTGAAAAGCGCATTCAGGAGCTGGAGGCACTGCTTGCCGAGCGAGATGCTGAGATTGCGCGTCAGGCCGAGCAAATCAAGCTACTCAGTGGCCTCACGATTTCGGCGGCTATTGCTCTGCCAGAGACCATGCAGATTGCACAGGCACACATTGACAAAGCGACGATCAATCATGCGCAATCGTCGCACGCTCCGGTAATTGTGGAAGCGGAACCAGCACCAGTCAAGCGCATTGCGCAATCAGTAGCGGACGTACCAGTCAATGAACACAAGTTGCAATCATTACAGGCATGGCTGGCAAAGAACACAAAACCGTTTCATCTGCGGATATTACGACTCTTACATGAGCAACAGCAGCCGATGAATGCCTATGAAATTACCGCGTGGCTGGGACTCTCCGAGGCGACATTACGAGATCACCCGCCTCTGCAATTGCTCAAACGCGGATTGCTTGACCGGACGATGCATAAGGACGGCTATCATTATTGGTCAACGCTGGAAACCTACATTCAGAAAGAGTTTCCCGGCGCGGATACCGAGGCAATTATCAGTAGATTGTTGCCATAAGATGATACACGGAAACCAAGTTCTGACGCACAGGAGGTATCAGCACTTAGGCTAGAGCAGAGACGAGTTTTTATCAGTTTTTTGAAACTCGCCAAATTCATGTCAAAAACACTTGCAATTCTGTGTGATTTCCGCTATAATCAAAGTGTACCAACAATGTGGTACGGAAACAGACAGAGAAAGCGAGAACTGAGATGGATAAAATTAAACTGGCAACACTGGACAACCGTGAATTGACCTTTGTCGGGCGTGATTTTCGGGAAATGCTCAAAGGAGTGAAAGCGATTCCCGGCGCAAAGTTTGTCGGATCGCTCAAAGAGTACGGCGAAACCCACGTCTATAACGAGTGGCGCGTTCCTTATTTCTATCGTGATATAGAGAGTTGTTACGGGCCATTTGCCGCTTTGCGCGATATCAGCGTCATGTTTACCGAAACGCAAAAACCAACGATATCTCAAGAGTTACTTGACAATTTGCTTGATAGCCCGCGCAATGCATGGGGAATGGCGCTCTGTGAAGCGTACCGTGCTGGACGTGCTGGTGAGACGGAACCAGATTACCAACAGATAGCCGTAGCGGCGACAACGCCAGGGCAGTATGGACATGGAGCTACTGACACGCTGGTTTGGGAAATGCGCAGCTCATATCAAGAGGGGCAGCGCATTGCAAAAGAAGTGGAGCAACTGGTATGATCGAAAAACCCAACAGACGTGGCGGCTCTCGTCCCAACGCCGGACGCAAACGCAAGCAGGGCCGTCAACGCCTCGAACTCGACAATGAGGCAGCGCGAAACCTCTATCTCCTGACGAAGTATCGGCGGTCACTTTTCGACAAGCCGGACATGACCGAAGAACAGGTTGTAGCCAGCCTCGTTAAAGATGAGTGGAAGGTCATTCAGCGCGAGAATGAGCCAGTTGAGGAAATGCAAGAACCATACATTGTATAGATAGCGCATTGAACAAAAGGCAAGCAAAAGTAATTACTTTTGCTTGCCTTTTGTTATTTGTCATGACATTATAAGGAACGGATTACTGCTTTATCACTGGAATGATTTGCGAATCGCCAAAGCTGACGGTTTGTGTTGCAGGTGGAAAGCCAAAGCTGACGGTTTGTGTTGCAGGTGGAAATGGCACCTGCGGAACCGATTGTTGACGAGGCTGCAACACAATCGGCTCCGGAGCTTGCTGTGCTGGTAATGATTGAGCCTGTTGTAGTTGAGCAACCGGAGCGCGTTCCTGTAGCTGCTGTACGCGCTGTATGCCAGCTTCTGTCAATAATGATAATGGCAAGTCGCCTTGTGCCGTCCAGTACTTATCTAATGCTCCGAACAGCGACAACAGGAACGCGCCACCGGTGATATAGATAAGTGCTTGCCAATTGACTTGCTGGTTATTGAGCAAGTACTGAGCGCCCGCCATGACACCTGCACTGAGCGCGGTGTAAAACCAGAGTTTCAACAGTTTCAAAAAGGCGCGTTGTGCTGGTGTGAGATTGAGGCCCTGAGCGGCCTTACTAAAAATGTTCATTTGAACTCCTGTATGCTATAATTCCATTACCCTTCGACAGCAGTGTAATGGTTGCACATCGGGTTTTGGCCCCGATAGCTGTAGGTTCGAGTCCTACCTGTCGAGCTTACTACATCCCCAAAATGAGGAAACGTGATGAGTGCTGAGAGAGATACCCATTTTGCTGAATTTGCCAGAGCAATCTGGCAAGAACTGATGCTGCCAAATGGCTTTATTGATGTCAGTGAAGGATGGCTAGATGAGGATGAAATTGCTGGTTATCAGCAAATCATTGCCCAGCGGGCCTATGACCTTGTGGAACATACCCTCAAAGAAGTCAATCCGCATCACCTTGACGGATTTAGTCCACTTGAATGGGCAGTTAAGAGCGTTCCAGACATCGAATCCTTTCCTGAACAACCCGACTAACTCAAATCCGCAATGGCCTTGCTAATCCTTGCCTGCAACGCCGCTATCGCTTGTGGATTACCGGCCTGTGCAATTTGCGCTTCCAGTTGCGCAATCTGGGACTGCAATGGCGCGATTTGTTGCTGTAAAGCCGTCACAATTGGGCCTTGACCAGCTGGATTGGATTGGTCATACAATTTGAGCGGATAGACCGCGCCCGCGCCTGGGGGATTGTCTACGAGATGGTGCGGGTCATAGACATACGCACCCGCCTCGTAAAATTGCACCACAATCCCTTTTCCTGCGAGATGAGCATATTTTGCACCAACAACAGGCAGTAGCTCTATCGGTATCTCGTTACTCATAGGCAATCTCTTGATGCTCAATCCACAAAGCGGCAGTCCGTTCGTGCGGTAATCCTCCAGCATACCGCCTTGTACAATCTTGCCAGTGGCGCGACACCTCCAGTTCAAGCCGTCGGAACTGGCAAGCTCAAAGTAGCGCGCTATCGTCGGATCGGTGATATCCAGTATTTTTGGCACGTCTTCATTCCTTTCGAGTATCCAAATTTGATTGAACAATAATAATTGCGTCCACTCGTTATCCGTCCGCTTGACTGGCTTTGCAATGTACGGATCGAGCGCGGTCAATGTGCCGCTATCCTCGGCATAGAACACGCACACATGTGACCAGCCAAGTGACGCGCTTACATACGGGTCAGGCTCGGTAAAAATGACCGGATGTCCAGCTTGTATCTGTTGGTGTACATCGGTCACTAACGCGCCCGGTGTGCCGTTTATCGCGTACAGATGATAGCCAAGTGACGCGCAAAACGCCACATAGGCCGTGGCAGCCGTGCCGCCTTTGTAGGTCTCTCCATAGGCAAAGTCTTTCAGCTTATCAGGGTTCAGCGTCTCGTCCCACGCCGTTTTACCCTCATACCACAGAATCGCCGCTCCGATTGAGGCTGCCACGCAGTCAAGCTGGGCGTTATTTGACGGTAAGCCATCTGATGTAATGTCAGTGAGTTGCGAGACGAGCGGAAAGTTTGCGAGTGTTGCCATTAGGGTTGCTCGCTTTCTTTGCCTTGCGCTTGCGCCGGGGTCGCTTTTGTGATTTTCGTAATTGGTGGCTTTTGCCGGACCGTCGAGGACTTTCCATGTGGTCCCTCAATCGTGACCATTTCCCCCTCAATCGTGACGACCATGCCCTTTTGTTTCAAGGCGCTGATAATCGTGTCTTGCGTCTGATGCAAACGGGCGTTCTCGCGTTTGAGTTCCGCGATCTCGCGGTCTTGCGCGTCCAGCCGGTCTTTCAATGCAGCAATCGCCTGTTGTTGCATGCTGTTGAGTCCACTTCTAAAGGCAAAAAACAATAAGCCAATTAGTCCACCTATCCCCATGACGGGATACACATAATTTAGATAGTCCATTGCACAATTCTCTCTCCTGTTCTCTCTTCGCACTACGCCGCGCCTGCAAACACCGACGCAAACACCTTTTGCCAGTCAGACAAAGCACTGCCCTCGGTCGCAATCACCGTATATTTGTAGAGCGGATAGCCGCCAGTCCCTGCTTGCACCTCGGTGTCCACTTGCGTAATCAGCGTTTGCGCGTTGACGATAGTGTGGATCGCCAGAAACACACTCAATTGTTGCCCTGGCAGCAATCCTTGCCGATACGATTTCAGTGTCACAATGCGCCCGACGATGCCGTATTGCGCCAATAAGCTATCACCATACGCCTCGGCTGCCGCGACATCCATCGTCGCAGTCGTCGGACTGGAACTCATATCCACCACTACGGTCACAATGCCCGACGTGCCATCTATCGCGGCATACTGGCTTTGCGACACGGTACCAGGAAAGCCGCCGGTGTTGTTGCGGGTGACATCCGTCGTAAACGTACCGCTATAGGCAACCTCTAAGGTTTGTAGTCCAGTCAACACACTTTGCGACGGGTCTTGGTCAATCGCGGTGCCTCCAGGCGTATAGTAATACTGCTTGCCCGTATCTTGGCCTTTAATGCCGATACTCAAGAGGAGGCCGGTCGCACCATTGAGCGTGAGAAACGGAATCGTGCCAGGTGCAACCGGATAATTAAGCGTCCAGGACGTGGCCGTGCCGTCGCCGACAAATTTTTGCACAAAGGTTTGTGTGGCCTGCACGTTTTTGAGCACCATCTGATTGCGATACAAATCGCCGCTATACTCGACTTGCAAGCCTTCGACTAAGATATCGCCAAGTGTTTGACCGGCTAGTACCACGGTTTGATTGTCCTGCGCGGCGATAAATGGCGCAGGCACTGCTTGCTCCGGCTGGAACAAGAGTTGCTTGACGGTCGGTGCATTTGACGCAATGGTCCACCAATAGGCGGATTGCCGATTGAGGTCATCAATATTTTGACTGACATAGGTCTGCTGATAGGCGACGCTCGGTATGAGTGCGCCGGGGCCTATCGAGACGCCGCCGCACCAGGTCGCAGTGTCCAGCACTTGCGGGGTGTTAAGCGGGTCGGTAGAGGCCAGAATCAGTTTGGTGAGGACGCTCACGCTACTCGTTTGCTGTCCATACGGTGCGACGCGAAAACCATAGCACTGGATTTGATTGCCGGTATGGATACCAGACAGAATAGCCGCCGTGCCAGCTGCGGTAATGGTTGAGTCGGTCGCGCTGATAATCAGCACACCGTCCATATAGACCTTAATCGCGGTTCCCTGACAATCCAGAATGAAGCGCCTGAATGTGTTGCGCGTAAAACTGATCGCTGCCCTGCCAATCAGTGTTTTTGTGCCACTGACAAATGAGTACAATCGCGCGGTATTGGTATTCGTTGCCGCCGAAGCATCAGCGACAGACACAAAGTAGCAGTGCGACGTATCTATCATGCGAGCAACCAGCCCACCGGAATCGCTGAAATTGAAGTCGCCTGACACGGCCATATCGGCGCTGCTCAAGCCAAGATATTCCAGCACGCCGTCAATGCCGCTCGTTTGCGTGGCTTGCAGGTAATTGGCGTTCCATGCCCAAGCGGCAAGTCCGCCTGCATTGAGATGGCCTTGCGTATAATCCGCGCTGGTATTCACAGGAAAGAAGTCTTGCCAGGGCGTAGGCGTATCGGTCAAATTTGGAATAGCATCACCCGCCGCCGCGATTGTCTGATACGTGGAACCGCCATCTACCGATGTTTTGACCACTAGCGTCGTATCGGCGTTGGGTAGCGTCGCATTCCAATTGCACAGCGATGCGCCTAAGCGACCGACATTGGTCAATGCCAGTGCCGGTGATATCCAGATGCCTGAAGCGTTGAATTGGCCGATCACCCACGCCGTTAAGCCCTCAAGAATTGGCGTCAAATTGGCCGATGGAGAGGTGAACAGCGCTTGAATAATGAGATTGACACCCGATAGCGATTGACCGGCGACAAGGTTCGGAATGGTACCGCCATTGGTGCAAACTTGATACGTGGAACCGCCATCTATGGAGGTCTGGATAACCAGCGACGTGGTTTGCACAGGGTCATTGACTTCCTCCCACGCAATCAGCGAATTGCCGTAAGTCGTCGCCCCCGCAAGCGATTGCGTGACTGATTGCCATGTGCCGGTCAATGACTCGCATACGCCAAAGTTGCTGAAGTCGCCTGAATGCGCCGCGCCGCTATTGTTGAAGAAGTGGCACGCAATATAGCTGGTGACGCTCTGGTACGTCGTATCCGTGATGCTGATTTGCAGCAAGCCGTCCATGTACAGCTTGTGCGATGAGCCGTTGACGATGAGCTTGATACGGTGTTGTGAGCCACTAGACAGCGTGATTGCCTGTGTAGCAATGATGTTGAGCGACCCGCCTGATGCATAGGCAAGATTGAGTGTCCCCGCGCCGCCACTGCTCGTAAAAATGAAATAGGCATACCAACCAAACGAGTTGAAGGTGTCGCTCCAGGTACCGGTGCGATACTCCAGGCCATAGGCCAAAGCTACAACCGGATTCCCTAAATTGATATCAACTTCTGCGATAAAGTTGTTCCACTGGCCGGCAAAGTCAAGCCGGGAACGGGCATCGTCGTTTGAGCCATTGCAAAACAACTCAAGCAGGCCATTTTGTGTTGTTTGCCCCGGATTGCCTGATGTCACGCCGTACAATGTCTGGTCGGAGAGGTCGGAGACTTGCATCCAACTGCGCGAGGACTCGTTGAGTAACAGCTGATTATTGGCGGCAAGCAGATGCGAGAGCGTTCCAGCATTCCACTCCGCCGTCGTACTTTCCGACTGGATGACATCGGCCTTTGTCGCGGCATACGACGGCTGAATCGAGAGCGATACGCCGGTTAAGGTTGGTGTGAGCGTTGGATCAGGTCCTGCCATCGTAAAGACTTGCTGAAGTTGCAAGCTGCGCCCACTCATGCTCATACCGGCCAGAATGTTCGGAATCGCCGCGTAATTCGCGCAACTTTGCCACGTTGCGCCATTATCTATGGAGGTCTGGATATCCACGGTTGGCAGCGTCTTATTGGTGCTTGGCACGGTAGGCGTCAAGCTAGATGCAATAGCCGGTGCTACCCAATCTATCAGCGATGTTTTCGGGATGCTCATACTGGTAAGCGAAATGGATGGTGCAACCCGCGTCCCGCTCATCTCATAGACGGTGCATTGGAGGAGCGAATAATTGATGTAGGCGGCAAGGCCGATAATCTGATTACTTTGCAGCGAACTCTCAAAAAATGTTTGTTTCAGTCCGCCGGAACTGTTGACCAGCTTGATGTGTCGGAAGTACGCTGCGTAACTGCCGTTGCTGTTGCCTTCCAGCGCCACAGATGTAAACGCAATCGTGGTATGCCCGGCGTTGTACATCGGCGTCAGGTCAAACGTGCGTGTGTACCATTGATCAGTCGCAAACCCACTGAGGTCGTTGCTTGGATGAGCGCCAATGCCGTTTTGGTCAACAATCGTCGGCGTGTAGTCTTTCAGCGTTGCGCCGTCGGTAAAGCCCAGGTCTGCGCCCGCCTCCTGCGCCGGGCAGGTGTCCGCCGTCCACACGTCATACACGAGCTTATCACCACTGGCAAGCGAGACGGAACCCGTCCAGATTTGATAATAGATGTACGGATTGCTATTGCCTTGTACCGCCGTTCCTAAGAGTTGCAATCCTTGCGTCGAGGCCAGTTCCAGCGTGCCGCTACTATCGACCACGTTGGTAAGTGTGCCAGCGCTGAAATTGTCGGTATAGGAGAGCAGTGTCCCGGCTGGAGAGAGTTCCAAGTCGCCGTCGCCCACGTTGCCATCGCCGGTATTGGCTGTTGCCACGACGCCGGAAAGTGACGCACCACCTGCCGCCCAATCTGTTTCGTAGTGGTTATAGTCGAGCGCATACGCGCCGGTTACGCCCTCTTGCGAGAGAATGGTTTGCGTCTGGTCGCACACAATGACCGCCGCCTGCTGATTATTGTAAATCGTATTCGAGACGCGCTTATCGGCCAGCCACACTTGATCTAAGCAGTCTATGGTGAGCAATCTGTGAGGATTCGGGTACAAGTTAATGGCTACAGGTTTATTTACAAATCCGCTAAACAACACGCCTAGCACGCTATCAGAGACCACGACCGGCTGTCCTTTGACATAGACCGCCGTGCCAAGCGTATCCAGAATAGTAAAGGTGCAAGAGGTGCGCGTATTGATTTTCTGGCTAATCTTGAGCGAGTCCTGAATGAACGCAATCGGCGTACCGGACACGGTAATAGTGAGGGTGCTGCTCATGCTATGCCACCTTGCTTACGGGACCCGTGCGCCGTATCTCGCTCATCGCATGCATCATGACGCTATTGGTCACTTCGCGCCCATCTAAGTAGATGTGGTTGTGAACATGCACCTCACTACGCCCACTGCCACCGGCTTGTCCGCTCGCATTCCCGCCAGTTGTCGCGGAGGTCGGAGCGGTGTTCATGGCCGTGGTCGGTGCCATCAAATGTGTCACGGCAGCTTCGATGAGCGGTACACCGGCTGTCAGACCCTCTGCATATTCCGCCACAAAGTTGCGCGGCCAGAGATCCAATTCTTGCCCCGGCCCTTCCTTTGATGGTGAGTGGAAGCCCAGAAAGCCGCCTATTTTGCCCATAATCGATCCGACCGCGCCCGTCACTTTGCCGATTGCGCCCAACATGCCCTGTGCAAATGAACTGATGAGATTACCGCCCCAGCTGAGCGCGGTGGTTGCCAGATTGGCGAAAAAGTTCTTGATATTACTGCCAATGGTATTGAGTGGTGCGGATATTTTTCCCCAAGCACTGCTGAAAAAGCCAACGATGGTAGACCACATGGACGACACATTGGCCGAAATTTTTGCCCACACGCCGGAGAGAAATGAGACAACGTTATTCCAGACGGACATGATAAATTGTTTCGCTTGCTCGATTCTGGCTTGTATCTCGACCACCAGCATCATAAAATACATGGTTGCCATCTCTTTGAGATATGTCCATTTCGCCACAATCCAGCCAATAATATCCGACCAGATTTGCCGCAGCCAGTTCACGCCTTCGAGAATAAAGTTTTTGATTGCATCAACTAATTTTTGGAAATACGTGTTGTGCCTATACAGCCAGATGAACAATGCTGCGATAGCCACAATTGGCGCAAACACGATAGCCAGTAGGACAATCAGCGCAATCTTGACCACGGTCACGAGCATATTCCAGGCGGTTTGTGCGGCTGAAACGATTTTGTGCCACACGCCCTGCATAAAGGAGAGAATATTTCCCCAGATTGAGGCAAAAAACGCACCGACTGCATGCAGAGCGCCCATGAACCAACTGGAAAAAGCCGTCCATACGCCCTTCATGAAGGCAACCACCGCGCCCCAGTGCGTGATGAGCAAATAGATACCCACCGCGAGCAGAGCAATCGCCGCGCCAATTAAGATAAATGGTGCCGCCGCCGCGATAGTACCAGCCGCCGCCGCCCATGCCGTGGTCGCCCATGCGATGAAGCCGGCTACGAGCGCGGGTATGGCCGATGCGACAAAGCCGAGGATAGCGCCTCCCAGAGCAATCAGCACAATCTTAATCGCAATGGCCCCGCCGCTACTGCCTGATAAGAACGTGGCAAAGCTGCCGATAGCCGCGCCCGCCGATTGTGCATCGCCCATCAATGCCAGAATGACGGGTGCAAGCTTTTGTCCAATATTGATCCACATGACGTTTGCCGAGGCCGAGGCCTGTGCCATTTTTTGATTAAATTCGCCTTGCACCAGATTCCAACCGGTGATGGACGATCCGCCGTGCTTGGCCGCGCCTGCGATGCCGTCCACGTTGCCTTTGAACGTTGCCATGTGCGTCCCGGTCAGCATCAAGGCGACATTCATGCCCGTCGCGCCGCCGGTAATCTTGCTGAGCGCCGCAGTGTAGGTTTGCGCCTGCGGCCCACCTGCCGTCAGTAAGCTGTTGAATGTGTGTGTTTTATCGGCAGTCGAGGCGAACTGCTGCATCAATTTCTGCTGGATTGGATTAAGACCTTGCAAGTCGGTGCGCCACGTTTTTGCACTGACAGAGCCATTGAGATACGAGGTTGCGAGTTTTTGCAAGGACGCGGGCATGGTTGCAATTTCGGTTTTGGCGTCCTCTGCGGCCGCAGATGAACTCTTAAAGGCGTTCTGCAGCACGGTTCCAGCCGGCCCCATATGCGCTATAATGGCCTGACTAATCTCTTGCAATGTGCCAGTGAGTCCCTTTTTGCCCAGCTGCATGGAGACAGTATTGGCATTGAGTCCCATCGCTTGCATTTCGGTAATCGCTGTCGCGTTCGGGCTTTGCAACGAGCGGATAGCATTGGCGAGATTTTGAGAAGCATTCTGTGCGCTCATGCCCATCGCCGTCATGGTCGCAATGGCCCCGCCCACTTGAGCAAACGAGAGATGCGCCGCCGCCGCGACTGGCAGCACTGCCGACAAGGCCCCCGCCAAATCCTGCATATGCATTTTGCCCGCCGCCACCGTGGCAATCAACTGATTGGTATCAGCCGCCGCACTCCCAGCGCCTTGACCGTAAGCGTTCATTTCAGACGTGACCGCGTTGGCAACGGTCGCCAAATCCGCACTACCCACTTTTGCGCCTTCAGCCGCCGCCTGGAGTACCTTGAGTCCTGCTGCACCATGAAAGCCTGCCGACTCGACTAAATACATGCCCGCGCTGAGTTGATCGGTAGAGGTACCTGTCGCTACCGACATACTTTCAATGCCAGATGAGACGCCCGCAAGCGCCGATTCCTGTTCGCCTGCGCCGGTGACAAGCGAGGTCATTTGCTCTTGAAAGTTGCCAAATGGCCCGGTGGTTTGCTGCACGGCCTGTTTGACCATGCCTACGCCCATTTGCACCGTCATAAGCGGCATAGCCATACCCGCAAGGCCGCTTTGCAGACCGCCTAACGCGCCGCTAAAGCCAGAACCAGCCGACTGGATGTTTGACACGGATTCCTGGCTGTATTGCATCACCTGCTCACCGGCGGATTGCAGGCTTTCACCAACGCCTGATGCATATTCTTGCACGGAACCGATAGCGTCCGTAAACATCTGCGAGACGTTGCTCATGCCGTCCTGCACCATGCTGACAAAGCCGGATATGCCGCCGCCCGCATTGGTAAATTCGTCGGATAGGTCTGTTGCGTCAGTCCCAACACTTGCCAGTGACTCCCCAACCGAGGCCATATCGCCACTAATCGCCGATGCTGCGTCTTGCGCCGCCGTGCTGATTTCGCTAATTGCCGTCGCCGCTTGAGCAGCACCTGCGCCCGATGTACCAACGGATTCCACGGAGGCCGCCAGTTCATCGGCCATACTGGCAGCATCGGAAAAAGAGGACGAGAGTTCGCCGACGACACCGGAAATGTCGCCAACGGATGAAACGCTTTGGATAATGCGTTCTACTGCCGATATCACATCGCTGATATCCGCAATAAACTCGACACTAATGACGTTGGAACTCACGCGCTATTCCCCTTTTGCTGCGTCCTTTTCGTACTCTGCCTTGACCTCGTAGAAGGCGATCCACCAATCGTAGTCGTCTTCGCTTAGTTCACTCAGGAATTCGTCAACGTCGGATCGGTGGAACTTGCTGGCAAGCCAGTAATCGTTGAATCGACGACCCCCGCTTTCGCTTCGAAAAAATCTTTCTTTTCCTCGACATCATTTTTTTTGAAACCGGAAAGCACAAAAGCCGGTTCCGCGATCAAGTCCTGGATTGGCGCGGGCATGTTCTGTGACATGGCATCGCGGTCAAGCGGATTGAACACCTTTTCGCCCGCTTTGGGGTGATCCAGCGGATACGGGTGTTGGAAGTCGGCCAGGTCACGCAAGTATTTTTGTCGCGCTTCCTGATACGCTTCTTCCTCATCGGGTGAGATGGGGCGCGGATTCCCAGCCGGATCGAATCCAGTAGGTGCGTTCGGTTCCACCGGCTCGGTCGGCGCAGCTTCTGGATGCGGATAGCGCAAACTCATCACCGTGAGACCGGCATAGAGGACATTGAGGTCTGCCGTCTTCGTCTTCATGTTGGTCGCCGCTTGCAACAGCGCCGACTTTTCGTTGGCGTAGAGTTGCTGAATATTAAACCAACCGCCCAATTCCTCGACATAGACGGCTTGCTTTTTCGGTCGCACGCCGCCGCCAAGCACCAGTGAGCGCACATCTTGATATTGCGGTTGTGATAGGTCTGGCATAGATAGGTATTCTTTCAATTCATAGCTCCTCTGTATTTGACAGAGAAGCTAGCTAATCAAACACAATAAAACTGCCCAGAGAATTGGAAGTCGAGATTGCTGTCTGTCAGCTTCTGGACATCGGATTTGATGCTGTCTTTCTTGGCATAGGCATAGCCTTCATAGCGATTGCCGCTCATCATGACGCCGCTTATGATAAAGAGCGTGCTATTGGTGATGTCGCCTGAGAAGCCATCTTGCGAGGTCGGTACCCACCATTTGGTCACGGTGAATGTGCCTTCCAATAAGAGCGGTTGAAACGTTTTGTACCCCGCGCCGGCCGATAAGCCGCCCAGGCCATCGCCTTGAATAGAGGTGTTGTCCTGGAAGGTGGTTTGTCCATCAAAGCCCCACATGGTGATGTTGGCAAGCGTCGTCCAGGGAAAGTAGCCGCCGCCGCCAGTAAAGAAGCGCACGCCGACACTCGCGCCGAGTAGAGGCGCGTTGAAAATGACGACCGCGCCGAGCCACTGAATGGTGTAGAGCGTACTGGAAATCGTGGTGAACGCCTGCCCGTTTTGCGTCACGGCTACATTGACTTGCGGTGATGTCCCGCCGGTGAGTCCGAGGCTCGATTCGGTCATGGTCGCTTGATTGGCAAACCCAAGTGTGCCGGTGAACTCGACCACAACCGGCGTCGCTGGGAACGGCCCGCCGGTGCAAACGACATTCCCTGTGCCGATACTAGCCAGAGCTTGCAACGCCGATTGCACTTGCGCCGCCGTGGCATTCCACGGAATATTCGCCGTGGTATTCCCGCCAAAGGTCAACGTAAAATTGCCGCCGGTCGGATTGCCTGTGATGGTCAACGTCTGAATCTCATCCAGTTCCGTTTGCACAATGGGCGCGGAGCCGTAATTCGGGTCAAGATAGCGTTTCACGCCATTGGCAATCGGCCACGTCTTGTTGTCGCCGCTCGGATTGCTGCATGCCCCGGTGGTGAGCGCGATAGACGGCGTTGACGGCAAAATGACCGCGCCGCTATAGCCTGCTGATGCAACCATATTGTTTCTCCCGACGTGTCCATCGTGATAAGCAAATGTTACGTTTGATAAGTCTCACGATGGACACAGAAAATCAGACGATTGTTACCGCGCCGGTTGGCTGGAGGTCAATCGAGCTTTCGTTGACTTTTGACACATCGCTTTTAATCGCAATTTTCTTGACATACGCGCTGAACGTGTAGCTATTCGTGCCAGCGTTGGGCGTAATCTCAATGGTGAGCAAGGTGTTGGCTGCCCATGCGTTTTGCAGTGCCAATTGCCCGTTCGTGTCGCTGTTGTCCCAACTGGCTACGAGCGAGCTTGCCATTTCCTTCAATACCGGAATAAACACCTTGAAGCCATTGGGACTGGCAAGCATGGAAGTGATGTCTTCCATTGCCGACTGCATGTCGAATGTCGTGGATTTGACCAACGCTACAATGTTGGTACCGACCTTGATTTGTGCGTCATATCCTGGACTTGCGCTCAATTTATATCTCCTGAGTCCTGAAAAGTAGCCGCGCGATGCCGTGATAGGCTGGAATCGCGCCGCCACTGTCTATCTGGTCGCTATAATTATCAAGGTCAACATACGTGCATGCTTGCGCCGGTGTTGTTGTGAGCGTTATCGTCGTCTCAACTAACGCTCTCAACAACACATCCAGGATTGCCAGTGCATCGGCACTCCCGGTATTGACCTGTGTCCATATGTCATAAGTAATCGTGCATTCCCTGCCACCTTTGCCCATCGTATTTTGCGGTAATTGCGTTGCAACGCCCGTTTCCACATAATTAAAAGGCTGGTTGGTGGGCGCTTGCTGGTCGAACAAGCCAGTCACCAGCCCCATGAACGTGCTGTTTGCGGTAAGCGTCGCATAACACGCTTTTTTGAGTGGAAGCAGAGAGTCGCCAATCATCTCTTATCCTCAATCGCACGCATCATTGCGTTTGGATGCAATCGCACGCCTTGTGCCATTTGGGCGTCATTTATAGCAACAGTCGCATGTTTCATGTATGCATCAATGATTGGCATGATATGGGCGACTTCATCTCTGTCAGATTGTTTTTCGCGTTCCGTCAGACCGACATACGGCGTCTCAATTTGTCGTTGCCAGTGCTTGACGAGATGAGCAGGAATAATCTTCTCTCCAAGATCGTCTGTGAGACATTGAGAGAAAAGGTATTCCATCCAATGTGCCCAACTGGCATGCGCCTTATCTGCCAATTGTTCGAGTAGTTCAGACTTATCCATCCTCTACACCATATCCTGTAAATCGCTCATCCATGCCGCCCGCTCTTTAATGAAGGCGTTTGTTAAAAATGGTCTCGCCCGCATTTTGCGCGTACCATCGTTGACAAAACCAGCGTAATAGACACTGCTACCAATCGCACTATGACCTCGGCCACGATTGACGTAGCGGATAGATTGCCGCAGTCGCCCGCCGTGATAGCGTTTCTTGTGCGTTGACTCAGGCGTGCCAACCGGACAAGCAATCTTGGCCCCAGCTTCCACGTTGATGCCAGCTTCCTGAGTACGTGCGTCTACTTTCTGCTCAAGCCCGCTCAACCATTGCTGCATCGTTGCGCCAAAGTTGCCGACGTTGACGCGGACGCTAATGTTGCTCATAGGCTTTGACCTCCATCGGTGCGCCGCCTTGACCATGAGGCCCTGCACGAAACAGCATGCCGCGTGCAAGGTCATGTAAGGCTTTCTCGACACGCTCATCAATCAGTTGTTCAAGCTCGCGCCGCGTCATGGTGACGAGTGCGCGTGATTCATCGTCTTTTGCTTGCTGCATTAATTCACCCCCGGTGCTTGCGCTTCCTGACAAGGAAGATAGATAGACACATTGGCACGTTGCATATTTTCAGGCGGCCCGACAATCTGGTAATAGTGCGTAATCGTGTTCTCGACTGACTTCACACGCATGGTCGGGTCAATCAAGG
>VFSW01006877.1_pt1 | contig 16631 bp, 20 predicted proteins | sample 5358111 | NCBI WGS metagenome assembly VFSW01 (sample SAMN11554181, study PRJNA540505) | mine drainage metagenome | isolation source: sediment from site ElyBrook_90M | place: USA: Ely Copper Mine, Vershire, VT | collected 2017
CACGAGGATCGGGCTGCGTTTGTCGGGTTTGGCGTGGTTGTTGAGCGCATCCTGCAGCTTTCTGAGGGCAAAGGGCGGCATGTTGGTGTTTATCTCGGAAGCCAGCTCGATGAAGCGGGCGTTGTAGTTGAAGGCGCGCATCTTCCACGACAGGTAGAGCGGGTCGATGGGGATGCAGTGCCCGCCCAGCCCGGGGCCAGGCTGGAATTTCATGAACCCAAACGGCTTGGTGGCGGCGGCATCGATGACTTCCCACACGTCCACGCCCAGCCGGTCGCACATGATGGCCAGTTCGTTGACCAGCCCGATGTTGATCATGCGGAAGGTGTTTTCCAGCAGCTTGGCCATCTCGGCCACCTCGGCGGTCGAGACCGGCACGACGGTCTTGAGGGCCTGGCTGTACCACGTCACGGACGCCTCGAGGCAGGCCGGGGTAATGCCACCCACGACTTTGGGGGTGTTGATGGTGGTCCAATCTTTGCGGCCCGGGTCGACCCGCTCGGGCGAGAAGGCCAGGAAGAAGTCCTGCCCCACTTTCAGGCCGCTGGCTTCTTCCAGGCGCGGCAGCATCAGTTCCCGCGTGGTGCCGGGGTAGGTGCTCGATTCGAGCACAATGACCATGCCGGCGTGCATGTGCCCGGCCAGCGCTTCGGTGGCGCTGACGATGAACGACAGGTCAGGATCGCCGGTCTTGCGCAGGGGGGTCGGCACGCAGATGGCGACGGCATCGACCTGCTCCAGGGCGGCAAAATCGCTGGTGGCCTGCAAACGGCCCTGGCCGACCAGGCGTTGGACGGTCGCATCGGATACGTCCAGGACGTAGCTCTCGCCGCGTTGGATGCGGGCGACTTTGTCGGGGATCGGGTCGATGCCGATGACTTTGAAGCCGGCTTCGGCAAACACCACGGCAAAAGGCAGGCCCACGTAGCCCAGGCCCAAAACACCCACCGTGGCAGTGTGATCCTTCAATTTCTTCACTAAAGATGTAAGAATCGGGTTTTCCATTTCCGTAAAGTTCTCCTAAAAAAGGCTTAATTGAGTTGGCTCATCATCTTGAGGAGCAGCCGGTGGTTCTTCGGACTCAGGCTTTATTTCCGGTTGGGCGTGCCGGGCCTGTTCGACATAGCCGGGCAGCCGTGTGAAATCTCTCTCGAGGACTGGCTTTAAGGAGGGCTGGTGCAGTGCAGCCGCGGGATGGTACATCGGCACAATCAGCCGGCCACGTACCCACGAGGCCTGGCCGTGGACTTCACCGATTTTGGCCAGGGGCATAAAGTGCGCCATTGAAAAACGGCCAAGGGTGACGATGATCTTCGGGTTGATCGCCTCAATCTGGCGATCGAGATAATCAGAGCAGGAGGTTAGCTCCTCGGGCAAGGGATCGCGGTTGCCAGGCGGGCGGCATTTAACCACGTTGGTGATAAACACTTTTTCGCGCGGCATCCTGCAGGCCGCCAGCAGTTCGTCGAGGAAATTACCGGCTGCGCCAACAAAGGGCCGGCCCTGCTCGTTTTCGTAAAAACCGGGGCCTTCGCCGATGAACATCACGGTGGAGTCCGCCGGACCTTCGCCGGGTACAGCGTGTTTACGCGAATAGTGCAAGGCGCATTTCTCGCAAACAGAAACCTGTTGACTGATTTCAGCCAATATTTCAGCCGCTTTCACTCCAAGCCTCCATCTATTTTGTTCGGGGTTCCAGGAATATCCGGGCCGTCCAGCGTCCAGGTCCAATTCTAACGCGCAAACCACTTTTCGTGGATATCTATTCTAACAGATGCTGCAAGGATTCGGGCGAAAAATCGCGTAATGACTCCAGCAGGGCATCTTCATTATTGTCCACATAATAATGCGGGCGCACTCCATCCTGTTCAAAGCCAAATTTACGATACAACGCCTGGGCATTCAGGTTGCTGCGACGCACCTCGAGAAAAATGGTGCGGATGCCATGTGCATAGGCATCCAACAGGGCGTGCGCCAGCAAACGCTGACCGATACCGCGCCGGCGGTACTGCGGGTGCGTGGCAAAGGTGCCTACGTGGGCTTCATCGATCACCAACCACATCACCAGCATACCCACAATGCGGGTTTGGCCGGAGGCTTCCTGCAATTCGGCTACCCAGGGACGCGAGGCAGAGTTCTCGGTGACCTCATAACGGAATGAGCGGCTTGACCAGGGCAGCGAAAAAGAACTCACGTCGATTTCATACACCTGTTCGACGTCTGCCACCGTCATCGGACGGAAGATGATATGCCCTTCGCCCTCCATCACTCCGGAATTGCCTCCCCCACGTGCAGGTAGATCGGCGCCAGCGAGATCACTTCGGCTGTCTGACCCTCCTGCCAGCGCTGCCAGGCCATTTCGGCCAGGAAAGAAGGACGCCGCAGAGATTGGGCCGGAGAAGCCAGAATGACGTTTTTCCGTTTGCGCGCTAATACCTGGCGTTCAGTGGCGGTCAGCTCGCCGCACACCAGGGTGGGTTTCTGAATCTGGCGGGAGAGTTCTTCGAGGGAATAGACTTTCGCTTCACCCTGAGACGCCCAGACGCCATTAACGGCGGCATACCACCCGACTGCCAGGCGGCTACGGCCGGCCTGCAGAATGGCTGCCAGCGGGTATTCTTGCACCGGCTGGGCGACGGCAAGGAAGTCCAGGGTGGGAATGCCCACCACAGGTAATTTAAGCGCCAGGGCAAAACCCTTGACCAGCGCCAGGCCGATGCGCAGGCTGGTGAAAGAACCCGGACCGAGAGAGACTCCCAGGGCCTGCAAGGCGCTCATAGCAACATTACAGCGCCGGAACAGGCTGTCGAGAGCAGGCGCCAGTTCTACAGTATGATGGTTGTGAGTATGCCAGATCATCTCACCCACCACCTGGGTGCCATCGAACAGCGCCAGGCCCACCGTCTGGGTCGAACAATCCACCGCCAACAGCATGGCTACCCTCCAAAAACGTGCTTGCGGAAACTGACCAGCAAGCGTTCGTAACGTTCACCGTGAGGATTAAAGATCATACCGCGCTGTTCGTCGGCCATCCAACGCATTTTTACCGTGATATTATCGGCCGGTAGCGCAGCGGAAATGCGTTCCGCCCATTCTACCACCAAAGCGCCGGTCTCCAGCATAAGGGTCAGGTCGAGGTCTTCCGCTTCGGCGGCATTCTGCAGCCGGTAAGCGTCCAGGTGCCTCAACGATTTCCCATCCGGGCGGCGGTACACGTTGACCAGCACGAAGGTCGGGCTCGAAACCGGGTCGAGAGAACCCCAACCCTGGGCCATGCCCTGCACCAACGTGGTCTTGCCGGCTCCCAGGTCGCCAGAAAGGCAGACCAGGTCACCTACCTGCAGCAGCGACCCCAATCGCATACCCAGCCGCCGGGTCTGCTCGGGACTCCGGCTGAAAAATTCCAGGGTGCGCGAATCTAGGATTGGCATTAACAGAATTATAAGGGAGAGGCACCTTTAGGGCAAGCGTATCGGGCGGTCGTTCAGACAAAACGTCAGAAAAAAGCCAAAGACCCTCACCCTGCCCTCTCCCAGCGAAGACGCCGGGCGAGGGAGCAGAATCTGACTCTTCTCCTCGGGGTGAGGGACGTACGGGTCAGGTAAAACGGCGAGGTAGAGCAGAGTCCGAGTCGATCTAGCCGGCCTTGTGCCCCACCTGGGCGACCAGGTAGCGGGCGATCTCACGTGAAGCATTGGGGCGGGCCAACTGGCAGGAACGGTCGGCGAAACGCTTACGCTCGTCCGCATCAAGCAGCCAGCTTTTGACCAGCTCGGCGGTATGTTCGGGATGCGGCGCCCATAGGCCGGCGCCTTCGTTAACTACGTAAGAGACGTTGCCGTCTTCTTGCCCGGGTACACGGCTGTAAAGGATCATGGGCAGGCCGGCGATAAAGCCCTCGCTGATCGTGCCTGGGCCAGCCTTGGTTACCAGGATATCGGCGGCGCGCATAAAGTCGGGCATCTCGTTGATAAAGCCATAGATGAAGACGGGCATGTTCCAGGTATGCCGTTCCAGGCGAGCGCGCAGCTTGCGGTTACGCCCACAGATGATGATCAGGGCAGCCGGGCAGTTAATGTTTTCGATAGCCAGGGCGGTATGTTCCAGCGGGCCCATGCCATCTCCGCCGCCCACCATCAGAACCACAGGCATGTTTACCGGCCAGCCCAATTTCTGGCGCAGCAGGGTCCGGTCACCCATCGGCTGGCAGAAGCTGTCGGAGACCGGCAAGCCAACAACTTTCACCCGGTTTGGATCGAGGCCGTTCTTCAGGGCGTGCAGGCGGGCGATCTCGGTCGAGACGATCACCAGGTCGGCACGCGGGTCGTACCAGGAGGCATGCGTGGAGACCATATCGGTGACCACGGTAGCAAAGGGCACACGGCGTTTACCCAGGGCGCGCAGGACTAAGGTGTTGGCAATCGGGTGGACCGACACCAACAGGTCACACGGGTTCTCGTCCACCAGGCGGTGCACCGAACGGCGCAGGAGTGGATAAACCATCGTATAAAAAGAGCGGATGCGGCGGCGCCCATTGCTCACTTCGTAGCTGAATTTCCAGAAGTCTTTCATCCGGGAAAGAGCCGGGTAGAATTCGGGCGCCTTATTAAACGGCGCCGGAGCGTAATCCCGGAATATATCGACCATTTCCATCGAATACTGGTCAGGAAACTCCAAATTTATTGATTCGATGATTGCTTCAGCCCCACTTCGATGGCCTCCCCCGGTATCTGAAAACAAGAAAACAATATGGGGTTTTTCAGGTTGTGGATGTTCCATCAGGTCCTCGCGTTATGACCGCTTTTAACCGGCGCGCCAGTTCTCGACGTGGCAGCAGCACCCTCCGGCCGCAGCGGCAGCATTCCAATCCGATATCGGCCCCCAACCGCACCACTTTCCAATCAAATCCCCCGCAGGGGTGTGACTTGCGTAAACGGATAACATCGCCCAGCCTAATATCCTCGAGCACGATAAGATTATACCACCCATGTTATAATGCCCTTATGTTCGGACTCTCGCCTATAGATATTCTAACCAGGGTAATTACCCTGATAATCGCATTTACATTTCATGAATTTTCGCATGCCTGGGTGGCCGATCAACTGGGGGACGACACGCCGCGCGCAAACGGACGGCTGACCCTCAACCCACTGCGCCACCTTGATCCAATCGGCTCATTGCTGCTGCTGGTAGCGGGGTTCGGTTGGGCCAAACCGGTTCCGATCAACGGTTACCAGCTGCAGCGCCGCACGCCGGCGGGCGTGATGTGGGTTTCCCTGGCAGGGCCCGCCTCTAACTTCTTGCTGGCGATGGTAGGAGCCGTCCCGCTGCGTTTGATGCTGGCAGGAATCTTGCCGCTACAATCAGTAGCGTACACGATTATCGCAGGGTTCATCCAGATCAACCTGCTTTTGATGGTTTTTAACCTGATCCCAATTGCCCCACTGGATGGAGAAAAAATCGCCGAATACTTCCTGCCGCCCTCCTGGGGGCGCAAACTGGAAAGCATCTCTTCCTATGGGCCGTTGATTTTGATGGCGATCATTTTCGTCCTGCCCATGTTAAGGATCGACGTGCTCGGTACGATCATGTACCCGGTGATCAATACTCTGTTCAGATTACTCGCAGGAGTATAAACAGATGACCACAGAATTTACCATCATTGGCCTTGGACAAATCGGAACGTCGATTGGCCTGGCCCTGGCCAACCAGAAACCGCCGATCCACCGCACCGGCAACGATTTGATACCCGAATTCGGGCAGCGCGCCCAAAAGATGGGCGCCATCGACCAGGTGGTGTTCAATATCCCCCGCTCGGTAAAAACTGCCGACGTGGTCATCCTGGCCTGCCCGGTGGACGAACTGCACGAGAACTTGAAGGCGATCGCCGGCGATCTTCGCCCGGGGACGGTGGTGATCAATACCTCGCCGGTACACGTAGCTGTCGAAGCGTGGGCCAAGGAAATCCTGCCGCCTGACCGGCATTTCATATCGGTCACACCCACGCTCAACCCGGCCTACCTGGTTGACCCGGCCACCGGCCCCGAGGGCGCCCACGCCGATCTGTTCAAAGACGCCTTGATGATCATCACCACTCCCCCAGAAACGCACCCCGATGCGCTGAGGTTGGCTTCGGACCTGGTGAGCCTGCTGGGGGGCAAGCTTTACTATTCTGACGCCATCGAAGCCGACGGGCTGCTGGCGGCTTCGCACACCCTGGCGGAGTTGGCGGCGGCGGCGCTGGTCAACGCCACGGTCGACGAACCCGGCTGGAACGAGGGGCGTAAACTGGCCGGGCACGCTTACACAGCCGTGACCGGGCCTTTGTTGAACCTGGATGAAAATAAAGCCTTCGGCACGACCGCCTTACTCAACCGGGATAGTGTGCTGCACGCCATCGACAACCTGATTAGAGCGCTGTACGACCTGCGTACACAGATCGAAAAACAAGACGGCCAGGCATTGCAAAAACTGATTACGCACGCCCTCGAAGGACGGAATAAATGGTGGGCTGAACGGAGCAAGGGCAGTTGGGATCCAAGCCCGATGAGTTCGGTACCCACCGGCGGGCAGATGCTCGGCCGGTTGATTGGTTTTGGATCTAAAGACAAACCAAAGAAATAGAAATTGGCATATGGCGTTCTTCTGTTACATTGTCGAATGTGCAGACGGCACCTATTACACGGGTTGGTCGACCGACCCAGACCGGCGTGAGCGCCAGCACAACCGCGGCAGGCGCGGGGCGCGTTATACCAGCACGCGCCGGCCAGTGCGCCTGGTTTATGTCGAACCGCAGCCTGACCGGGCGACAGCTATGCGCCGTGAGCTTTCCCTGAAGAAATTGTCACACGGTCAAAAGCAAAAACTGATCCTCAAAACCAACTAATTGGGGGATTATGCCGCAGAAAAACTTTTCTGCCCGTGATTATCTGAACGGACTGCTCGCATCAGTACAACGGACAGCCCTAGTGCTGGCAATCCTGTGCCTGGTATGCGCCTGTACCCCTTCAGGCGGTTTGGACGTTCCAGCCAGCGCGCCGGCCACGCCCGTCACGCAGGCGACTATGCCAGCTATACCAGCTACACAGGCAGCCGCGCCAGCCAAACCTGAGGCCAGGTTGTGCAGCCTGGGAGAGATGAGCGCCAGCATGGAATGGCAACGGTCCAGCGGAGCGCTGGACGCTCGCCTGGTGCTGGCGAATTTTGGCTCGCAAGTATGCATCGTGCAGGGTGTACCGCAGATCGAACTGGTCAATCAAAACGGCTGGAAGCTGCCGGTAGACCAGGTGCAAAATAGCGCCGGGCAGGCGCCGGCCAAAGTAACCCTCGACCCGGCCGCAGTTTATACCACCCAGGCGCGTTTTGTCTGGCGCAACTGGTGTACGCCGGCCAGCGAGGAAAATTTACACCTGGAGGTCAGCTTGCCGGGTTATTCCGGGAGCCTGAACGTGCCAGTTCAGGACCCCAATGGCCATTACCTGACCGACACGCCCCACTGCGACGATCCGTCGGCCCCCTCGACTTTAACCATCGAGGCGTTTAAATAAAGTGAATTTTAGGAAATCACTATTTTATTTTCAAAAAACCTGCGGTTTTTTTGATTTTAAAAAAGTGGCTGCCTTATTTTTCGGATAGATTCTTAGTCACTGAATACGGGGAGATGGCCGAGGGAAATGATGTTGCCCCACTTGGCGCGCTCGCCTTCGGTGAAAATGGCGGCTTCCGCCACCACCTGCGCCCCGGCTTTACTCATGATCAGGCGCATGCCCTGTAAAGTGGAACCGGTGCTGATCACATCGTCCAGGATGACCACGCGTTTATCCTTCATCAGTTGGCGGTCTTTTTCGTCAAGGAAAAGCGTCTGCGGTTGGCCGGTAGTAATCGAAAGCGTCTCGGCTTGCAAGGCTTTACCCATATAGGGCTTGTAGGATTTGCGCAGGATTACGTAAGGCTTGCGAGTCTCGACTGACAACATGTGGGCCAGCGGGATGCTCTTCGTCTCAGCCGTGACCACAGCGTCATATTCAATGGATGCTAATTTCTCGGCCAATCCTTTTGCGCAGGCCTCCACCAGTTCGGTATCGCCCAGGATGTTCAGGATGGCAATCGTCAGGCCAGGTTTGATCTCAAACAGAGGCAGTTCGCGGTGAATGCCCGCAATATCGACTGAGTAAGTGCTTCGTTTTTCCATAAAGATCGTCCTCCCAGGAATGATACTGAAAGTTTATCATAAAAAAGTGCCTTCCTTATTAAACGAAACGAGGTCCGCTGTTGTACGGACCTCTTAACCAGACTCTTCTTTGGGAGGAAGAAGAAAGAACTTAAAAATCATCGAGAGCCGGGGACGCCGACCCCGGCTCTCTTTTAAGGAGGAGAAGAAGAGAAGTCGCCCTTAGAAATATAATAACAGATACTAATTTTTGTTACTTGACGTGTACCCTACGATTACCCTACGCTTGCCTGACAAACTGCTTACAAGAGGCAGATTTTGGATATTTTCAAGCGTTTTGGTTTATATTAAGCTCGCCTTCCATAACGGTTACCGCCTGGCCGCTCAGCATCACCCGCTCGCCCGCCAGGCGCAGGCGCACCTCACCGCCGCGCGAGGATGCCTGGTAAGCCGACAACGCGCTCTTACCCAGGCGACTGGCCCAGTACGGCGCCAGGTAGCAGTGCGCCGAGCCGGTCACCGGGTCTTCAGGGATGCCGCCGGCCGGGTAAAAGAAACGCGATACAAAATCGTAGGCAGGCGACGCGCCAGGCGCGGTAACGATTACCGCCTTGACGGGTAGTTCAAGCAAACGCCGCAGGTCGGGTTGTAAACCACGCACCACCTGCTCACTTTCCAATTCAAGCAGATAGGTCTGGCCATTGCTGCCCGTGTAGCGCGGAGCAGCGCCTAACACTTCCGCCAGGCCCTCCGGGAGGCTGGCGGACTGCTGCTGCCGGGCCGGGAAATCCATCTCGATCCAATCCCCACACTGAACGGCGGTCAACCGCCCGCTGAGCGTGTCAAAACAGGCCGGCTGGCCCGGGTCGAGCCGCCCGCTTTCCCACAGAACGTGAGCGCTGGCCAGGGTAGCATGCCCGCACAACCTGACCTCCTTGAGCGGTGTAAACCAACGCAAACCAAAACCCAACTGGTTTGGGATAAGGAAAGCAGTCTCAGAATGCTTCATTTCCGCGGCGACGGCCAGCATCCAGGCCGGACTGGCCGGTTCACTCAGCAGACACACGTCCGCCGGGTTACCGGCAAACGGCTGGCTGGTAAAGGCATCCACCAGATAAAGCTTATTGTTCATGGAATAATTTAACCATAAACTGGAAAAATAAGGAACTCACTTTTTTATGTGTGAAAAACTATGCTTTTCACACATAAAAAAAGTGAGTTCCTTATTCGGGTTGAAATTGGTTGGTTTTAAGTCTAGCGTTTCTGCCTATTTGCGTTTCAAAAATGGCAGGCCAGATTTGCTTTCCCCTACAACGTACCCATCAGGAACTTTCTCGAGGGCGCCGTCTTTTGGGGTTTTGGCAAAGAAGTAAAGACTCTGCTGCTTACCATTCTTAAGGGCACGAACGGTGGAATGCAAATAGTAGGTGTTACCCTTTGAATTCTTGACGCTAAATGCCATGATAAAACTCCTTTTTTATGCAATCATAAACTTGAAATCGCATAGATAATATATATATATTATCTCATTGCTCATAAATAATTATACTCTAATACTGAGGCAGATACAAACTATGTCCCAAGGCAAATATTCGCATGGGCAATCGGGTATACTGTAACCAATGGCAAGTTTACGCATCTCTCTAACCACGCCCCTTTGGATCGACTGCCTGCCGGCTTCGCCACTGGGGCCGATCAGTGCGGCCGCCTCCAGCCAGGGCCTGGTGCGGATCGAATTCTGCACACAGGCCGAGTTGGAACACGAACTGTCAGCTTTTATCAGGCCAGACCCGCCTGCGCCGGATTTCCTGGCGCAAGCCATCGTTCAAATCGACGAATACCTGAGCGGCCGGCGCAAGCAGTTTGATCTGCCCATCGATTTGCGCGGGATGCCCGACTTTCACGCCCGGGCGCTGCGCCTGGTTCAGGCTATCCCGTGCGGCGAAGTACGCACCTACGGTGAGGTGGCACGCGCCCTGGGGCAGCCCCGGGCCGCGATTGCGGTTGGCAGCGCCAACGCCGCCAACCCGATTCCGCTGGTGCTGCCATGCCACCGCCTAGTGGGTAGCGACAGGCGCCTGCACGGCTACGGCGGCCCGGGAGGGCTGACGACCAAAGCCTGGCTGCTGCGCTTAGAAGGATGTCAGGAATTCCTGGAGGAAGACGAAATACATGCAAAATACTCATAAAGCCGGCTATGCCGCCATCGTCGGCCGCCCCAACGTGGGAAAATCTACCCTGCTCAACTATTTCCTGGGCCAGAAGGTCGCCGCGGTTTCCCCGCGGCCGCAGACCACCCGGCGCAAGCAGCTCGGTATTCTGACCATCGAGAATGCCCAGGTGATCTTTGTCGATACCCCCGGCCTGCACACTCCCCACCACAAACTGGGGGAATATATGAACGAAGAAGCCGCGACTGCCCTGGACGATGCAGACGTGATCGTATGGATGGTCGAGGCTAACGGGATGCCCACCGAAGAAGACATTTTGATCGGCCAGCGCCTGGCAGAAAAACGCCAGCTTCCCCCAACCCTGCTGGCGCTCAACAAGGCTGACTTACTGGCCCCGGAGGGAGATCGCCTGCCACTGCACCAGGCGGCTTACCAATCCCTGCTGCCACAGGCAGCGCCCTACTTGATTTCGGCGGAAAAAGGCCAGGGCTGTCCCGAACTGCTGCTGGCCATTCTGGCACACCTGCCGGATGGGGAACCGTTTTACAACGAAGAGGAAATCACCGATTTTTACGAGCGCGATATCGCCGCCGAGTTGATCCGTGAGGCGGCTCTATTGCACCTGCGTGAAGAGGTGCCGCATGGCATCGCCGTGCGCGTGGATGAGTTCACCGAGCGCGGCGAGACCGGGGCGCACATCCACGCCACGTTGTTCGTGGAAAAGGAATCCCACAAGGGTATCGTCATCGGCCAGGGGGGTGAAATGCTGAAAAAGATTGGCATGGCCGCCCGCCAGGAGATCGAGAAGATGAGCGGGCGCAAAGTCTTCCTCGAGCTGCGCGTCAAAGTCAACAAGAACTGGCGCAGCAGTATGGACGCCTTGCGGCTGATGGGGTACAGTCATAAGGAAGAGTAAGGGAGTCGTCAGTCGTCAGTCGTCAGTTTTCAGTTGAGGAGGCTGTCAGGGATCAGGTATCAGGGATCTGGGACAAAGAGGATTTTGATAGCCGATATTTATTTCCGGGTGTATAGTTGATAGTGTAAGTAAAAGATGATAAATATCAATTGATGTGCGATTCTGACACCTGACCCCTGACACCTCTTATGATCGTCCTTCCCATCCTTGCCCTAACCCTCTCCGTAATCGATTGGATTGTACGCTGGAAAGATTGGATGCCAGCCGGGTATTTTACAAACCCGGCCGCCATCTTGACCCTGCTGGTCTGGTCTTACCTGGCCAGCGGTTGGCAGGGCGGCATGCTGTGGTTCGGGCTGGCGCTGGTCTTTTCACTGTTGGGTGACATCTTGCTCGGCCTGCCCAGACGCATCTTTCTGGGAGGCATGGCGGCTTTCCTGATCGCCCAGATCTGCTATATTGTGGCTTTTAACCCCACTGCGCCTCCGCTCCAGCTTGCCAGCCTGGTCTTTTTGGTGAGCGTCGGGCTGGCGGGGTTCTACGTCGGAAAAAATATCCTGGTCGGGTTGAGCCAGACCCCAGAAACGGCCAAACTGAAAATCCCGGTGGTGGTGTATGGATTTACGGTCAGCCTGATGTTCCTTTCCGCCCTGCTGACCCTGCTAAGACCCGGTTGGGCGGGACTGCCATCCATCCTGGCAGCCCTGGGAGGCTGGCTTTTCTTCACCTCCGACTCGCTTCTGGCCAGCAACCTGTTCATCCGCCCGATCCGCCATGGGGTGGTCTACGTTCACCTGACCTACCAGATCGGGCAGTTCTTGTTGATTTGCGGAGCGCTGCTGGCTAATCATTAAAGGTCCACTTTTTTATATTCAAAAACCTGCGGTTTTTGAATATAAAAAAGTGATTTAATATCAGTGCTTATCAATTAGCGGCTTGAATCCTTCACCAAGGGCTTCGTGAGCCACGCCGATGACCATAAAGGCCTGCGGATCGACCTCACGCACCAATTCTTTGAGCTGGTTTACCTCCGGACGGGTGATCACGCAGTACAGCACCGGGCGGGATACCCCGGTGTAAGCACCTGTGCCGGGCAGAATGGTCAGGCCGCGCACCATATCGGTCAGCACGCGCTGGGCTACTTCGTCGGGCCGGCTGGTGATGATCATGGCGGTGCGGAAGATGCTCGACCCTTCCGAGACCATTTCCGCCACCAGCCCGCTGACGTAAATAACGATCAGGCCATACAGCGCCTTCTCCCAATTGAAGGCGAACCCGCCAGCCAGCACCACCAGGGTATCGGTCATCATATAAGATTGTGAGAGAGGAATGCTCAGACGGCTGTTGAGGATGCGGGCGAGGATATCACTGCCGCCGCTCGTGCCGCGGCCGCGGTAGACCAGGCCCAGGCCAATCCCCTGGGTGATGCCGCCATACAGGCAGTTTAGCACGATGTCGTGAGTAATGCCATTGACGGGAATAAAGAGGGCCAGAAAATCAGTAAAAAAGGAAAAGAAGATAATCGCCGCAGCAGTGCGAAAGGCAAAGCGCCGCCCGCCCAGGAAACGCCAGCCCAAAATGAACAGGGGTGCATTTCCAATAAATACCATCAGGCCAATCGGCCAGTGCGTGTAAAAATTGATGATCTGCGCCGCCCCACTGATGCCGCCGCTGACCAGTTGGGACGGGATGAGGAACAGGCGCATGGAGATGGCCTGCACCAGCGAGCCGACCAGGATGAAGGCGTAATCCTGCGCCGCTCGCCAGGAGAAACTCAACCCCAACTCGCGGCGGATTTTCTGTAAAAAGGACGGGGGAGAAGTAGGCTGGGGTTGCATGCAGGGCCTCCGGGGATAAGAGATGATCCAGGATTATAAGACCCTTTCTAAGGATTGGATATTCTACGTTTTAGCAAAGCCTGACCAAAGCAGGGTTCCTCGAAGGATGGAATTTTATATTCAACCACCTCCCAACCTTCTTTTCCCATCATCGCCAGGTAAGGGCCCATTTGGATGAGAGGGTAAGTCGGAGAAGCGTAATAGCCTTCTACGAAAAACCGGTCGGTGAAAAACCGTTTTACTTCCGGAACCCTGTCGTTCAGGTCAAACTGGCGGGTATTTTCAATGCCGGGGCAGCCTGTTTCACCGGTATCGTAGGTGGTGATGGATAATTTCACGTTACGGTAATATTTTTCTTTGGATTCAGGAGCTTCTAAGTACAGGCGCATCACTGCGTATTCAAAGGTATCCATTTTATATCCTCTTTAGGGAATAATTATAAATTACCCTGAGGCTGTTTGCCTTGACCTATCCACATGCGATGGTAAAATAGGATTACCATTTGCGGGCATAGTTCAGTGGTAGAACGATAGCCTTCCAAGCTATATACACGAGTTCGAATCTCGTTGCCCGCTCTAAGAGTCGTCAGTTTTCAGTCATCAGTTGCCAGTTAAGGGGCAAAAGCTAAAGCTTTATGTTGTTAGCTTTTTTCTATTAAGAGTTTGCCAAATATCAAAGGATTCACTTTTTTTATGAGCTAAAAACCGACGGTTTTTAGCTCATAAAAAAAAGTGACTTGCTAATGCCGGCGCCGTTCTACGAAGCACAGGGGGTCTTCATGCAGCGCAGCGAGGGCGGCCGTCCACATAGACGATGCCTCGACCAGGTAGCAGTTCGCCGATAAAACGTTACCCTGGCGCAGGGCAGGGGCGGATAAATGCTGCGCCAGGCGGTCGTAGCGCTGGGACCAGCCCTCGAAACTGTGGCTGCGCACGCGCATTCTGTGTTGGCTGCGGTCCGCCAGAATGACCCGGTAATCGACTTGATCCCCGTACAGGTAAACCGGTTCCACCTTCTCTTCCACGGCGTGCATCGAGGTATTGGGGTGCAGGCCGCAGCCGAGAAAAAGGATTTGCCCGCCCGCCTCGGGCAGCCTGGCGAAGGGAGAATAGGGACCGCAGGGGGTGGTGGAACGCATGTGCTCGCCCAACAAATCCTTTACCAACGGGCCCACGCCCGACACAGAATGGGTGGGGTGGACCGAACGGATGGTGCCAGGACGCGTGCGGAAATACTCGGGCAGCGCTCCCACACAGGATGAAGTGGTCAGTACGTTGAAAACCGGAGACTTTGGGCCAACCGTGCGATAACTCAGCGCCGGCATTAATAAGGTACCCTGCGGACCCAGAGCCTCCAGCAAACTCTGCACCACCGTCTCCGCTCCGCCATCCAGGGGACCCAGCGACCGCAGCGAGGAGTGCACCAGCAGCACACCCCCCTGGCGGACCCCCAGGTCCAGCCAACCACTGACCAGATCTAGTTTTGTATCAGACATCGCCCCATTATAACCCGGGCGGAATTTTACACCCGATAATTGAACCTTTTTTAATTCAGTCAGGAAAGTGGAATTGGGTGAGCTGCTCAGACACCTGCCAGAGCCTGGTGGCGGTGGCAGCGTTTTTGGCTTTGCCAGGCAGCATGGCGAGTTTGGGCATGCCGGTCATTTCGGCAAACCCGTTCGGGCCGTAGTAGGCGCCGCCCAGCGCTTCCGGGCAGGTAGCCGCATACAGGGCGGGCAGAATGCCCTGTGGTACCGCCTGCCACAGGCCGGGGATCAGCGTGGCCATACGCATGCCCAGCCCCGCTCCCTGGCCGTCCCTGCCCAGGGAGGGACCGGCAACCTGCAAATTGGTATGCGTGGCCCCCGGATGAGCGGCATTGCTGAGGATGCCCCAGCCACGCTCGAGACTGCGCCGGTTGAGTTCCCTGGCAAACAGCAGGTTGGCAAGTTTGGACTGGCCGTAAGCCAGCGCCGGTATATAGCGCCGTTCCCACTGCAAATCGTCGAAGTGGATGCTGCCGAGATGATTCAGGCCGCTGCTCATAGTCGTCACACGTGATGAGCCGGCCTTACGCAGCAGCGGCAGCAGCCCGGCGGTGAGCGCAAAATGCCCCAGGTGATTGGCGCCAAACTGCAGTTCGAACCCGTCGGAAGTGGTGTGGCGGGTGGGCGGCATCATCACCCCGGCGTTGTTAATCAGCAGGTTAAGCGGTCGACCGGCAGCATTCAGCCTGGCGACGAATTCGCCAATCGACTGCAGGCTGGCCAGGTCGATCAACTCAATCGAAAGCCTGGCGCGGGGATTTTCGGCGAGCAGGTCCTGCATGGCCTGCCGGCCTTTGTCGGCGTTGCGCACGGCCAGGATCACTTCTGCGCCGGAGGCGGCCAGGCGCCGGGTAATCCCCAAACCGAGGCCGCTGTTGGCGCCGGTAACTACCGCCAGGGTTCCGGCCTGGTCCGGAATGTCGATATCGCGCCTGGCAAGCAGGGTAGTGTTTATTGGATTGTTTTGCATAATCATGCCTTTCTTAGCTGATTGAGTAATCAGTCATTATAAAAAGTAAAAAAAGAGAATAAACGGTTACGCCCTGGTAGAAATACCTCTCCAGAACACTTCGAAACCAGAGGCGCAGTAATCAATACCCGCCCCCCTGCTTCGAGCCTTGTCGGCTATGGCAGCCATGGTAGTTTCGGCCATGTTGCTGAAAATGGCGGCAATGAAAGATACCGGGTAATCATAGACTTGCTTACGTTTAATGCTGTCCAGCGCCAACCGTTCGATTTCGGCAAAAGGCGCGTAACCAACCGCCTTCGTCTCAGCGGTAATCTTATCGGAAACCGTCAACTGGGTCAAAACCTTGAGCTTTAATGGGTTGGCGATGCCCCAACTCACGTAGGCCTCCCAGATATGATATAACTTTCTGCGCAGATTCGCCGTTTGCGGGAAGTCCGCCATTAGAACGCCGGCAAGCTCCAGCTTCAACAGACGATACAGTTCATTCAAGAGCAAGTCTTTGGTGGAAAAATAGGTGAACAGGGTGCCTTCGGCCACGTTGGCGGCTTTAGAGATGGCCGACGTGGGCGTAGACCAGATCCCTTTCTCGGCAAACACGGCGATTGCAGCGGTGAGAATTGCGTTGCGTTTATCTTCACTTTTCGGTCGGGCCATCTTAATCTCCAATGATTGAGTACTCACTCAATTATATGCGCGCATTGTGTTTTGTCAAGAGAGTCTTCAGTCGTCAGTTATCAGTTATCAGTTTTCAGTTAAAAAAGGCTGTCGGATATCAGGTGTCAGGTGTCAGGTATCAGAAAAGAACTGACACCTGATCCTTGATGCCTGACATCCTTTACCGAAAACTGACGACTGACTACTGAAGACTGAAGACTCTTCTTCCTGACACCTGATCCCTGATACCTGACATCCTTTACCGAAAACTGACGACTCTCCTTTAAGGAAATCATTAGTAAATCTTAAACTATATTTTAATCTAAGCAATGTAAACTAATTTCATATTCTATCTGTGTTCAGGAG
>VFSW01006878.1_pt1 | contig 16629 bp, 13 predicted proteins | sample 5358111 | NCBI WGS metagenome assembly VFSW01 (sample SAMN11554181, study PRJNA540505) | mine drainage metagenome | isolation source: sediment from site ElyBrook_90M | place: USA: Ely Copper Mine, Vershire, VT | collected 2017
GCCTGCCAACCCTTGGGGCCCTTGGTCACGTTGAACTGAACGCGCTGGCCTTCCTGAAGCGAACGGAATCCGTTCGACTGAATGGCGGTGTGGTGGACGAATACATCCTCGCCATTTTCGCGGCTCAGAAATCCAAAACCCTTGGCATCGTTAAACCATTTCACTGTTCCCTGTTCCATTATGTGTTGCTCCTCATGTACTGAATTACCGTCCGAACGCAATGTGGAAGTGTTGCGAGTAGGCGGTAACCGGAACAGGCAAGTACTTCAAATCGAATTCTACGATTGAAGAGAGTGTAGCACGGATTGGCAAGCAAGCCATGTAAATTTATTGAACTGAATAAATATATCCCCGTGATCTTCCATTTGGAACCTCTTGCTCCCATTTTCCCCATAAACCGGCCTTCCGGTCGAAACCGCCCCTCCAAATTATGTTAACTTTATTAATTTCAGAGGTTTACTATATTCGCACGATCTGCCTTGTCAGGCTCCCCTGCAAAAGTTGAGGAGCCCATCACATGTATTGAATAATTACCCGCTTCATGTGCTTGGTCTCCAGCGCCAGTGCGATCCTCTTCACGACATTGCGGCGAAGATCCAGTTCCACCGGAATATTCGGATCCTGATGCGCCTCGTTGATCCGCGTTCCCACCACGAACCGGACCACATCGCTATCCAGCAGCATTCCCGCCAGCCGCACCGCCGGATTGATCTTCATCTCCTCGGGTGCAAACCCCTCCTCCAGCAGCCTTAGAACCTCGCCCAACGTCAGAATGCCTTCCGTCACAAGGTCAAAGCCCTCCATCTTCGCCGAAGGCGGAACCCGCGCATCGCGCGTTTGACGCAAATCAATCTGGATCGGGCGCGTGAGCTGCCGCGAGATAATATTGGCGGTCGTACCCCCGCAAATCACCTTCCGTCCCGGCGTCTTTTCCGCAATTCTCGCCAAATCCTGGTCGTGCGCGCGGTTGAAGGGGGCGCCTGTCATCACCAGCAGTTGCCGCGGGCTCCTGAAGTAGACCACTGCGCAGGTAATGTCGTCCTTCGCCGTCAGGCCGTCGATATGTTCCGCCTGGTCCACCAGCAAGCGCGAGAGCTCACGCGCTGAAACGTGAGGATGCCTGTCAATCTCCTGGCGGACATACTTCTCCACGCTCTCGCTTCCCCAGCCAAATGGCGTGCGGTACTCACCCATTCCCGCCTGCGAAATCCCGTCAGAAAAAAATACGATGCGGTCTTCGCGCTGCACTTCAAAACTTGAATAGCTGATCACGCGGTCGTGCCATCTCTCTGGCCGCACCTCGGTCTTCTCAATTGCAACGTCGCCACTGGGCCTTATCAGCAGAAAGGGTGGGTTCCCGTGCTCGATAATTCTGGTCGCGCCTGTTCCCGCCATATCCACCACCGTAAAGGTCGAGTAGCTGATCTTGCGCACGCTGCAAATCGGCAGCGTATCCATAATCACCTCGGCCGAGCGCCGGATATCCATCGCGCTGGCGGCAAACTTCAGGGCCATGGTCGCGGTCATGGTGGCCAGCACACTGGCTTTTACTCCGCTGCCCAGCCCGTCAGACAGGACTGAAACAATGCGCCCATCCTCTTTCACCTTCTCTGAAAGAAAAATGTCGCCGGAGATCAACTGCCCGTGCTTTGCCCTCTGGCAGTAGTCGATCTCCATAAAGTTTTCGCCTTCCGTGCTCACTTCGTCCTCCTGGCATTGCCGTCGTCCAGTTCCTCCGGGCTGAACGAACGCACAATCGAGTTGAGCGTTATCTCGGAGTCGGCTGCATTTTCGCCAAGCAGGTAGGCAATCTGCTGCACCGTCTTCAAATTCTTCTGGATCACGTCGCGGGCCCGCTCAATGATCTGTTCCTTCTGGAAGACGGGCTCGGTAATATCCTGGAATGTTCCGCACAAAACCGCATGGGGCTCGATCGTAAAGATGCTGGTGTTCAAAATGCTTCTCTGGTAGCGGATATCGTGGCTCACAATATCTTCGCCAGATTCCAGCACCCGTTGGAAGAGGTTTGAGAACGGTATCACCGCGTCCAGCAGGCAGCCCTCCAGCTCCTTCTCCTGGCTCACGTCGTCTGAGAAAAGGTGCAGGAAGTTCGCGTTGCACTCGATGATTTTGAGATGCTCGTCCACAATCACCACGGCTGATGGCATCTTCTGCAGCAGCGCATTGGCCTTCTTCTGCGCCAACTTGCGTGTATAGGTGGCGCACATCATGCGCTCAGCGTTGCGCGCAATCAGCGCGTGGGCAAAGTCGCGGCAAGACTCGTATCCGCAACCGCCGCAATTGAGTTGATCCTCCGGCGCATACTTGCCTACGCTACGCAGCGCCTCATTGATCTGCATCTCGCTGTACTCGTAGCGCGGCACCGGAGCCGCCGCATAGGGCTCGCTGGCCGCCAGGCATTCGTTGTGCGGCGAGTCGTCTGCCGGCTTTGCATATTGCAGAATTTCAAAGCGCCGCTTCGCGATCGAGGTATTGCGCGACGACTTGGGGCCGTTCACGCACGATCCCGCACAGGCCGTCAGCTCCAGAAAGATGTTATGCTCGGGCCGCCACTCCGCAACGCCCTTCAGCGCCTGCTCCACGTTGGCAATCCCTGAGAATGACATCACCTGCGAACTCTTCACGTCGCCGTCGCGCGTCACTCCCGGAACCAGTCCACCCTCCACCGGATACAGCGCGCCTTCACGAGCCTCCTCCAGCGCAAAGCGGTCCTCCTCCGTCTCCTTCACCTTGGCAAGGTCGATATCTTCCTCGCCCAGCCAGTGCTCCAAATCCTCGAAGGTCAAAACCGCATCCAGCAGTTCTGGGTGTTCCTCCGCCTCTTTCTTTTTAGCGATACATGGCCCAATAAAAACAGTGGCAATTTCGTTGCCGTAGTGCGCCCGCAGCATCCGGCAGTGCGTCAGCAGCGGAGACAGCAATGCCGATATATTTCCCTGGCACTCTGGATGGTATTTCGCCACATAGTCCACCACCACCGGGCAGGCGGAGGATATCCACACATGCCCGCTCTCGGCCCGCATCATCGACAGCACTCCGGCAGATACCTGTTGCGCGCCCAGCGCCGTCTCTGAGACGGCAAAAAATCCAAGCCCCTTCAGCGCATGAATCACCTGTCCCGCCTTCACGCCGGGAAACTGCGCCACAAATGAAGGAGCCAGCGAGACAACCACATTCCTGCCGCTTGCCAGCAGTTCCTTCACTCTGGGCAAGTCGTTGCGCACCTGCTTGGCGCTGTTAGGGCAGGCCAGGATGCAGTTGCCGCAAAGAATGCACATCTCCGGAACCACCCGCGCGTAGCCGTCTTGCACGCGGATCGCCTTCACCGGACACTCGCGGATGCACTTGTGGCAGTCCTGGCACTCGCGGCGTTCTGTGTAGATGATGTGTTGGGCTTGCATTTCTACCTCGTTCCGCCGCTCAACTGCTGCAATATCTCGCGCAGCTTTGCCGGTGTCACCTCGTGATGATGCGCACCACCCACCGTCAGGTTCGGGCCCAGCTTGCACTCGTCCTGGCATAGGCTGCCCTTCACCCGTACGCAATCGCACAGTCCGCGATTCTGCAGGTAGCTCTCGATCGCGGCAAGGTGTTCCGAGTTCCCCCGGGCAAAGCACGAGCTTCCCAGGCAAACAACGACTTCGGTGGTGTCTTTATCCGATGGCATAATTCGGCACCTGCAATTGGACGAGCGGCGCTGCGGCCCCGGCCAGAGTGCGGCCGTCCATCTCCGCGTGGCCCCTGCCACCGGAACCCCGTCCCGTAAACCGGCCCAGCGACTCAATCTGCCCGCACAGGCATTGGCTGCAATCGGTCGCGCTTTCTTCAATGCATGCCTTGGCTGGATAGATCTGGTAAAGAGCGCGGTACTTTACCGGCGTCAGGTTCGGCATCACCACGTTTGCCCCCACCTGCAGCCCCTGCTTTCGCCCGTTCGCCTTGTTAATCGTGGCCAGCGCCGTGGTGCTCGGAATATTCGCGTCCGGGCAAACCATGCGCGCCAGCGCCACCATCTTGTAAACCATCTGTTCGCTGTTGGGAACCTGTTCTCCGCCTTCCAATTGCGGCTTCAGTTGGCCCGTTCCCAGCGGTGTTTTTGGGTGCGGAATATACGGCCCAATCCCGATCATGTCCAGGTCGAGAGCGCGAAACGTCAGCAAATCCTGCGCCAGGCTTTCATACCGCTGCCCAGGAATGCCCACCATTACTCCGCCGCCGGCTTCATAGCCCAGTTCCTTCAGTCTGCGCAGCAGCATCAGCCGGTCTGGATCGCCTGCCCGCCGCTCGGGATGAATCGTGCGGAAGAGTTTCGGGTCTGAGGTCTCAAAGCGCAGCAGGTAGCGGTTAGCGCCCGCTTCGCGCCACATCTGTAGTTCGTCGTCGCTGCGCTCGCCCAGGCTCAGCGTCACCGCCAGCGGAGTCTCGCGCTTGATCCAGCGCACCAGCTCCGCAATCCACTCCGCTGTCAGCGCCTGGTCCTCGCCCGCCTGCATCACCACCGTGCCGTAGCCCAGCTTCACTGCCTGGCGCGCGCAGTCCAGAATCTCCTCGCGCGTCATGCGGTACCGCTCCAGACTCTCATTGGCGCGGCGCAGCCCGCAATACATGCATTGCCGCTCGCAATGGCTTGAGACCTCGATCAGTCCCCGCAGATGAACAGCATCGCCCACATACCGCTGGCGAACCGCGTCCGCATGCGCATAAAGCTCTTGCAGAGCTGGGGGATTCTCCTCTCTCAGCCACTGCAAGAGCTCGGGTTGGGTCAGCGTCGTCATCTCATCTCAGTTCGGCAGCGCCATGCTCGTTAGCGTTGTGTCCTGCATTGTGCATGCTGCGTCCAGGTGCGCGGACATCCCTTCGTGGTACGCCGCCATCGCCTCCGGAAACGGCTCCAGTGCCCGCTCCAGGATGCCCTGCGCAAATGCAATCACGAGACCGTAGTTGGTGATAGGAACGCCCTGCCGCTCGCACTCGCGAATGCGGCTCACCATCTCCTGCCGGTTCCACATGCAGGCTCCGCAATGCACAACCAGCTTGAACGGCGACAGATCCTTCGGAAAGTCGCGCCCTTTTACGTGCGTAAACTCCAGATCGCCACCCACATACTTCTGCAACCAGCGCGGAATCTTGACACGCCCGATATCTTCTTCCACGGGGTGATGCGTGCATGTCTCCGCAATTAGAACTCTGTCTCCCGGATGCAGGTTCCTCACCGTAAGCGCCGCCCGCGTCTGCGCCACCAAGTCACCCTTCAGCCGTGATAGCAAAATCGAGAAGGCCGTCAGCGGCACGGAATCCGGTGTCATCCGCGCCACCTTGTCGAAGACCTGCGCGTCGGTCACCACCAGGTTCGGCAAGGTCTTCATATTTTCCAACGCCTTCTTCAGTCCCGCGTCCTTCACCACCATGCAGTTCGATTCGCCATCCAGCAGGTCGCGAATCGCCTGTACCTGGAGCTGCTTGATGCGTCCCTTGGGTGCTTCCTTATCGATGGGCATCACCAATACCGCAGTTTCGTCCGGACCAACCAGGTCGCGAATGATCGATGGAGATTGGTCAAACTCCGCCGGTGCTGCCTGCCACAGCAATTCCCTGAAGGCGTCCACGCCCTCGCCTGTCGTGGCTGCCAACAGCGCAAAGGCAAGTTCCTCTCGCTCAAAGCGCGCCAGTTGTTCTGCCGCTGGCTGGCTCAGGTCGCTTTTGTTCAGAGCCACCACCACGGGAATCTTGTGCTGGCGAAGCTCGGCGAGCAGTTTCTCTTCAAACTCGCTCCACACTCCGGCCTCGGCCACCAGCACACCGATATCGGTGCGGGCAATCGCCTGCCTGGTCTTCTCGATGCGCTGCGCGCCCAGCGCGCCCACGTCGTCCACGCCGGCGGTGTCTACAAACAGAACCGGACCAATCGGCTGTAGCTCCATCGGTTTCTCAACCGGGTCAGTGGTCGTGCCCGGAACATCGGAGACAATCGAAACCGTCTGCCGCGTAATTGCATTCAGTAGGCTTGATTTGCCCACGTTGCGGCGGCCAAAGAATCCAATATGAAGCCGGAATCCCTTCGAAGTTGCGCGTTGCATCGTATCTCCTTTTCCTCTCTAAACAAAGACGTCGCGCTCGCCGCGCCGCACCTGGTTCAGCATCGGCAGCGTACAAGCAGTCTGTTGGCCATCCATATGTTGCAGTTCGATCGATATCAGCTTCTCGCCCGCCGATTTCGCCGCCGGACTCGCGTAATCGCTCAGGTACTCAAGAAACGTCGACAGCGCATTCGGCTGGCAGTGATACTTGATCTCACCCGGCTTCGCCAAATCCATAAAGTCCTGCCCGGTGCGGCCCAGTCGATAGCAGGCGGTGCAGAATGACGGCGTATAGCCCAGCGATACAACGTCGCTCACAACCTCTTCCACTGAGCGATGGTCGCCTAGCTGGAACTGGCTTCCGTTAGGGTCGCCTTCGCCGTCCTTGTACCCACCTGGGTCGGTGCGGCTTCCCGCTGAAATCTGCGATATGCCAACCTCAAACGTCTGCCGCCGTACCCCGGCCGTCTCGCGCGTTGACATGATCATGCCCGTATAGGGAACAGCAAGCCGCATGATAGCGATCATCTTCACAAAATCCGCATCGCTGACCACATGCGGTGGACGCGCGGCAACGTCGGAACCCACCGCCGGCTCAATGCGCGGGAAGCTCAGCGTATGCGGCCCCACGCCAAAGGTCTCTTCAAGGTGCCGGATGTGCTGCATCATCGCCAGCACCTCAAAGCGCCAGTCGTAGAGCCCGAACAAAACGCCCATGCCCACATCGTCGATCCCGGCTTGCATTGCCCGGTCGAATGCGGTCACGCGCCAGTCGTAATCCCGCTTCTTCCCCTTCAAGTGAACCTCGGCATACGTCGGCCGGTGATAGGTCTCCTGGAAGAGCTGGAAGGTTCCGATATTCGCTTCTTTCAGCATCTTGAAGCGTTCGACATTCTGCGGAGCCAGGTTCACATTCACCCGGCGAATCTCGCCCGGCCCCACCCTGGTGCTGTAAACCGTCTCCAGCGAGTCGATAATGTAGCGGAAGCCCTGCGGCGGCAGCGCCTCGCCGGCCACCACCAGCACCCGCTTGTGACCCTGCCGGATCAGGATGCGCGTCTCTTCGGCAATCTCTTCCTGCGTCAGCGTGCGCCGCGTCAGCGAGGTGTTGGTCGCGCGAAATGCGCAGTACGTGCATTCGTTGGAACACCGGTTCGAGATATAGAGCGGAGCAAAGAAGACCAGCCTCGATCCGTAGATCTCTTCCTTGATTCCCTTCGCGGTTGAAAAGATCTCCTCCAGCAGCTCCGGACTCTCCACCAGTGAAAGACAGGCTACGTCTTCCATTGAAAGCCCATGCAGTTCCCGCGACTTGGCCAGTAGCTCCCTCACCTTGGCCGCGGCTGGAGCGGACCGCTGTGTCAGCATCCGCTCAATCTCTTCCGGTTGAATAAACTCTGCTCTTTCCTCGGTATCCATTATTTTTCTCCTCCCCGCCCGGCCTCGCGGCATGCGCTCAACTGCCGCGCTTGCTCTCGTGGCCGATGCGGCTGTTCAAAACCTCTATCGCGCTGTGTGCGGTGCAATGGTGAACATGCTCACCGCCGATAATGGCGTTGGGACCGTGTTCGCATTCCTCTAGGCAGAACGCGGCCCTCACGTCGAGCTTGTTTTCAAGGCCGCTCTCTTCCGCGTGGCGTAAAACCGCGTTCAACACATCCTGCGAGCCCTTCAGGTAGCAGTTGGTCCCCAGGCATACGCTCACCTCGGTCTTATCGCTGCTGTGCGATTGCATCAGCGGAAGTATCTCTTCCGCGATGCGCCGCCGGCTTTGATACGTGGTGTGCAGCAGATGATGCGCCTTGTCGCCGCCAATCTCTCCCAGGAACTTCGTATAGCAGTCGGTCACAAAAATGTTGTCCTGCGACTTGTGCAGTTGCAGCATCTTGTCCGCCTGGTAGAGACCCTTCGTACGCAGCGCCCGTGCATCGCGGGTTGCCGTTACCGGCTGGCCCGCTCCGCCCACGCACCCGCCTGGGCAGGCCATCACTTCGATCAGGTCGTACTGGCTCTTGCCTGCTCGCACCTGTTCTGCCACCACCCGCGCATTGCGCAGTCCGTGAACAATCGCCAGCTTCAGCTCCGTTCCGTTCACCGTGACCTTGGCTTCGCGCAGTCCAGACTCGCCACGCACATCCTGGAACTCCACGCCGTCCAGCTTGCTGCCCGTCATCTTCTCTGCCGCGTAACGCAGCACCGCTTCGGTTACGCCGCCGGAGTTGCCAAAAATCACTCCCGCGCCGGTATAGAACCCGAACGGCATATCGAACGATTCCGGCTGTAGCTTGTCGAAGATCAGCCCGGCAGACTGAATCATGTGCGCCAGTTCTTGCGTCGTCAACACATGATCCACATCCGGGTCGCCGTCCACCGCAAGTTCCGGCCGCTGCGCCTCAAACTTCTTCGCGGTGCAGGGCATAATAGCAACCACCTTCAAGTCCTTGCGGTCGATCTTCAACTGCCCTGGCAGCATCGCCTTGAGCAGCGAGCCAAACATCGCCTGCGGCGAGCGGCATGTGGAGAGATTCGGCAGCAACTCAGGAAAATATTGCTCCGCGTACTTCACCCAGCCGGGGCAGCACGATGTAAACATCGGCATAGGCTGGCCGGTCGTCTTGCGCTTCAGAAACTCGGAGCCTTCTTCAATCACGGTCAGATCAGCCGCAAACGAAGTGTCGTAAATCTGGTCGAACCCGAGCTGCTTCAGCGCCGACACAATGCGGCCCGTCGTAATCTCGCCCGGCTTCAGCCCAAAGCATTCGCCCAGTCCCACCCGCACCGCCGGCGCAATCTGCGCCACCACGGTCTTCTTCGGGTCGGCGAGCATGGCCCAAACCTGATCCACTTCGGACTTCGGCGTCAGCGCGCCGGTCGGGCAAACATTCGCGCACTGCCCGCAGTTCACGCACTCCACCTCGCCCAGTTGCTTTCCAAATGCGGGCGTCACGCTCACGTCGTGACCGCGGTGCGCAAAGTCGATTGCGCCAATGCCCTGAATCTCTGAGCACATGCGCACGCAATCGCCGCACAGCACGCACTTGTTCGGGTCACGAATCAGCGACGGCGAAGACTCGTCCAGGGGCACCGGAGCGTGGACCGGCTTGAACCGCACCTTGCGGATGCCCAGCCGCTGCGCCAGGCTCTGCAACTGGCAGTTGGTGCTGCGCGCGCAGGTCGGGCACTGCTGGTCGTGATTGGCCAGCAGCAGCTCCACCGTGATCTTCCGGATATCCCGGATCTGTTGCGTCGTGGTGCGTACCTTCATTCCCGCTTCCGGCGGAGTCGAGCACGCTCCCTGAATGCCGCGTCCTTCCACATCCACCAGGCACAAACGGCACGCGCCGTATACGCTCAGTTCGGAGTGATAACAGAAGGTGGGCAAATCGATATCGGCCTTGCGGATCAGCTCGAGCAGGTTGCGCTCGCCCTCGATCGCCACGGTCCGGCCGTCAATCGTCAATGTTGGCTGCGTTAGCTTGTTCACCTGGTTATACCCCCTCCACAGCGTGTAACTTGCAGGCCGTTGCACATGCGCCGCATTTGATGCACAGTTCAGGATTGATACTGTGCGGCTTTTTCTTTTCGCCCGTGATCGCGCCCACCGGGCAGGCCTTGATGCACAAGCCGCAGCCCTTGCACCGTTCCGCATTGATCTCCGGCTTCAACAGCGCCTTGCATTGCCCAGTCCGGCAGCGCTTCTCGAAGATGTGCTCCTCGTACTCTTTGCGGAAGTAGCGAAGCGTGGAGAGAACCGGGTTCGGTGCCGTCTTGCCCAGGCCGCACAGGGAGCCGATCTGCACCGCGTGGCCCAGCTTCTCCAGCAACTCCAGCGTGCCCGCGTCGGCTCTGCCCTCAATCACGTCGTCCAACAGCGCCAGCAGTTGCTTGGTGCCCTCGCGACACAACACGCATTTTCCGCAAGACTCGCGCTGCGTAAACTCCATGAAGAAGCGAGCAATGCTCACCATGCAGGTGTGCTCGTTCATCACCACCAGGCCGCCCGAGCCCACCATCGCGCCAACTGAGCGAAGCGACTCGTACGCCAGACCAAGGTCCAGGTGCTCCGGTGTCAGGCAGCCGCCGGAGGGTCCGCCAATCTGCACCGCCTTTAGCCCGTTCTTCAGAATCTTGCCGGCGTCGTCCGTTACGCCGCCGCCAATGTTGAACACAATCTCGCGCAGCGTCGTCCCAAACGGAACCTCAACTAGTCCCGTGTTGGCCACATGCCCGGTCAGTGCAAAGGTCTTGGTTCCCGGAGAGTCCTTGGTTCCTACGCTCCTGAAGGCCTCCGCCCCAAGATTCAAAATGCGCGACACATGCGCCAGCGTCTCGACATTGTTGATAATCGTCGGCTTGCCCCACAACCCGCTTTGCGCCGGAAACGGAGGCTTTGGAGAAGGCATCCCGCGCCGCCCTTCGATCGAAGCGATCATCGCGGTCTCTTCACCGCAGACAAACGCGCCCGCGCCTTCCATCACGCCGCACTTCATTGACAGCCCGGTGCCAAATACGTTGTCGCCCAGGATTCCCTCGCGCTCCGCATCGGCCACTGCTTGCCTCATGCGCTCAACCGCCAGCGGATACTCGGCGCGCACATACACCAGCGCTTCGTCAGCTCCAATCGCCCGCGCGGCAATCATCAGCCCTTCGATCACGCTGTGCGGATTGCCTTCCATCACTGAGCGGTTCATAAACGCGCCCGGATCGCCCTCGTCGCCGTTGCAGATGATGTATTTCTTCGCCGAGGTCTGCACCCGCGCCGCTTCCCATTTGCGTCCGGTCGGAAAACCGCCGCCGCCGCGTCCCCGCAGCCCGGAATCCAGAACCAGCTTGCAGATCTCCTCCGGAGACATTTCGAGGTACGCCTTTTTGGCAGCCTTGTAGCCGCCGTGCAGCATGAATTCCTGAATGTCGCCCGGGTCCAGAAATCCGCACTCGTGCAGCACCAGCCGGTTCTGCCGTGCATAAAACGGATTGTCTTCCAGGCCCCGGCAGCTCGCGCGCGTGGTGGGGTCTTTATAGAGAAGGCGCTCCACAACCGTGCCGCCCAGCAGCGTTTCCCGCACAATCTCCGTTACGTCTGTCGCGCGCACCTTGGTGTACAGAATTCCATCCGGAACCACTGACACCAGCGGCCCCATCTGGCAAAAGCCCTGGCAGCCGCTCTTTGACAGCCGCACATCGTTATCCACGGCCTCCGGCCTCAGTTCCAGAATCACGTTCAATCCCGCGCTCGCAATCTCTTCCTGGAACCGCTCAAACACCTTCATGGCCCCGTTGGCCATACAGCCCGTGCCGGCGCACAGAATCACCCGCCGCATCGCAGCCGTTTCGTTGGCCGCTTCTTTATTGATCGTTACCAAGCCATCGCTACTGGACATGTGCCTCTCCATTCGCCGCCTGCTCTTGCATCACAATCTCGTCCACCAAGGCCACAGCCCGTTCCGGCGTAATCTGCCCGTACACCTGCTCGTCGATCACCACCACCGGAGCCAGCCCGCAGGCCCCCAAGCACGCCACCGTCTCCACCGTGAACAGCATGTCCGCCGTCGTCTTCTGTTTCTCGCTCGTGCCCAGTTTCTTGCGCAGGGCATCCAGTACCGGCAGCGACTGCTTCACATGGCATGCGGTCCCGTCGCAGATCCTGATCACATGCTTGCCCTTCGGCTCCAGCGCAAAGTGCGCATAAAATGTCGCCACTCCATACACCCGTGCCGGTGGTACATCCAGCGATGTGGCTACATATGTCAGAACTTCTTCCGGCAGGTATTGGTATTCATGTTGAATCGCCTGCAGAATCGGTATCAATCCCGCAGGCCGGTAATCGAACCGGCCTAGGATCTCGCATACCTTCTCGAACTTTCCCGCGCTATCAACCGATACTGGCGATGTCGCCATCAGGTGTGCCTCCGTCTTGTTGAATTGGTACCTGGAATCGCTGCGCCAGCTTCCATGACAGCGAAGCCAGTGACGAGTACAGATCTTCGTTATGAACAATGATTTGTGGCGAAAGCTTCAGCCGTACCGGCGCAAAGTTCCAGATTGCCTGGATGCCGCCCTCCACCATTTGATCCGCAACGTACTGCGCATACTCGGATGGAGCGGTAATAATCCCCAGGTGGATTTTCATCCGCTGCGCCAGATCGGCCAGCTTATCCAGCGGCAGCACCATCTTGCCGTGAATCCACTCCCCGATCTTCTCCGGCGAAGTGTCGAAAGCCGCCACAATCCGCAGGCCGAAGTTCGAAAAGCGCTCATGCCCCAGCAGCGCCGTGCCCAGATTGCCCGCGCCCACCAGAAACGCTTCATTTACGTTGTTCCAGCCTAGGAATGTTTCGATCACCTGAATCAGCTCGGCCACGTCGTAACCGGTCTTTGGCTTTCCCACGATTCCGGTGTACTGCAGGTCTTTGCGCACCTGAACCGGCACACAATTCAAATCACGCCCGATCAAGCTGCACGATACCCGGCTGATTCCCTTGGCCTTAAGGTCGTTCAGGTAGTGGTGATACTGGGGCAGCCTCCAAAGACTTGGCTGCGGGATTCCACCCTGAATGCACCTCGGGGCCGCCTCATTCGATAAATTTGTATCGATATCCACATACCGATAATAAGCAGAGCTTTCCCTTCCAGGCCGTGACTGCCGTCACGGCCTGGTGTTCATGTCCCGCTTTAAGGGACATGGAAACTACGCTCTCTATTTGTCGTTATTGCCCAGCAGTACTGCGCCGTCCATTCGTAGCTGCGCGACTTTTATAGCGAAACCATAGTCGATGGTTCCTGAAGCCGCAGCGATCAAGTCGACGAGCGCCCCAGCGGGCGGTGGCCTTGCATGAGATAAATCAAGACGCAGTAATCCTGGTTTCGCTCTAGTAGCGGCCCCAATGCAGAACATCCGCCAGCGGACGCTTGTCTACCTTGGGTTCTTCTCCCGGATAGCCGAAAGAAACAATGGCAATCAGTTGCCGGTCCGCCGGTGCTCCAAACGCCTTGGCCACAACCGGCCCGTAGGCCTGCTTGGTCCCCGCCACCCAGCACGATCCAATCCCATGCGCGGCTGCGGCAATCAGCAGATTCTCGGTTGCCGCCGAGCAGTCCTCCACAACATATTCGGTCTCGCGCCCCAGCACCAGCACAGCAAATGCGGCCTTCGCTATAAACTCCCCGTGCCCCAGCATCGGCGGAATCCGCTCCAGGTCGGCCCTCTCCGTCAGCACAATAAACTCCCAAGGCTGCTCGTTCATCGCCGTCGGAGCCAGCCGCGCGCAATCCACAATCTCTTCGATAATCCCGCGCTCCACAACCTTCTGCTTGTACGTGCGAAAGCTGCGGCGGTCTTTCAGCGCTTCCATGGCACTTTTCATCTGCATCCCCCGCTTTCCTTTATCTTTGGCCTGCTGTGCAACTCCATCCTGCCCCAGCCGGAACTCTCAATTCTAACCGGCTCTCGAAAAACACAACTGGGCCCCTCCTGCCATTTGGGACTCTAGCAAAATCATGAGTGCCACTTCGCACGCGAAGCAGCCATGTTCGGCTCGTTGCCTGTTTTTGAAAGATAGTAGTATTTCCTTGGATGCAAACGTCGAATCCACTGCCCCGGCAACCTCCTGAAAAACTCGGCTCGCAGCAGGCTCGGCCTTTCTGCCTGGTCATGGCGCTGTTTATCCGCGAATCGAGGTCCACATGAGGGAGTTTGCGGATTTCTTTGCGCTCGCGTTCAGCGCGCTGTTTCCGGTCATCAATCCGCTTGGCTCCTCGCTGGTCTTTCTCGGCATGGTGGGGGAGGCAAGTCAGCCGGTCTATCGCTCCCTGGCGCGAAAAATCGCTATCAACACCGCCCTCTTTCTTCTCGTCATGGATCTGACCGGTGCGGCAGTGCTCAAGCTCTTCGGCATCTCCCTGCCTGTCGTGCAGCTTGCCGGCGGGTTGGTGCTGGCCTCCATGGGCTGGAAGCTGCTCAACGAGAAAGACAGCCATGAAGTAAACATGCCTTCGCTTCAGCCCGAGGATGAATCCGTTTTGCTGAAGATGGCCTTCTATCCCTTCACCTTTCCGGTGACTGCGGGCCCGGGCGTCCTGGTTGTCATGCTCACCCTCAGCGCCCATGCCTCCAAGGGCGCCTGGCTTGACATACTCTTTGCCCACCTGGGGGTTCTCACCGGCATGGTGCTCATGTGCCTGGCTGTTTTTGTTGCTTATGCCTACGCGCCCAAAATCACGGCCAAAATCTCTCCCACCACCGCCCATGGAGTTCTGCGCGTCATCGCCTTCGTCCTGCTTTGCATCGGCGTGCAAATAGCATGGAACGGAATCTACGCTCTCACTGACGTCCACGGGCACCTGCTCAGGTAATACGCTGACCTACTGACTCGGCAGGTGGCCTGCTCTACTTCCAAAGCCGGAGCATGACCACGCCGCCCTGGGGCACAAAGACCGTATAAGTACCGTTGAGAATGCCAAGATCCTTGTGCGCCCACAGATCACGGGCATGAACGGAACCCGTAAAGCCCACATCCTTCAATCGCAGAGTGAGCGGTTCCACTTCATCGTCGGTAACGTAGTTGAAGATGGCTACCGCCTTGGCGCCGCCACTCAAGGGCCTCACCCAGATTTGCGGCGGTCCCAAGCGGCTGGCCTGGATTCCCAGTTTGTCCTGGTCCACCGCGATCACTTCCTTGTTCATGAGAATGCTCTTGGTGGTCTCGTCCATCTTGCTCAGGTCGTTGCCCGCAAGCAGCGGCGCCGCCAGCATGGACCACAGGCTCATCTGGGTGCGGTATTGGTCTGGATTCATGCCCCCATTGCCCACTTCCAGCATGTCCGGGTCGTTCCAATGACCGGGTCCGGAGAATTTTTCCAGTCCCGCCTGGGAAAAACCTATCAGCGCCATGCTGCGATAGTGATCCGATATATCATCCGTAGTGCGCCACAGATTGGCGCCGACCTTCGGGCCCCACTCCCATACATTGCCCACGCCGTATTGGCAAAGACTGTACACGATGGGCCGGTGCGTATTCACCAGCGCCTGATGCATCCGGGCGTATGCCTCCTGGATCATTGCCACGGCCTTTTGGGGATCCTGCTGGGGGTCGTGCAGTTTGATGACATTTTCAAAGCTACATAGGTCGTACTTGAGATAGTCCACGCCCCAGCTTGCATAGGTGTTTGCATCCTGCTGTTCATGGCCATAACTTCCCTCGTAGCCGCCGCAGGTCTTCGGCCCCGGAGAGGAGTAGATTCCGAACTTCAATCCCTTGGAGTGCACATAGTCTGCAAGCGCCTTCATGTCAGGAAATTTGCTATTGGTCTGAATGTTGCCTAGGGCGTCGCGCTGGCCTTCCCATGAGTCGTCCACATTGACGTAGACATACCCGGCATCTCTCATGCCGCTGGAGACTAAGGCGTCTGCTGCGGCGCGCACATCGGCATCGTCTACCTTTTCGGCAAAGTGATTCCAGCTATTCCATCCCATGGGCGGGGTTTGGGCTACGGCCTGGGTCTGGGCAGCTTGCGTTGGCGCGGCGGAAAGAAGAACCCCGACAAGTGCGGGTAAGGTCAGTAAAGCAAGAATGCGCACGATGAATCCTCCGAAAATGGAATGCAGCGGATTCTACCATGGCAGGCAGGTGTCCCAGAGTCTGCCCTGAGCCTTTCTAAGGGGCCGGATTTTCCAACTTGGGAAACCTCAAGCCCCCTCCAACCCCGCTCTGCTCGGCAGGTGGTACGCTCAACATCCCCACGGAAAGGCCATGGAAAGTTGTCTTGTTCGGCGCGGCTTTTCGGGTCAAGCGAGAGGCGGGTGGGACACACCTTCATCGCGCTGAAAGTTCATTGGCGCGCGACCAGCTAAAAATACAACTCTTTTAGAATGTACATCTTGCGAAATGCGTACAGCCATACAGCCACTGTAAATGCCCTTAGCGAGTGTCTATAAATCTATGTAATTAAATAATAGGGGTATTTACTTGACGCCACCAGATACAACAGGTTGTGGTTTGATCAAGGTTGCAAACGGGACGGGGCCGACCAGCACGGCTTGTTGAGCCAATCGATAGAACAGCTTGCCGCGGGATTTGGATGTGCGGCGGTTGAATCGAAAGGTGAATTCGTCCAAATAGTCGTCGAGATGCACCTGCCCGATTGCGCCTTGATGTGTGCCTAGCCTGCATATCTCACACGCCGAGTGTTAAAGGGGAGGTTCTTCAGACAAGAATTTAGCTGGAAAGGCCGTCTTTTCTGTGTCATAACTACGTTGTCGAAGCGTTTTATGGCTGCGGAAAGGACGGCCTTTCTCATGACAGAGTGTAATCAAGAAGTCTTCTCGTTTGCATCACATTTTTCGCGCCGCGTCGAGGCCAGTTTCACAGCGGGTCAGGTATCGACCGATGGCGGAGCGCTGTTGTTGCGTCAGGCTGATCGCAAGATCAACCTGCTCAGCCGCGTGGCGGCCTGCTTCACCGACCGGCGGTCGCCGTTGCTGGTATGAGCGCCGGAGCAAAAATAGGCCACAGAGCGCCGCTTGAGCGGAGCT
>VFSW01006879.1_pt1 | contig 16629 bp, 6 predicted proteins | sample 5358111 | NCBI WGS metagenome assembly VFSW01 (sample SAMN11554181, study PRJNA540505) | mine drainage metagenome | isolation source: sediment from site ElyBrook_90M | place: USA: Ely Copper Mine, Vershire, VT | collected 2017
GACTTGAGGGAACCGTCACTCATTGCTGGTAAACATTGTAACGGACCTCAAAGCCAATTCCTGTGAGCAGGAGCACGCGAATCACGGCGGTACACAAGCGTTGCGTTCCATTGCCCAGGTGCGCTGAGATTCTGTGTCCCGTCCGTTGGTCAACCGGGTACGTTACCGCCACTGCGGGAAAACCGTCAATCCAGGTCGGCGCAGCGGCCGCATTGGAACGTCCCGCCAAGCGCGGGAAACCCGCCTCGCGATTCCGGACCGGCCGGATCCGCTGCCTGGCATAGCCGGTTCACGATTTCTCTTCGCCTTCTCCTTGCGCCTCCAATGCCTAGTTCTACTCAAACTGCGTCCTTGGCTGGACGCGCGCGAGCAACCATCCCTGAAATGAGGCACTTGACGGACAGCGGTAAGGGGCCGCGCAGACCCGCCGCGGTGAGCGAACATGCCGCGCGATCATTATTCCGGTTACGTACACGAAAAGTTCTTGACAGTGAAAATATGGCTCTCTATATTTGTCCACGTTTACCGGGAACGTACACGGAGTCGTGGAAATGGCCGGGAGAATCCGGATTGTGTCAGAGGCCGTAGTGTTTTGGAAGGCTGGAGGGAGAGGGAATGAAAGCAGCGAGAATCATGAAGTGGAGCCGCATGTCCCTGGTTTGGTTTGCGGCAGTATTCTGCGCGCTGGGAGCCTGGGCGCAAGTGGATACGGGCACAATTCTGGGGACGGTAACAGACAGCACGGGTGCCCTCGTTCCCAACGCAACCGTAACGATTACCAACCAGGCAACTGCGGCGCCGCTTACGGCGAAGACCGCGGCGGATGGGAGATTCGAATTCACACCGCTCAAGATCGGCACGTACACCTTGGTGGTTGAAGCCGCCAGCTTCAAAATGGCCACCATTCAGGGTGTTCACCTGGATATTCAGCAGCAGGCGCTGGTCAACGTGGTCCTACAGCCGGGAGAGGTGACTGAAAACTTGATCGTGACGGAAGCGCCCGAGCTGATGCAGACCGAAAGCAGCTCCGTGGGCCAGGTGATCGACGAGAAAACGATCGTGGATCTGCCGCTGAACGGGCGCGACTATACCATGCTGGTGCTGGTGACGCCGGGCGTGACGCTGCCGCAGCAAGGGGCGCGCGCGAGCAACCAATTCGTGGCGAACGGCGCGCGTGTGGCGCAGAACGACTACCTGTTGGACGGCATTGACAACAACAGCAACAGCGTGGACTACCTGGACGGCAAAGCCGATGTGATCAAGCCACCGGTGGATGCGATTGCCGAGTTCAAGATCATGACGAGCGACTTTCCGGCCGAGTTCGGACGAGCGGGCGGAGCCATTGTGAATGCAACGTTGAAGTCCGGTTCGAACAAGCTGCACGGGTCGGTATGGGAGTTTCTCCGCAACGACGTTTTTGACGCCTACGACGACTACTTTGTGCCCAACGCCACGGCGAGCAAGAAGCCGGAATTGCGGCAGAACCAGTTTGGCGCGACAGCAGGTGGACGCATCTGGAAGGACCATACCTTCTGGTTTGCCGACTACGAAGGAACGCGAATCCTGAACGGCGTGCAAGCGACGAGCCAGGCGAGTGCGAATCTGGGCGCGGGACTTTCTCCCACCGTGCCAACGAAAGCGGAGGTGAGCAGCGGCTACACGGATTTCTCCGACCTGTTGAATTCGACGGGAACGTTCACGCGCACGGATCTTCTGGGCCGGAGTTATCAGAACGGGCAGATCTTCGATCCGGCTACGACGCGCGCAGTTACGGCGGGCATGGCCGATCCTGTCACGGGTAAGATTGCGACGGCCAGCGGCTATGTGCGCGACCCGTTCGCGGGCAACCAGATTCCGGCCAATCGCCTGGATGCGAACTCCATCAAGCTGATGCAGCTTTATCCGGCGCCGACGCAGTCTGGCGTGCTGTACAACTACAACATCATCAAGGTTGACAGCAACACCACGAACACGGCCGACATGCGCATCGACCAACGGTTCCGCGAGCAGGACCAGGCCTTCTTCCATTACGACTACATCAGCAGCGTCCGCGTTCTGCCGCCTCCGTTTGACGGCGTGGCCGATGGCGGCGGCTACTCGAACGGAACCGAAATCTACAACGTTCGCGGCTTCGCGCTCGGCTACACGCACACATTTTCACCTACTCTGATCAACGAAGCGCGCCTCGGCTACACACGCGGTCACGATACGCGCGAGCCCGCGGGCGCGAGTACCATGGGGATTCCGGCGCAATTTGGGATCACGGGCGTGCCGCAAGTGCCGCTGAATGGTGGCCTGCCGTATCTCGGCATCGGCACGCTGAGCGGCCTCGGCGGCGCAGGATGGCTGCCAGGCAACCGGTTCAGCGACACCGAGCAGATGACGGAAAACTTGACCAAGATCTATAAGAAGCACACCTTCAAGGGCGGCGCGGAGTTCCAGTACATTTACTTCCCGTGGATCGCACCACCGGCATCGAAGGGCACGTTCTACTTTGATGGCAACTACACATCGATTCCGTTCCAGGCGGACGGCACAACGGGACGCGCGCAGTTCCTGATCACTCCACAGAACGCAACGGTTCCGGGCGGCGTGAACTACTCCGGAGGCATGGATCAGATCGGTGCCTCCAACTTCGGCGAAGTGCACGCGAACCGCAATTACTTCGGCACGTACTTCCAGGATGACTGGGCGATCACGCGCAAGCTGACACTGAACCTCGGTGTGCGCTGGGAGCACTTCGGTCTAACGGGGGAGGCGGGAGGCGCGCAGGCGAACTTCATTCAGCCCTCGCTTAACAGCAACATAGGGGCGAAGTACTATCTGACCGCCGGACACAAGACCAGCCCGGGCCTTTCGACCAGTTTCACGAATGCGCTGGCGAGAGACGGCATCGATCTCGTCTACACCGACAAATACGGAACAGGCATGGGCGTGATTCAGAAGCTGAACTTTTCACCGCGCGTGGGGTTTGCCTATTCAGTCACACCAAAGTGGGTTGTTCGCGGCGGTTTTGGCATCTTCTATGGCGCATTTGAAAACCGCGGCGGCTACCCCAGCCTTGGCTATAACTACCCGTTCCAGTTCTCTGTTGGACTGAGCGACGCATCGAACGGCGGCATCTCCACAGTCACGCCGGTTACGTACACGAACGGAACGACCGGAACGCTTGAGAACGGGATGTCGGGAATTCCGCTCGACCCGCTGAGCGTGAGCTATAGCGGCCTGGCATTGCGCGGGATCCAATTGAACTATCAGACCCCGTACACACAGGGCTTCAATGGGACGGTGCAATATCAGCTCACACAGCACGATTCGGTTGAGGCCGGCTATGTGGGTTCGCAGGCGCGCCATCTTGAAGCATCGATCGGACAAAACAACGTAACCAAGCTGCTGCCGCCGGGAACTCCGACAACCGGCAGCACAAACTACATTCCATTCCCCGACTTCGGCGCGGGCATGCCCTACTACGGGACGAGCGGAAACAGCAGCTATAACTCGCTGCAGACGAAGTGGGTCCATCAAACCTCGTTGGGGCTCGACCTGCTTCTTGGATACACCTTGGGCAAGGCGCGAACCGACGCCGGTGACTCGCTCAGCGGCGGCGGCGTGAGTGGCTATCGTGCTCCGGCAATCACGGGGATCGCCTATGACACGGGGCTTGCGGGATTCAACATCACGCATTCCTTTGTGGCGAGCGGAACTTATATGCTGCCTGTGGGAACCGGGAAGACCCTTCTGCCGAATCTGAATCGCGCCGGCCAGGCGGTGTTGGGTGGCTGGAGCATGAACACGATCCTGAGCCTCGACAGCGGGCAGCCGCAGACGATCGGCAGCCAGATCAACACCGGGTCGGGCATTGGCGCCTATGCCAATGTGGTGGCAGGCAAGAACAGGTACCGCGGAGGGATCCGGCACTACTACAATCCAGCCGCCTTTACCGATCCGCCTGTGGTGGGGAGCATCGGGCAGTCGGACCTTGGTCCGCTCGGCGGCCCGAACACAGCGGTGAACGGGCCTGGATATCAGGACTTCGACTTCTCCGTCTTCAAAAACTTCAAGGTGACGGAAGGGACCAATGCCGAGTTTCGCGCGGAGGCCTTCAACCTGACCAACACGCCGAGCTTTAACCTGCCCACCAACACCGACTACAAAGACGAAAGCAACTTCGGGCAGATTACTTCGACCCGCAGCAATGCGCGTGAATTACAGTTTGCCTTTAAGTACTACTGGTAGTTGAATTGAATTGGCCCGGAACCCGTGCGGAGTGGGTCCGGGCCAAATGCCTTCTCGGCGGGCGTGTGCCCGCGGCAAGGCTGTCTAGCGAATGCAGGCTGTGCGACGGAGTGGAGTTAGCCCGCTCCGTTTGAACCGGCAAGCGCCGAAGGACTGTCGTGGCAAGATGGACACAATCCGTGACGCTCGCGGCTCTGTTGATTCTTATGCTGCCGGCTCACAGCAGCGCGCCGGCAGCCCAGGGTTCGCCGGCGGCAAACAATCCGCCGCAGGAGGAGCGGGCATTACTCGATGCCGCTGCGCGGGATCCGAACAATCTTCAAGTGGCAGGCTCACTGGGCGAGTTTTACCTTCACCACGAAAAGTGGCACGAAAGCGTGCGCTGGCTTACGAAGGCGTATGCGCTTTCAGGGGGAGGAGAGTCACTCGGGTATGATCTTGCATTTGTTTTGATGCATGACGGAGAACTGGACAACGCAAAGCACCAGATCGAACAGATGCTGGCGCAAAAAGAGAGCGCCAGGCTGCATAGCCTTCTCGGCGAAGTCGACGACAAACGTGGGGACTATTTGGAAGCTGCGCGAGAGTATCATCGCGCGGCGGAAATCGAGCCCTCCGAATCCAACATCTTCGACCTGGCTACGTTTCTGCTGCAACACAAAAAGTATGTCGGAGCTCTCGATGACTCCATCAAGTTCTTTCGCTATGGAGTCGCGCAATTCCCGCGGTCTTCACAGATGGCGGTGGGCCTGGGCGTGGCGCTCTATGCAGCGAATGATTACGACGAAGCTGTACGAGTGTTGTGCGCCGCTGTGGACCTGGACCCGAAGGACCGGCGCCCGATTCAGTTTCTTGGCAGGGCCAGCCGGGTGTCGCCCGAACTGGCAGACTCCGTGGACCGGCGTTTGCAGGATTTTGCCGCGAGGTACCCTGAAAGTGCTGCGACGAACTACTTCTATGCGCTGAATCTTTGGCAGCGAGGTGGCGGCCAGCAAGGACGAGATTTGGGGAAAATCGAAAAGTATCTAAAAAAGGCGGAGACTCTTTCGCCCGGGTGGTATGAGCCGCATTATCAACTTGGCGTTGTGTACCAGGCGGAAGAGCGATATACCCAGGCCATCTACGAAATGAAGCGAGCCGTCGGGATCGATCCGGATTTCTTTCCGGCGCACTACCGGCTTGCGGTGCTCTACAACCGGGTGGGCGAAAAGGCGGATGCCGAGAAGGAAGCATTGACGGTGAAGCGACTGAAGCAACACGAGAACGACGATGAAACCGCGCATGACGTGACGCGGTGACGCGCAGCAAAGTTGCAGCGACGAAGGGCGGCACTGTGATCGGTTCTATTGACAGGCTGCAAACTTACGTGTACGTTACCGATGAATGCTGATTCGCCGCGTGCGCCGCCAAGGTCGCAGTGGAAAACGTGAGTGCTGTGCGAGTCATCGAGTCATTTTGAGTCGAGGTCCGAGTCTGATGGGCGATGTGAGTAAGTCGGGTCCAGTTCGATGCTGGGAGGAGCAGGTCGTCATTCCTACATACCCAATCCAGGACGCCGATCCGAACCCCATGTTTCTCGAGAAGCGGGTTTATCAAGGAAGTAGCGGCAAGGTATATCCGAATCCGTTTACAGACAGGGTCGCGCTGGAGAAGAAGGACCAGCAATACCGCGCAATCATGCTGGAGAACGAGTTCATTCAGTTGATGATCCTGCCGGAGATTGGTGGCCGGATTCATGCCGGGCTCGACAAGACGAATCAATATGACTTCTTCTATCGCCAGCATGTGATCAAGCCCGCGCTGGTCGGGTTGCTGGGTCCGTGGATCTCCGGCGGCGTCGAATTTAACTGGCCTCAGCACCATCGTCCGTCCACCTATATGCCGGTGCACGCGGCCATCGAAGAGCATGCCGACGGAAGCCGTACTGTCTGGCTGAGCGAGCACGACCCGATGCTGCGCATGAAGGGCATGGTGGGTATTTGCCTGTCGCCCGGCAGATCGGTGGTCGAGGCCAAGGTCCGCTTGTTCAATCGCACACCTCTACCACAAACGTTTCTGTGGTGGGCCAATGTTGCGGTGCGAGTTCACGACCAATACCAGGCATTCTTCCCGCCGGATGTGACCTTTGTTGCCGACCACGCAAAGCGTGCGGTCTCTTCGTATCCGATTGCTCGCAACAGTTATTACGGCGTGGACTATTGCCCAGGCACAGATATTTCCTGGTACAAGAACATCCCCGTTCCAACCTCCTACATGGTGGTCGGGTCGAAGTTCGATTTTTTCGGCGGCTATGACCACGGGCGCCAGGCCGGCATGGTGCACACGTCGAATCATCATGTTGCGCCCGGAAAGAAGCTGTGGACCTGGGGCAACGCGGAGTTTGGCTACGCGTGGGACCGTAACCTGACGGACGAAGACGGTCCATATGTAGAGTTGATGGCCGGAGCGTACACGGACAATCAGCCGGACTTCTCGTGGCTTCAGCCTTATGAGACCAAGACATTCCAGCAGTATTGGTACCCGATCCAGAAGATCGGGCCGGCAAAGAACGCCAATACAGAAGCAGCGGTGAACCTCGAGTTCGGTCCGGGAGGTGCCCAGGTGGGTTTGTGTGTTACCTCGCGGCGCAAAGTTCGCGTGTTGCTCATGTGCAACGGCGACCTGATCCTTGATGAGCAGGTGAATCTGGCGCCGGATCGGCCATACATCAAGGTGATTGAGACAGATGGTGCAAGGCCGGAAAAGCACAAGCTCATGATTCAGGACACCGACGGCAAAGAGCTGATCGCCTATCAGCCGGAGAGGCGTGTGGACCGCGCACTACCCAAGCCTGCGGCGGAGCCACCGCTGCCCAGGGAGATCGCGACCATTGAAGAGCTTTACCTTACAGGGCTGCATCTGGAACAGTATCGCCACGCGACACGCTCGCCGGAGGCCTATTGGATGGAAGGCCTGGAGCGCGAGCCTGAAGACGCGCGCTTGAACAACGCGATGGGCCTGGTTTACTTGCGCAAGGGCGAATTCGCCAAGGCCGAAGATCACTTTGAGCGTGCTGTGCGGCGGCTGACCTTACGCAACCCGAATCCGTCTGACGGGGAGCCGTTCTATAACCTGGGACTGGCGCGCTTCTATCACGGCAACACTGCCGAGGCATACGATGCCTTTTACAAGTCCACGTGGAACTATGCTTGGCGAAGCGCGGGCGGCTACTCGCTGGCGTCGATCAGCACCCGGCGCACAAACCTGTCCCTCGCGCTGGAGCAGGTTGAGAAGAGCCTGCTGACGAATCCTGAAAACCTGAAGGCACGTGCGTTAAAGGCTTCTCTGCTGCGCCGCATGGGACGGGCGGCCGAGTCGCAGACTGTGATCCTCGATTCCCGCTCGCTCGATCGTCTCGATTTTCGCATCATGGCGGAGCAATACCTGTTGACTCGCACCGAGCAGGATCGCATGGCGTTCATTGCTGCGCTCGATGGAGACCTGCAGACACTTCTCGATGTGAGCTATGACCTGGCGTGGGGTGGGTCGCATGAGGATGCATTCTTTCTTCTGCAGCAATGCATTCAGGAGAATCGCTGGGACCATCCAATGCTGTGGTTTACGCTCGCCTGGCTTGCATTGACTCTGCACAAGAATACGCAGGCCGGAGAATTCCTGGTCAAGGCAGAGGCGGCGCCGTCGCTCTACTGCTTTCCCGCGCGGCTGGAAGAGATGATTGTGTTGGAAAGCGCAATCGGGAGGAATCCATCTGGCGCCAAGGCGTTCTACTATCTCGGCAATCTCTACTACGACAAGCGCCGTTACGACGACGCGATCCGCTGCTGGCGCCGCTCCGTTGAATTGGATGGCAGCTTCTCGATTCCATGGCGGAACCTGGGTATCGCCGAGTTCAATGTGCTGCACGATCCGCAAGCGGCCGAACGAATGTATGAGCGCGCTTTCGCTGCAAACCCCGGAGACGAGCGCCTGCTGTATGAGTGGGACCAGCTCAAGAAGCGCGCGGGCCTTGCTTCACCGCAAGATCGTCTATGCCAGTTGAAGAATCATTCGGAACTTGTGTCGCGCCGAGATGACTTGACGGTGGAGTTTGTTACGTTGCTGAATCAGACAGGTCAATTCCAGGAAGCGCTCGCAATCCTGAACGAACGGCGTTTCAGCCCATGGGAAGGCGGCGAAGGGCTGGCATCCGCGCAATACGTGTATGCCCATCGCGCACTGGGTATTGAAGCGTTGACGGCAGGAACGCCTGAAGTCGCATTGCGGCACTTCGAAGCTGCGCGCAACTATCCTCTAAACCTGGGCGAGGGCAAACACCTTCTCACGCTGGAGCGCGACCTGGACTACTTCTCGGGAATGGCAGCACAACTGCGAGGCGACACGGACTCGGCGAACCGCTATTGGAAGGCTGCTGCGGCTCCTTTAGAGTCGCCGGGCTTCCATTCCTATTTCCAGGCGATGGCACTCAAGAATCTGGGCGAAGAAGAGGCGTGCCGAAAGATTCTGTCGGAGCTCGCTCGATTCGCAAGCGAAAAGATGAATGAAATACCGAAGATCGACTACTTCGCCACTTCGCTTCCGAACCTGCTTCTTTTTGATGACGATCTTAAAAAACGCAGCCGGATTGAGTCGCTGCTGCTGAGTGCACTGGCGGTTCGAGGACTCGGTGAAAGCAGTAAGGCGGTGAGCCTGCTGCAACAGGTAATTGGTGAGGATGCGAATCATCTCTTTGCGGCCGATGCGCTGCGTTGGATCGGACTGGAAGCAAAGCTGGCGGCGATGGAGACTGAGGTGCGTCCCGCGCCATGATTCCAACCACCGGCATATCCGCAGTGAGTTCAGCGGACCGCGGTTCGATCCGCTCTGTCTATTTGTGGCTTGCGGCCTCGGCCGGCGCGCTTGGCGGTTTACTGTTTGGCTATGACTGGGTCGTGATCGGCGGCGCAAAGCCGTTCTACGAGCGGTATTTTCATCTTGACTCGCCCGCGATTGAAGGCTGGGCGATGAGCTGTGCGCTGATTGGCTGCCTGTTCGGCGCCATCTCCTCGGGGAGCCTGAGCAATCGTTTCGGAAGAAGGCGGCTGCTTACGCTGGCTGCCCTCGCGTTCGCTGTTTCATCCCTTGGCACAGGCCTGGCCTTTCAGTTCAACTTGTTCGTCGCCTGGCGCATAATGGGAGGCTTTGCAATCGGACTCGCGTCAGGCGTTGCGCCCATGTATATTGCGGAGATTTCTCCGGCGCACCTGCGGGGCCGGCTGGTTTCGCTCAACCAGGTTGCCATCGTGTTTGGAATCCTGCTGGCGCAGATCGTGAATTGGCTCATCGCGCGTCCGGTACCGCCGGGAGCCTCGGCGAATGAGATTCTGCTCTCGTGGAATGGGCAATGGGGTTGGCGCTGGATGTTTGCGGTCACAGCGATTCCGTCATTGCTCTTCTTGATCGCTTCGCTGCTGGTGCCGGAAAGCCCGCGGTGGCTTGCGGCCAGGGGGCGCACGCAACAGGCGTTCGGAGTTCTGGAGCGGCTCGGAGGGCCTGTCTACGCACAGCATGTGATCGACGATCTCGCACACATCAGTGCCTCGCAGCCTCAACGTCCCGCGTACCAGGAACTGCGTTCACCCGGCATGATGAAACTTCTTTTGCTGGGCGTCGTGTTGGCCGTTCTGCAGCAGTGGTGCGGCATCAACGTGATCTTCAACTACGCGCAGGAAATATTTGCCGCGGCCGGCTACCAGGTGTCGGACATTCTTTTCAACATCGTTGTCACGGGCGTGGTGAATGTGGCGTTCACGTTCGTTGCGTTCTTTACGATCGATCGCTTTGGGAGGCGTTTTCTGCTTCTCACCGGGCTGTCCGGTCTGGTGCTTATTTATGCTGTGCTCGGACTGCTGTACCGGATGCATCTGCAGGGAAAGCCCATGCTGGTGCTGGTACTTGCGGCGATCGCCTGCTATGCCATGTCGCTGGCGCCGGTCACGTGGGTGGTGATTGCCGAGATCTTTCCCAATCGCGTCCGGAGCAGCGCCATGTCCATTGCCGTCACAGCCCTGTGGTCGGCCTGCTTTCTGCTCACGTACACATTTCCTATGCTCAACGCGGCACTGGGCGCCGCAGGCACGTTCTGGACCTATGCCGCGGTGTGCCTGGCCGGCGCCGTGTTCCTGGGCCTGCGGCTGCATGAGACAAAAGGAAAAACTCTCGAAGAGATCGAAACCGAAGCGCGCATCGCGAATGCGTAGGAGAACGAAGATGAAGATCGGACTTTGGCGTACGACGGCAAGAGCGCATGGCTTGATTGCGACGACTTTTCTGGCGGGTCTCGCGGTGAGCGGCGTGACGGTTTACGGCCAGCACACAACTGTAACTCTGGACGGCGCGAGCAAGGGAAGAGTCTTTGATGGACTCGGGGCTGCGAGTGCCGGCGCGTCTTCCCGCTTGCTGATCGATTATCCCGAGCCGCAGCGCAGTGAGATTCTGGATTATCTATTCAAGCCGGGCTACGGCGCAAGCTTGCAGCACTTGAAAGTGGAGATCGGCGCCGACGTGAACTCAACCGACGGTTCCGAGCCAAGCCATATGCGCAGTGCCTCGGACCACGACTCTTCGCGTGGCTACGAATGGTGGCTGATTGTGGAGGCGCACAAGCGCAATCCTCATATTCTGCTCGAAGTGCTTCCCTGGGGAGCGCCGCGGTGGGTGAATCCGAACCCGGGCACGCAGGACACGCTTTACACGCCGAAGATGGCGGAGTATGTGGCGGACTTTATCCGCACGGCGAAGCGCGATTACGGGCTCGATATCGGCATGACCGGCGTGTGGAACGAGCGTGTATACGATGCCGCGTATGTGAAGGAACTCTATCGCCGATTGAAGCAGGACAATCTGGATACGAAGATCGTCTGCTGCGACGAGTATCCCGGCGAGGGAGCCGGACAGTGGGCGATTGCGGACGAGATGTTGAAGGACCCTGCATTGGCTGCCGACATCGACGTGATCGGCGTGCACTACCCGCTGGTGAATGGAAAACTTACCACGACCGATGCTGCGCGACGAACGGGCAAGCCGCTCTGGTCCAGTGAGGATCAGCCGAATGGCGGAGGTGGGCCATTTGTCACGCGTGACTGGCCGCTGGGCGGTCGCATTCTCGCGCATCTCTACAACCTGAATTACCTGGAAGGCTCGTTCACATCCACGGAGATTTGGAGTCCGATCACTTCGTACTATGACAATCTGGCCGCTCCGAATTCGGGACTGATGTATGCCAATACACCCTGGTCAGGACACTACACGGTGCAGGGGGCTATCTGGGCCACGGCGCATACCACGCAGTTTGTTGAACCAGGCTGGCAGTATCTCGATTCCTCCTCGGGAACTCTGCCGGAGAAGGGCAGTTATGTTTCGCTGCGCTCGCCGGACAAGAAGGACTGGAGCGTAGTGCTGGAAACGATCGATGCGAAACAGCCGCAGAAGGTCTTGTTTCATTTCGCGGGCGGACTGACCTCGAAGGAAGTTCATATTTGGGAGACGAACAATACGCGCACCTTCGAACATGTTGCCGATGTGAAACCGGAAGGCGGCAGTTTCGAATACACCTTTGATTCCGATTCGCTCTACTCGCTCACGACCACAACGGGGCAAGGCAAAGGCACCGCGCAGCCGCCGGCCGCAAAGGCATTTCCTCTTCCTTACGCCGACGACTTTGAGAACACCTCGTTGGGGCACACACCGAAGTATCTCTCCGATCAGGATGGCGCTTTCGAGGTGAATGCGTGCAATGGACGTGCCGGCCAATGCCTCGAGCAAGTGGTCACGGACAAACCGATTCCATGGAGCCCGCTGCCGAATCCGTTTACGCTGGCCGGCGACGAGATGTGGACGGACTACAGCGTGTCTGCGGATGTGCGCATGCTGTCGAGCGCGCCGGCCGCGGTGATGGGCCGCATCGATTCCTCGGATGTGTTCCGCGACGGGAAGGCGCTGTGGCCGAGCGGCTACGTGCTGCGCCTGTATCCGGAGGGCCGCTGGGAGCTTTTGTCCGCGGCCTACAAGGAGCCGGTGGCGATGCTCGCGTCGGGATCGATTGTGCTTGACCGCAATCAGTGGCATCGGTTGGAATTGAGCTTCCGCGGAACGCAGGTTGCGGCATCGATCGATGGCAAGCCGCTGACAACGGTGGAGAGCATGGCTCACTCGCACGGCATGTTTGCACTGGGCGCGGAGTGGGCACGAACGCAGTTTGACAACCTGCGCGTAACGCCTTAGCAGTAGGGCGCAGCGAAGCGCGCCATGCACGATCCGCTCGATGCGGCTGAGGATGGTCGAGAGGTCTAGGCCGGGAGCGTTGGCGATGAATCCGAATCTTGAATGCGTGCGGCCTTTACGATCCCCGCTTGGCCGCACGTCCCATGAAGGCTACCCCGTATCCGCCGCGCGGCGCCCTGCGGCCGCGGTTGCATTGCTGCTTGCGAGCGCGTTCGTCCTGGTTTGCGGATTCTACATTGAATCGGCTCGGCCGGTGGTGGCGGCGAATGTCGAGACCCAGCGCATCACGATTGATTATCCGCTGCAGGGATCGGTCTTCCCGCCGGATATGGAAGCGCCAACCTTCTTGTGGCGCGCTACCGCTGCAACGGCGGTGGCTTGGCGCATCGATGTTACGTTTAGCAACGGATCGGCCGCGCTGCATGTGGATGCGAAAGACGAGCGGATGCGCGTGGGCGAGATTGACCAGCGTTGCATCTCGGCGAACAACAAATTGCCGGAACTGACGCCGGAGCAGGCCGCAGAACACACGTGGAAGCCAGATGCGGCCACATGGACCGCGATCAAGAGGCATGCGGGCAATGGGGCAGTGACGGTCACAGTTCACGATGTTGCGGCGGCAGACGCGCGCGACGCGGCATCGGGCGCCGCAATTCAAATCTATGTTTCCGCGGACCCGGTGAATGCTCCCATCTTCTATCGCGACGTGCCGCTGATGCCTTCGGAGACGGAGAAAGGCTTCATCAAGCCGCTGGCGACAAGCGCGGTGCCGCTGATTGCGTGGCGCATTCGCAATGTGGCCGAGGCTGGCGGTCATGTGGTGATGACCGGCCTGCACACGTGTGCGAATTGCCACTCCTTTGCGGCGAACGGCAAAACGCTGGGTCTGGATATGGACGGGCCGCAGAACGACAAGGGCCTGTATGCCCTGGCGGCGGTTGAGAAAAAGATGACGATCCGAACCGGGGATATGGTGTCGTGGTCGTCGTTTCGCGGCGAGGAAGGCAGCCAGTTGCGCGTGGGCTTCATGTCGCAGGTGTCTCCGGATGGGCGCTATGTGATGACGACGATCCGGCCGCCGGGGACAAAGACATCGCAGTTCTATTACGTTTCGAACTTCAAGGACTACCGCTTCCTGCAGGTCTTTTACCCCACGCGCGGCATTCTTGCGTGGTATGACCGCACTACGAAGAAGCTGCAGCCACTGCCGGGCGCCAACGATCCCAGGTATATCCAGTCGAATGCGGTGTGGAGTCCGGACGGGAAGTACCTCGTGTTTTCGCGCGCAGAGGCGAAGGATCCGTATCGCGAAGACGGCAAGATGGCGGCGTATGCCAACGATCCGCTCGAAGTGCAGATTCAATACGACCTGTATCGCATTCCTTTCAACGACGGAAAGGGCGGCAAGGCGGAGCCGATTGTGGGCGCTTCGCAGAACGGGATGAGCAATAGCTTCCCTAAAATCTCGCCTGACGGGAAATGGATCGTGTTTGTGGAGGCGCATAACGGACAGTTGATGCGCCCCGACAGCAAGCTCTATATTGTGCCCGCGGCGGGCGGGGCCGCGCGACGGATGAATTGCAACACATCGCTGATGAACTCGTGGCACAGCTTTTCGCCGAATGGGCGGTGGCTGGTGTTCTCCTCGAAGAGCCGCTCGCCTTTCACGCAGATGTTTCTGACCCACATCGATGCCCAGGGGAAGGACACGCCTGCGATTCTGATCGAGAACTCGACGGCCGCAAACCGCGCCGTGAATATTCCGGAGTTCATCAACATGGCGCCGAGCGGGATCGATCACATCGACACCCCTGCGGTGGATTTCTACAAGCAGTTCGATGTAGCGGATGACCTGGCGAAGAAGGGCCAGTACGCGACCGCGATTCCCGAGTGGCGGAAGGCGCTTGCGATGGAACCCGGCGATGCGCACGCGATGAACAACTACGGACAGACGCTGGCGCGGGCCGGCAGGACGGACGATGCGATCGCCGAGTTCCGCAAGGCGATTGCAGCCAAGCCGGAGTATGCGGAGGCGCACAACGATCTCGCGTTTGTGCTGGCGGGCTCAGGCCGCGTGCAGGAGGCTTTGGTGCACTACCGGCTGGCGATTGCGGAGAAGCCCGCCTACGCGGAGGCGCACTGCAACCTCGGTCGCACGCTTACTGAACAAGGTCAGGTGGACGATGCGATTGAACAATATCAGCAGGCGCTGGCGATCAATCCCGATTACGCCGAGGCGCACAACGATCTTGGATTCGCATTGGCATCGAAACACCAACTCGACGAGGCCGCGAATGAGTATCGGCGCGCCATCGAGATCGATCCGAAATATGCGGATGCATACAACAACCTGGGAGTGATCCTCGCGCGGCAGGGAAGAACAGACGAAGCCATAGACGACTTCAATAAGGCCGCGGCATTGGATCCAGCCTGCAATGGTGTTGAAAGCAACCTCGGGCACGCGCTGCTTGCCGGCAGTCGCGTGGACGAAGCGATTCCGCATCTGGAAAAAGCGCTTGCTTCCAGTCCCGAATCCGCGGAATTGCAGAATGATCTGGGTGCTGCGCTTGCCCAAAGGGGGCGCGTGGATGAAGCCATTCCGCACTTCGAGCGGGCAGTGCAGATGGCTCCGAACATGGTCAGGGCGCATGCGTATCTGGGTGTGGCACTGGAAATGCGGGGCCGCGGCGCGGAGGCTTTGACTCAATGGCGTGAGGCGCTCAAGCGCGACCCTGACAATCTGCAGGTGCTCAACGAGATGGCGTGGCTGAGGGCCACTTCGCCGGACGCGGCTTTGCGAGATGGAAACGCCGCCGTCGCGCTATCCGAGCACGCCGCGCAACTCACCTCGTCCCAGGAGCCGGCGATACTCGGCACACTGGCGGCCGCCTACGCCGAAGCGGGGAAGTTCGACTCAGCCATCGAAGTGGAACAACGAGCAATCACGCTCGCCACCCGTCAGGGGAAAACAGAACTGGCAGCAACGCTCAGCGGTCGCGCGGCAATGTACCAAGCGAAATCTCCAATTCGCCAGAAGTGACCAATTCAGAACCGTGGTGCTGATGAAGTTTCATCCCGGTCGAACGTGCGGAACCTGAACCTGGCGGCACAAACAGATACCACTTTGCCGGGGGCCGAGTGAACCGGACCGGAGCATCTCCCGGCATTCGCCCAAAACCATACCTGTCAGGGACACACAACTCGCGACAATCGATTTCAGCGCACTTCAGCGGTACCCCATGGCTGCGCCCGGAGACCCCAATGACCAAACGGCTCTTTTCCCAAGAAGAATCCGACGCCTCTCACCGTACAATGCGCACATGCGCCTAAACGCTCTCCCGTCTCCTGTCGCCGCGGTCGCCTTCGGCCTCTCTCTCTGCATGCCCGCACTCGCCCAAAACCCAATCGTTCCCGCCTCGGCGCAAGACCGGGCCCAGGCTCGCGAAATTTTCAAGCAACTCATCGAGATCAACACCACGGACACACAACAGGGCGACGTTACCACGGGCAGCGCCGCCATGCAGAAGCGATTCCTCGACGCTGGCTTTCCCCCGGAAGATGTGCAACTGCTCGGCCCCAATGCGCGCAAGCAGAACCTCGTTGTCCGCATACGCGCAGCCGGTCAGCCCACGGAGAAGCCGGTCCTCTTCCTTTGCCATATGGACGTAGTCGAGGCCCTGCGCTCGGATTGGCACACCGATCCCTTCCAATTCGTCGAAAAAGACGGCTACTTTTACGGCCGCGGCACCCAGGACATGAAAGACTCCGACGCGGCCATTGTCGCTACTTTCCTGCGCCTCCATCGCGAAGGATATAAGCCCAGGCGCGACCTCATCCTCGCCCTCACCGCGGATGAAGAAGGCGGCAAATCCAACGGCGCCCGCTGGCTCATTGAGAAGCATCGCGATCTGGTCGATGCTGCCTACGCCATCAATCCTGATTCGGGCGGCATCGAACTCGATCACGGGCGGCCAATCGTCGCCGACGTTGAAGCCACTGAGAAGGTCTACGCCGATTTCCAGGTCACCGCCGTCAATCCCGGCGGCCACAGTTCGCGTCCTCGCCCCGACAACGCCATCTACGAACTCACCGCCGCCCTCAACAAGCTCGCCGCCTACTCGTTTCCTTTCGAAC
>VFSW01006880.1_pt1 | contig 16629 bp, 15 predicted proteins | sample 5358111 | NCBI WGS metagenome assembly VFSW01 (sample SAMN11554181, study PRJNA540505) | mine drainage metagenome | isolation source: sediment from site ElyBrook_90M | place: USA: Ely Copper Mine, Vershire, VT | collected 2017
CAATTGCGACCTCCGGATCGGAGAATATAACGGCAGGTATGACGGCGTTGTCGAAGGCGTCATTTTTGCCTGAGGCAACCTCTGCGGCAACCTCTCCCTGCCTTATGGCCTTGTGAGCAAGCATGGGCTCGCCTATAACGTCGCCTATTGCAAGTATGTTTGGATCCGTGGTCCTAAGCGACGAATCGACTTTTATGAATCCTTTGTCGTCAGTAGAGACCTTTGTATTTTCCAGCCCTAGGTTTTTGGTGTATGGCACGAGGCCGACCGCGGATACAACCGCGTCGGCTGATAGCGACTCCCCTCCGCTTAATGTGAGCGTTTTTCCCTGATGGGACTGCGGCGTGGTATTTGAGTGTATTGTTATGCCAAGCTCCTGCATCCTCCTTTTTACCAGAGATACTGCATCTGGGTCGAACCTTGAGAGCAGATCGGAATGGGCGAGGATGTCAACCTTGGTGCCAAGCTTTGCATAGAGAGTACCTATTTCTACCGCAACGTAGCCTGCTCCGATTATTATCATGCTCTTTGGCACTGCCCTGAGCATCAGAGCTGCCTTGTAATCGATTATGTCATCGCTGAAGTCGAAACCCGGGATGGACCTCGGCTCGGAACCTGTTGCTATTATCGCCTTCTTGAAATCGAGCTCCTCTCCGTTTGTCAGTTGCACTGTGCTCGATGAAATTAGAGTTCCTTGATCCTTTATAACTTCAATCCCGTTTGACTTGCACAGATACTCCACACCCTGTTCGAGCTTTCTTGAGACATCCATCCTCCACTGATACATCTTCTCCGGATCGATGCTGGCGGTCGGAGCGCTTATCCCAAACTTGTCGGAATGAGTCATCTCATAAAACGTGTTAGCTATGTGTATAAGCGTCTTGGAAGGGATGCAAGCGTAGTTAAGGCAGTGGCCGCCCATCTTGTTCTTTTCAACTATCGCAACGCTCATGCCAAGCTGGGACGCCCTTATCGCGGATACGTACCCGCCCACTCCGCCGCCCACTACTGCAAGGTCGACATCTTCAGGAAGCGAGCCCATCACCATGGCATCATCCAAGAAGGTCCAAAAGATCTGGATCCTCTATGTACTTTGTAAGTGCAAGGCCGAACTTCACAGCCTCTGCTCCGTCAACAACCCTGTGGTCGAATACGATCGAGAACGGCAACACCTTGGCTATCTTAACTTCGCCATTTTCGACAACCGGCTCGTCCCTCATCAGGCCCAGGCCAAGGATGCCAACGTCTGGATGGTTTATTATTGGCACTGAGAAGTATCCGCCGCCGAGGCTGCCCACGTTTGTTATAGTGAATGAAGTGTCGCGCATCTCCTCTATTGCTATTGTCTTGTTATTGATCTTTTCATGGAGTTCCTGTATCTCCCTTGCTATCTGAATTATATTCTTCTTGTCTGCATCCTTGATCACGACCACCTTCAGGCCGTCGGGTGCCTCTGCTGCAAGGCCTATGTTGTAGTATTTCTTGATTATTATCTCCTGCTTGTCCCGGTCGTAGCTGGAATTGGCGCTCGGGTTCTCCTTGAGCGCCTCTATGGTTGCTTTTATCAGGAATGGCAGGAAGGTCAGTTTGACGCCAAGCTTCTCGGCATTCGGCTTCTCCTTCTTGACAATATTGTAAAGATTTGTTGCATTGACCTTATCCATATGAGTGAAGGTAGGGATTGAGAGCGAGAGCTCTACGTTCTTTGCTATCGCCTTCCTGGTCTGCGACATCGGGACTCGTTCTATGTCTCCGGCATGGCTCTCTTCAAGAACCTCAGAGAATTTCGGAACAGCTTTCTGCGGGGATGCCGCCTGGCTTAGCATTCCCTTTACATCATTCTCAAGTATCCTTCCGCCTGGACCTGTGCCGGCAACTTTGGATAAGTCTATGTTGCTGTCCCTTGCAAGCTTGCGGACATATGGTGTCGCTATTATTTCACGTGGAGTCGCTGCTGCCTGCGGCTTGACCTGCGACGTAGCCTCGACTTTTGGCTGCGGCATCGGATTGGGCGCTTGCTGCTGTTGTGATCCCTGCTTGATGCCTAGCAGCTCTGATTCGTCTCCTATGTATGCCAGGGTATCCCCCACATGCACTATCGAGTCCTCAGGCACATTTAGCTTTATCTTGCCGGATATTGGGGACGGCGCATTTACAACCGCCTTGTCTGTCTCCACTTGAACTACGGGCTGGTCCTCCTTGACCGTATCCCCGTCCTTGACAAGCCATTTCTGGACATGACCCTCGGTTATTCCTTCCCCTACATCTACAAATCTTATCTCCTTCAAAAATCACACCGACATAATCTTATCTATGGCGCTTGACACCTTCTTCTCGTTTGGTATGTAAAACTTCTCGTACCCTGGGAAGGGATATGGAAGGCTGTCAGATGCCACTCTGAGTATCGGAGCCTTGAGCTCGAAGATGTCCTTCTCTGCTATCATTGCAGATATCTCGGCCCCCACGCCGAAGCTCGCCGGTGCCTCATGCACTATTATGACCCGCCCAGTCTTCTTCGCGGTGTTGAGTATCGCCGATTCGTCCAGGGGATTTATGGTCCTTAAGTCTATTATCTCAGCATCAACCTTCTTCTTCTCGACCACATCCTTTACTACGTGTGCCATTGTGCCGTAGGTTATTATGGAAAGGTCGTTCCCTTCCCTTATAGTATTCGCCTTGCCTATTGGCACCTCGTAAGCCTCGTCTGGTATGTCCTGCTTGAATAGCCTGTAGAGCCGCGTTGGCTCGAGGAATAGCACCGGGTCGTCCATCCTTGCCGCCTTTATCAGCAGACCCTTTGCATCATATGGTGTTGAAGGCTCCACAACTATGAGGCCACCTATATGCGAATAAAGGGCTTCGGGGCTTTCGGAGTGATGCTCAAGTGTTCTTACGCCGCCGCTCACTGGGGTGCGTATGACCATTGGTACCTTGAATGTCGAGCGCGACCTTGACCTGTACCTTGCTGCATGGTTGACTATCTGGCTGAATGAAAGGAACATGAACCCTGCGAATTGGATCTCAGCTATCGGATGCAGGCCTGAGAGAGCCATGCCTATCGATGTGCCCACTATGCTAGACTCGGCAAGCGGCGTGTCTATCACCCTTTCTGGACCGAACTTATCGAATAGCCCGTCGGTGACCCTGAAAACTCCGCCGTCCTTTCCTACATCCTCGCCAAGAACAACAACGTCGCCGTTCTCCTTCATGCTAAGCTCAATGGCATTGTTTATCGCGCTTACCATGTTCACTAGCATTCATTCGCCCTGCCAAAAGTTATTCGCCTCTGCGTCCTTGAGCTCGTTGCCTAGAGACTCGGGCATGAAGCTGTAGAGGTTCTCAAACATAGACTTTGGATCTGGCTTGAAGCTCTCGGCCTTCTCCACGGCCGCGTCTATGAGCTTCATCTGATCCTCGGATACCTGCTTTTCAATCTGGTCATTCCAGAGACCCTTCTTTGTGAGATAAAGCTTGACTCTGAGTATAGGATCCTTCTTTGACCATTCCTCGGCCTCCTTTGGATCCCTGTACTTGTTGGGATCGTCCGATGTGGTGTGCATGCCCATTCTGTATGTTACGCACTCTATCACCGTAGGGCCGTTGGGGGAGTTCTTTATTGCATCTGCTGTAGCCTTGTACACCGCAATCATGTCGTTGCCGTCAACTTGTATCCCAGGTATTCCGGCGGCGATGGCCTTCTGTGCGAGTGTCGGAGCTGCGGTCTGCGCGGATCTTGGTATGGATATCGCCCATTGATTGTTCTGTATTATCGTGATAAGCGGGGCCTTCCACACTCCGGCGAAGTTTATCGCTTCGTAGAAGTCGCCCTCCGATGTGCCGCCGTCCCCCACATACCCAAGAACTGCATTTCCTGTCTTCTTGTATTTCTGCGCGAATGCGATCCCTGCCGAGTGGGGCATCTGGGTGCTGACAGGAACAGCCATTGGGAATCCTCGAACCTCTGGCGGTATCACGTTGCCGTCCTCGAACCCCATCCAGTACAGGAAGAAGAGATGAAGCGGTAGCCCCCTTGCGATGTAGACTCCATGCTGCCTGAATGCGGGTACAAATATGTCGTTCTTCCTCATGGCACTGACCGTGCCTATGTTCACCGCTTCCTCGCCAAGCGTAGGTGCATAGGTCGCTGCCCTGCCCTGCCTCTGCAGGCTTACGGTCTTGGAATCAACATTCCTTGTGAAAATCATCAGCTTGAGCATCTCGACGAGCTTGTCATCGGTAAGTTCGGACGGGAGCAGGGACGAATCCACATTGCCAAGCTCGTCCATTACCTGAAGATACTGTATCTTGGCTTCAAAGATATCCTTTAACAAGACTTCAACCCCGATAGATTATGCCTGAATAGGCATTTATTATTTGCGCATGGATATTTTTATCTTGATATTGTCTTGGAACTCGTGAATGGGCGCACATCCTCCTTTCACGGTTGCGGCACTTACCATTTTAAATCTGTTTTGCAAGATATCTTTATTCATATTCTAGATGATTAATTTGGACGCTTTGATACTGTGCGGCGGTTTTGCGACAAGGCTAGAGCCCATCACTCTCTTCGTGCCAAAACCACTTCTCTCAATAGACGGAAGGCCGATACTTGACCATATAGTCGACAGCGTCGCGGCGGTTGGGGCTGAGAGGATAGTGCTGTCAACAAATAAGAAATTCAGCAGCCAGTTCAAGTACTGGATCAAGAACAAGGTCGCTTCGGGGTTCAGGATACCTATAGAGATGGTTGTGGAGCCTACAATGAACCATGGGGAGAAATTTGGGGCGATAAAAGGGATAAATTATACTATTGATTCCATGAAGCTGAGCGACGATCTCCTTATAGTCGCCGGTGATAATTTCTACACATTTGACCTCAAGAAGGTAGTTGAGCACTTCAATAGTTCAAGGAAGGCCACCATAGCCCTGCACGACATAAAATCGTTGGACGGCGCGAGGAGGTTCGGAGTGGTGCATATGACTGGGAATGTTGTCACGGGGTTTGAAGAGAAGCCGGAAAATCCGCAATCGTCATTGATTAGCACCGGGATATACCTATTCCCTAAGGAGATGCTGAAAAAGTTCCGCGAATATCTCTCTGACGGGAACAATCCTGACGCCCCTGGGTATTTCCTGCAGTGGCTCATAAAGAAGGATGAGATACACGGGGTTGTTTACAAGGAAGACTGGCACGACATAGGGACGATAGACACATACAAGAAAGTCTATGACGCATACCTGAAAGGGTAGGTCATATCTCTGTTTCTATAAGCCTGTAGATTTCAACCAGCTCTTTTAGGCTCCTTAGCGAAGTCCACTCCTCTGGCGCGTGTAGGTTCCCTGCGGTAGGACCGATGGTGACTATTGGTATGTGGAAAGAATTGGCCAGTATGTTGTCGTCAGCAACTGAGCTCCCGTAGTTGAGGATGGGCGGCCTGAGGTTTTCTCCTATCAGCCGTAGCAGCCTTCTTATCTTGGGATCTTTAAGGTCACCCATGTAGGGCTCAATGTAAGGCGTCCTGCGTTCCTTGACCCTTATTGAGACCTTAGTATTTGGATTTAGTCTGCCCTTTTCATGAAGGGCGCTTATCATTGCGCTTACTCTGCGCATTGCGTCGCCAGTGGTGCTTGGTGGAACAAGCTGTATGTCAAACTCCATGTGGACTGCGTCCGGCAGGTCCAATGCGCTCTCAGACTTACCTGCAATCTTCCTTATGAATATGTTCTCCCTTCCAAGCTTGCGATGGCTTCTGAGCCTAAATGACTTTAGGGCGAGGGCTATCTTTGCGGCCTCATCTATGGCGTTTATGCCCCTCTGCGGATTGGCGCCGTGGGAAGATAGCCCGTAGACGTCCGCCTCTATGACCACCCTTCCGCGCCTGCCCACGGTGACAACGTTTGCGCCCCCATTATGGTGCTTTGAATCTCCCGGCTCGCAGGATACAATGAACCTTACGTCGTTGAACCAGCGCCTTTCCCTTACGGCGTTCCACGCACCCTCAGAGATATTCTCCTCGTCAGAGCAGAGGAGCACCTTTATCCTCCTGCCTGTTCTTGATTCGAGGCTCTTGAGCATCGCTGCAAGTCCGCCTTTCATGTCGCAGGCGCCCAGGCCGTAGAGCCTGTCGCCCTCCCTGCGCAGCTTGAACGGACCCCTCTTCCATGCGCCGTGGGCCGTTACGGTATCCATGTGGCCGTAGAAGAGCGTTGCCGGGCCTTTTCCGGAGCGCTCAGCGAATATGTTGAACCTGCCGTTGCCGAATTTCTGCCGCCTGGTCTTGAATCCAAGAGCCACAAGGCGTGACTCTAGATGCGCACCTATCCTGCCTTCATTGCCGAAGACAGACTCTATGCCCACTAGCTTTCTAAGTATATCTTCGACCTCCATTAGGACTACCAATAGATTAGAACGGAATCAATTTCTTAATACTTGCTGAAATTCGAGTGCTGAGCCTAGCCTTCTTATCGACTCTGCCATGCGCTCCCTGGTGAGGTACGTGACCAGCAGGCTTTTTAGTTCTGGGGCGTTTGTCTCCCTGTTCCTTATCTCCACATGGTTGGGAAGCATTCCTGCTTCCTCCCTGCCCTGCAGGAAGGCGGCTTTCAATAGCGCCTCGCTGCCAACGTTCGACTCTGCGAAGATGAGTGACAGTTCAGGATGGCTGGCCAGTATGTGCTCGTAGACATTGAGAAGAAGCCTTGAGTATAGGCTCCTTCCGGAGACCTCTTTTGATACCGTGCCGTCCGTTAATTCCGCTATCTGAAGCACTCTGCCGTTTGCAAGCGTTATGGATCTCCTCTCGGTTATTGATATGCCTACAACCGTTCTCTGGTTTGCTGCGCTGTTCTGGTAGACCAGCCCTATTATGTTCTGCTCGTTTTCGACCATGGATCTTGCCTGGTTCGCGTCGTATCCGAATGTGGCTAGAAGACCCGAAATACTGGAGATTTCGATCTCTGAGAAGTTCCTTGAATTGCCATCGATTATCCTTGTGGTGTATGTGCCGGCATGGTCTATGATGTCGTTGGCAAGCTCTGCAAGCTCTGTTGGATTGTCTCTGTACCTTCTTGCTGCTGCCACGGCTTCCTGCTGCATCTGTCTTCTGTGCTCTCCAAGCTCCCTTTGCTGGGAATTGTAACCTATGTAGATGATGCTGTAGTCTTCGCCTATGGGCATCACGGCTTCTACAGACGCGCCAACTGCGGCCATTCTTCTTGTAAGCTCCCCTACCGCATCGTTGCTTGCCACCGTCCTTACGGATAGCCTTGTATTGCCAGTCTCGGACAGTCTGCTGATGCCCTCGCGCACGACAGCCGCTGCGAAGCCGATGTGGCTATCGTTGACTATTGGAGTTCGTCCTTCCCCATCCCCCCATACGAAGCCTTTCAGCCTTGCGGAGCTTGCTTTGCAGATCTGGTCTACAGAGCCGAAGCTGCTCGCATCGAACGCTGCACTGAACCTTGAGCTCACAGCTCTTTGAGCTGCGCCCTGGTTTCTTTCGGCTATGGACATGTTCTGCACACTCTAATTGCACCGTTAGTGCTATTTAAAGCTTTTCAATAGAATTACGAATATCGTATAATAGATATTCACGTCGATATTATGATATATGTGTTCTTAAGGATTTGCATTTTTATTACGAATATCGTAATTACTTGAGCACCATGCTTGTGGACGTATCGGTAACTCCCTCTATAGCCCTTATCTTCTCCACTGTGCTATTCACGTCCTCTATGGCTGCGGACTCAACAAAGCAGATTATGTCGAAATTGCCTGATATCTCATACGTCCTGTCAACGCCGAGCTTCCTTATGGACTCTGCTACACTGGTTGTGGAGAGCGCCCTTGAGGTCGCTACCATAACTATCGCCCTGACGTCATCCTTGGTCTCCACGGTGAACCTCTTTATCGTGCCGTTCTTGATGAGCTTGCCCACGCGCGCCCTTACTGCGCCCTCGGTGAGGCCTATGGCCTTTGCTATGTCTACAAACGAGATCCTTCCGTCATTCTTGAGCTTGCGAAGTATGAGCGTGTCGGTGCTGTCCATCGAAATTAAAGGACAGTTAAGGTATTTTAACCTGCACTGGCTGCGATCTCGCTCCTCGTATAATCCGAAAGGCAGCGGAAGGATTAAATATTAGAACTCAGTTATAATATCATGGTGAATTGAATGACAGAAAATACAAAGGAGCGCCCCTCAAGACCGGCCGTATCTGAAGTTGACAGACTGCTGGTGAAGATTGAGAGGAACCATCCTGACAAGTACAGCCAGCAAGTGGCTGCAGAAGCAAGGAAGGCAAGACGGGATTAATATCAGTGACTTACGTAAACGCGATTTGCGTTTACAGCTTTTTTTTATATGTTGAGTGGCTCGCTCAGCCATTTTGCGAATCGGATCTTAGGAGCTCGCTTATGCTATCGCATCTTCGTATGAGACCCTTTAGCTGTGCCGGCATGAGAGCTTGGGCCCCATCGCTTAGCGCCTCCTCGGGCCTGTCGTGCACCTCTATTATCAGGCCCCTAGCTCCGCTTGCTACTGCGGCCATGCTCATTGGAAGTATTAGGTCCCTCCTGCCTGTTGCGTGGCTCGGATCGACTATGATTGGAAATGGGGTCTTTGCGGCCAGAACTGGCACAGCGCTAAGATCAAGCGTGTTCCTCGTCTCTGGCTCGAATGAGCCGCCCAGAGGCAGTATCCCTCTCTCGCAAAGCATTATCTGCCTGTTTCCTGCTGCGACTATGTACTGACCGAAGCTCAGGAATTCCTGTATCTGCGCTGCGTGGCTCCTCTTGAAGAGTATCGGCTTGTTCTGCCTTGCTACCGCTTCGAGAAGATCCTGGTTATACATATTTCGCATGCCTATCTGCAGTATGTCCACATATGCTGCTACGAGCTCGGCATGGCTCTCGCTCCTTACTTCCGTAACTGTGGCTATGCCCAGCTCCCTGCCCACCTTCTGCAGGTGTTGAAGGCCCAATTCCCCCAAACCCTGGAACGAATGCACCGAGGTGCGAGGCTTGAAGGTGCCACCCCTAAGCACCTGGGCGCCTGCTTCCTTTACCTGCTGTGCTATCCTTGCGAGCTGGTCGTAGCTCTCTATCGAGCATGGACCTGCGATGTATGTTATCCCCTCGGCGCCGATCCTCGCGCCGTTGGCTTCTATGATTATGTTCTCCTCCTGCAGGTACTCCTTTGTCATGAGCTTGTAAGGGGCCTGTATGTGCTTTGCTGTTTCTACCCCGCGCATTGAGCGCAGCATGTCGAAATCTATCCTGCTCTCGTCGCCTATTATCCCTATTACTGTCTGCCCTTCACCTTTTGATACGTCGGCCTTGAGTCCTGCTGATTTTATCTTGCCTATTATCGCATTTATCTCGCTAGGCCTTGCTGCGGGCTTCATTATTATCATAAAATCACAAAGATATGGACTGACGGAGTATTTAATGGTTGTTGAACTATTTTCAAAAATAAAGCAAAAAGTATTTATATTTTTGAATATAATCCAAATCATGAAGAATCTAAGGCCGGAGCTCATAGAACTGCTAAAGAAGGGATACTGCACGCCTAGGCTAAGCGGCCTGGCCTCAAAGACAGGATCCAAGGCGACAACCATACATTATAACATAAAGCAGATGGAGAGCGAAAGGGTCGTAAGAGCATACAAGGCCGTGTTCGATTACAGGAAGATAGGAGAGGGATTCTGCACATTCGTTCTCATAAATCTTGACCGCAGGGAGTACAAGACACCTGAAGAGATTGGAAAGATGCTTGCGAAGTATCCGCAGGTGGAGAGCGTTGACATAATAACAGGCGGATGGGAACTCCTAGTGAAGGTTAGGACAAAGGATATTGAGGAGTATTATGAATTCTCGAAGAAAGCGCTGCTCACACGTGGAATAGACAGGACGCAGACACTAAGCTCACTGCTTGAGATAAAATCTGAATTCGTAGATTGAAGTTATTCTGCAAGAAGGTCTTCGACTGCCTTCTCTACTGATTGCCTTGAGTTAAACTTAGGCTTCCATCCCAGGGAGCGCATCCTTGATATGTCAAGCTGCATTAATTTGACGTCGCCTTTCCAGCCCCTCCCTCCGCCAGCATCCCTGAATGAATGCTTCGGATGCACACCCATCTTCTCCTCGATTATGGATGCGATATCCTTTACTGATATGTTGTCGGTGCTCCCCACATTGAATACGCTGTAATTTGACTGGGACTTCCTTGCTGCCAGCATTATTGCATCGATGGCGTCGGCAACATATATGTAACTCTTCTTCTGTGTGCCATCGCCAAGGAGCTCTAGAGCATCGGGATTGTGGAGTAGCTTCTTCCTGAAATCGACTATTACCCCATGATCAGATCGCTTCCCGACTATATTGGCCATCCTTAGGGAGATGGTCTTCATGCCGTATGCGCGTGCATAGAATTCCAGCATCCCTTCGCCCATCAGCTTGAAGTGTGCGTAGTTTGATATCGGCATGGCTGGATCCGATTCCTTTGATGGCATCTTCTTCGGATCTCCGTACACCGCAGATGTCGAAAGGAATATCACGAACTGGCTGTCCATCTTCCTCGCCATCTCCATCACATTGAAGGTTGTCTTTACATCCCTGTCGAAATGCTCCTGAGAGTTGAGCATTGATTCCCTTACGTTCGGATTTGCGGCGAGATGGAATATACCTGAGCCTTTTGGCATGCTTATGCTAACTGGCCTTCTAAGATCGAACTTCACGAACTTAGACTTTGGATGGATATATTTACCTGTGGACAGGTCATCGAGGACTATGACTTCGGACTTTTTTGAGATGAGATAATCTACAAGGTGGCTGCCGACGAATCCTGCGCCTCCGGTGACTACATATTGCATGCTTAAAGATTGCATCATAAGCTTAAAATAACGGATAGGAAACGGCCCTGCAAGGCATGTTTTTAAGCTTTATATTTGATTTAGATAGTATGGTTTATGTTACTCTTTCCGAAAAGCTCAGGCGGCTCAAGATATGGCTATGGGCTGCACCGCTTTGGTTATCCGCAAGGAGCGATACGCCCAAGTCGTGGTTTGCAGGGGGATACAGCCTTATAAAGACGGTTAGATTCTCGCTTGTGATGCTCGCACTGCTTGATTTCTCTGCTGTGGCGATAGGAAACCCGATTTGGAACACTGCAAGCTATCTGAGCCTATGGTTCGGGCTTGTCGAGGCCGGATACATAGTAATAGCGATCGTATATCTGCTTGGGTTAAGGATGTGGTACGGTCCAAATGTTGCATTCCTTGTGTTAAGCGCGCTGGCAAACATGCATCTTGGTGCCGGAGGCGACCTCAATCCCCTCGGATCGCTTGGAAGCAGCGGTTTCAACTTCATAATATCCCTGACATGGATATATCTTGTGATTGTAGGAATTGTAATAATGCGCTATGACAAGGGATCAAAGATAAATGGCCTCCTCTCCCAGAGTTAAAGGCTTGCAGCGATTAGGAACGCGTAGATTTACTCGACGTGCACATTTATTCCGCGATATTCTATGGTTGAAGTTGGGATCATCTTTACTGTAAAATCCCTTATTGCGCCTGCTTCCTTTAGGTCTTTGAGGCACTTCCTGACGGCAAGCTCAACGAATAGGCTTGGTGTGACAAGCCTTATCTCATTGTAGCCGTCTTCAAGGGCGCCCGTAATCCTACCAGTCGTTAGCTTTCCATAGATGCCCCTGTGCTGGAAGATTGGATCCACTGCGCCAAGGGCAAATTCCATCGTCTTTACGCCAAGGATACCGGTCAGGGTGTTAAAATTGATCCCGAATCCAACTATGCTTCCATTATAGGTTGCAAGGTACACCGATTCGCTCCTGTTAAGCTGCTCAAGTGTGCGCCTATGGGATGAGTCACTGATTGGGAATGCCCTGTTTGCGATGCTATTTATCTGTGCGAGCTGCTTGCCGGACAGGTCGGACGGATCAAAACGAGATATACTGACTTCTGATCTTAGAAGGCTTGCAAATGCCCTGTCCTGAACATTATTACTGCCTTTGGAAGCGTTTTCTTTGTGCCTGAACATGATAGCTATCCTGCTTTTTCTCATATTTAAAGCGCTCTTTTCTGAGCAGTTATTTGCAATTGTTTGTTGATTTGTCCATGGCACAGTAGCCAAATTTGAAGGGAATGGCATCGTGGCCCCTTGATGCATTTCCTTCGTTGAACAAATTGCCTTTTGAGACGGTATTTTTGTGCAATGCAATATAAAAAGATCCTAGGCATTTAACCGAAGGGATGGCGAGGGGGAGATTTGAACACCCGATCTCTAGATTTCTTAGCAATCATCGCAAAATGCTCATCACTCATAAAAGCTTAGCATATGAGTCTAGCGCTCTAACCAGGCTGAGCTACCCCGCCATCATAATCTATTGATTTGAACTGGTTTAAAAAGTTAATGCACGCCCCTTAAATATCAGGCTTGTCATAAGCCGATTGATGAATTTGGTCTGCAGGCCTGGGATTTATGCTTGACAACAATCAGAGTGGGACGCAGAATGGAACAAAGGTAATTGGAGTGCTCTTCGGGAGGTTCCAGCCGTTCCATCTGAGCCATCTTGAAGGCATCAAAAGGTACTCTGAAAAAGTAGACGAAATTATAATACTGGTGTCGGACTTTCCATTGTTGAAGTATAGGCATTCCCCAAAATTGCTTTCAGCGAAGGAAAACCCTTTCAGTTATGATGAAAGGAGGGAGATGATAGAGAAGGCGCTTGTAAATGAGGCTGGAATGGGCACGGACAGGTTCTCGGTGCGCCCTTTCCTGGGATACCTGCTCGACATGCACCGAGGGGATGGTGATTTGAATGTTTACCTTATTGCTGATCATGGGAAACTATCGAAGTATTTGAAGGCGGCATTTAGGCGAAGCGGACGCGTTGCCAAATCCTGCTCCAACGGAGCTGAGACTGGAGTGCATGCGACCGAGATCAGGTCGCTTATCAGGGACGGGAAGGATTGGGAGGGCCTTGTTCCGCAGTCCACCGCGGCTGTTGTACACAGAAAGGCAGGCGTATTGGTACAGTAAGAGGATTTTGTGCGTATTTTTCATTTTTTTACTCCTCAATGAAGAAGGTTTATAATTGAGTTTGGCTACTTATAGAGTTACCACACCTTCCATGGCCTTGGTAGTGTAACGGCTCGCATAGGAGACTGTGGATCTCTTGGACCGGGTTCGACTCCCGGCCGAGGCCCCATTGCCAGGCGAATCCAATGAAATTAGCAGCTCCTTTTGCATCGCGGCGTGGAAAGCTGTTAATTGACGGAATGGACCTGACCAGTATTGCAAAGAAGTATGGCACTCCGCTTCTTGTAACATCGGAAAACAAGCTCAGGGAGAACTGCAGGAGACTGAAAGGTGCATTCGACAGGAACTACGGTTATAGCGCCTTCAAATACGCAATAAAGGCAAACCCCAACCCGAAGATCGTATCAATAATTGCTGATGAAGGATTCGGAGCGGACGCATCTTCTCCGGCTGAGATAGAATTTGCCCTTGCTTCAGGAATGAAAAGGGATGACATTCTCTTTTCGCCAAATTATGCTTCCAGGCAGGAGCTTGTGCATGCCTTGAAGGAAGGTGTTGCAATTAATTTCGACGACCTGGGCCAGTTCGAGACCCTCTCTCGCTTCGGAGTGCCAAAAGTGGTGTCATTTAGGTTGAATCCTGGTTTTGGATCTGGAGAATTTGCCGGAATAGTTACTGGAGGGCCGAATGCGAAGTTCGGCATTCCGCCTGCTGATATAGAGAAAGCCTACAGAATTGCAAAGGATGAGGGAGTAGAGAGGTTTGGAATTCATATGATGACAGGGTCTAATGTGCTTGATCCGAAGTACTTTGCGGATATTACTTCAAAAATGCTCAAGACTGCAGGAAGGATATCCAAATCAGTAGGCATAGGATTCGAATTCGTGGATATTGGAGGCGGATTCGGAGTGCCTTACCGCATGGGAGAGAACGAACTTGACATTGAAAGGACGGCGAGGGTTGTTGCAGGTGCATTCAGGGAAGGGTGTGAGAGATATGGACTTGAAAAGCCTAGGCTGATGGTTGAGCCTGGGAGATATCTGGTGGCCGATACGACGGTTCTGCTTGGAACCGTAAACCACGTAAAGAGATACGCAAAGACATTCATCGGAACTGACGTAGGTATGAACACGCTCTTGAGGCCTGCGCTCTATGGCGCATACCACGAAGTCGCACTTGCAAACAGGATGAAGGCCAAGGTACTAGAACGCGCAAGCGTCACTGGAGAGATATGCGAAAATACAGACGTGATTGCAAATGACAGGATGCTTCCAGTGGCAAGGGACGGTGATGTTGTGGCCTTCTTCAACGCAGGCGCGTATGTCTACGGGATGAGCAGCAACTATAATTCAAGGCCCAGACCTGCAGAGGCATTGATAAGGAGCAGCGGCAGGGTTGCGCTGATAAGGCGGCACGAGACGACCAAGGATCTGTTCTCAACACTGGTTTGAGAGTCTGCTAATCGAGCCTGTGTTACGGACCCTCTCGTCTGTAACTTGCGCCAGAAACATATCCTTTTAAAAACACTTTTGAGATTTTGAGTGGAGGTTTGGAACATCATACAGGTGGCTCCGTTTAAATACCTTGTTATACTACATTTAGTGCTGGGACGGCTGTTGGAATACCACATGTTGTACCAGGGCGATTTATATGGAAGACAAGAAAAAAGAGACGGCGGTTGTTGAGAAGAGTGAGAATGCTAATCAGATTGAACAGATAACAATACCTAAGGAAACGCTTGATTTTTTCAGAGGAGACGAGATAAGGGCGCGCGTGTTCTTTGAGAAATATGCGCTGAAGGACGAGTCTGGCAAGACCATAGAGAAGCTTCCCTCGGAGATGTGGGATAGGGTCGCTAGGGAGATTGCAGGAGTAGAGGCGACAGACGAGAAGAAGAGGGAATGGACTGAAAAGTTTAGGTGGCTGCTTGGAGATTTCAAGTTCCTACCTGGAGGCAGGATACTTTTCGGGGCGGGCCAGGGAAGGAAGGCCACTCTTCTCAACTGCTATGTCATTCCGGTAAAGGATGACACGCTTGAGGCAATATTTGACTGGTGCAAGGAGGCCGGAAGGACATATAGCTATGGGGGCGGAGTGGGAACGGACATAAGCGTTCTAAGGCCAGCGAAGGCACCCGTAAACAATTCAGCGATAGTCTCAAGCGGAGCTGTGTCATTCATGAACCTGTTCAGCGAGACGACCCATACGATAGGCCAGAACGGACGACGAGGCGCACTTATGATAACGATGGGCGTAGACCACCCTGACATAATGCAGTTCATAACGGTAAAGAGGAACCTTGCAAATGTAAGATACGCAAACATAAGTGTAAGGATAACCGACGAGTTCATGCAAGCGGTAAAGAACAATTCTGAATTCACTCTAAGATTCGAGAACAAAGTTGTAGGAAGGATAGAAAGAAAAGTGATGGCGGCGGAGATCTGGAACGAGCTTGCAAAGTCGGCAAGGGACTGGGCAGAGCCCGGCCTCATTTTCTGGGACACCGTGAAGAAGTATTCGCCAAGCGAATACAACGGGATGGAAGTGACAAGCACCAATCCGTGCGTGACAGCAGAAACCCCTGTGCTTACGCCTGATGGATGGAAACAGGTAGATTCACTTAAAGTGGGTGACGAGATTGTCACGGCATACGGGACGTCAAGGCCAATATCAGAGATATACATCCATGAGAATCAGGATGTCTACAAAGTAAAATTCACTGATGGCATTGAGATAAACGCGACAAAAGGCCATATCTTCCATTCGAGGGAAGGTAGGTCGAAGGATGAAGTGTGGAATAAGTTCTGGAATTCAGAAAAGAGGCTGGCCGAACTCAAAGAGGGAGATATGATAAGGATACCTAAGGTTATCGCAGTGCCAAACAACCCAATAGACACTAAAGGAATACCTAACAGAGAGTTTGGATTTATGGCCGGAGTACTTCTTGGCGACGGCTGCTACACTCCTAAAATAGTTGCACGCGGACACGCCAAAATCGCTTCTGATTATCGCGAATCAGAATGGAACGAAAAAATTATACGATCATTCAAGCATGTATCCGATAACATAAGCGTAACTTCGTCGAGTGGTAACGGATGCTACATACTTCTGCAGAAACAGGGAACTCAGTTCATAATGAATGACACCCTGCTGAAGCCCCTAAAGTCTTTTGAGAAGGAGATTCCTATCGAGTACATAAATAGCAATAGGGAGATGCATGCTGGACTCATAGATGGCTTATTTTCAACGGACGGCAACGTTAGCATGGAGAAAACAAATCCAAAGCTTAGAATGAGCTCCACAAGCAAAAAACTTCTAGAGGGAATGCGTTCAATACTCTTATTCTATGGGATACATGGAAAGATCTACAAGACAAAGACAGAGGGACACACGAGCAGAATAATGGGTCGCACAATAGTACACAAGCATGATGCATATGTCCTTTATATATACGGATCTGACCTTGCTAGGTTTGCATCTACCTTCTCCTTGAGCCACCCAGATAAGCAGAAGAAGATTGAAAGGCTCAGAGATATGTCTGTGGGCACATCTAGTGATTTCTCTAAGATAAA
>VFSW01006881.1_pt1 | contig 16627 bp, 14 predicted proteins | sample 5358111 | NCBI WGS metagenome assembly VFSW01 (sample SAMN11554181, study PRJNA540505) | mine drainage metagenome | isolation source: sediment from site ElyBrook_90M | place: USA: Ely Copper Mine, Vershire, VT | collected 2017
CTATTAAGGAGGTATTATGAGAGAAGGGAAGAAAAAGTGTTTTGGGTTAATATTTTTGAGTATTTTTATAGTTATAATGGGTATAGTTGTTTTTGTGCAAGTTTCAAACGCACATGCTGATACAATTACTCTTACCAATGGCAATTTAGTTGTTGGTAAGATAACAAGCTCGAATGCCCAAGGTGTGGAGATACAGACGGATTATGGAGATCTTAACATTCCGCACTCGCAGATTAAAAGGATAAAGTATGAAGCAGCACCGCAGGCACAGTCATCATCTCAGCCCGCTGCTGTTCAGCCGCGTCCTCATGTGCCATTGCCACCTGCTCCGGCAGTGCAACCACAGGTAGCAATCCAACCTTCTATGAAACCTCAGGAGCAGACATCGGCCAAACCCACACAGACTACTGCTACTCAGCCACAGCCTCAAGTTCAACACCCCGTGCAACCTTCTTCACAAGCTGCAACAGTAACGCAGACCGCCGTAAAAGCTACTACGACAACTCAGCCTTCCATGGGAACATCTCAACCATCTCAAACACAACTGGAACAGCAACGTGTAACTGTTTATCTTAAGACTGGTGAGGTTATAAAAGGTTTGCTTCTGGCTAAAACTGCCGAAGTCGTAAGCGTAAAAAGTGATTTTGGTATTATCAATGTAAAACCAGATCAGATTCAAAAAATAGAATATGCCCCTGTAGTTCATCCACAACCTGTGCAAAAGCCTGAACCACAGATGGTGATTCTGAACATGAAAAGCGGGGAGGTTATGAAAGGTGAACTTGTTCAAAAAACAGACAAGATTATTCAAATAAAGAATGAGTTTGGTCTTCTCAATATTAATCCTAATGATGTCCAACAAATAGAATATGCAATGGCTCCTGTTGGTGCCTCTCAGCCAAAACCAACCACTCATCAGAATAAGGTGCCGAACCCATTGATGAATCAAAATGATCAGGAACAACATTCTACTCAGCCTCATCCAGCTTCGCAGTTTCATCCAACAGAACAAGGGATGATGCGTCCCCAAAAAGCAACACATGCACCTGCTCGCACAGGCATATACATAGGTGTAGGGCTTGGTGTGGATATACCGCAGGGGCCTGATACGGCAGATCCGAATATGTTTGCGTATGCCCCGGCATGGGAGGCAAAGATAGGGTGGGACATATCAAGATACTTCGGCATAGAGATTGGTTATGAACAGGGCTTAGGAGCTATGGAAAGTAACGGTGCATGGACGTACATGGAACTACCTTATGGTAATTTAAAGGTACATATACCGTTTAGCGATCAGGCGTTTTCTTTTATCCTTGGGGTTAGCAATGCCGAGTGGGCTATGGTTCAGGGAGACTCATCCACACTTCAAAATGTTTTGTCAGGCTCAAGCTTTACAACAACTAACAAGCTTTCTGCAAATGATTTAGCCATCAACTTCGGTATTGGATATGATTGGTATATGTCTTCACATTGGTCGTTAGGTGGCGAGCTTATATACCATTACTTTACCTCAGTTGTATCAGGCACTGTTAACGGCGGGACATCTTATAGCTCACCATATTCATTAGATCTCAGCAACCTGGGTTTATATGTTAACACTGCATACCATTTTAATTTTTAAAATTAAATTCCCACCTTACTCCCTTTCCCAAAGGAGGAAGGTTAAGGGGATAAAATAAAGGAGAAGAAAATGAAAAAGGTAAACGTAGAGTCAGTTTTCGGAAAAGAAAGATTATTAAGGAGGTTTCAAATGAACAGAAGGAAATCACAGGTTATGAAGTATGTACCATTTGTTTTCTTATTACCACTTCTGCTGTTTGTAAATTCGTGTTCGCAAATGCGGTATGCAATGAAATCTTCCGGTGCTGGGGGGTATTATATATCTTACACAGGTAATAGAGCCGTATTAAGTGTAGCAAAAAGCTCGGCGAAGATAGGTGTAATAGCCTATTCAGCAACAAATAATCCAATGACAGATTTACCGACATTGAGAACGATTATGGAGTCAGTATTGATAGCGAATGGGTTTATTGTAGGCAGAGACGATGTGTATGATCTGCTAACCAGTATGAATTATCAGCTTTTGTTCAGTAGTGCAAATGTAAAGCCAGAAGCACAAACCTCAGTAATTACATGGTTTGCACTCGAAAAGAAATTAGTAGAAGAAACAGGGATTACCCATCTTTTGGTTATATCCATGGTTGACCAGTATAAATATAATATTTCCCTTATTGACCTGAGGAGCAAGAGTGTTGTTGTGAGTTTTGCAATAAACGCAGACAGTCAAGGTGGATGGGATAGTTTCTTTAAACCCCTTAGTAGTAAACAATGGGTAGACTACAACAGCGATTACGAAGGTCAATATTATGCATGGGGGCAACTGGCGAACAAGATTGTCTCCCTGCTTGAAGGCAGGAGATAACAGAGAAAAGCGATTTGGTAAAGAAAGATAAGATACAAAAGGGCTTATCGCGCATCAAGTGCGGACAAGCTTTATCGGACACGGAATAATGGAGGGGATTTAGTTGCGAAAGAGGATGCAGGGGCGGGCTTCGCCCGTCCTTGCACGTGATTTATAAAAGAGCATGAGGTTATGATTTAAAAACTAAGAAAGGAGGAGATATGGAAACGAAAAGATTGAAATGTGCATGGGGTGTCGGATTGTTCTTGTTATTCGGAGCAGTTATCGCAGGCGGCACCGGGTGCAAGAACAACTCCGGCCCCAATACCCAGTATCATTCCGAATGCCGCAACAATAGCTGTGTGCCGATCAGCGGTGCAGGGATGGACCAATGCTCGACAAACTCAGACTGTACTGTAATCGCCCGGATAACAGCTGCAGTGGCTTTAACCCCCACATCCGGATCCCCCAATGCCGTGGAGCTTGATTCCCTGCTGTATGAAAATATAACGACGTCTCTGGGCACTACTGCTGGTTACGTTGACCCGGCCTCTATCCGTATCAGTATATCTCCTTCATTGAGTTTTACCGGAACGACCGGTTTTGCCGGAGGCATGTTTGACGGTTATGTTTTCATAACACCTCAGGTGTTTTTGTCTGCAGGGACGACCTACAGCGTTACGACCTCCTTTAACACCGTCATCAATAATAACTCGTATGCGTTGACCCGGTATAATACCTTTACAACTGTTGCGGGTGCAGGCACGAACTCCGTTAGCCCCGGCAGTAGTTTTATTCTTTCGGTAACGAACGTAACCCAGCCGCCGGGATTAGGGTCGCTCCTTTCAGGGAACATCCCTCTTATGGCCATGAACACGATAACAAAGACGACATCCATTTCTGATGCCAATGCGGGCAGCATGGTCTTTTACGGGGGCGAGGCTGCTTCTCCGTCCTCGCCGACAGATATATCTCCCTATAGCTTTACCCTGCCGCTTGCGGGACGATGGGATGGCAGCTATGTAATGTCATCAGGCAGTGCGGTACTCGACGTAGCAGGGATCATCATACCGCTGCAAATATTTTCCCTGAGCGGGACGTTTAATGCAGCCGGCGGCATCGATAACGGCGTTCTGTATGCGGTTGTCCATTGTACGGATATGTCGTGCTCAAACCTCGGGACAACCGTGGGTCCGATTATCTCACAATATATCGATACGAACGGCAACATGACAATACTCGGTACATTCACCGGTTCCCGGAATACGGTCCCTTATACAGCATGGATTGGCGGCAGCGATACGGTAACCACGACGCTGGTAAACGGGATCGGCCCGGGTATTTCAACGGCTGTACTCGAAGTAACGACAACAACATCGCCGCTCCTTTCCACAGCAACATTGCCGTATGCGATCCTCACAACAACGGATTCCGATAATATGCAGAGTATAGCGGCCGACGGCCAGGGCAGTCCTGGTTTACCACAGTTTTCACCCATAACACTTACTTATCCGCTTATGACCCAGTCAGGCGTCCCGTTTGCAACTACGGCAGGTACTCCGTACACCGTCTATTATCTGTTTGGACTCAACACGGCATTGATTACACAATTTACTCCGTAAAACAAAGAAAGGAGAAAACTATGAAGGTAATAAAAGTAAGCTTCGGCAGGTTGATTTTGCTTGGTTTCGGTATGGTCGGTTTAATCTGGGCTTTTTCGAATTGCGGCAATACTTCCTCTCCGGGCGGACGTGTCCCTTCATTCCTCAACGGATTGCCCGCTGCGCATCTTTCGAACGATCAGAACAACAGTATCATAATAACCGCACTGCAGCAAATTTATCCAGCTTCACCGCTCTCCTACGGCTGGATGGCTGCTTATGAAATAACAGGCGTCGTCAGCTCCGCAGATCCCCTGAACAATGCTCCCTCCTATTATGTTATGACGGATGTAACACCGACGACCGTTTCCGGAGGTCTTCAGGTAAACAACACTTCGTATATTACGGATGTTACCCTGTCATGGATTAATGCACAGAATCGAAGTTATGATTATTCAACATTAACCAGCATAACCGAGACAGCGAACGGTGCTTTAACAGAAAACGGAAATTACAGCTATCTCGACGGCAATGCCGCAATCTCAGAAAACGGAAATCTCGGCATGCAGGATCAATATGGAGATGGTTCGCAGGAACAAGACAATGAAAATTATTCGGCTTCATGGAATGCACAGGGATTCAGCCCGGACGCCCAATCGTTTTCTTTGAACAATGCACTCGATTTTAATGCCAACATGAACATGCACTGCACCCCTGCATCAACGATTACCGATTACACGACCGGTTATAAGCTTTCAACCGAAACAGGCAGTGGCTGGTATGCCTATAATTACGACATAACCGGCACTATGAATAATCTGAACTACAGTGAAAATGACGGCAGAGTGTCTCAATTAAGCGGCACGATTTTCTCCAATACAGCGGCTTCTATGAATTATCGCAGCGGCATCGGCCAGGTAGTAAACCTGCAGGAACAATTTTCCGGAACCACCTTTACGGTCGATGGCAGCGGGGTATTTGGCGAGACAAACGAAGAAACGCTTTCCGGACAGCTGGTAAGTCCGCCGCCGTCACCGCCCGATTTTTCAGGGAAGGTAACCGTTGGCCTCAATCATCTGATTTTTAATAATTCCTCCTGTGGGAGTATAGGGTATATGTGGCCCGTGAGCGGGACGATTACCGTAAGCTCTGCAGATACCTATATCTACGATTTCAGCGTGAACAACAACGGGACAAACTGCGGTTGTGCAAGCGTGACTGTAAACGGTGTTTTGACCAACAACGGACAGCCTGTTTGCGGCATAGATTCCGCTCAGCCGGTTTATCTCGGCTTTGGCGGTACACACCGAGCGCAATTACTGCCGCGGTTTAATACTTTGACCGGGCAGCCGTTATTGAAAAAACAATAGACCCTGCTGCGTACAGGGTTGGGCAGGCGTATCCCATCGGGGTAAGCACTGCCGCTGTATCTCATTGTACAACCTTGTTGCAAATCGGCGGATTTTAAGCTATCCAGATATTCATGAAGGCCGTATTCGCACAGGTAATGCCCTATATAGATTATATTCAAAAAGCACTGGTGAACTACAACGGCAGGATAACAAATCTCGGCACGCAGATTATGTGGGGTGCGGTTTTGTTTTCAGCCCTGTTATTAGCTGTTCTTCATCTGGTAAAGCGAAAAAAGCCGTCGGTTTCGGGAACGAACACCTTTTCGTTAACAAAAAAAGCTGACAGGCTTTCGAAGATAGGTGACTATCTCAATGCAGGAAAACTCTATGAAAGGTCGGGTAATCTTCAACCCGCTGCAGACGCATACTACAAGGCAGGGACCGTGTACTACGCAGCGCAGCTCTACAAGCGGCTTGGCATGAAAGATAAGCAGGCTTCTGCACTTGAGCAGACAGGCTTCCATAAAGAGGCAGGGGAGCTCTACAGGGAATTATCCATGTACAAACAGGCAGGAGAAAACCTGCTCCAGACGGGTGAATTATTAAAGGCAGCGAATATGCTTGAAACAACAGGGGAGATAGGGAAGGCTGCAGATACCTACATGGCTGCGGGGTTTAACCTTCGTGCGGGAGAGCTTTACACCAAGCTTGATGACAAAGCCAAGATAGCTTCTGCGTACGAGGCTTCGATTATTATTCCTAAAGGGGACACGATTCCAAGGGCAATAACGAATTATGCTATGAGGGCAATCCCGGCTTATATTGCCATAGGTAATATGCAAAAGGCAGCAGAGACAGCAGAAAAGGCAGGGTTAGGAAAGTATGCTGCGGAGCTTTATTCAAAGCTTGAAAACTGGGCAAAAGCGAGCGACCTTTACCTTTCAATCAACGATAAGAAATCAGCGGCGGATGTTATGGAAAAGGCCGGCTGGAATGATAGAGCCTCCATCATGAGGGCATCGTATTATGAAGATAGCGGTATGAAACGTGAGGCCATTCAGGCCTATGAGAAGATGGGGAGGTTGGATGATGCCGCAAGGCTCTATTCTTCAATCGGGGAAAAAATGAAGGCTGCAGAGCTTTATGCGAAGGCGGGTAAACATGTTATTTCCGCATCCCTGTTTAAAGAGATAGGTTATATAGACAAGGCTTTATCCATACTGGAGTCAGCCGGTGAGGCTGATAAACAGAGCGGCGAGGCACAGGTATTAAAGCTTGATCTGCTTATGGAAAAGGGCATGTACAAGGATGCCGGTTTGCTGGTAGAGCAAATACTTTCCGGCAAAGCTCTCTCTGAATCAAACCTGCAATTATATTACAAGCTTGCCAATATTTATGAAGAAGAGGGCAGGGCAAAAGATGCAGTGGGAATATACAATAAAATCATCAGAATCGATCCTGCTTATTCGGACGTAAATGAACGAATGGACCGGCTCAAGCGTATAAGCCAGACACCGTCTCCTTCTCCTTCCGTTATTGATCAGTATGCACAGACAGTGCTGCTGTCGGATACAGGAGGGGGGATACTTTCCAAGAGATACAAACTGGTCCAGGAGCTTGGAAGAGGCGGTATGGGCATTGTGATAAAAGCCCAGGATATCGTACTCGGAAGGGTTGTTGCGATTAAGATTATGTCTACCGGCGGCGCATCCGATCCAAAACGTATCGATGCTTTCATACGAGAGGCAAGGACGTCTGCTTCCCTGAACCATCCCAATATTGTCACGGTTTACGATGTCGGTGAGGACAAGGGTGCATTCTTCATAGTTATGGAATTCGTGGAAGGTATGGTTTTAAAGAAGTTTCTCGAGGACTACCCAGCAGGTATGCCCGTGCAGCTTTCCATATTTGTCGTTGTACAAATGCTTAAAGGGTTAGCCTATGCCCATGAAAAAGGAATAATACACAGGGATATAAAACCTTCGAATATCATGTGGACGCCGAAAAGAGTCGCCAAACTCATGGATTTCGGACTTGCAAAAGCGTTGGAAGAGATAAAGCATGGTGAGACCATTGTCGGCGGCACGCCGCTTTATATGTCGCCGGAACAAATACTCGGAGAGAAAACAGACGCAAGGACCGATATTTACTCTTTCGGATGTACCCTGTATGAATTGCTTACCGGCAAGCCGCCCTTTACACAGGGAGATATCGGTTATCATCATGTACATACCACGCCCGAACCTATGAATAAGATTAACAAGGAAATTCCGCAATGGCTCTCTGATATAGGCATAAAATGCCTTGAAAAACTTCCCGAAAACAGGTATCAGTCTGTCGAACAATTGTTTAATGGCATACAAAAGGGTTATAAGGGAATGAAATGATAATAAGTTTAAAAGTCCAGGGTTCAAAAGTTTAAGAAATCAAGAGTTGACAGAGCGAGATGGGCGTTATTGTTGTTGCAACAGGCAATGTTGCCAAGTTTAAAGAAATTAAAGAGATATTGACCAGGCACGGTATTATCGCTCGGATGCCCGATATAAAAATAGATGTTCGAGAAGGCGTTGTGTCGTATGAGGAAAATGCTAAGATCAAAGCCTCTTATTTAACTTCAAGACTCGGGGCTGATGCTCTGGGAGAGGATTCGGGAATAGAGGTCCCTGCACTTGGTGGTTTTCCCGGGGTTATATCGGCAAGATTTATAGAAGGTTCCGATCGTGACAGGAATGCCGCTTTGCTCGAGAAGATGAAACATATTAAGTCTGAGGATAGAAAGGCTGTATTCAAAGCGTATGTAGTTATAACGCTAAAAGATGGAGGGTATCTTACCGGTTATGGGGAACTGGGCGGCATGATAACCATGAAACCGGAAGGTAACAACGGTTTTGGATATGACCCTATTTTTATTCCGGTCGGTTATGACAGGAGCCTTGCTATCCTGTCCGGGGATGAAAAGAATACTATCAGTCACAGAAGGAAGGCGATAGAGGCAGTGCTCGGGCAGTATGTTAAATACAGGGTATGAAGAAATTCAAGACTCAAAATTCAAGATTCAACATTAAAAGAGAGGAAAGAAATTCAAGACTCAAAATTCAAGATTCAATATTAAAAGAGAGGAAAGAAATTCGAAACTTAAGATGCAAGATTCAAGATAAAAGAAACTCAAAAATCAAATAACATTAACCATGAAATCTCCGGATGATAAAATAAAAGTTTTGAGGATTATTGCAAGGCTCAACATCGGAGGGCCTGCCATACATACGATCCTTTTGACCCATTATCTGAACAATACGTTCGAAACAAAACTCGTTGTTGGTGATGTGTCGGAGGGCGAAGAGAACATGGATTATCTGCTTGAGCAATACGATGTTAAACCGGTGTATCTCAATACACTGAAAAGGGAGCTTTCTTTTATCGGAGATCTTAAGTCTATTTTTTCTATCTATAAGCTCATACGGGAGTTCAAGCCGGATATTGTCCATACGCATACTGCAAAAGCAGGAGCGGTCGGCAGGAGTGCAGTAATTTTATACAACCTTGTTCATGCAAGGTTCGGGAAAAAGAGCATAAAGCTTATCCACACGTTTCATGGTCATGTATTCAATGGATATTTTAACAGGCTTGTTACCTCTGCTTTTATAGGGATAGAAAGGCTTTTGGCCTTGTTTACGGACAGAATTGTAGCTGTGAGCGAAACGTTAAAGTATGAACTCGCAAACAAATACCACATAGCTTCCGGGAGCAAGATAAAGGTTATCTATAATGGTTATGATCTAAAACCATTCCTTACTATCGAAAAATTGTCCGATGTATCGCACAGAAGAACCGATACTGCCGGTAACGAGGTCTTTATTACAATCGTTGGCAGGCTTGTTCCTATCAAAGGACATAAATTCCTTATTCAGGCATTCGGCAGGCTTCAGTTCCCATCAAGGCTTGTTATCGTCGGGGATGGTCTCTTAAAAGAGGGACTTGTACAGCTTGCAGAAAAACTCGGTATTCGGCAAAGGGTTGACTTTCTCGGATACAAAAAGGATGTCGTCCCCGTGTATCGTGACACAGATATAGTTGTATTAAGTTCCCTGAACGAAGGTGCTCCGGTAGCGGTTATAGAGGCACTTGCCTGTGAGAAGCCGGTTATCGCTACGGATGTAGGAGGTGTGCGAGATTTACTCGGGGATAAGTTAAGTTTAATCTCGGATGGCGTTACTCTTTGTGAAAGAGGCATACTTGTGCCGCCTGCCAATGTGCAATCCATAGTAACGGCGATTAACTATCTTGTAAATAATAAAAAAATTGGCTATGAAATGGGGAGCAGAGGGAGGATATTTGTGAGTAAATTTTTCACCATCGACAGGTTGATAACAGACATAAAAACACTATATGCGGAAGTGCTGGAATAATGTACGCTTATATAACACCACTCATATCTTTTATTATTGCCGTTATCAGTGTACCCATCGTGAAGCGTATTGCGGTTTACTTTGGTGTTATATCCCATCCCAAGAGTGATAGGTGGCATACCACCCCGATCCCGTTGCTTGGAGGTGTGGCTATCTATGTTGCGACAATTGCAGCATTTACGATTATGTCCGGATGGGACAACCATACAATCATTATTATCGGTGCGGGAACTGTCATATTCGTGCTTGGAATGATAGATGATTTCAGGCATCTTTCTCCGCCTATAAAGCTTATCGTCGAAATAGCTGTAGCGGCATTTATAATAGTATTCGGACTCCAATGGGATATTACGGGGAATGCAGCCCTTGATATCATTATAACAGTCATATGGCTTGTCGGCATTACCAATGCGTTCAATCTGCTGGATAATATGGATGGGCTGTCCGCAGGTATAACAAGTATTACGGGCGTTGTTATTTTTTTATGCCTGTTTGGTAACGCCCAATCATCAACAGCTGTTTTATTGGCCTCGTTGATAGGAGCTGCCCTCGGATTTCTCGTTTATAATTTCAATCCTGCTTCTATATTCATGGGTGATTCCGGCAGCCTGTTTATCGGATTTATGCTCAGCAGTATTGTTCTTGTGCCCGAGATCAAGCTGCCGGGACAGCTGCTCCAGATAGTGATACTCCCGGTACTGATCTTCCTGATACCCATTTTTGATACCAGTTATGTGGTGTTTACAAGAAAACTGGCCGGGCTTGATGCAATGAAGGGAGGGAAGGACCATACCTCTCACAGGCTTGTAAGAGTAGGTTTATCCGAACGGGGTGCGGTTATAGTCATATACATGATAAGCATACTGTCCGGCATACTTGCATATCTTGGTAGATTTGTGTCGTTCTATATTTATATCGAGTTGATCTTCCTGTTCACCATCACCCTTGTGTTTCTCGGTGTTTATCTTTCCAAGATCAAGGTACACACAATAAACGAAAACGAAACGGGGGCAATATCGATCATTGTGAATGTAACATACAAGAGAAGGATCTTTGAAATCATGCTCGATCTCGTCATCATATTTATATCAATCTACGGAGCTTATATTCTCAGATTTGAAGGGAATGCATTCAAGACGAATATTGTAATGCTTTTTAAATCCCTGCCCATTATACTCGGTATCCAGATTGTGTCTTTTTATATAGCAGGTATTTATAAAGGCGTATGGAAATATACGGGGACTCAGGAGATATGGACTATTATTAAAGGTATTGTAATAGGCGTTGGCTTGAGCATGCTTGCCATTCTGCTGGTATGGAGGTTTACGGATTATTCAAGGACGGTTTTTATTATTTATGCGATAATCCTGTTCATACTTATGGCATTGTCCAGATACACCTATAAATCGTTCGATTACCTGTTCAAAAAAAGTAATGGGAAAGAGTACAAAAGGGTGGTTATCTATGGGGCTGGTGACAGCGGTGAATTTGCGATCAATGAAATACTGAACAATGAACAATTGGAATTGACCCCGGTATGTTTTATAGATGATGACACGATGAAGCAGGGGAGATCCATCCACGGGTATCCCGTAGCCGGAGGGATTGGCAGTCTTGAAGACATCATAAAAAATAAAAACATTAATCAGGTTATTATATCAACCCCGAAGATAAAAGAGGATAAAATAAAAAAGATGAAACAGATCTGCGAACAAACGAATGTCATGCTGAAAAGATTTTCATTAAAAATAGAGGATTGACGGGTGAAGCTCTCAATTGTCGTACCGGTTTATAATGAGAAGGATACCATTGAAAGTATTATATCCAGAATTTTGGATGCCGATGTGTATAATCTTGAAAAGGAAATCATCGTCGTTGATGATTTTTCAACCGACGGAACAAGGGATATACTGGAGAAATACAGGAATGACGCTGTGAAGGTTTTTTATCATGATAAGAACAAAGGGAAAGGTGCAGCGTTAAAAACTGGATTTGGCAAGGTGACCGGAGATTTTGTTATAATACAGGATGCCGATCTTGAGTATGATCCAGAAGACTATGAAAAATTATTAAAACCTTTCATAGACGGTAAAGCGGATGTTGTTTACGGCTCCAGATTTATGGGAGGAGAGCCTCATCGGGTGATATACTTCTGGCATTACCTTGGCAATAAATTTTTAACCATGTTTTCAAACATGTTCACCAACCTTAATCTTACGGATATGGAAACGTGCTACAAGTTGTTTCGAAAAGGAGTGCTGGACAGAATTACCATAGAAGAGGACAGATTTGGATTTGAACCCGAAATCACGGCGAAGATTTCAATGCTTGAGATAAGGATCTACGAGGTTGGCATATCATACAGCGGCAGAAGTTATGCAGAAGGCAAAAAAATAGGTTATAAAGACGGTTTTAGAACGCTTTATGTCATAATCAAATATGGGTTGCTGAAGAGAAGACCAACGTAGTTTCCACATCTGGAACATGAAATGGCTTAAACCGTTTCAACCGTTCAAATCGTTAAGATAGCGGCGTGCACCCATTTCCTCCGGCGGAGCCGGATCGCACAAACGAACTTCCTTGCTGAATTTTTGGGTTTGGTTATTCGAATGCCTTTATGCCGGTAATGTGTTCTCCGAGTATCAGCGTGTGGATGTTATTCGTGCCCTCGTATGTGTACACACTTTCAAGGTTATTCATGTGCCTCATGCACTGGTAATCGTCGGTTATTCCGTTTGCACCGAGTATGTCACGGCAGCTTCTGGCAATCTCGAGTGCAATTTTCACATTGTTCAGCTTTGCGAGTGAGACATGATAATGCTTTAAAGTGCCGTTATCCTGCATTTTTCCCATACGCCATGCAAGGAGCTGTGCCTTGGTTATTTCCGATAGCATCCATACAAGCCTTTCCTGCACAAGCTGATATCCTGCAATAGGCCTTGAAAACTGTATTCGCTCTTTAGCATATTCGAGTGCCTCTTCATAGCACGCCATGGCAGCACCGAGTGCACCCCATGCAATGCTGTACCGTGCATGCATCAGGCAGGTAAGCGGAGATTTAAGCCCCCCGGTCTTTGGCAGGACATGGTCTTCAGGGATCCTGCATTCATCAAAGTTAAGCTCAGATGTTACCGATGCCCGCATTGATAACTTACCGTGTATGTCCTTTGCAGCAAAACCATGAGTGCCTTTTTCAACAACGAACCCCTTTATGCTTTTGGGATCGTCTTTTTTTGTTTTTGCCCACACAACAGCAACATCGGCAACAGAGCCGTTTGTTATCCACATCTTTGAGCCATTCAGTACATAATATTTCCCTTCTCTTATTGCAGTCGTGTGCATGCCTGAAGGGTTCGAGCCGAAGTCCGGCTCTGTGAGTCCGAAGCATCCTATCTTTTGTCCACTGGCCAGCTGCGGCAGCCAGAGATTTTTCTGTTCTTCACTGCCGAATTCGTGGATTGCCGTCATGGCAAGGGAGCTCTGTACAGATGCAAAGCTCCTCAATCCCGAGTCTCCTCTTTCAAGCTCCTGCATCATTAACCCGTAGGATATGCCGCTTACCTTGTTACATCCATAGCCCTCGATACTGGCACCAAATACACCGAGTTTTCCAAGGCCGGGGATAATCTCCATAGGAAAACTGGCATTCCTGAAGGACTGCTGCACTTTCGGCATAAATTCTTTGTCAACGAATTCCCGGACGCTCTGTCTGGTGAGACGTTCTTCTTCTGACAGTAAATCATCCAGTACATAGAAGTCTGTTCCTTTAAATTGTTTCATAAAAAAATTATAGGATATCGAGGATAAAAAGGAAAGAGTTTTAGACGATAATCACTTTCTGAGATTACAGTATCTCAACAATACAGATAATCAGCATGATGATTGCGATTATGCCTTTGAAGATTGTGCCCTTAAGCCTTCCTATTGCAGATACCCAGCCTTTATGTGCCGCATCAAGCGCCTGTCTGCTCTCTATGAGGGATGCTCCGAAAGCACCGGCGAACGTCCCCAGTGCAGCTCCGATGAGCGCACCAATACCGAACAAAAAAGGTGCCAGCACAATAGATCCGGTGACACCTCCTATTACAGATGCAATGACGGCTTTCCGGGACACACCTGCCCTTGCTGCATCTTTTATACCAAACAGCATCTCTCCCAATTCCCCCAAGAGAGTGAGGAGTGCCAGAACAATAACCGTTGTCCAGCCTATATAGTGCGCCTTTGTTATCAGAACGAAGAGCAGTACGGCGATAAAGGATATCAGTGTACCCGGCATACCGAACACAATGGAGATCGTTGCTATGATCATAATGGAAAAAAGCAGTATCGATAAAAAAATATGAAGAGCTGTCATACCTATACTATTTTCTTTTCTGTGTTGCCGAGCAGCCGTATAATCTGAGCGATGGTCTTTTTGATTACCTTTCTTTCAACGACCATATCGATCATCCCGTGCTCAAGCAGGAATTCAGCTCTCTGAAAACCTTCCGGTAATTTCTGCCCGATTGTGTCTGAAATAACCCTTGGTCCTGCAAATCCGATTAATGCCTTTGGTTCGGCAATGATAATATCAGCTATACTTGCAAAGCTTGCAGCAACCCCTCCTGTTGTGGGATCGGTAAGCAGGGCCATATAAAGGGTTCTGCTGTTGTTTAACTTGCTTAAGGCGGCGTTTGTTTTAGCCATTTGTAAAAGAGAAAAAATGCCTTCCTGCATCCTTGCTCCGCCCGAAGATGTTACGATGAGTAAATTGGATTGTTCTTCGGTTGCACGTTCTATGAGTCTTGTGATTTTTTCCCCCACAACGCTCCCCATGCTTCCACCCATAAAATTAAAATCAAAAATACCGATATGAATAAATAGATCATTTATTGTTCCGTATCCTGTAACAATGGCATCTTTTTTCCCCGTTTGTTTCTGGGTTTCTTTTAATTTGTCCCTGTACCTTGTTCTGTCTTTGAAATCCAGGGGATCGATTGATTCGATATCGGTCCATAACTCGTGAAAGCTGTTTTGATCGATGAGTATGTCTGTCCATTCCTCGGATGACAATCTGAAATGGTAATTGCATTTCGGGCAGACCTTGAGATTTTTTTCAACCTCTTTCTTGTAGATGATCTCGCCGCAGTTGTTACACTTTATCCACAAACCATCGAGGCTGTTTTTTGTTTTATTGTCTGAACCGAATAAAGGCATTTATATATCTATGACCTGATTAAGTTTTACGGCTTCAATGTGCGGCAGGTGTTGTCGTTTCAGCTCTTTGATAATCTGCTTATAGAACTGGGGCTTGATGTGATAGACATAAACACTGGTATCTTTTCCGATTTTATTAATTTCATCCTTTAAAAGGGCCGGAGTAAGATGTTTGGAAAGGAGGGCAAGCTCTTTTTTCTCCTCGGGATAAGAACATTCTATAAAAACTGCTTTCAGGTTGGTTTTTTTTGCCGCTAATTCCCATAGCCTTTCCGTGGGAGCAGTGTCAGAGCTGAAAACAACGCTGTTTTTACCGTCGTCTATGATGAGTCCTGCCGCGGGAACGGTGTGATTCACCATACAGAGAGTAATCTCTAAATCGTTTATTTGAACTGTTTCCTCGCTTTTTATCTCCTGTATTTTTATGACAGGGTTGTCCTTGTTGGGAAGCTCTGTAAAATCAGGCCATATATGCCAGTTCAGCAGGTGTTGTTTCACGTCTGTTAAGACAACCGGAAGACCATAGAGCGTAAAACCTTTTCCGTTTGAGCCGATTATATTATCGGCGAGAAAGAGGGTATCACGGGAATGATCAGCATGTGCATGTGTTAGTAGAACATGCTCTATTGCAAGCTGTTCTTTCAGATTGAGGACACCGGTGATGGCGCCCGCGTCGAGAATGATCCGCTTGTTAATTAAAAATGAGGTTGTCCTGAAATTCGGCAGTTCCCCGCCATGACAACCAAGGGCCCTTATTTTCATATCGCCTCACATTCCTTCAAACTGTTCTTTCATTACAAGATAATCAAGATATTTTTTAAGATTTTCAACATTTTTGATCAGTATACCGTTGTTTGTTATCTCGATAAGTCTGTTTTTGGTAAGCTTTTCTATTATCTCGTTTACCGTATCCTTTTCAAGGCCGGTCGTGACGGATATCTTTTCAGCGTCTGTTTTTAAGAATATACCTGTATCAATCTTTGTACCGCTTTCGGATAACTTCAGTAATGTTACGATGATCCTCTGGTTTGAATCCTTTATCATGAGATTAGCTATCTGGACATCCGCATCTTCAAGTCTCTTGGCAAGGGTCCTTATTATCCTTATTGCTATCTCCGCATTGCTTCGCATCATGGTATCAAAGGTAGAATTGTTGATTACAAGGATCTTTGCATCTTCTGCAACCTCCGCACCGGCAGAGCGCGGCTTCTTATTCAGGAGGGACATTTCTCCAAAGAAATCGGACTGTCCGAGGATTGCGAGTACCTTTTCTACGCCCCCTATCTCTTTAAAGATCTTTACCTTTCCGTTATTGATGATGTACATCTCTTCACCCGTGTCACCCTCGCGGAAAAGTATTGTACCTTTCGGGAATAACTTGCCAAATCTTTTAAACAGTTCTTCTTCCATAAAGACTCCTTATCAAGGTAATGCATGAACAGGTTTAATACCTGTCCATAGCGTGGTTTTTATATTTCATAGCACACTTGTGGCTTCTTGTGCAAAGTAAAACCCGTTGGTCCGCCTGATGCCGGGAAAACCGCGAAAGGAAAATTACACGCTGATTCCGGGTCAGTGTTCGAGCCTGGGTACTACATATTTTGCGTACAGGTATGACAGGATAAAACCGGATATAAAAAGTATCCCGACATACTTTGGAGACGATGCAAG
>VFSW01006883.1_pt1 | contig 16622 bp, 16 predicted proteins | sample 5358111 | NCBI WGS metagenome assembly VFSW01 (sample SAMN11554181, study PRJNA540505) | mine drainage metagenome | isolation source: sediment from site ElyBrook_90M | place: USA: Ely Copper Mine, Vershire, VT | collected 2017
GATTGCCACGCCGGCTTCGCCTTCTGATGGAACTACTGGTGGAACGACTAGCCATCCCACTAAGCAACCAGAAGACGGTTGCCAAGTGGTTGGTTATAGCCAATCGACTAAGCCAGCAAGCTGGCAAGTCGCTGGTTATCGCAATGACGACGCATTCCGGATTCCCGCCTGTCCGAAGGACAGTTTATCCCGAGTCCGTCGAGGGACGGAAACGACGTGCCAGTTTTTAATTTCTCCCCGACGCATTCCGAAAGATGCGTCACTGTCATCAAATATGGAAACATCGATAATATACTGTGACGGGATATTAAAAAATGCGAAATCGTCAAATCGGCTTTGTCGTCCATAATGCATCCGAGCCGCTCAATGAATAATGCATTGCTTGCCCCGCCACCAGCCCGTGCCCTTCATCCGCACATCCAAAGCGCCCAATTATCCGGGGAAGAATTCCGTACAAACAGCCGTTCTCTCTTGAATTGAATGCTCTGTATATTAGTTTTACACCCTCGCATGAGTGCGGCCTTTTCTGTCCAGCTCATTGAAGATTACCCCGTGATTGGTCAGAGCCTGGTTAGAACACTCACCGGACAGCGGCTTGTCGCGGGTATCAAGTGCGTCAGCTAGCGCCGCTTCAAATCTCTGCTGTTGTTTTCAAAGAGGATGCGATTCCTGTAAGAGTCCAAGGATGGGTGGTGGGCCAACGTGTGGTTCACTAAATATTCATATGCATGTCATGTTGACTGGGTAATCTCAAACCGTCGATTTTACCGATACTGATTAGCGGCCCAATCAGACTACTTAATCAGCCCGATCTCGACATTATTGTGCCTTGGTCACATCCCACAATAAAAAGCCAATCAGCAGTCATTAACTTTATAAGGAGGCAACCATGAAACAAGAACATGTATTGCGGCGCCTGAAAGTCAAACGCATTGTGGCCGGCGTGAGTTTGGCATACTCCGTATTCTGGACGCTGGGTATCCCGACGCTTGCCGCGGCAGAACAGTCGAGCGACCATGCCGCACAGAACCGGACAGCCACACCCATCAAACACGTGATCGTGATCATTGGCGAGAACAGGACTTTCGATCACGTCTTCGGCGCTTATCGCCCGCCCCGCGGCCAGACCATATCAAATCTGCTGTCCAGGGGCATCATTAAAGCGGACGGCTCTCCCGGGCCCAACTTCTCGCTTGCTGCGCAATATCAGGCCACATTGACGGGGCCGGCGAAATATACGCTCAGCCCGACCGCGAAGACTTCTTACCGGTTGCTTCCCGCGCCTCTTACCGGGAGTGCCCACACCGCTGCCAGCGATACGAACCCTCCGCCGCTGGCTTCACTTGCGCTTGCAACCATGGCCGAGAGCGGCGCGCTTCTTCCCGCAGATCTGCCACTCCTGACCACCGGCGCCACCGGCCTGCCCATGCGCAGCGTCGACACCCGGATCACCAATGCCGCAAGTCTGCCGAATGGCCCTTTCGCGCTGACGCCCGGCCTTTCGTATGACGATTACGCAGCCAGCCCTGTGCATCGCTTCTATCAAGCCTGGCAGCAATCCGACTGTAATGCGGCCTATGCAACGCGAACCAATCCCAGTGGCTGCCTGATGGACCTGTTCCCCTGGGTCGAAGTGAGCGTCGGCGCTGGAAGCAACGGCAACGCCCAGCCTGCCGGGTTCAACGACCTGAGCACGGGGGAAGGCTCCGCCTCCATGGGGTTTTACAATGTAAACAATGGCGACGCGCCTTATCTCACCCAGCTCGCCAGCACCTACTCCATCAGCGACAACTATCACCAGGGCGTTCAGGGTGGTACCGGGGCCAATCACGTCATGATCGGTGCGGCCGATGCCTTGTATTACACCGATGGCCAGGGTCACCCGGCCACGCCTCCCGCTAACCAGATCGAAAACCCCGACCCGCAGCCTGGCACCAACAACTATTACACGCAGGATGGCTACTCCGGCGGCTCATACAGTGATTGTTCCGATACCGCACAGCCCGGGGTCAGCGCCGTGGTCAGCTATCTGAACTCTCTGCCGAATCACCCTAAGCCCAACTGTGCCCCCGGCGCGTATTATCTGCTCAACAATTACAACCCCGGCTACAACGGCAATGGCACCGTCAACACCAGTGCGTTCACCATTCCGCCATCCCCGGTGCCGACTATAGGCGACTCGCTGATCGCCAAAGGGATAGCCTGGAAGTACTACGGGGAGGGCTGGAACAGCTTCGTCGCAAATTCGCCGCAGAGCGTTTACTGCAACATCTGCAATCCTTTCCTGTATGAGACCTCGATCATGTCTGTCCCTAATCTTGTTTCCGGACATTTGAAGGACACGACCGACCTTTATGCCGACATTGCCAGGGGTGACCTTCCCGCAGTTTCCTTCGTCAAACCGGGCGGGCTGCTCGATGGTCACCCGGCCTCTTCGAAGATCGACCTGTTCGAAGGTTTCGTGAAGAAGCTGGTGCAATCGGTGCAGAGCGACCCCGCACTATGGGCTAGTACGGCCATCATGATCACTTTCGACGAGGGCGGCGGCTACTATGACTCAGGCTATATCCAACCGGTAGACTTTTTTGGTGATGGCGCGCGTGTCCCATTGATTGTCGTATCGCCATATTCCGAAGGGGGACGTGTCGACCACACCTACTATGATCACGCGTCCATCGTGAAATTTATCGAACACAACTGGGATCTGGAGCCCATCTCGAATCGCAGCCGCGACAACCTGCCGAATCCCAGGCAGCTTCCGGACAATCCTTACGTTCCGGTGAACTCGCCGGCAATTGGGGATTTGTTCCCGATGTTTGTGTTCCACTCGTCGGATTCCGGGCGGATTGGGAGCAATCCTTTTGGTCCGATGAACTAGCCGCCAATTGGAGGTTTGTTTCTGCACTAACCTCGCTGAACAGCGCCGCGGATCCTAAAGGGTCGCGGCGTTTTTTTATGCGACCAAGCCTGGCCCACATGAATTTGACAGTGTCGATGTACCTTGGGAAATCGGCTAATTCACATAATTGCAAGCTTGGTGGTCAGTTAATCAAATGAATCTGCCATGTTTGCTTGCATGCCCGAGTCGAATATATTTCATTGAAATATAAATGAAAAACTTCTTTCACTGAAATGTCACACTTCCCTATTATTCTGTTGTTGTGAAAGTCCGTTCAATATTCCTCTCCGACATCCACCTGGGCACACGAGGTTGCCAGGCTGAACGACTGCTTGATTTTCTGCGGGAATTTGAAAGCGATCACCTCTTTCTGATCGGCGACATTATCGACTTCTGGTCGATGGGACGCAGCATACAGTGGTCGGCCATGCAGAACACTGTGGTGCAGAAAATTCTGCGCCGCGCGCGGCATGGCGAAAAAGTGGTGTTCATTCCCGGAAATCACGACGAAGCTTTGCGCGAGTACAACGGCACGTCATTCGGGGATATCTTGATCGCGTTCGAATGGCTGCACGTTACAGCCGATGGAAAGCGCTTGCTGCTTACCCACGGCGACCAATTCGACCAGGTGACCCGGCACCACCGCTGGCTGGCCATCCTGGGGGACATTGGATACGACCTGCTGGTGCGCCTTAACGGATGGCTGTCCTGGTGGCGCCGTACCTTGCGCATTGGCGGCTACTGGTCCTTGGCCGGATACGCCAAGCGAAAAGTTAAATCCGCAGTCACCTTCATATTTGATTTTGAAGATTCCGTGATCCGCTCAGTTCGCGACCGCGGGTTGAATGGTGTGATTTGCGGGCATATCCACAGTGCTGCGATCAAAGAGGTCGGAGAGCTTTTGTATATCAATTGCGGAGACTGGGTGGATAGCTGTACGGCTATTGTTGAGCACCTGGATGGCCGGCTGGAGCTGATCGAGTGGCGGCATGGCACCAAGTCCCTGCCTGAAGCCGCCTTGAAATTGCAGGGTGGCCGGGGCTGATTCCATTACCCCGTCCCCTGGTGCCAGACCGAATGGCTGGGCAATAAACACAAGAGCGTGGAATTCATGAAGTTCACAACAGCAAGTTCAACACATGCATAACGCACAGTCCTCCCGATGTGGCGCTTCACTGCCTATTACTGGTATCTGATTGCAGGCAAGGCACTATGGCAACATCCGGGAAACTCAATCGCGAATAATTCCGGCGATGAAGCGTGTGTGATAACAAACGGGTACAGGTTGCGATCCGGCGGTTCGTTCCGGGTCACGGGTAACCCGTGAAAAAAAATCGGCCAGCCAGAAGTGAAGGGGATTCAGGGAGGGGCCGGCCGAGGAAGTATATTATCGCCATAGAATGTTGCCGTTTTGTTGCGAATACAACCCGTAGCAGATGTGTCAGTTCAAGCAACTGGCTGACGGCATATCGTTGCCTTTCTCTGCACGCTTTTCTGCCAATCGGGCGATGGCATTGAATTTGTCGATCAGGCCGTTTCTTGCAAAATGATCGATGATAAACAGCGGAATCAGGGTGTCCGGCTCCCATAGCCCCCTAAACTTGAGCGTGCTGCCTTGTTGATTCGGTTCGATGTCCCAGCTGCCATGGAACGATTTCGAGTCGCCCGCCAGTTGAGTGAAGGAGACGCTGTCAAAAGGTTTTTCCGTGTACTCCATGACAGAATGGAGCCGGACATCAAAGAACAGGATATGTTCATCAACCGTTCGTTCGACCTTTACCTCGTTGGCGGACTCGCGATAAGCAACCGACTCAATTACGCCCGGCATGTCTTTTGCGGCCTGATAGTCGGTCAGGTAACGGTAGGCGGCACATTTCGTCAGAGACGTGTCAAAACTGGCTTCGAAGGTGTACAAGCTACCCTGCCTTTTTACACCCACCTGCAATCCGTGGTCATGAACGTCCGGCCGGGCAATAGTGCTGGCCAAGAACAACGTCAAGAACAGGATCAGCTTCGTCATGAAGATACTTATAGGGGAACTTCATGACACGGTGATGATATTCCCAACTCCGGCAAAATTTTGAACTCGAGTAATTGCGCTTTGCTTCAGCCATCCGCCAAGCCGGTGGCGGGATCAATACCTGATGTCCATCCGCGCGGATCACCAGATTCGACATCTATCGCCAAACTATCTGAAATTACTCTCGACTGCTTTCCTTCCGGATACCGGATATTTTTCTCCCGGCAAAAAACCTAATTGCCGCGCTCCCCATGTTCGTACCAGGTCTGCGTGGCATTGGCTACTTTTACCACCAGCAGCATCACCGGAACTTCGACCAGCACGCCGACCACGGTGGCCAAGGCCGCGCCGGACTGGAAGCCGAACAAACTGATCGCGGTGGCCACCGCCAGTTCGAAGAAATTGCTCGCTCCTATCAGTGCCGATGGAGCGGCGACGCAGTACGCCACTCCCAAGCGCCGGTTCAGCAAGTAGGCCAGCCCCGCGTTGAACAGCACCTGGATCAGGATAGGCGCGGCCAGCATCGCGATCACCAGCGGTTGCGCGACGATGGCATTTCCCTGCAGCGCGAACAACAGCACCAGCGTCAGCAGCAGCGCGCCCATCGACAGGGGTGCGATTATTTCCATTGCCCGTTTGAATGCAGACTCGCCGTTAGCCAGCAAGCGGCGGCGCAGCAGTTGCGCGAGGATCACCGGGATCACGATGTAGAACACCACCGAGACGAACAGCGTGTCCCACGGCACGGCGATACTGGCGATGCCGAGCAGCAACGCCACCAGCGGCGCGAAGGCGAAGATCATGATGGTGTCGTTGAGCGCCACCTGCGACAGCGTGAAATACGGGTCACCCCTCACCATATTGCTCCACACAAACACCATCGCGGTGCAGGGTGCGGCGGCCAGCAGGATCAGCCCGGCGATATAACTGTCGAGCTGGTCCTGCGGCAGCCAGGCGGCAAACACATGGCGGATGAACAGCCAGCCGAGGAAGGCCATCGAGAACGGTTTCACGCCCCAGTTGACGAACAGCGTGACGCCGATGCCGCGGCTGTGTTTCCTGACCTGGTGCAGCGCGCCGAAATCGATTTTCAGCAGCATAGGGATGATCATCACCCACACCAGCACGCCGACCGGAATGTTGACCCTGGCTATTTCCAGACCGGCGATCGCCTGAAACACACCCGGCAGGAATTGCCCGAACAGCACGCCGGCGATGATGCACAGTCCGACCCAGACAGTCAGGTAACGCTCGAACAGGTTCATCTCGTTAATCCCTGATACGGCCGATTTCGGCGAGTTTTTCTTTCAGCGCAAGCTTATCCAGTTTGTCGATCGGCAAACTCATGAACAACTGGATGCGGCGCGCCAGTTGCTCATAGGCTTTCCTGAACGCAGCACGCCTCGCTTCATCACCCTCGACATGCGCAGGATCGGGTATGCCCCAGTGCGCGGTGGCGGGTTTGCCCGGCCATACCGGGCAAACCTCGCCCGCCGCGTTGTCGCACACGGTAAAAATGAAATCGAACTGCGGCGCACCGGGTGTGGCAAACTCGTCCCAACTCTTGCTGCGCAACCCCGCGACACTGCAACCCTGCGCTTGCAGCAATTCCAGCGCACCCGGATTGACCTTGCCGGCCGGTTTGCTCCCCGCGCTGTAGGCGATGAACTTTCCCTTGCCCAATGTATTGAACAACACCTCGCCCAGGATACTGCGTGCGGAATTGCCGGTGCACAGCACCAGCACGTTGTATTGCTTTTCACTCATCTCGATTTTCCCCTTAGCGTTATCAGCATTTTTTGCCCGGCACCCTGCAGGCGTCCGCATTCCCGCCGCAGCAGTTTTCCGTCAGGTAATCCACCATCCCGTTCATCACGGCAAAGTTCGCCGCGTAATAGATGAAGCGCCCGTCCTGCCTGCTCTCCAACAATCCGGCATGGCTCAATGTCTTGAAGTGGAACGACAGCGTGGCCGGTGACACCTTCAATTTTTCGGCTATCTGGCCCGCTGCCATGCCTTCCGGTCCACGCTCCACCAGCAATCGGTAGATCGCCAGGCGCGTGGGCTGAGCCAGGGCCGACAACACTTTTATCATTTGGGCTGATTTGATCATTTTATATTTCCATTATTAAACAATTATTAAAATAACTTTGTTGATTAGAACACCGACACTCGCAACGTGCAATATGGACGGATGAGATTTTCGGGAACAAACTGTAATAATCCTGTAATACAACCGCCATAATATGCAAACCGCAACAAAACTTTGTCGGTTTGGCTGGCAAACTGAATGGCAGCAGGCCACATACTCAATACTATGGAGAAACGATGAATAGCAAACTGAAACAACTCATAATCGGCATCACTGCCGCGACTGCGGTGGTTTATGCTGCTGCCAGCCAGGCAACCGACATCACCGGGGCGGGTTCAACTTTTATCTACCCGATTGCCGCGAAATGGGCTGATGCCTACAAGACCAAAACCGGTATCGGCCTGAATTACCAGTCCATCGGTTCCGGCGGCGGGATCAAGCAGATCGAAGCCGGCACCGTGGATTTTGGCGCATCCGACATGCCGATGAAACAGGAAGACCTGGAAAAGAACGGCCTGATGCAATTCCCGGCCATCAATGGCGGCGTGGTACCGGTCATCAATATGGATGGCATCGCAGCCGGCACGCTGAAACTGGACGGAGCTGTGCTGGCCGACATCTACCTGGGCAAGATCACCAAGTGGAATGATCCGGCGATCGTCGCGCTGAACAAGGATATCAAGCTGTCCGACACAGACATCACCGTGGTGCATCGCTCAGACGGATCCGGCACCAGCTTCATTTTCACCAACTACCTGTCCAAGGTCAGCGCCGACTGGAAAGCCGGCATAGGTGAAGGCACGGCAGTTTCCTGGAAAACCGGTACCGGAGGCAAGGGCAACGAAGGCGTGGCTTCCTATGTGCAACGCATCAAGGGTTCCATCGGCTATGTGGAATATGCTTACGCGCTGCAGAACAAGATGAACCATGTGCAAATGAAGAACCACGACGGCCATTTCGTACAGCCGAACATCGAGTCCTTCAAGGCGGCGGCAGCCGGCGCAAAATGGGACAAGGCTCCCGGCTTCTATGAAATCCTGACCGATGAACCAGGCAAAAGCAGCTGGCCGATCACCGGCTCCACCTTCGTGCTGATGCACACAACCCAGGACAAGCCGGAGACCGCCAGGGAAGTGCTGAAATTCTTCGACTGGGCCTACAAGAACGGCAGCCAGATGGCCGAGTCGCTGGATTACGTTCCGATGCCTGAATCCGTAGCCAAGCTGATTCGCGCCTCCTGGAAAGCACAAATCAAGGATGCCGCGGGAAAGCCAGTCTGGAAATAATAGCGGGGCGGGGCTGACACGTCACAACCTTAAGCTATAATCGCGGGGGCTCAGGCCCCCGTTATTTTTTTAACCAAGATTGTTCAATCATGCCAATGTTTACACACGAAACGCGCCTTAAACGACAAGCGATTTTCGACTTGCTGTTCCGCAGCCTGACGCGTGTCTGCGCATTCGGTGTATTGGCGCTGCTGGCAGCAATCATCATTTCACTTCTGGTGGGCAGCATGCCCGCCATTCATGCATTTGGCTTAGGATTCCTGGCCAGTTCCGACTGGGACCCGGTCAGCGGCAAATTCGGGGGCATGGTCCCGATTATCGGCACGCTGGTCACCTCGGGTATCGCGCTGCTGATCGCGATTCCGGTCAGTTTTGGCATCGCCATTTTCCTGACCGAGCTTTCGCCGCGCATTTTGCGCCGCCCGCTGGGCATCGCGATCGAATTGCTGGCCGGCATCCCCAGCATCATCTACGGCATGTGGGGCCTGTTTGAATTTGCGCCGCTGTTCGCCGACCACGTCGAGCCGTGGCTGAACAAGCATGTCGGCGCGCTGCCCTACATCGGCCCGTTCTTTTCCGGCCCGCCCATGGGTATCGGCCTTCTGACCGCCGGGATTATCCTGGCCATCATGGTCATCCCGTTCATTGCTTCGGTGATGCGCGATGTGTTCGACGTGGTACCCACCCTGCTCAAGGAATCCGCTTATGGCCTGGGCGCGACCACCTGGGAAGTAATGTGGCAGGTGGTATTGCCCTACACCAAGGTGGGGGTGGCCGGCGGCATCATGCTGGGGCTCGGGCGCGCACTCGGCGAAACCATGGCAGTCACCTTCGTGATCGGCAATGCGCATGAATTGAGCAAGTCGCTGTTAATGCCGGGCAACAGCATTTCCTCCGCATTGGCCAACGAATTCAACGAGGCGGTCGGCGACCTCTACACCTCCTCGCTGATCGAGCTCGGCCTGATTCTGTTCTTCATCACTTTCGTCGTCCTGTCCATCGCGCGCTACATGCTCTACAAGCTGGGGCAACGCGAGGGCCAGGCTGCGTGAACACCATGCTGAATCTTTACACTCGCCGCCGCATCGTCAACGCAGTGGGACTTTCGGTCTCGGTGCTGGCCATGCTGTTCGGATTATTCTGGCTGTGCTGGATATTGCTGACCTTGCTGGACCACGGGCTGCCCGCGCTCACGCCGGTGGTGTTCGCGCAAATGACCCCGCCGCCGGGCAATTCGGGCGGCCTGCTCAACGCCATTGCGGGCAGCGTGATGATGACGGTGGTCGGCACCCTGATCGGCACGCCCATCGGCATTCTGGCCGGCACTTATCTCGCCGAATTCGGGCAACGCGGCTGGATGGCCCCACTCACCCGTTTCATCAACGATGTGCTCCTGTCTGCCCCCTCCATCGTGATCGGCCTGTTTGTCTATGAAATGTATGTGGTCAGGGTCAAGCATTTCTCCGGCTGGGCGGGCGCTTTTGCATTATCCATACTGGTGATCCCGGTCGTGATCCGCACCACCGAAAACATGTTGCGCCTGGTTCCCAGCACGCTGCGCGAAGCCGCGGCGGCGCTTGGCGCGCCGCAGTGGAAAGTGATCAACTTCGTCACCCTGCGCGCCGCGCGGGCAGGTATCATCACCGGGGTAATGCTGGCCGTGGCCCGCATCAGCGGCGAAACCGCGCCGCTGTTATTCACGGCGCTCAACAACCAGTTCTGGAGCAGCAACATGGGCCAGCCGATGGCCAATTTGCCCGTGGTGATTTTCCAGTTCGCGATGAGCCCCTATGATGACTGGCAAAAGCTTGCCTGGGCGGGTGCGCTGCTGATCACCCTCAGCGTGCTGACACTCAATATTCTGGCTCGCGTGCTGTTCAGGCAAAGTGCGACTACACATTAATTCGGCCATTTACCAGGTTAGCCCATGAATATTGAATCCATCACCAATCCAAAGATCATCATCAAGGACCTGAATTTCTATTACGGGAACTTCCGCGCCCTCAAGGATATCAACCTGAGCATCGCGGAAAAAATGGTGACCGCATTCATCGGCCCTTCAGGTTGCGGGAAGTCCACCCTGCTGCGCACCTTCAACCGCATGTACCAGCTCTACCCGAAACAAAAGGCCACCGGAGAGATACTGCTGGACGGGGCGAACATCCTCGACAGCAAGCAGGACTTGAACATGCTGCGCGCCAAGATCGGCATGGTATTCCAGAAACCCACCCCGTTCCCGATGTCCATCTATGACAATATCGCATTCGGCGTAAAACTCTACGAGAGCCTCAGCAAGCATGACATGGAAGCCCGCGTGGAATGGGCGTTGCGCAAGGCCGCGCTGTGGACCGAAGTGAAGGACAAGCTCAAACAAAGCGGAACCGGGCTTTCGGGCGGGCAGCAACAGCGTTTGTGCATCGCCCGCGCCATCGCGGTCAAACCGCAAGTGCTGCTGCTGGACGAACCCACCTCGGCACTCGACCCGATCTCCACCGCACACATCGAGAAACTGATAGACGAATTGAAAGAGGATTTCACCATCGTGATCGTCACCCACAACATGCAGCAGGCCGCGCGCATCTCCGACTACACGGCCTACATGTACCTGGGCGACCTGATCGAACTGGGAGAGACCAGCTCGGTGTTTACCAATCCCAAGCGCAAGGAAACGGAAGACTATATCACTGGACGATTTGGTTAATCGTCCGGTGATTTAGCGGCGCAGACTAATGCGCGTAGCGCGTTATGCAGTAGCCACTACATTACCGGCCGCTTCGGCCAGGTGACCTGCCGCATCGCCGCAATGACGGCGGTTCTGCCCCGCAGGCCGCCCGGACTCCACAGCCGCGTACTTTCTCGGGCCAGACAAGAGACACTCTATGGCGCGGACTGCTTGCGGTGCTGGATAAATTGGCGTATCGCGGGCACAAATGAAATGATGACAATGACGATGACGATCAGCGTGAGGTTGTTCTTCACCACCGGGATATTTCCGAAAAAGTATCCCGCCAGCGCAAGGCTGGCTATCCACAGTGTTCCGCCCAGCGCGCTGAACAGCACAAACAGCCGGTAGCGCATCAGGCCGAGACCCGCGACGAACGGTGCAAAGGTGCGAATGATGGGCAGAAAACGGGCGAAAATGATGGTCTTGCCGCCGTGCCTCTCGTAAAAGATGCGCGTCTTCTCCAGGTATTCGCGCCTGATGAATCTTCCGCCGCCGCGTTCGAACAGACGCAGACCGAGGGTGCGGCCTATCCAGTAATTGGTGTTGTCACCGCCGAAGGCTGCCAGTATCAGCAGAGGAATCAGCCATTGCAGCTGCAGCGCGCCCATGCCGCACAATGTGCCCGCCACGAACAGCAGCGTGTCGCCGGGCAGAAACGGTGTGACCACCAAACCGGTTTCGGCAAAGATGATCACGAATAAAATGGCGTACACCCACATGCCGTAATCATGCACCAGCGTCAGCAGATGCGTGTCGAGATGCATGATGATGTCGTACAGGATCAGACTCACGGATTATTTCATTCCTGGTTCAATTTGTTGCGCAGGGCCTGCAATCCGCATCAGGCTGCCGCCCGCGGACTGAACCGGGTACCGCGGAATTTGCCTGTTATGCAAAGAGCCGATCCGAGCCTATGGAAGGACTTCTTCCGCATTTTTCTCCGGCTTGATGAAGTCTTCGCGCGACACGCCGAGCAACATCAGCAACGGGCTGGCCACCAGCACCGAAGAATAGATACTGAACAGTATCCCGATGGTCAGCGCCATCGCGAAATAGTGCAGCGTTTCACCGCCCAGGAACAGCATCGCGCCGACCATCATCTGCGTGCAGCCGTGGGTGATGATGGTGCGGGACATGGTGCGGGTGATGGCATTGTCGATGATCACCGACACTTCGGCCTTGCGCATGGTGCGGAAGTTTTCGCGGATACGGTCGAACACCACCACCGACTCGTTCACCGAATAACCCAGAACCGCCAGCACGGCCGCCAGCACGGACAGCGAGAACTCCCACTGGAAAAAGGCGAAGAAGCCGAGAATAATCACGACGTCATGCAGGTTGGCGATAATGGCGGACAGGCCGAATTTCCACTCGAAGCGCAACCACAAATAACCCACGATACCGAGCGACACCAGTATCAGGGCCAATTCGCCGTTGTCGATCAGGTCCTTGCCGACCTGGGAGCCGACAAACTCGACGCGGCGCTTTTCCAGACCGGGATCCTGCTTGCGCAAGGTGTCCACCACCTGCTCGCTCAACTTCGCCCCTGCGATATTTTGTTTGGCCGGAACCTGTATCAGCACGTCATGGCTGGAACCGAAATTCTGCACCAGGGCATCCGGCAAATTGATTGTGGCGAGTTGCGCTCGTATTTTCGGAATATCCGCCGACTGCTGGTAATGCAATTCGATCACCGTGCCGCCGGTAAAATCCACGCCAAAATTCAGCCCCCTGGTGGCGAGAAAAAATACCGCGAACAAAAATGTCACCAGCGAAATCGAGGTGGTATACCGTCCATAACTCATGAACGGGATGTCTTTTTTGATCCTGAAAAATTCCATGTCGCCTTCCCTAGCCTATCGCAACTTTGGCGAGCCGCGCCTTGCGGCCATATATCAAATTGACCATCGCGCGGGAAATCAGCACCGCGCTGAACATCGAGGTCATGATGCCCAGGCACAGCACCACCGCAAAACCCTTGATCGGGCCGGAGCCGAACATGAACAACGCAATCCCGGCGATAAAGGTCGTGACGTTGGAGTCGAGGATGGTGCCGAACGCCCGGTCATATCCGGCATGTATCGCGGCCTGCGGCGTGATGCCGTTGCGCAGTTCTTCGCGGATGCGTTCGTTGATCAGCACGTTCGCGTCTATCGCCATGCCCAGTGTCAGCGCAATACCCGCCATACCAGGCAGGGTAAGCGTAGCCTGCAGCATGGACAGCAGCGCTATCAGCAACAGCAAATTCGCCCCCAGTGACAGCACCGAGATGACACCGAACATCAGGTAATACGCGATCATGAAAATCGCCACCATGATGAACCCGATCTTGGTGGAATCGAAACCGCGGGTAATATTTTCCGCACCCAGGCTGGGGCCGACGGTGCGCTCCTCGATGATTTCCATCGGTGCGGCCAGCGCGCCGGCGCGCAGCAGCAGCGCGGTATTCTGGGCCTCCATGGCGTCCATTGATCCGGTGATCTGCACCCGTCCGCCGCCGATCTCCTCGCGGATGACCGGAGCGGTAACGATCTCCCCTTTGCCCTTTTCAAACAGGATGATCGCCATGCGCTTGCCGACGTTCTCGCGGGTTGCGTCCTTGAATTGCCGTGCGCCCACGCCATCCAGATTGATATGCACCGCGGCTTCATTGGTGCGGCTGTCGAAACCGGGCTGCGCGTCGTTGATGCGGTCGCCGGTCAGTATCACCTGCTTCTTCACCAGCATAAGTTTGCCTGAACGATCCCTGAACACGTCGTCGCCGAACGGGGGTTGCGCACCAGCGACGGCCTGATTGGCCTCGTCCACCATGCGCACTTCCAGGGTCGCAGTCCGTCCCAGAATATCCTTTGCCCTGGCCGTATCCTGAACACCGGGAAGTTGCACCACCACGCGGTCGGGACCCTGCTGCTGGATCACCGGCTCGGCCACTCCCAATTCATTCACGCGATTGCGCAAGGTGACCAGATTCTGCTGCACCGCGGATTCCTGGATGCGGTGAACCGCCTCGGGCTTGAGCGTCGCCTGAAACAGGAATACGCCGCCTTCCTCCTTGTCATTCAGCGCGTAGTCGGTGAAGCGCTGGCTGATTTCCGCCTCGCCCTTGCTGCGCGAATCGGCATCGCGGAACTTGACCGACAACACATCCCCGTCGCGGCTCACCCCGGAATACGCGATGTTCTGCTCGCGCAACGCGCTGCGAATATCGCTGGCAGTAGCGTCCAGGGATTTGTCCAGCGCTGCTTTCATGTCCACTTGCAACAGAAAATGCACTCCCCCGCGCAAATCCAGGCCGAGGTACATCGGCAAAGCATTGAGACTTGCCAGCCATTGCGGCGAACGCGGCAACAGATTGAGCGCGACCACATAGTCATCGCCCAGTTGCGCTACCAGCAAATCCTTGGCTTTCATCTGGCTGTCGGTATCCGTGAAGCGCGCCTTGACGCTGTTGCCGTCCAGTTCGGTCAGCTCGGGGCTGAGACTGGCCGCCTTGAGTATGGATTCCACCCGCACCAGCAATGCGTTATCAGCCTTGAGTCCGGCATGCATCGGCGACACTTGCACCGCGGGCGACTCGCCGTAAAAATTCGGCAGGGTGTAAATCATCCCGACCACTAATATGGCCAGAATAAGCAGGTATTTCCACAACGGATACTGGTTCATGACAACCTCTTGATGACTTTGATACAGCCAACCGGACACATCCTGGCGGAACTCGGTTACTTGATTGCCTTGATCGTTCCCTTGGGCAACACACTTTGAATCGCGCTCTTTTGCACCATCACGATGAGATTCTCGGCGATTTCCACCCCGGCGTATTGCTCGTAAACCTTGCTGACCGTGCCGACCGTGCCGCCGACTGTCACGACTTCATCACCGCGCTGCAGAGCTGCAATCATGGCTTTCTGTTCCTTGGCACGATTAGATTGCGGACGCAATATCAAAAAGTAGAACACCACGACCAACACAACCAGCGGCACAAAATTCATGAACCCGCTTTCCGGCGAAGCTGCCGCCGCTTCTGCATAAGCATTGCTGATAAACATCTTGAAATCTCCAAAATCGAAAGACGCGCATTCTACCATGAAGCGGCAGCTGGTCACCCATGTCCGGAGCGCATCAACCGGAATCCCCCCGCAAAATCCGCAAACCTGCCGGCTTCAATAGCCGCGCGTATCCCGCCCATCAATTCCTGGTAGTAATGCAGGTTGTGGATGGTATTGAGGCGCGCGCCTAGTATCTCGTTGAGGCGGTGCAGGTGGTGCAGATAGGCGCGGGTAAAGTTGCGGCAGGTATAGCAGGCGCACTGCTCGTCCAGCGGGCTCATGTCCAGCCGGTATTGCGCATTCTTGATCTTGATGTCGCCAAAGCGGGTGAACAGCATGCCGTTGCGCGCATTGCGCGTCGGCATCACGCAGTCGAACATGTCGATGCCCTGTGAAACCGCATCCACAAGATCTTCGGGAGTGCCCACCCCCATCAGGTAGCGCGGCTGGTCAGCGGGCAGTTGCGGTGCGGTATGCCGCAGGATGCGCAACATGTCTTCCTTGGGTTCGCCCACCGACAGCCCGCCTATCGCATAACCGTCAAAGCCGATGCCGGTCAACCCGGCCAGCGATTCGTCGCGCAAATGCTCGTGCATCCCGCCCTGCACGATGCCGAACAGCGCATTGGCATTGCCTTGGTGCGCGCGTTTGCTGCGTTCCGCCCAGCGCAAGCTCAGGCGCATCGATTCCCCCGCCGTGTTCTCGTCCGCCGGATACGGGGTGCACTCGTCGAATATCATCGCGATGTCGGAGTTGAGCACCTTCTGGATGCGCATTGATTCTTCCGGCGACAGGAAACACTTGTCGCCGTTCACCGGCGACTGGAACCTCACCCCGTCCTCGCTGATCTTGCGCAACGCGCCCAGGCTGAATACCTGGAATCCGCCCGAGTCGGTGAGTATCGGCCCATCCCAGCCCATGAAGCGGTGCAAGCCGCCGTGCGCCGCTATCACTTCCAGTCCCGGGCGCAGCCACAGGTGAAAGGTGTTACCCAGCACGATCTGAGCACCTATCTCATTCAACTCCAACGGCGACATCGCCTTCACCGTGCCATAGGTTCCAACCGGCATGAAAGCCGGGGTTTCGACGCTGCCGTGCGCCAAATTCAATGTGCCGCGACGGGAAAGCCCGTCGGTTTTGTGCAAAGTAAAATTCATGGCTTTCTTTCAATCAACATCGCGTCCCCATAACTGAAGAAGCGATATTCCATTTCCACAGCATGGCGATACGCCGCGAGCATTTCGTCCATCCCGCCGAAAGCGCACACCAGCATCAGCAGCGTGGATCTGGGGAGATGAAAATTGGTGAGCAACACATCCACCACGTTGAAGCGATATCCCGGGGTGATGAAAATTTCCGTTTCGCCGCTTCCCGCTTGCAATAGCCCTGTCCCGGCTGCGCTTTCCAGGGCCCGCAAACTGGTCGTCCCGCCGGCGATCACCCGCCCGCCGGCAGCGCGCGCGCGCGCTATGGCGTCCACGGTGGCCTGCGGAATTGCATAGCGTTCACTATGCATGGCGTGTTCGCGGATAAATTCGGCGCGCACCGGCTGGA
>VFSW01006884.1_pt1 | contig 16622 bp, 10 predicted proteins | sample 5358111 | NCBI WGS metagenome assembly VFSW01 (sample SAMN11554181, study PRJNA540505) | mine drainage metagenome | isolation source: sediment from site ElyBrook_90M | place: USA: Ely Copper Mine, Vershire, VT | collected 2017
GGCGCAAAGGCGCCCCTGCCCGAGTTGCCCGAGAAGGTCCTCGGGCCCCTCCATCCGACCGACCCGCCCGAGGCGCCGGCCAAATGGAAGGGTACGGCCGCGAAAGCCGCGGCCGCCGCCGCGGGAGGCCAGTAGTCCCATGGCCACATCCTCCCGCCCTGGCGCCGCCCCCATCCCGCGCCTCTCCGCCCTGCTGATCGCCAGCGACCGCCAGCTCGCCCGCGCGTTCACCGAGTCGCTCGCCTCCGCGCATGCCTTCCAGATCGCCGCCGAGATGAAGTCCTACCCGGCGCGCCGCGCGCTCGAAATCCGCCTCGACCAGGTCCGCCCCGACGTCATCCTGCTCGATCTGGCGAGCGATCTCGACGCCGCCTGCGACGTCATCCGCGAGACGGCCGCCTACCTGCCCGCTTGCCGCGTGGTCGGCCTCCACCACTCGAACCACTCCGAGGCCATTCTTAAGTCCTTGCGCGTCGGCGCCACCGAATTCCTCCACGCCCCCTTTGAAGCGTCCGCCCAGCTCGAGGCCGCCCTGCGCATCGAGCGCCTCCTGCACGCCGCCCAGCCCGCCGCCGCGCTCGGCAAGGTCATCGTCTTCACCAGCGCCAAGGAAGGCTCGGGCTCGACCACGCTCGCCCGCGAAATGGCGCATAGCCTCCGCACGCTCACCCGCCAGCGCATCCTTCTCGCCGACTTCGACATCCACGGCGGAACGCTCGCCTTCACGCTCGACGCGGTACACGCCGCGCCCCCGCTCGAATCCGGGGACGACCCCTGGCTCCAGCCTGCCGGCGTCCCGCGCGCCGTCGATCACCAGGGCCTGTCGCTCGTCCCGGCCCCGCAGGCCCCGCCCGGCGCTCCCCTCGAGGCCGAACGCGTGCAGGCCTTTCTCGAAGCCGCCCGCCGCGCCTACGACTGGGTGCTCGCCGATCTGCCGCCCGTCTTCGACCGCCTCAGCCTGCTCGCCCTCGCCGAGGCCGACCGGGCCTATCTCGTCGCCACGCCCGAGCTGCCCAGTCTGCATTTGGCCCGCAAGGCGGTCGGCGCCCTGCAGCAGTTCGGCTTCCCCCCCGAACGCTTCCGCGTCGTGCTCAACCGGGTCGACCGCCGCGGAGAGCTCGCCGCCGGCGACATCGAAAAGCTCTTCCCCTCCGCCGTCCAGGTCCGCCTGCCGAACGATCCGCTCGCGCTCCAGCGCGCCATCGCCGAGGGCCTCCCGGTCGGCCCGGACAGCGACTTCGGCAAAGCCGCCGCCGCCCTCGCCGCCGCCCTGGCCGGGGAAACCAAAAAGAAGTCCGCCGAAGCGGCCGCTCCCGCGGCCCCGTCCGGAGGCCGATGATCCCGCGCCCGGGCGCCGCACACTCCGCCGCCCGCGCCCGATAAGAAACAACGGGAGCCAGCTATCGCATGCCGACGCCAACCACCGCCGATTCGAAGACCCAGCCCACGAGCTGGGAACAGCGCCTCCTGCGCAACCCGGCCCGCTCCCGCGCCGCGCTCAAACCCGAATACCAGGAGCTCAAGTTCGCCCTCCACCGCAAGCTCGTCGACAAGATCAACCTCGACGCGCTCGCCAGCATCGACAACCAGCGCGTCCGCGCCGAGATCCGCCAAGCCCTCGCCGCGCTCGTCGACGCCGAGCCAACCCTGCTCAGCTCCGCCGAAAAGCAGCAGATCATCGACGAAGTCCTCGACGAAGTCTTCGGCCTCGGCCCGCTCGAATCCCTGCTCCAGGATCCCAGCATCTCCGACATCCTGGTCAACACCCACCGGCAAGTCTACGTCGAGCGCCGCGGCCTGCTCGAACTCACCGGCGTCTCGTTCCGCGACTCGGCCCACCTGCTGCGCATCATCGACAAAATCGTCAGCCAGGTCGGCCGCCGCGTCGACGAGTCCACGCCCATGGTCGACGCCCGCCTGCTCGACGGCTCGCGCGTCAACGCCATCATCCCCCCGCTCGCCGTCGACGGCCCCATCGTCAGCATCCGCCGCTTCAGCACCGACAAGCTCATGCCGGCCGATCTGGTCGAGAAAAAGGCGCTGACCCCCGGCATGATGACCCTGCTCGAAGCCGCCGTCAAGGCGCGCATGAACATCATCATCGCCGGCGGCACCGGCGCCGGGAAAACCACTCTCCTCAACGCGCTCTCGGCGTTTATCGCGCCCAAGGAGCGCATCGTCACCATCGAGGACGCGGCCGAGTTGCAGCTCAAGCAGCCCCACATCGTCCGCCTCGAAACCCGCCCCGCCAACCTCGAAGGCAACGGCGCCATCCGCCAGCGCGAGCTGCTCGTCAACAGCCTCCGCATGCGTCCCGACCGCATCGTCGTGGGCGAGGTCCGCGGCGAAGAGGCCCTCGACATGCTCCAGGCCATGAACACCGGCCACGACGGCTCGCTCACCACCGTCCACGCCAATAGCCCGCGGGACGCCGTGAGCCGGCTCGAGGTCATGGTCTCGCTCGCCAACTCCAACATGCAGCTCGTCAGCATCCGCCAGCAGATCGCCAGCGCCGTCAACCTGCTCCTCCAGGCCTCGCGCCTGAGCGACGGCTCGCGCCGCGTCATGAACATCACCGAAGTCACCGGCATGGAGGGCGACATGATCACCCTCCAGGACATCTTCGTCTTCGAAAAACAGGGCCTCGACAGCGACGGCCGCGTCGTGGGCCGTTTTGCCGCCACCGGCATCCGTCCGAAATTCTACGAAAAACTGCTCGCCGCAGGCATCCGGCTGGACGCCGAGCTGTTCGACGAGTCCGTGGAGGTCTGACCGGCAGCGACTTCGCACGGCCCGCCGCATCATGCTTACCTACATCCTCATCGCCGCCGGCGTCTGGGTCTGCGTCATCCTCCTGTGGGCCGTCTTCACCCGCGCCTTCGCCCGCGCCGACGCCGGGAAGGTCAAGCACCGCCTCGCCGAAGGCAGGTCCGGGCCCCGCCGCGCGCAACAAAAAAAGGCCTCCTCCACCCCGGTCCTTTTCCAGACCGACGCCGCCACCGCGTTCCTCATCACCCGGCTCATGCGGCGCTTTCGCCTGCAGGAGCGCATCCGCGATCTGCTCGAGCAGGCCGGCCTCCGCTGGCGCGCCGGCCGCTTCATCCACGCCTCGCTCGGCTTCTTTCTCGCCGCCTTCGCCGTCGCCTGGATCGCTCTGCCCGCCGACTACCGGGAGCTCGCCTTCCTCCCCGCGACAGCCGCCGGCGTCCTGCCGCTCCTGTTCGTCGTTCGCAAACGCTCGCGCCGCCTCCGCCGCTTCGAGGAGCAGTTCCCGGAAAGCCTCGAATTCGTCGCCCGCTCCATGCGCGCCGGCCACGCCTTCTCCGTCTCGCTCGAAATGATCCACAAGGAATTCCAGGAGCCGCTCGCCGGCGAGTTCCGCCGCGCCTTCGAGGAGCACAACCTCGGCCTGCCCCTCGACGCCGCGCTCCAGAAAATGTCCCGCCGCGTCCCCTCGCTCGACGTGCACTTCTTCGTGAGCGCCGTCATCCTCCAGAAGCGCACCGGCGGCAATCTCGCCGAGATCCTCGACAAGCTCGCCTACGTCATTCGCGAGCGCTTCAAGCTGCGCGGCAAGATCCGCGCCATCAGCGCCCACGGCCGCATGACCGGCCTCGCCCTCACGCTCATCCCCGCCGGCGTCGGCGTCATGATGTTCGTCGTCAACCCGGACTACATCAAGTTCTTCTTCCTCGAAGAGCTCGGCCACTACATGCTCGCCGCCGCCATCGGGCTCCAGATCGTCGGCTACCTGGTCATCCAAAGGATCGTCCACATCGAGGTCTAAGCATGGACATCGCCCTCACGCTCGCCCTCTTCGCCGTGCTCGCGCTCACCGTTTCGCTCGCCGGCTGGAAGCTCTACGTCCGGCCGAAGGAGGTGCTCGAGCGCGTCAGCGCCGCCGCCGCCGCCGCCGTCCCGGTCGAGCGCGCCCCGATCCACCCGAGCCTGATGTTCCGCGAGATCGCCCAGAAGCTCGGCGCCCTGATCCCGGCCTCGCCGAAGGACGCCGGGCTGATGCAGCGGCGGCTGATCCGCGCCGGCTTCCGCGGCCCCAACGCAATCAAAGTACTTTACGGAGCAAAGGTCTTTTTCGGGGCCCTGCTCCCGCTCGCCGCCTTCGCCCTCGTCGCCGGCCTCGACACCGGCTTCGGCAACAAGATGGCCGTCGCCGGCGCGGCCTTCTGCGCCGGTTTCTTCGGCCCCAACCAGTTCCTCTTGCGCGCCGCCCGCCGCCGCCAGCACCGCATCGGGCGCGGCCTCGCCAACGCGCTCGACCTCATGGTGGTCTGCGTCGAAAGCGGCCTTGGCCTCGATCAGGCCATCCTCCACGTCGCCAAGGAGCTCGACGCCGCGCACCCGGAGATCAGCCAGGAGTTCGCGCTCGTCAACCTCGAGCTCAAGGCCGGCAAGCGCCGCGTCGAGGCGCTCCGCAATCTCGCCGACCGCTCCGGCGTCGAGGACCTTAAGAAGCTCGTCGCCGTGCTCATTCAGGCCGACCGCTTCGGCACCGGCGTCGCGCAGAGCCTGCGCGGCCACTCCGAGTTCATGCGCGTGCAGGCCCGCCAGGTGGCCGAAGAGAAGGCCGCCAAGCTCGGCGTGAAACTGGTGTTCCCGATTTTCTTTTGCATTCTGCCCTCGCTGTTCGTGGTGACCGTCGGTCCGGTCGCCGTCCGGATCGTGAAGGAGCTGATTCCGATGATGACGCAGATGTGACGCGCGGGCGCCGAATCTGCGGAAAGGAGAACGACGATGGACGCATCTATGGTTCGAATCATATGCGCGGTGCTCGCGGTCCTGTTTATCGGACTGATCGTGCTGCGGCGCAAGAAGAGCGCCGAGTAATGCCGCCGCGCCACGCGCCGGCGCGCCTCCGCGAGCGGGGCCGTCCGGACGGCCGGCCACGCACTGGCGTCACGCGGCGGCGCGCTCGTCCAGCGGGCCGCATCGGTCGCGACGCGGCCGCGGGCCGCGGGCGCCCAGGGGCAAGTCCGGCGGCGTGCGCCGCGGCCCCGCGTGGCGCGCCGGCCAGTCGCCGGCCCGCCCGCCCCCGCGAGGCTTCGGTCCTCGCCGGCGCGGCGGAAGGGAAACGGATCCCGCCGGCTGCGGCGCGCCGCACCGGCCGGGAAATTTGGGAGAGGAAACGCATTGGCAAGGAACTGAAGGTATGAACAGCGTTCTTGGACGGTTGAAAATTGGCGTTCTCGCTTGCGCGCCGGTGTTGGCGGGCGCGGGCGTGTTTGGCACCGTGGTCCCCATCGGCGGCCAGTCGTCGGACATCGCTCTCGATGCGACCCGCGGCGTGCTCTACATCGCCGACTTTACAGGCCAGCAGATTGACGTCATGTCGCTCGGGACCAACAGCATCCAGTCCTCGATCCCGGTCGCCGGCCAGCCCGGCTCGATCGCGCTGTCTCCCGACGGCCGCTGGCTGCTCGCGGTGAACTTCGGCAACTACGCCCCGCCGCAGACGCCGTCGAACTCCCTGACGATCGTCGATCTCACCACCCAGAACGTGCAGACGTTCGCGCTCGGCGCCAGCCCGATCGGCGTCGCCTTCGGCATCGACGGCAAGGCGCTGATCGTCACCACGACCACCTTCCTCCTGTTCGATCCCGTGCTTGAAACGACGCAGCAGATCGGCACCATCTCGGGCGTCGCGGCGCAGACGCTGCCCGTCACGCCCGCCACCGTGCCCTCGCAGATCACCAACGCCTCGATGGCGGTGTCGGGCGACGGGCTCACCATCTACGGCATGGGCGGCTCGGCGAGCACCTTCACCTTTCGCTACGAGGTCAATGGCCACACGGTCTGGCCGGGCGGCATCGTGCTCAGCTCGGGAACCATGGAGCCGCGCGTGGTCAGCGCGAATCAGGACGGCACCAGCTTCCTCGCCGGTTGGGCGCAGGTTAGCGTGCAGGGCCACATTACCAACTCGTTCGCGGTCGAAGCCAACGTGCCCGGCGCCGGAAGCACGGCGTTCGATTCCGCGCGCGGTCTCGTCTACGCGCAGATCCCGGTCACGGCCGGCGAATCCCCCACGCTGCTCATCGCCAACGCCTACAATCTCAACGTCCAGCAGCGGCTGCAGTTGCCCGAGAATCTTACCGGCAAGAGCCTGCTCAGCCCCGATGGCAATACGCTTTATGCGGTGTCCGACAGCGGCCTGCTGGTGATGCCGGTGGGCTCTCTCAACCAGCAGCCGCGCGTCGCGGCCTCGCAGCCGGATCTGCTCTTCGTCAGCCAGCCGTGCTCGCGCAGCGTGGCGACCCAGTACCTTTCGATCGTCGATCCCGGCGGCAACAACGTGGCCTTCCGGATTAAGAGCGACACGGCGGGCGTCACCGTGAGCCCGTCGAGCGGCGTAACGCCGGCCACGCTGCAGGTCTCGGTCGATCCGTCGCAGTTCGCCGGCATCGACGGCACGGTGACCGCCACGCTGAAGTTGTCGAGCGACCAGGCGGTGAACGTGCCCGCGCCCGTGCGCGTGCTGGTGAACAACGCGCAGCCCGATCAGCGCGGCATGGTCGTCGACGTGCCGGGTACGCTCGTCGACGTGCTGGCCGATCCGGCGCGCAATCGCTTCTACGTCTTGCGCCAGGACACCGACCAGGTGCTCGTCTTCGACGGCACAAGCTACGCGCACATCGCCTCGATGCCCACGTACAACGTGCCCACCGGCATGGCCATCACCTACGACCAGCGCTATCTTCTCGTCGCCTGCGCGCGCTCGCATCTGGTCAGCGTCTTCGATCTGCAGACTTTGCAAACGCTCGACCCGATTCTCATGCCCGACGGTTACTCGGCCGTCTCGGTCGCCAGTTCCGCCACGCGCATCCTCGCCGCGGCGAATTACTATGACGGGACCTCGCACATCGTGAGCCTCGATTTGCCGAGCCGGAGCGGGTCGGCGCTGCCCTCGCTCGGGGTGTTCAACAACCTGATCAACGCGGACACGGTGGTCACCGCGTCGCCGAACGGCGCGTCCATTCTCGTCGCCGAGGCCGACGGCAACCTCATGTTGTACGACGCCAATCAAGACACCTTCGTCGCCTCGCGCAAAGATTCGACTTCGCTCTCGGGCGCGTATGCGGCTTCCAACTACCAGCAGTACGTCGCGGGGAGCAACTTACTCAATGCCTCGCTCGTCCCCGCCGATCAAATGGAGACCGGCGCCGGCTCGCCTTCGGGCTTCGCCTTCATCGGCCAGGCCGGCGTCCGTTCGATGACGCCCGTCGTCGCGACCGGCACGGGCACGGGGACCACCGGCGCGACCGGCACAACCGGCAGCGGCACGACCGGCTCTACCTCCACCGCGGCCACCGTGTCGACGCCGAGCACTGCGCCCGGCGTCATGGAGCGCGTAACCCCGGCGGGCGCGGGCGGCGGAGCGCCGGCTGTCAGCTCGGCGCGCCTCGCGGAGGCGCCGCTGCTCGGCTCGATCGGCTCGATCATTCTCTCCGGTTTCACGCGGACCATCGCGCCCCTCACGAACCAGCAGGCCCTCATCAGCCTCTCGGTGTCCGGGTTCACGGTGGCGCCATGGGCGTTCGACGCCGGAACAGCCCAGCCGCAGATCGCGAGCGTGGTGAGCGCGGCCGACGGCAGCCCGGCGCTCGCGCCCGGCGGGCTGATCAGCGTTTACGGGCAGAACCTCAGCCCGGTGAACCAAGGCTCGAGCGAGGTGCCGTTGCCGACGGCGCTCGCCTCGAGCTGCCTCACGGTCAATGGATTCCCCGTGCCGGTGCTGTTCGTTTCCCCGGCCCAGATCAATGCGCAGATGCCGTTCGAGGCGATCGGCGACGTGACTCTCATCCTGCACACGGCGGGCGGCGTCAGCGGCAATTACAACCTGCAAGTGCAGCCGGGCGCGCCGAGCGTGTTCCGCTCGGGGCAGGCCGGGCCGGTGACCAACATCGCCACCGTGATCCGCGCCTCGAACGGCCAGCTCGTGACGCCGGCGAATCCGATCCACGACAACGATACGTTGTCCATCTACCTCACCGGTCTCGGCGAGACGCTGCCCGCGGTGCCGACGGGCCAGCCGGCGCCGTCGAATCCGCTGGCGCTAACCATCTCGCCGCCGCTGGTGTCGCTTGGCGGCGCGCAGCTTCCGGTGCTGTTCTCCGGCCTTGCGCCGGGTGAGATCGGCGTGTATCAGATCAACGTCGCGGTGCCGCGCGGCGTGCCGAAGGGCATCGCGATCCCGCTCGATATTTCCGAGGCCGGCAATGCGACTTCCCTGACCGTGCGGGTGGTGAACTGACCCCGAGCGAAACCCTCTCATGATGCATCTGCGTTCCGTACCGCTTCTCGTGCTCCTCGCCGCCGCCTCTTCTGCCGTCGCGCAGAACTGGGAGGTGGGCGGCGGAGTGGGAGGCAGCTTCTACACCAGCCAGACGGCGGCCTCGCCGTCGGGCACGGCGAGCGCGAGTATCGCGCCGGGCATCTCGGCGAGCGCGTGGTTGGGGAACAACTCGAGCGACCGGCTGGGCGGCGAGCTCCGCTACGACTACGCGACCGGCGATCTGAAGCTGTCCGGGACCGGCGGCCCGGCGCAATTCGCCGCGCGCACGCAGCAGTTCCACTACGATTTTCTCTACCACTTCGCGCCGCGCACTTCGAAGATCCGGCCGTTCGTCGCGGCGGGCGGCGGCATCAAGGTTTACACCGGCACGGGAACCGAGCAGGCCTATCAACCGCTCGAGCAGATCGCGCTGCTGAGTAAGACCAGCCAGACGCTTGGGCTCGTCTCGGTGGGAGGCGGGGTAAAGTTCAACGTCTCGGCGCGGCTGCAGCTTCGCATCGAGGTCCACGATTACCTTACTCCGTTTCCGGTCAACGTGATCGCTCCGGCGCAGGGCGGAAAAGTCTCGGGCTGGCTGCAGCAGATCGTGCCGGGATTCGGCGTGGCCTACACGTTCTAGCCGGCGCGGTTCCGCAGCGGTGGGTGGGCGGCATGGCTTGCTAGGCTGAAGGTAAAGCCATGTCAAAATTATCCATTCGAGATCTGGACCTGAAGAACAAGACCGTGTTCATGAGGGTGGACTTCAACGTTCCCCTCGCGCCGGGCGGGAAAGAGATCACCAGCGACAAGCGGATTCGCGCATCGTTGCCGTCGATTCAATATGCGCTCGAGCACGGCGCCGGGCTGATCCTGGCGAGTCATTTGGGACGGCCAAAGGGCAAACCGAATCCGGAGATGAGCCTGAAGCCGGCGGCGGCGCGGCTGGCCGAGCTGTTGGGCAAGCCGGTGAAGATGGCGCCCGATTGCGTGGGGCCCGAGGTGGAGGCGATGAAGCCGAAGCCGGGCGAAGTGCTGCTGCTCGAGAACCTGCGCTATCACGCCGGGGAAGAGAAGAACGACCCCGAGTTCGCGCGGAAGCTGGCGGCGCTGTGCGACGTGTACGTCAACGACGCGTTCGGCTCGGCGCATCGCGCGCACGCGTCGACGGTGGGCATGATCGCGTTCGTGAAGCAGGCCGCGGCGGGACTGCTGATGGACACCGAGCTCGAGTACCTGACGAAGGCGACGAAGAACCCGGCGCGGCCGTGCGTGGCGATTCTCGGCGGCGCGAAGGTGTCGGACAAGATCGAGGTAATCGAGAACCTCATGAAAATCGTCGACCGGCTGTTGATCGGCGGGGCGATGGCGTATACGTTCTATCGCGCCGAAGGGAAGCCGGTGGGCAAGTCGCTGGTCGAAGAAGACAAGATCGAACTCGCGCGCGAGCTGCTGAAGCGGGCCGGCGGGAAGCTGCTGCTGCCGGTGGACCATGTGGTGGCGGCGGAGCCGAAGGCCGGCGCGGCGGCGGAGACGGTGGAGACCATTCCCGACGGGATGATGGCGCTCGACATCGGGCCGCGGACGGTCGAGCTGTACGAGGCCGAGGTGAGGAAGGCGAAGACGATCATCTGGAACGGGCCGATGGGCGTGTTCGAGATGCCGCCGTTCGACGCGGGCACGGTGGCGCTGGCGAAAGCGGTGGCGAATTCGGGCGCGGTGTCGGTGGTGGGCGGCGGCGATTCGGAGAAGGCGATCAAGAGCGCCGGGGTGACGGCGAAGATCAGCCATGTGTCGACAGGCGGCGGCGCGTCGCTCGAATTCCTAAGCGGGATCGAGCTGCCGGGCGTCGCGGCGCTGACCGGGAAGTAAGTTAGTAAGTAGCGAGTAAGTCACGCCGCGCTCAGGCGGCGTGACTTACAGGTCCGATGGACAGCAGGCGCGCGGGCAGATCGGGGATCAGCGCGTCGAGCACGTCGCGGATCTGTGTGGCGAAGATAAACTCGGCTTCGCCGCGGACTTCGGCGGGCAGATCAACGAGATCCTTCCGGTTGGCCTCGGGCAGCACGACGCGGCGGATGCCGGCGCGGCGCGCGGCGAGCACCTTTTCCTTGACGCCCCCGATGGGGAGGACGAGGCCGGTGAGCGTGAGTTCGCCGGTCATGGCGGTGTCGTTGCGGGCGGGAAGGCCGGTATAGAGCGAGGTCAAGGCGACGGCCATGGTGACGCCGGCCGAGGGGCCATCCTTCGGGATGGCGCCGGCGGGGACGTGGATGTGGACGCCGGAGTTGCGGAAGACCGCGGGGTCGATGGCGTAGCTTGCGGCGTGGGACCAGAGGAAACTCTGGGCGGCCTTGGCGGACTCCTGCATGACGTCGCCGAGCTGTCCGGTGAGGGTGAGGCCCTTGCCGCCGGGAAGGAGCGTGGCTTCGATGAAGAGCACGTCGCCGCCGGCTTCGGTCCAGGCGAGGCCGGTGGCGACGCCGGGCGGGAGCGAGGGGCGCATCTGCTCGGGCGTAAACGGCTCGGGGCCGAGCATCTGGGCGAGCAGCGCGGCATCGATGGTAACGGGGCCGCTCTCGCCTTCGGCGAAGCGGAGGGCGACCTTGCGCACGAGGCGGCCGATGGCGCGCTCGAGGCGGCGGAGGCCGGCCTCGCGGGTGTAAGACGAGATGATCGTGCGCAGCGTCTCGTCGGGCAGCACGACCCGCTCGGGCGCGAGGCCGGCCTGCTTCCACTGGCGCGGGATGAGATAGCGGCGGGCAATCAACATTTTTTCCTCTTCGCTGTAGCCGCTGAGGCGGAGGATCTCCATGCGGTCGAGCAGCGGCTGAGGGATGGTGTCGAGCGAGTTCGCGGTGGTGACGAAGAGCACGCGCGAGAGATCGAATTCGAGGTCGAGGTAGTTGTCGCGGAAGCTCTTGTTCTGCTCGGGGTCGAGGACTTCGAGCAGGGCGGCGGCGGGGTCGCCGCGGAAGTCGCGGCCGAGCTTGTCGATTTCGTCGAGCATGAGGACGGGGTTGTTGGCGCCGGCGCGGCGGATGGACTGGATGAGCCGGCCGGGCATGGCGCCGATGTAAGTGCGGCGATGGCCGCGGAGCTCGGCTTCGTCGTGGAGGCCGCCAAGGCTGAAACGCTCGAACTTGCGGTCGAGGGCGCGGGCGATGGATTGGCCGAGCGAGGTTTTGCCGACACCGGGCGGGCCGACGAGGCAGAGGATGGGCGCCTTGGCTTCGGGGTTGAGGCGGAGGACGGCGAGGTGTTCGAGGATGCGGTCCTTGATGTCCTTCAGGCCGAAGTGGTCCTCGTCGAGGACCGCGCGGGCGTGGGCGATGTCGAGGTTATCGGGGGTCGCGACGCGCCAGGGCAACTCGAGCACGTAATCGAGATAGGTGCGGATGACGTGGTATTCGGGCGAGGCGGTTTGGAGCTTCTCGAGACGGTCGAGCTCACGGGCAGCTTCCTTGCGCACGTCCTCGGGGATATCGGCTTTTTCGAGCCGCTCGCGCAACTGGGTGTTCTCGGCCTGTTCGCCGCCTTCGCCGCCGAGCTCCTGCTGGATGGCGCGCATCTGCTGGCGGAGCATGTACTCGCGCTGTTCCTTGTTCATCTCGGAGCGGGCTTCGGTGGCGATCTGGTTACGGAGCTCGAGAACCTGGACCTCATGCGAGAGGAAGCGGTGGACGAGGCGCAGGGCCTCGATGCGGGTTGGAGCTTCGAGCAGCGACTGGGCGCGGGCCGCGTCGAGATTGAACATCGAGGCGAGGAGGAAGGCGAGGCGGAGCGGGTCCTCGTTGGTGGTGAACATGCGGTTGAGATCCTCGCTCGAGTTGGGCTGAGCGAGGGCCACGGCGCGGCCGGCGAGTTCGACGAGAACGCCGTGGAGGGCTTCGACGGCGGGGCCGTCATCGTCGGGCAGCGGGAGCGGGTTGACGCGCGCGCGGAGGTAGGGCTCGGCGTCGTCGAGCTTAAGGAGCGCGACGCGTTCCATGCCGAGGACGAGGATTTCGACCGAGTCTTCCGAGGGCCGGGACATTTTACGAATGGTGGCCTTCGTGCCGATGGCGTAAAGGTCGTCGCGGGTGGGCGTTTCCACCGAGGAGTCGCGCTGGGCGAAGAGGACGATTTCCTTCTCCTCGCTCGCGAGCGCGGCTTCGACGGCGGCGACCGACGACGGGCGGCCCACCGAGAGCGGCAGCATGAGGTAGGGGAACAGCACCGTATTCTTGAGGGGCAGAACGGGAAGGACCTGGACCGTCGGATTGTCGGGCATAAAAAGTTCTCCTTGTAGTTAGATGCACGGGGCCGTTGTTTCGGCGCGCGCGCTTAAGTAAGACAGAACGAGCCGCCGGGTTTCGCCGGCGGCTCGTGGAGCATCGGAGGGGGAAGCGAAGTTACTTGCGTGGGATCACGAGGAACGCGCTGGCCGGGCCGCGGCGGACCAGCAGCAGCGTGCCGCCGGGGTTATTGCTTCCGCGGATGGTGCGCTCGAATTCGGAGGCGGTCGAGACGGGCTGACGATCGACGCGCTCGATGATGTCGTTGGGCCGGAGGCCGGCTTCGGCGGCCGCGGAGCTTTCGTCGACGTTGGTGACAATGACGCCGTGGGCGTCACCGGTGAGGCCCAACTGTTGGGCGATGTCGGGCGTGAGGGTCTGGACCTGGACGCCTTCGAGGCCGCTGGGGCCGCCGTTCCGCTCGCCGGCGGGGCCGTTGTCTTGGGCGGCGGTCATGTTATTCGTGCCGAGCGTGAGGGGGATGTCGAGCGTCGAGCCGTTGCGCAGAACCTTCAGGTCGATACGGGTGCCGGGGGCGAGGCTGGCGACTTTGAGGCGGAAGGCCTGCATGTCTTCGATCTTGTCGCCGTTCATGGCCAGGATGACGTCCTCGACCTTGAGGCCGGCCTTGGCGCCGGGGCCGCCGGGCTCGACTTGCGTGATGGCGACGCCGCCCTGGTCAGGGCTCATGCCGAAGGCTTGCCGCATGTTGGGCGTGATTTCGCCGAGGTAGACGCCGATGTAGCCGCGAGTGACTTTGCCATGCTCGATGAGCTGGTTCATGACGTTCTTGGCGAGGTTCGAGGGGATGGCGAAGCCGATGCCGACGTTGCCGCCGCCGTCGCCGCCGAGGATGGCGGTGTTGATGCCGATCAGCTCGCCGCGGGTGTTGATGAGCGCGCCGCCGGAATTGCCCTGATTGATGGCGGCGTCGGTCTGGATGAAGTCCTCATAGTTTTCGATGCCGAGGCCACTGCGGCCCTTGGCGCTGACGATGCCCATGCTGACGGTGCCGCCGAGGCCGAAGGGGTTGCCGATGGCGAGAACGATGTCGCCGACTTCGGCCTTCGAGGAGTCGCCGATGGGGAGGGCGGGAAGGTTCGAGCGATCGATCTTGAGGACGGCGATGTCGGTGGGCTGATCGGCGCCAACGACTTTCGCCGGGACTTCCTTGCCGTCGCGGAAGCTGACCTTGACGTCGGTTGCGCCATCGACGACGTGGTTATTGGTGAGGATGTAGCCATCCGGGCTGACGATGACGCCGGAGCCGAGGCTCTGCATGCGCTGGGTGCGGGGCTGGTGGGGAATGTTGCCGAAGAACTCGCGGAGCATCGGGTTATCGGGCATGCCGCCGGGCATGCCCTGAGTATGGACGACCTTCGAGGAGCTGACGTTGACGATGGCGGGCAACGCGTCCTTGACGATGGGCGCGAAGGTGCCGCTCATGGGCACGCTGGCGGCGTGGGCGGTGGAGGCGAAGTCCGGGAGGCGGTGGGAATTGCTCGCCCAATTGACGGCGAGCGCGGCGCCCAGCACCAGGATGACGGTGGAGAGGATGGCCGTGGAGCGGCGGATTTGAATGGTGGATGGCATAAGCTTCCTTTTCGTTACTTGCATGCGATTCGTCGGGTTCGAATGAGGATCCATGGCTTAGGAGACGAGCTCGGCGGCGAGCGGGGCGGGCTCGAAGGTAAGCTCGCCCGAGGGCGCGAGGCCGGCGACGATCTTCTGACCGTCGGCGATCGAGCCCGAGAGCAGGCGGCGGGCGAGCGGGGTTTCAATTTCGCGCTGAATGGCGCGCTTCAGCGGGCGCGCGCCGTAGTGCGGGTCGTAGCCGGAGCGCACCAGGTGGGTGCGGGCGTCCTCGGTAAGATCGAGCTCGATGCGGCGCGCGGCGAGGCGGCGGCGGAGGGCTTCGAGCTGGATGTCGACGATCCGTTTGAGGTGATCTTCCGAGAGCGCGTGGAAGACGATGACCTCGTCGACGCGGTTGAGGAACTCGGGGCGGAAGTGGCGGCGGAGTTCTTCGAGCACGGCGGCCTTCATGCGGGCATAGTCGTCGCCTTCGAACTCGCCGCGGTATTCGAGGACGCGGTGGCTGCCGAGGTTCGAGGTCATGATGACGATGGTGTTCTTGAAGTCGACGGTGCGGCCCTGGCCGTCGGTGAGGCGGCCGTCGTCGAGGATCTGGAGCAGCACGTTGAAGACGTCGGGATGCGCCTTCTCTATCTCGTCGAGCAGAACCACACTATAAGGACGGCGACGCACGGATTCGGTTAGCTGGCCGCCCTCGTCATAGCCGACATAGCCGGGCGGGGCGCCGATCAGGCGGCTGACGGTGTGCTTTTCCTGGTATTCGCTCATGTCGATGCGGATCATGGCGTGCTCGTCATCGAATAGGTTCTGGGCGAGGGCGCGGGCGAGCTCGGTTTTGCCGACGCCGGTGGGGCCGAGGAAGATCAGGCTGCCGATGGGGCGGTTGGGATCCTTGAGACCGGCGCGGGCGCGCATGACGCTTTCGGCGACGGCGGTGACGGCCTCGTCCTGGCCGATGACGCGGCGATGGAGATCGTCTTCGAGGTGCAGCAGCTTTTTCATCTCGCCCTCGAGGAGGCGCGAGACGGGGACGCCGGTCCAGCGGCTGACGACTTGCGCGATGTCCTCTTCGTCCACTTCCTCCTTGACGAGGCGGGCACCGGATTGTTTGCGGGCGAGAGTATCCTGTTCGGCTTGTAACTCGCGCTCGAGGCCGGCGAGCTGGCCGTATTTGAGTTCGGCGGCGCGGTTGAGATCGTACTGGCGCTCGGCCCGTTCGATATCGAGGCGCGTCTGTTCGATGCGCTGCCGAAGGCCGCGGAGCTTCTCGACGGCGGCTTTCTCGGACTGCCACTGGGCGCGGAGGGCGCTCGAGGAAGTCTTCAGTTCGGCGAGTTCCTTCTCGATGCCCGTGAGGCGCTGGCGGCTGGGCGCGTCGGTTTCTTTCTTCAAGGCTTCGCGCTCGATTTCGAGCTGCATGGTGCGGCGGAGGATTTCGTCGAGCTCGGAGGGGAGGGAATCGATCTCGGTGCGGAGGCGGGCAGCGGCCTCGTCGACGAGGTCGATGGCCTTGTCGGGGAGGAAGCGGTCGGAGATGTAGCGCTGGCTGAGGACGGCGGCGGCGACCAGGGCGGCGTCCTTGATGCGGACGCCGTGATGGACCTCGTAGCGCTCGCGGAGGCCGCGGAGGATGGAGATGGTATCTTCGACGCCCGGCTGATCGACGAGGACGGTTTGGAAGCGGCGCTCGAGGGCGGCGTCCTTTTCGATGTACTTACGATATTCGTCGAGCGTGGTGGCGCCGATGCAATGGAGTTCGCCGCGGGCGAGCATGGGCTTGAGCAGGTTGCCGGCGTCCATCGAGCCTTCGGCCTTGCCGGCGCCGACGACGGTATGCAACTCGTCGATGAAGAGGACGATGCCGCCCTGGGAGGACTGGACCTCTTTAAGGACGGCCTTGAGGCGTTCTTCGAATTCGCCGCGGAATTTAGCGCCGGCGATGAGCGCGCCCATGTCGAGCGAGACGATGCGTTTGTCCTTGAGGCCCTCGGGGACGTCGCCGCGGACGATGCGCTGGGCGAGGCCTTCGACGATGGCGGTTTTGCCGACGCCGGGCTCGCCGATTAGGACGGGGTTGTTCTTGGTGCGGCGGCTCAAGACCTGGATGACGCGGCGGATTTCCTCGTCGCGGCCGATGACGGGGTCGAGTTTGCCCTGGGTGGCGAGCTGGGTAAGGTCGCGGCCGTATTTTTCGAGGGCTTCGTAGGTGGCCTCCGGGTTGGGGGTGGAGACGCGCTGATTGCCGCGGACGTCCTGGAGGGCGCGCATGAGGCGGTCGCGGGTGAGGCCGGTTTCACGGAAGATTTTGCCGATGGGGCCGGAGTCGGTGGAGGCGGCGAGGAGGACATGCTCGACGCTGACGTAATCGTCCTTGAGGCGCTTGGCTTCGTCCTCGGCCTGTGCGAGGAGCTTCTGGAGGCGCGGGGGGATGTAGATCTGGCCGGGGGGCGCGCCGGTGGGGGAAG
>VFSW01006885.1_pt1 | contig 16619 bp, 16 predicted proteins | sample 5358111 | NCBI WGS metagenome assembly VFSW01 (sample SAMN11554181, study PRJNA540505) | mine drainage metagenome | isolation source: sediment from site ElyBrook_90M | place: USA: Ely Copper Mine, Vershire, VT | collected 2017
TATTCCAGAAACATCCCAAAATACTGTACGCTAACTTATGCAACTAGATACTAGACCCGGGCGAGTGAATCCTGCCCATCCTTCAGGATTACCTTCCCTAACCGCATTTCTGCGCCCGCAGAAAGGAGGAGCCATGCTGCGCAATAACCCAATTCAGCGCCGGAACGCAACCCGTCCCCAGCTCTCGCGCCTGTGGATCAAGACCGGCGATGCCCGTTTTCCGCTCAAAGCTGTGTGGATCGAAAAATCCAGCCTGAATTGCCACACCAGCAGGTACGGCGAGGAGATCCACTGCGACGCAGTGGATCTCCTCCCTCCACCAGGCGCGGTTAGGAATGGCCGCCTAGGCACTAGGTCCATCATTTCCAGAAACGCGCCTTAGGACTTAGGACTTAGGACTTAGGACTTTTAGGCATTCGCCTTCTCGGCTGCCTCGCGGGCCAGCAGACGCTTGGCCACCAGGTCACCGGCATTCGCTTCTTTCATGGTCTGAGCCCGGGTCTCGGTTGCTTCCTGCAATGCCTGCGCTGCGGCGTTGATCTTCACCGTGTCCGTGTTCACGGACACCGGCGGCATCTTCCCTGGCGCCTGCTTGTTAACCGGAGGCATCTGCGACGGGGGCAGCTTGCTGGCCGCTGTTGCCGCGGCGCTGATCTCTACCGTGTCCGCATCCCCAGCTACCGGCGGCATCTTCCCTGGCGCCTGCTTGTTAACCGGCGGCATCTGCGGCGGGGGCAGCTTGCTGGCCGCTGCCGCATTGGATGCTGTCTTCCCCGATGAGTTGACGGCGTTGGGTGGGACAACACTTATGGGCGGCATCATCTGGATCGTGGACATCGTTCGTTCCTCCTACTCAATCCCTATCGGAAGATGTCCCAGCAACTTGAATTCCCCGTTCTCTACCCCAGGCTTAGAGAATTCTGATGAAATCGGGTTTTTTGACGGGGGCCGCCTTCGCCGAGCCCCCAATACAAGCCCGCTGGGCGAGCACAGAGGGTCGGGGATTGCGGTGAGGCTGGAGGCCATCGGCAGCGTGACGGGGGATGGCCTTTAGGCTGTCCGCAACTGCCCTAGAATTAGCGGCTGAGGTACTTCGTTTTGCTGGCCACTGACCACTAGCCACTGGCCACTAAAACAAAGTCTCCTGCCCGCTCCGGTCTACCCTCGGCCGCTTCACGCCAAAATGCTCGTACGCTAGATGCGTCGCCACCCGTCCCCGCGGCGTGCGGTCCAGAAACCCGATCTGCATCAGAAATGGCTCATAAATCTCTTCGATCGCATCCGGCTCCTCAGCCAGCGATGCCGCTAGGGTGTTCAGCCCCACCGGCCCCCCCTGATACTTCTCGATGATCGTCAGCAGCAGCTTGCGGTCGATCTCGTCGAAGCCATGGCGATCGACCTCCAGCATCTCCAGCGCCGCCTGCGCCGTCGGCTTGTCAATCTTCCCCGAGCCTTTCACCTGGGCGTAGTCGCGCACCCGCCGCAGCAGCCGATTGGCAATGCGCGGCGTGCCCCGGCAGCGCGTCGCCATCTCCATCGCCCCGGCTTCGTCAATCTCCACGCTCAGAATCTCCGCCGAGCGCTGCAAAATGATCTTCAGGTCCTCATGGGTGTAGAACTCCAGCCGCAGCACAATGCCAAAGCGCGAGCGCAGCGGCGCCGAAAGCAGCCCCGCCCGCGTAGTCGCGCCGATGAAGGTGAACGGCCTCATCTCAATCGTGTGGGTGCGCGCCGAGGGCCCCTGCCCAATGATGATGTCCAGCTTGCAGTCCTCCAGCGCCGAGTACAGCAGCTCCTCCAGCGCCGGCTGCAGCCGATGGACCTCGTCGATGAACAGCACCTGTTGCTCGCGCAGGTTGGTGAGGATGGCCGTCAGGTCGCCCTTGATCTGCAGCGTCGGCCCCGAGGTCTGCTGGAACGAGGCCCCCATTTCGTTGGCGATGATGTTGGCCAGCGTCGTCTTGCCCAGCCCCGGCGGCCCATAGAGCAACACGTGGTCCAGCGCCTCGCCGCGCGAGCGCGCCGCCTGGATCGCGACCTCCAGATTGTCTTTGACTTTGTTCTGCCCGATAAATTCGCGCAGCCGCTGCGGGCGCAGCTTCAGCTCGAACGACGAATCATCGTCGAGCGGGACCGCCGAGACGATGCGCTCGCGCGCCGCCCCGCCGGCAGAAGACGCGAGACCGGCTTCGTCCCGGCTGCCCGGCCGGCGCGCAGCAGAATGCGGATGATCGTTAGACAATGGCACGCACGGCGATAGTAACGGCAACCCCGCCCGCGGCGCAATGCGCCACCCATTGCGGCGTCTTTGGACGGCTAAGGAAACGCTGATGAGGTCTGGCTTTGAAGGGGACGGCCTTCAGGCCGTCCGTAAGCTCCACCACATCATCCCCGGCTTTAGCCGCTGAGGGACCTCGCCACGCCTTAATCAGATCTTCCCTACAGTACCGTCCCGCTGGGCGCAGTGCCCTCGGTGCCGGTCGGCGACACGTTTTCGCTAGCGGCGGAGCGAACCCGGCCCATGGCGCGATCGGCCGTACTGCGGATCGTCTCCACTCCGCGCTGCACCCGGTCGCGGTTCTGCTCGTAGCTTTCCCGCGCCGAGTTCTTCAAATCATTGGCCCGGTCCGCCAGATTGTTGCGCGTCTCTTCCCCGCTCATCGGAGCAAACAACAAAGCCAAACCAACCCCGACTCCCAGCCCAAGCAAAAAACTTTTCATACCAATCCTCCCTCACTGATGGTTGATGATTACTGTGGATGATGCCCAGCGGCCCGCAGCCACAACCTCGCCGCTGTCTTCAGTGAGATGCCGCCCCAGCGAATCAGAGTTTGCCCGCAATCGGAAGAAGAACAGCCCGAAAATTCCGCACCGGTTCCTTACTGTTTCTCCGCCGCCCCATCCCACTCTGAGTTTCCCGCCGAATGGCTTCCCGTCCTCGCAATCATGAACGACATATTCCCCTCAGGGGCTTAAAGCCAAGTTCGGAGCTGCCGGTTACGGCGCAGCTAAAGCTGCGCCCCTGCAAAGAATTCCCGAGCTTCATGAATAATCCAGGTTAAACCCTCCGCGGCCTACAGCGTCCGCTTAAACAACGCCGTCGCAATCGTGATCATCACCGCCGCCGCGATGGTCAGGTACGCCAGATCGCTACGGATGGCCACGAATCCCGCATCCCTCAGCAGCAGCGCCTGGAAGCCGTGCACGGAATACGTAAAGGGATCGACAAATGCGATGGCCCGCAGCCAGGCGGGAAACGCCTTCACCGGATAAATCGCGCCCGAGGGAAAGAACAGCAGCGTGTTCAGGATGCCGAACGTGGCGCGCGGCACCAGCGGGTCTTCCACTCGCACCATCATCAGGAACATCATGGTGTTGAAGGCCAGCGAGGTCACCACGATCATCAGGAAAATGTAGAAGAGATTTTGCAGCGTGAAGATGCCGCCAAGGCCCGCCAGCAACGATCCTATGACGGTGATCACCACCCCGGCCATGATCGCCTTGATAGCGCCCGCGATGTTCAGCCCGGCCACCAGCTCGAACTTGGTAATCGGCGTCACCAGATAGCCCTCGTGTACGCCGCGCGCCTTGTCGTCGATGTACAGCATCCCGCCGCCGATCATCACCGAGACGAACATCGCCAGTGCAATCGAGCCGGGCAACAGATATTTCATGTACTCGATGTACGGGTAAAGCTCCACCGTGTCGAGCGTGATCTGCTGCTGGATGCGGGAAGGCTCCACGTCAGGCTGGTTCAGCGCCTGCACCAGGCTGTTGAACGCGTCTTCCAGGCTGGTGCTCATGAAGTTGTCGGTGTTGTCCACGACGAGTGCGATTCGCGGATGGTTCTGCTCATAAACGCGCCGTGAGTACTCCGGCGGAATAATGATGGCGGCGTCCAGCCGGCCGTTGCGCACGTCCTCGGTCGCCTGCTGGTCGTTGTCGTAAGGCACGGCGACAAACGTGTGCGCGTTGGCCTCCACCGCAGCCAGCGCCTCCAGCACCTTCACTGCCTGCGTGCCATGGTCGTTGTCTACCACCCCCAGCCGCGCGTTCTTGATCTTGCCGCCAAAAGCGTTGCCCAGCACCACCAGTTGCACCAGCGGAAACACCATGGCCACCAGCATCAGCGCCGGCGAACGGAAGAACTTGCGCAGCTCGCGCTCCACAATGGCCGACATGCGATTCATAAGCGACTAGAATCCACCTCCCCAATCGATCAGCCAGGGCACGGCTCCACCGGCTGCTGAACAAGCCGCGCTCCAAACGCTTTGTATCAGGGCACGACTTTAGTCGTGCCGATACAACGCCTAGTTTAAAATTTTCTCCGGGGCTTTAGCCCGCGGCACATGCTCGAGCGCAGAGTGTCGCCGGCTAAAGCCGGCTCGGGCGAAAAATAAAACGGCTTATTGGCACGACTAAAGTCGTGCCCTGTTACAAACCCTCCCCATCTTTTTCAATTCTCATGGCCGCATCCCCGGACGGTCCGGCATCACGAAGCTATAGGCTTTCACCTGCTCGTCGCGCAGTTGCCGTCCCGTGAAGTGGACAAAAACATCATCCAGCGTCGTGTTTTGCACGGAGAGCGATTTCACCTGCACATTCAAGCGCACCGCCAGCTCCACCATCTCCGTCGTCGTCTTCGAGCCGTTGCTGGTCAGCACGCGATACATGTTGGCCGCCTCCGGTTCCACCGAGGTCACCTCCGCCAGCTTCTGCAATTCCTGCTGCCACTCCGGCGGAGCATTCACAAATTGCGCCTCAATAACGTTGGTCCCTGGCACGCTCGCCTTCAGCGCCATCGGCGAATCCAGCGCCACCAGCTTGCCGTGATCGACAATCGCAATGCGGTCGCACAGCCGGTCGGCTTCGTCCATGTAGTGCGTCGTGATCAGGATGGTGAGGTCGCGCGTGTCCTTGATCTTGGTCAGCATCTCCCACACGGCGACACGCGACACCGGATCGAGCCCCGTCGTCGGCTCATCCAGAAAGAAAATCGTCGGGCTGTGTACGAGCCCGCGCGCAATCTCCAACCGCCGGCGCATTCCGCCCGAGAGCGTCTTGGTCTGCGCGCCGCGCCACTTCGATAGGTCTACGGTTTCCAGCAACTCGTCGATGTTGCGCTTGCGCTCTCCCGCAGGCACGCCATACAGCTTGGCGTAGATGCTCAGGTTCTCTTCCACCGTCAGGTCGATGTCGCTGGTCAGCGCCTGCGGAATCACCCCCATCGACTGCCGCACCGCGTCCGGCTCCTTCGACACATCAAAGCCGTTGATCACCGCCCGCCCGCCGGTAATGGGCAGCAGCGTCGTCATCATGCGAATCAGCGTCGACTTGCCCGCTCCATTCGGTCCCAGCAGTCCGAAAATTTCCCCCTGCCGGACGGCGAACGAAACATCGTCCACCGCAGTGAAGTCGCCGTACTTCTTGGTGATGTGATCGACCAGGATGGCGTCGCCGTTGCGAGAAGATGGAGAACCGGAAGTCATCTGATAAATTCTCTTCGCGTTATAAATTCTCTCCGCGTCATAATTCCCTTCGCGCCATAAATCCTCTTCGCCTCATAAACTTTCTTCCGTGGGTGCCCCGTTCCAGCCTTCTTTTGGCTGGGGCGGGGCGATGCCAGTCGGCCGCCGGCTCTTCTCTGCTGCTTTGTAACCGGGCGCGTCTTCAGCCGCGCCGAGAGAAACCATTCACCTCGCGCTCTCGGCCAGGCTTCGGGTTTCCAATTTCTTCGGCAACAGCACCTCCGCCGTCATACCGGGAACCAGCGCGCCGTCGGGGTTATTGACCTTCAGCTTTAGCCCGATGGTCTTGATGTCGCGCTTGCGCCGGCTCACGTCGCGCTGCGTGGCAAAGTCGCTCTCCACCGCCTTGAAGATCACCGTGCCTTCAATCGGCTTGCCCGCCGGCAGCCGCACTTTTAGTTTGTCGCCCACCGCCACAAAGCGGGCCTCCGTCTCGGGAACCTCGGCGCGCACCCAGGTGTCGTTGAAGTCGATGATGGTGACGATCGGCTCGCCCACATTCACCACCTCGCCCTGCCGGGCCGCGCGCACGGAGACCGTTCCACTTACCGGCGCGTAGATTTTGGTGTAGCCCAGCCGGGTCTCCGCCTCGGCCAATTGAGCCCGTGCATTGGCCACCTGGGCTTCATTCGCCGCCACATTGCTGGCCGCTGCTCGCTGCGAATGGACTCTTGCGATGGCCGTGTTCACATCCGCCTTGGCCGCGTCAACCGTCTGCTGCGCGCTCCGCACCGCGGCCTGCTGTGCATCCAGTTGGGCCTCCGCCCGCACCCGGTCCTGCTCCGATGCGACGCCAGCCTTGGCCAGCTTGATGGTGCGCTGCGAGTCGCTCTCGATTCGCACCAGGTCGGCCTTCGCCTGCGCCAGCGTCGCCTGCGCCGCCGCCAAACGCGCCTGGGCGTTGATCACGCCGCTGTTGGTCTCGCCCAGCGTCTGCGCTTCCGTCGCTTGCGTCGAGGCAACCTGCGAATCGTAGGCCTGGATCATCGCCGCCGCCGCGTTCTTCTGCGCTTCCAGTTCGGCGGGATCAATCTCGGCGATCAACTCGCCCGACTTCACCTTCGATCCTTCGTCCACATACAACTTGTCGAGTCGCCCCATGACCCGCGAGCTGACAATCACCTGGTTGGCATCCACCACGCCAATCAGCGCCGTGTTACTGGTGCCGCGCGTGGAATAGAAGTAGTAGCCGGCAGCAATCCCTACAAGGAACAGCAGAAAGATGAAGAACTTTTGCGGCCTCACTCGCGGCTTCCTCTCTTGCCGGCCACAACGGTCTGCGTAGATGCGATGTGGCCAGGCGCTTCCGCAGCCGCGATCGTGGCGGCCAGTGCAACCCCCTGCTCGCGATTGGCGAAGAGCGCGGCGGCGATGAAGTCCAGCACCGCGCTGCGCCGCCGCTGAATGGCCTGTGGGCCGCTGCTGTTCAGTTCGGGCCTGAACTTTTCCCGCAGGGGCGCGGTCAGAAAATAGTGGACGATCGAGCCGATGGCCGAGGGAATAAACTGATTGGGATCGACGGCGCGAAACTCGCGGCGCTTCACCCCCTCCTCGACCAGCGCCAGCACGCGCATGCCAATCGGCTGCATGTACCTGCCGAAAATGCGATCCAGATGCGACGAGCCGCCGCGGCTGGCGCTCATCAGTTCGCTCATGAAGATGTACGCGTAATAGGGCGATTCGGCGATCGCGTCGTAGTGCGTGCGCGCGTAGGCAAGGAAACGCTCGCCTGCCGTGCCCGGCTGATTACACACAGCCAGAACGCGACTCGTCAGCTCCTCGAAGAAGCGGTCCAGAATTGCGTCATACAGCGCCTCTTTGTCGGCGAAGTAGTAATAGAGGAGGGCCTTATTGACGCCGGCGGCCTCGGCAATGGCGTCCATGCGCGCCCCGGCCAGGCCCTCGCGGGCAAACTCGGCCAGGGCCGCGTTCAGGATGGCGTTGCGACTGCGTTCCGGCTGGCGGCGGCTGCCGCGCCTGCCCGCACTGCGGGGACGGTCGCGCCGCGTCTTCATGATTTTGCCCGGCATAGTGAATTTAACCAGTCGGTGAGTGGTCGATTAATTAACTAGTTAGTTAGTTGTTCAGTCTAGCAAAGAGGAAAGCCATTCGGCAACCCTCGGCGATGGGCGCATACTTCAACACCAGCAAGCGCGCCAGGCAAGTCCCCGCGGCCGCCAGCGCCACCGGCAGCAGCCAGCCGGCATGCGGCCAGGTATGAGCCCAGACGATCATGCGGGTGCGCAGGCCATCGGATCGGATAAGGCAATAGCGGAAGGCGCCGCCCACAATGCCGGTCAACAGGCCGCCAAGCGTGCTGGCCACAACGATGCGGAAGAGCCGTGATTTCAGAAAGGACATGAGGGCATGACTCGTGGGATTGGAGCCAGCCTATTGTAAGCGCGTTGCAAGGAGCGAGGCAGTACGCTGGGGTAGTGGTGCAGTTTGAGAGTTGACCATCTTGGCGTATGATTCCGTGCAATGGCGGCAGCTATTGACCCGGTAACCTCGCTGACATTGGTTCTGGCGGCTCTCGCGGCCCTGCTCACGGTATTGGCAATAATCATCGGAGTGGCGGCGATTTGGGGATATATCGGGCTTAGGGATTCTGTCAAGGAGATGGCTTCAAGGAAAGTTGATGAGGCCATGACTCGCAAACTTGCAGAATATCCCGCTGCCGCTGAATTCCTCGAAAAAACGAAAGCCAGCGTCCTTGATGCCCTTCAGGATCTATTAGTTACCCCTATTGATGCGAAAACCGTTGAAAAAGCATCTAAAACGGGTATAAAGGAGGCAGTAGCAAGCGTCGCGCCCCCAGAGCCAACCGAGCAACAAACAGGGATTGAATCGTACCCCGGAGAGGAGCAGGCAAATGTCCCCAGCGGTGATGGAACAACAGTCGGAAAAAGCGGAAGCCCTAACACCGGGGCAGGTGATCGCGAAGCACCAAAAGCAGGCTCCAGTTAATGTTGTCGCAATCGCCAGTGATCTGGGTCTGAAAGTTTGGGCGATGCGCTCGTTGCCGTCGAACATTTCCGGGAAACTATTCCGCGACCCGCTAAATGGTGGGACAAGCGGATTCAGCATTGGCGTGAATGCGACTGAGGTTTTTGTGCGGCAGCGGTTTACCGTGGCTCACGAAATCGCTCATTTCATTCTGCACAAAGACAAGATTGAAAACGGGGAACTAATTGACGATACGCTATACCGTAGCGGTCTCAGCAGTAAAGAAGAGACCGAGGCCAACAAGCTGGCCGCAGATATTTTGATGCCGTATCCGTTGATCTCTTCGCTCGTGCACTCTGGAATCCGGGACCCGCAAAGTTTGGCGCGCACATTACAGGTTTCCCTGCCCGCAATGAATATTAGGCTCGGAATCCCCCCTGCGGAGTAACGCGACAGGTTCTTCCAAGCTCCAAACGTGGTCGGTTATGCCCGCTTCCATAGCGGGCGTAACGCGCAGCGTCTTGTGAACCCGGCAGAACCGCGAATATGTTTTAGCTCGACGGGGAAGGCTGCGGGAGGAAGCGGTATCCCACGCCGCGCACCGTCAGCAGGTGCTGCGGGTGTGCGGGGTCTTCCTCGATGTACTTCCGCAGGCGAACGATGAAGTTGTCGATAGCGCGGGTGTCGGTGTCGTCGCGCAGGTTCCAGACTTCTTCCAGGATGTTCTTGCGCGAGACGATGCGGCCGCTGTTGCGAATGAGGTGGCGCAGCAACTCGGCTTCCATCAAGGTCAGCCGGAAGCTCTTGCCGTTGGCCCGCAGCTCCAGCGTGCCGAAGTCCACCTGCTTATCATCGAAGACGTAAACGTCGAACTCGTGCAGCGAGTCGGCGTCTGCGGGTTCGGCGACGCGCACCTGGACCGGAGGATCGCTGAGCAGGGTGCGGCCCCAATCGCGGCGGCGCAGCAGGCCGCGAATCCGCGCCAGCAGGATTGCCAGATCAAACGGCTTGGGCAGGTAATCGTCGGCACCGGAGGCGAAGCCCTTGAGCACGTCTTCGGGACGGCCGCGCGCGGTCAGCATCAGCAGCGGAATATAGTTGCTGGCGTGGCGCAGCTCGCTAGCCACAGCAAAGCCGTCCTTGCCGGGGAGCATGACGTCCAGCACCAGCAGGTCGAATTCGCTGCGCTGTTTCAGCAGCAGGTCGAGCGCGGTCTCGCCATCGCCTACAACGCTGGTGTGATAGCCCTCGGCGTCGAGATTGAACTTCAGGCCGCGGGCCAGGTGTTCTTCGTCTTCCACCAGCAGAATCTCGTTCACCGGGAGTTCCTCGGCAGCTCGATGGTGACCGTGGTGCCGCGGCCCGAGCCTTCGCTCTCAGCGTAAGCGTTGCCGCCGTGGCGGCGGGCGATGGCGCGCACGATGAACAGCCCCAGGCCGCTGCCCTTCACCTGCGAGGCGACCGGCGTGAGCGCGCGGTAGAAGCGCTTGAAGACGCGCTTCAGTTCGCCTCGCGGAATGCCAATGCCATTATCGCGCACTCGAATCTCGATATGCTCGAGGTCGGGCGTGACCACCGCAACCCTGATCTCGGGATCGTGGGGCGAATACTTCACGGCGTTGTCGAAGACGTTAGCCAGCGCACTGGAAAGCTCCTCGCGATCGCCCATCACGTTGAGCTCGTCGAGCGGCTGGCCGTCGGGCGCCCAGTCGAGGACCTCGCGCGTAAGGTGATGGCGCGAGCGCGCCCACTCAATCGCCTCCTGCACCAGCGGGCCGACGGCGACTTCGGCGCGCGAAAGCAGGGCATTCTTCTGGGTGACGCGCGCCGCCCGCAGTACGCCCTCCACCGTGCCCATCAGCCGCTGCGTGTCCTCCAGCATTACCTGGTAGAACTCGCGGCGCTGTTGCTCGTCCATGTTGCGTTTCTGCAGCGTCTCGATGTAGAGCCGGATCGATGTGATGGGCGTCTTCAGTTCATGCGTGATCGCGTTCAGGAAGCTGTCCTGCTGTTCGTTGCGGCGCACCTCGCGCACCAGAAAAATGGTGTTCAGGATGACGCCCGCGATAATAAAGCCGAAGAAGACGACGCCCAGGATAAGCGGCACCAGCTCGCGCCAGTTGAGAATGATCCAACTGGTGGAGAGCACCGTCGCCGCCACGGCAATGCACACACCGAGGGTGACAAAGAAGGTGATCTTCGCTCTGCGGCTGATGATGCGCATGGGAAAGAAGCAGCAATTAGCGATTAGCAATTAGCCCGGATTTCTCACGAGTGGTTCATGGGCCTGCGTCCACCTATGAGAATGAAAATCCGGGGTGCCCCATTCTGGCCTTCTTTTGGCCAGGGTGGGGCACAGGAGTTGCGGGTCACTGTCCCGCCCCAGCCAAATGATGGCTGGAACTGGGCACCCCAGGTGATTTTCGACGGAGCACTTGAACCACTTGGGGAGAAGGATCGGTAGAGCTGGCCTTTAGGCCAGCGCCCAAACCGTCTATTCTTGTCATCCCGAGCAGGCTTTAGCCCGCGAGGGACCTGCGGTTTCACCCTTTCCGCCGGCCTTATCAGGCTTAGCGCCCGATCTCTTCCGCCGCTTGCAAACTCTGGCGCGCCTGCTCTGGCTCGCCCAGATCGCGATAAGCATAACTCATGTAGGTGAGTGCTCGCGCCTTCTGCTCGGGATAAGGGGTGTAGCGAACCACAATCTGGTAGCGCCGGACGGCTTCCCAAAGATCTCCCCGCCTCTGCTCGTAGACGGCGAGAGCGAAGTTGCTGTCAGGATCGGTCGGCGTGATAGCCACCGAGCGCAGGTAGTGTTGCATCGCGGCTTCCGGCTGTCCACGGTGCAGCAGCTCGTCGCCCATGCGGTTTTCAGAGATGAAGTTCGGGCCAATCACGTCGTTGACGTGCGACCACAGCTTGAGGTTGTCGCCCCAATAGCCGAGCTGGCGATGGGTGACGAGTGCCAAGGCGAGCAGGAGCGCGAGGCTCGTGGCGACCAGACCAAAGGAAGCCCAGCCTGGCCGTCGCCCAAAATATGTATCAGGGACTGCCATCTCGCCGGCTGGGACAGCAGGCGCGAACCAATCGGCCACGCCCCACGAGACCATAATGAACAGGCCAACGAACGGCAGATAGGCGTAGCGATCGGCCATCGCCTGGTATCCCACCTGCACGATGCCGATCATGGGAACCATGGTACCCAGGAACCAGAGCCAGCCCACCAACAGGTAGCGGCGCTGTCGCGCTCGCCAGACCAGAATGCTGATCGCAAGCAGAAGGAGAAACGATGTCACCGCCTGCCACGTCTTGATGAAGCTGCCCGGATGCAAGTACATCAGCGCCAGGTTCGACGGCCAGCAGGCCTTGCCGAGATAGCGCACATACGCGATGACGGCGTTTTCCAGCCGCAGACGCAATGGAATTTTCATCAGCGAAGTTAGCGCACCGCCGGCACGCTGCGCCTGCAACGTCACAATCGCGCTGGCCACGCAAAGCGCGAACAGCGGCAGCTTCTCGAGTACCAGGAACCGCCATTCGTGAGCACTCCGCTTTTCGCTATTCGCTATTCGCTCTTCGCCAGAAACCTCATTGCCGGCCTTCTGGCGAAAGGCGAAGGGCGAAGGGCGAAGGGCGACTTTCTGGCGAACAGCGACCCTTTCCAGCGGCCAGTAATCCCACAGCAACAGCACAAAAGGAAGGGTAATGACCTGCGGCTTGGCCATCAGGCCCAGTGCAAAGCACAAAGCAAGCAGCGAGTAGCGCCACACGCCCGGCCGATTGACATACCAGCGGTACGCCCCCAGCGCGAGCAAAAAAAACAACATGCTGAGCAGGTTCTTGCGCTCGGCGATCCAGGCCACCGACTCGACGTTGATGGGATGCAAGGCAAACAGCGCCGCGACCATAGCGCTGCGGCCGGCGTAACCCGTGGCTCGCTCCAGCACCCAGAACAGCAGCAGCACATTGATCACGTGCAGCAGCAGGTTGACGTCGTGGTGCGCGCCCGGATCGAGGCCGAACATCTGCACGTCGAGAGCGTGGGAGAGCCAGGTTAAGGGGTGCCAATTGAAGGCATCGTAGGTGACGAAGGCCCACTTCACCGTCTCCCACGTCAGGCCATCTTGGACTTGAGGATTGTTGGTGACGTACTGGTTGTCATCCAAATTGAGGAATGGATGATGATGTACGGGGAAGTACAGCGCCACGGTTGCGGCGGCCAGTAGAACGCTGAGAATCAGGTTTCGGTTAAGTCGCGACACAGTCTGCTACAAATCTCTCACCACAGAGACACAGAGGTCACAGAGGAACATTGGTCCATCCGCGCGGCTTTGGCTACGATGGCCGCAAAGTGAAACTCGGTTTTCCACCGAACGTCTCTTAAATAATTCCGATCACGCCCGCTCTACTGCAGCCCGGCCTGCGCCAGCATTTCGAGAAACTGGTGCTGCGTGCGCATGTCGATCGATTCCGTCACCAGCTTGCCCTCGCGATTGTAGACAAAGCTCTTGGGGATGCCGTCAACCTGAAACAGATCGCCTACCTTGTGGCCGGGATCGAGCAGGATGGGATAGGTGATCTTGCGCTCGGCGATGAACGGCTTGACCGTGCCGATTTCCTCGTCGGAAATGGCGAGGATCACGAAGCCCTGATCCTTGAAGCGATCGTAGAGGGCATTGAGGTCGGGCATTTCCTTCTGGCACGGCGGGCACCAGGTCGCCCAGAAGTTCACCAGCACCACTTTGCCCTTCAGGTCCTTCAGCGTCCAGCTTTTGCCTTCGAGGTCGGCGAGCGTGAAGTTGGCTTGCTGGCGGCGGGCGTCATCGGCCTCGAGTTTTGCCATCGCCGCGTTGTAGCCGGGCGAATCCAGAGAGACGTGGACGCCCTCATAGCGCACCAGTTGCGCCAGTTCGCTGTAGGCCGCCGTCGAGACAGTTGGCTTGTCCTCCGGCGGCGCCTGCTGCAATGCGTTGGCCAGCGTGGTCGCAACTTCTTGCAGCGTGTCGTGGCCAAAGTCTCCCTCGGTGGCGCGGCTGGCGAGATAGAGCGCGAGCCGCAGCTGGTTCAGACTCGCCGGCAGCGGACGAATCTCCAGCGCGATGTTCTTGGTGGTGCGGGCGCGCACGTCGTCGGGCAGGCTGCGCAGCGTCTTGATCTGATCGTAGATCGGCTTCTCCTGCGCGCTCCAATTGACGTCCTGCTGCGCCTGCAATGGAGATGTGGTAACCACGACCGGCAGAATCGTGAGCCAAAGGAAAACCGCGCCGGCGGCAGCCTGCCGACCGAAGTGCCGCAAAGTGAGACCCATGAGCTTCTGACCTCGAACCGCCATTCTATAGCGGTTTAGTAAATAGTGTGACCTGGAATACGCCTGGAAACGACACGGCTTAGCAGTCTCGCCCGCTGGCAGAAAACCCCACCCAAGCGAAGCCGGTTTGGGTGGGGCAGCCTGCAAACACTCTCAGACGGTAGCTGACAGCCTGACAGATACCAGTAATTTGTTACTTCTTCACCATCAACGAATTCTCGATTCCCAGAGTGCAATCGGGATTGACGTTCTGGATGTAAATATCGTTTTCGCCGTTGCGTTGATCGGACCACGCGAAGGCGGCAAGACCGGTGGAGTCGATATTCGCAGTGAGGCGTTCCTTCTGCGATGATGCCGAGGAGATGTAGAACTGCGGACACACGGTCGAGCCGGTGCCGTCGAGTTTGATGGCATTGATGGTGCCCTGACCGTAGTTCGGCTGGTCATACCAGGCGAACAAGGCGCCGCTGCCGATTTGGACATTCACCGGATAGCTCTGTGCGTCGTTGCCCAAGGGAACGATCGTTTTGCCGGAATCGCTCCATTGACGCGCACCGGCGGCATCGAACTTCTGCGCGTAGATGCCCTGCACCGTCTGGAACTGGTCGAGTTCGGTCCAGACCAGAAAAGTTTCCTGGGTGAGGGGGTTATAGGAGACGGCCGGGTCGACGCGGACGTCGCTGCCGGTGATAGCCCCGGCCGAACCGTTGTGCGGGAAAACTTCCGTACCATTGCTCAAGATGTGCTGCGCGTAAACCTGGAGGGTGGGGCTGGCGGTGTACCAGGAAAAAATCGCGCCTCCGGCGCCGTCGGGGGTGAAGTACGGAAACTCGCCGAACTGCAACGAGCCGCCATCGTAAACATGCACGCCCGATCCCCACATAAACTGGCCGGTGGAGGAAAGTTTGTTGGCATAAAGATAGTTGTTGCTGCCAAAGCCGTGATTGCGCACGAAGGAGACGATCACCGAGCCGTTATCGGCGGCATGGAGGTCGGCCAGGATGTAGTCATAGCCCGGCTCCTGGAGAACCACGCCCTTGAGAAGCACGGCTGGGCCGTGCCAGGTGGGTACCCCGGCGGGAGTAAGTCTCTGCACCACGACGGCATTGTTTGCAGTCCAGGCGACCACAATGTAGCCATCACTGGTTACCGTGATTCTGGGGCTATTGTAAGAAGCTCCGCCCGCGGTGAGAGAGACGCCGTTTGTCCCCCAGAGCGGCTGTCCCGTCGGGCCCATTTTTGCCGCAGTGATCTGGGGATTGGAATAGAGGCGATTGTCCTGAAAGGCGAGCAGCGCATTGCCACTGGCATCCGCGGCGAGGCCATAGTCCTGGGTAGAACTGAGCGAGAGTTTGGCGACCTGTACGCCGCCATGCTGGAACTGCTCATAGCCGTCGGCATTCAGAAGCTGGTAATAGACGTCATAGCCCTGCGGCGGAGGATCGTTGGGATTGTTGTTGAACCAACTAACGTACCAATTATTGTTCGGGAGGAGCTGGAGTTTGGGTTGAACCTGATCAGCTCCGGGAATGTTCGACAACGCCAGGTTCTGCGAAGGATCGGACGACCACTGGGCCCAGGCACTGGTTACCAAAGTGAGGACCAACAGCAGCAAGGGACAGCCGCGACGAGGGTTCATTAGCGTTCCTTTCGTGAATTGGGAGTCGGCGAAATTCATTTCAAGCTTGCTGGATGCGCGGACGGGTGCGGCCTCCAGCCAACAGACCTCCTGGCACAGATTTGAGCTATCTCCAGAATTGAACCAAGTTACCACAGAATTGTCGGCGGCCTGGATGATTTGCGCGGGCGGTCAAGAGCCAGGTTGGGTGTCATGCCTGGGACACGGGGAGTGGGCTGATGCCGGAGCTTGCCCTGAGCGAAGCCGAAGGGTGGTGAAAATCCCACGTCACACCCCCCTGTGCGCGGCATCACTGCATCCCTGTGACAAGGACGCTACAAACGACCTAGAGCTGCTCCCGCGGCCGCAGGTGCTTTATGTTCACTCTCGTACTCTTCCTCATTCCACTTTTCCTGATCGGCGCCTTAATCGTGACGGGCCTTCCCCTCGCTCTCAGCTTGCAGAATTATTTCCGCAATCGCGGCCGGCAGGCCGTCACCTGTCCCGATTCCGGCCAGCCCGCCGATGTCGAAGTGGACCGCAAGTTCGCCTTCTGGACGGCGTTTCGCGGCCAGGAGCACTGGCGGCTGCAAGCCTGCTCACGCTGGCCCGAGAAGGGCGATTGCGGCCAGGAGTGCCTGCAGCAGCTTGAGTCCTCGCCCGAAAATATCGATCGCCTGCTGACCAAATGGTACCAGGGCAAGAGCTGCGCCATTTGCCAGCGCGCGCTCACGCCCTCCGATTGGCGCCGCAGCCGCCTGGCCGTGCTCAATCAAGAGCAGAAGCTGTTCGAGTTGCGCGACATGTTTCTGGAGCAGTTACAAGCAACGCTCGAGAACATGCGCCCGCTCTGCTGGAATTGCCATCAGGAAGAGCGCGCCCGCCAGGCCGTGCCGCCGCGCCTCCTCAAGGGCGACCGCCACGGGCTGACGCCGGCGATCGAATAAGGCAGCCTTCACCAGCGAGCGATGAAGCAGCAAAAAGGCGGCCCGGCAAGGCCGCCTTTGTATTCTCCACTGCCTTTTCCTATTTGCCGTGTCCCCCGCCGCCACCCGAGGCGTGCCCACCGCCCATGCCATGCGACATACCCCCGACGCCCCCCGGCCGCCCTGACATCCTGCCGCCGTACATTCCGCCCAGTGACGAGCCCCCAAACGCGCCGCCGCGCATCGGCGGCGCAAACACATGCGCCGGCGCCCCGTGCCCCGCGCCAGCCACG
>VFSW01006886.1_pt1 | contig 16619 bp, 16 predicted proteins | sample 5358111 | NCBI WGS metagenome assembly VFSW01 (sample SAMN11554181, study PRJNA540505) | mine drainage metagenome | isolation source: sediment from site ElyBrook_90M | place: USA: Ely Copper Mine, Vershire, VT | collected 2017
GATAGTCGTCGGCGCCGAGCTCCAGTCCGACGATCCGATCGACGTCATCGCCGCGAGCGGTCAGCATGAGGATGGGCGTCTCGTACGTCGCGCCCAGCGCGCGCAGCACATCGAAGCCGCCGACGCTCGGCAGCATCACGTCCAGAATCAAGATCTCGAAGGCGCTCGCCTTGAGCTCGTCGAGCGCATCGCCGCCGTCGTGCACGCTCTTGACGGCAAAGTGCTCGGCCTCGAGGTATTCGGTGAGCATCTGGCAGAGCTCGCGGTCATCGTCCACCAGCAGCACGCGCGCCTCGCGCTGCAACGGCGAGTCCGCGGACGGCTTGTTCGAGACGCTGGTCATGGCGTGAGGTCCTATGTTTCGGCAAGTGTCCCGCCATCATTCGCCTACGTAAACCAATTGACAATTCTTTGCATCTCGCTCACGCAACATTGCGTCAACGCGGCACGGACGGCGCCCGTTTCACCGTACACTGCTCATCAACGCATTCCCGAGGAGAACGAGCCATGATTACCTTACGAAAGATCATTCCCGCGCTTTGTCTGGCGAGTTCGCTCGCGGGCGTCGCCGCGCACGCGGCCACCGCCGCGACCGCCGACGGGGGTCCGCCGCCGCCCGCCCCGGATGCAGGCGAGTGGCAGCACCATCGCGGCCATCATGACGGCATGTTCTTGGTGCTGCACAAGCTCAATCTGACCGCCGAACAGAAGACGCAGATCAAGAGCATCTTCGCGGGGCAGAAGAGCCGGTTCGAGGCGCTGCGCACGGGCGCCGAGGCGAACCGCGATGCGCTCGCCGCGACCGCGCCGACCGATCCCGGTTACCCGGCGCTGATTCAGACCGCGCAAACCGATGCCGCGACGCGCATTCAGCTCATGAGCGAGACCTGGGCCGCGATCTACGGCACCGTGCTCACCAAGCCGCAGCAGGAAGCGATCCCCGGCATCGTGGCCGCCGCGCGGCAGGCGCGCGAGGCACGGATGGCCGCATGGAAGGCGCAACACACGCAAGCGCAGATGCCGGCGGTGGACTAGACGGGGATTCACGGCGGTCCGGAAAACCACCCTGGCCGTCCGGCCTTCGCGCGACAGAATAGCGATCGTTCAGCGCTGCACCGCGCCGACGCCGTCCTTGCGCAACAGATCGATGACGCTGTCGCGGCCGACCAGATGACCGGTACCGACGATGACCAGGTAGTTCTGGTCATCGTCGAGCAGCCGTTCGATGCGCGCGATCCACTTGCGGTTGCGCGTCACCAGCAGCGATTGGTAAACGGCGGGATCGCGCCCGAGATCGGACTTCATCTCGCTCTCGAACCAGTCCGTGTCCCCGCGCTGCCAGGCGCGCACCATGTCGTTCACTTCCTTCGGAAGGTCGTGAGCCTGCTCCAGGCTCGACAGCAGATAGTCGGCCTGCGTCGCCATCGGCATGCTCTCGAACAGGGCGATCTGATCGTGCGCGGTCTCCAACCCCGCGATGCTTTTCCCGTCGGTGCGCGCGCGCCCGAGGAAATACATCTCGACGCCGCTCGAGGGGTCGAAGCCCATCTGCATGAGCTGCAGCTGCGAGATGGCCTCGGCGGCGAACCAGGGCGCGTAGGAGTCGAACATCGACAGGTCGAGCCCGACGTCGTGCGCGAGGGTTGCGGCGTGCGCGTAGCGCGCCGCTCCCATGATCTCGTGCAGGCTCTTGCCGTCGGCAAGCGTCGCGCTGGCGAGCATCTCCGACTGTACCTGCGCCGAATCGAGCTCGTTCAGATCGATTTCCATGATGAGCGACTTTGCCGCGCGGTACGCATCCAGCACCGCGGGCGCGAGCGGGTAGTCGCTCTCGCGCAGCGTGTGAATGGAGCCGAGCAGGTACACGGTATTGTGCTTGCCGTGCAGTTCCCACAGGCAGTGCAGCGCCGAATCGGCGTGTGCCGCCGAGAAGCCGCCCAGGGTCCAGCCGAACAGCGCCCAGCAGATGAGCGCGCGGCGGAGCAGCGCGGGGCGTTGCGGCGGGCGCGGGGTGCCGGGCACGGCGAACGCGCTCAGCGCCCCGATGCCGCGTGCGGGAGGCCGAGCGATTCGACCCAGCGGATCTCGCTCTCGAGTCGCCCGTCAGGATGCAGGCTGAACGGGCGATAGGCGGGCGGCCGCACATCGACGGCGAAGCTATCGCTCTTCGGCAGGAATTGCGCGCCGGTGGAGGGTGTGGCGAACAACCGCACGCCGCCGCGGCTGCCTTCATACTCCTGGTGCACGTGGCCCCAGATCACGGCGCGGACCTGGGGGTGTGCATCGATCACCCGCCAGAATTCGTCGCAGTTCGCGAGGCCGATGGTGTCGATCCAGCGGCTGCCCATGTCGATCGGATGGTGATGCAGGCACACCATGGCGTGCTCCGGCGAGGCGCCCAGGGTCCGATCCAGCCGCTCCAATTCCCGCCCCGTCAGGCGGCCGCCGACGCGGCCCGGATCGCAGCTGTCGAGCATGACGAATTGCCAGCCGCCGGCCGAATACGCGCCGCAGAACTGGAACGGCGCGGCGCTCAGCGACTGGCGCATGATGCGCGGCTCGTCGTGATTTCCGGGAATGCAGAGCACGGGCTTGCGGGAGTCGGCGAAGATGCTGCGAAAACGCAAATAACCCGACGGATCGTCCTGCACGAGATCGCCGGTCACCAGCACCGCGGCGAAATCGGGAACCCGCGCGTACGCCTCGTCGATCACCAGGCGCAGACTCGCATCCGTCACCACGCCGCGCAGCGCTCCGGTGGCGCTGCCGTACAGGTGCGGATCGGTTATTTGTAGAATTTTCATATGCGCAAATCCTAGCAAACCGGTTCCGGGACGACGGTGAACTAGGTCATGACCGTACCTCGTTGCGCGCTACATAACCAGACCGCGAGATTGTGAGCGCGGTTCCGCGCAAAAGGCGACTTGCGTCCCGATATTGATGGCGCGGGTCGCATCGGGGACAATACCGCCCCGCCCCAGGAAGAGAAGCCCCCCCATGCCTACCCGCCGCGAGCTCGCCAACGCCATTCGTGCTCTATCGATGGATGCCGTCCAGAAGGCCAATTCGGGCCATCCGGGCGCTCCCATGGGGATGGCGGACATCGCCGAGGTGCTGTGGCGCGAGGTGCTTAAGTTCAATCCGGGGAATCCGTTGTGGCTGGACCGGGACCGATTCGTGCTCTCGAACGGCCACGCTTCCATGCTGCTCTACTCGGTGCTGCATTTGACGGGCTACCCGCTGTCGATCGATGAGATCAAGAATTTCCGGCAGTGGGGCTCGAAAACCGCGGGGCATCCGGAGCGCGAACTGCACCTGGGGATCGAAACCACCACGGGTCCGCTCGGACAGGGCTTTGCGAACGCGGTGGGCATGGCGCTCGCCGAACGCTCGCTGGCCGCCACGTTCAATCGCCCGGGCCACGGCATCGTCGATCATCATACCTACGTGTTCATGGGCGACGGCTGCATGATGGAGGGGATTTCCCACGAAGCGGCCTCGTTCGCCGGCATGCAGAGGCTCGGCAAGCTGATCTGCGTGTACGACGACAACGGCATATCCATCGACGGCAAGGTGCAGGGCTGGTTCGCGGACAACACGCCCGAGAGGTTCGAGGCGTACGGCTGGCACGTCATCGCGCACGTGGACGGCCAGAATAGCGAGGCAATCGCCGGGGCGCTGGCGGCGGCGCGTGCCGTGACCGACAAACCGTCGCTGATTTGCGCCAAAACCACCATCGGCTGGGGCGCACCGAACAAACAGGGCACCGCCGCCATGCACGGCGAGGCAATGGGCAACGAGGAGATCGCGGCGACGCGGCTCAGGCTCGGCTGGACGGCGCCCCCGTTCGAGATTCCCGTCGAGATCCGCGCGCAATGGGACATGCGCGACAAGGGTGCCAAGGCGGAGCAGGAGTGGCGCACGCGGTTCCAGGCCTACAGGACGGAATTCCCGGCGCTCGCCGCCGAGCTCGAGCGGCGCATGGCGGGCGATTTGCCGAACGGCCTCGACGGCATCCTGAGCGCCAACGTCAAACAAGCGCAGGCCGAGGGGAAATCGCTCGCCACCCGGCAGTCCTCCAACGCCGCCTTGAACGTCCTCGGGCCGTCGCTCCCGGAGCTGTTCGGCGGCTCGGCGGATCTCACGCCGTCGAACGGCACCTTGCGCAAGGACTCCGTCTCGCTCTCGCCCGCCGCGCCGGCCGGCAATTATGCGCATTTCGGCGTGCGCGAATTCGGCATGTCGGCGATCCTCAACGGCATGAGCGCCCACGGCGGGTTCATTCCCTACGGCGGCACGTTCCTGACGTTCTCGGACTATGCGCGCAACGCGCTGCGCATGGCCGCGCTCATGCGGCTGCGGGTGATTTTCGTGTATACGCACGACTCCATCGGTTTGGGCGAGGACGGCCCGACGCACCAGCCCATCGAACAGCTCGCGGGCCTGCGGGCGATTCCTCATATGGACGTGTGGCGCCCCTGCGATGCGGTGGAAACGGCGGCGTGCTGGGGAGTGGCCATCGAAAATCGCGACGGACCCAGCTGCCTGATCTTCTCGCGTCAGGCGCTCGCGCATCAGGCGCGCCGCCCCGATCAGGTCGATGCGATCACGCGCGGCGGCTACGTGCTCATCGATTCCGACGGGCCGCCCGAGGCCATCGTCATCGCCACCGGCTCGGAAGTCGGCATCGCCGCCGAGGCGGTGAAGAGCGCGCAGAGCAAAGGACGCCGGGTGCGCCTGGTCTCGATGCCGAGCACGACCGCCTTCGACCGGCAGGACGATGCGTACAAAAACGGCGTGCTGCCGCCTGCGGTGACGCGGCGGGTGGCGGTCGAGGCCGGGGCGCGGCAGCCGTGGTGGCGCTACGTCGGGCTCGGCGGGCGGATCGTCGGCATCGACCATTTCGGCGCATCGGCGCCGGCCAAGGAATTGTTCAAGCAATACGGCTTCACGGCGGAGCACGTGCTGCAGGCGATCGACGCCTTGTTTGTTTGACTCCGGGTTTGTCCGATCTTCAAGAACCGAGGGGGAGCGATTCGATGGCGATCAAAGTGGGCATCAACGGGTACGGCCGCATCGGCCGCAATATTCTGCGCGCCCTGTACGAAGGAAAACACGCCGGCGAGATCAAGATCGTCGGCATCAACGACCTGGGCGACGCCAACACCAATGCCCACCTGACCCGCTTCGACACCGTGCACGGACGCTTCAAGGGCGAGGTGCGCGTCGAGGGCGACGCCATGGTGGTGAACGGCGACCGCATCCGGGTGGTCGCGCAGCGCGATCCCGCCAAGCTCCCCTGGGGAGAGCTCGGTGCGGAATTCGTGCTGGAATGCACCGGCCTGTTCACCACCAAGGCCAAGGCTGCGGCGCATCTGGCCGCGGGCGCCAAGAAAGTGGTGATTTCGGCTCCCGGCGGCGACGACGTCGATGCCACCATCGTCTACGGCGTCAATCACCAGCGCCTGAAATCCACCGACACCGTCATCTCGAATGCCTCGTGCACCACCAACTGCCTGGCGCCGCTGGTGAAGGTCCTCAACGACGGCATCGGCGTGGTTTCCGGCGTCATGAACACCATCCACTCGTACACCAACGATCAGGTGCTGACGGATGTGTATCACACGGATCTGCGCCGCGCCCGCTCCGCGACCATGTCCATGATTCCCACCAAGACCGGCGCGGCCGCTGCGCTGGGCCTGGTGCTGCCGGCGCTCAAGGGGAAACTCGACGGTTTCGCCATCCGCGTGCCGACGATCAATGTGTCGCTGGTCGACCTCTCCTTCGTCGCGGCGCGCAGGACGACGGGGGAGGAGATTCATGCCGTGGTGAAGGCGGCGGCCAACGGCGGACTCAAGGGCATCCTGGCCTACAACGATCAGCCGCTGGTGTCGGTGGATTTCAACCACGATCCGGCCTCGTCCACGTACGATGCGACGCTCACCAAGGTGATCGAGGGCACGCTGGTGAAGGTGTGCTCCTGGTACGACAACGAGTGGGGCTTCTCGAACCGCATGCTCGATACGCTTAGCGCCTGGTCGAAGGCCGCCTGAGCGCCCGTCACGGCCAGGCTCCCCGAGGTTCACGCATGAAAATCATAAAAATGACCAGCTTGGATCTCAAGGGCAAGCGGGTGCTGATCCGCGAGGACCTGAACGTGCCCATCAAGGACGGCCAGGTGGCGAGCGATGCGCGAATTCGCGCGGCGCTGCCCACCATCCAGGCGGCGTTGACGGCAAATGCGCGCGTGATGCTCATGTCGCATCTGGGGCGGCCCGAGGAAGGCAAGTTCGCCGAGCAATTCTCCCTCGGGCCGGTGGCCAAGCGCCTCACGGAGCTCCTGGGCGTGCCCGCTCCCTTGCGGCGCGACTGGCTCGACGGAGTGATCGTGGCGCCGGGGGAGGTGGTGCTCCTGGAGAACGTGCGTTTCAACCGGGGCGAGAAGATGAATTCCGACGAGCTCTCCAAGAAAATGGCTGCGCTTTGCGACATCTACGTGATGGATGCCTTCGGCACCGCGCACCGCGCCGAGGCGAGCACCCACGGCGTCGCGAAGTTCGCGCCGGTGGCCTGCGCCGGACCGCTGCTGGTGAGCGAGCTCACGGCGCTCGAGACCGCCTTGGAAAAGCCCGCACGGCCGCTGCTCGCCATCGTGGCGGGCTCCAAGGTGTCGACCAAGCTCACCGTGCTCGAGACGCTGCTCTCGAAGGTGGATCAGATGATCGTGGGCGGCGGCATAGCCAACACCTTCCTCGCGGCGCGCGGCCTGAACGTCGGCAAATCGCTGCATGAGCCCGACATGCTCGATATCTGCCGCCGGCTGATCGATCAGTCGCAAAAGCGCGGCATCGTGATTCCGATGCCCACCGATGTGGTGGTGGCCACGGAGTTCTCGGCGGTCGCCGAGGCCGACGTGAAGCCCGTGGGAGAAGTCGCGGACAATGAGATGATTCTCGACATCGGCCCGGACTCCGCCGAGCAGCTCTCGGGCCTGATCGCCGGAGCCGGCACCATCCTGTGGAACGGTCCGGTGGGCGTGTTCGAGTTCGACCAATTCGGCGAGGGCACCCGCGCACTCGCCAACGCCATCGCGCGCAGCAAGGCGTTCTCTCTGGCCGGCGGCGGCGACACGCTGGCGGCCATCGAGAAGTACGGCGTCGAGGATGGTATATCGTACATATCGACCGGCGGCGGCGCGTTCCTCGAGTTCGTGGAAGGCAAGAAGCTTCCCGCGGTGGACATTCTGGAAAAGCGAGCAGCATGAGCTTCATATTGCGTAGAGCCAAGATCGTCGCCACCCTGGGGCCGGCGACGGACGATCCGAAGGTCATCGCCGACATGGTGCGTGCGGGAGTGGATGTCGTGCGCGTCAACTTCTCCCACGGGGTGCTGGCCGATCATGCCCGCCGCATGGAGCTGGTGCGCGAGGCCGCGAGGCGGGCGGGGCGCTACGTGGGCGTTCTCGGCGACCTGCAGGGGCCCAAGATCCGCGTGGAGCGCTTCAAGGCGGGCAAGGTGATGCTCGCCGACGGCGCCGAGTTCAGTCTCGATGCCTCCCTCGCCATGGATGCGGGCGACGACAGGGCGGTCGGCATCGCCTACAAAAAGCTCCCTGCCGACGTGGCTGTCGGCGATATCCTGCTGTTGAACGACGGGCAGATCAGCCTGCAGGTCCACTCGATCGACGGACCGCGCATCAACACCCGCGTGCTGGTGGGCGGCGAGCTCGGCAACAACAAGGGCATCAATCGCCAGGGCGGCGGATTGTCCGCGGGCGCGCTCACCGACAAGGATCGCGAGGATATCGGCCTTGCGGCCTCGCTCAAGGTCGATTACCTGGCGGTGTCGTTCCCCAAGGACGGCTCCGACATGAACGAAGCCCGGAGCCTGCTGCGCGCGGCCGGCAGCAGCGCGCTGCTGGTCGCCAAGATCGAGCGCGCGGAGGCCATCGATAATCTGGCAGACGTGGTGCGGGCGAGCGATGCGGTGATGGTGGCGCGCGGCGACCTGGGGGTCGAGATGGGATTCGCCGAGCTGGCGGGCCTGCAGAAGCAGATCATGCAGGAATGCCGGCACCAGAATCGCGTGGTCATCACCGCAACCCAGATGATGGAGTCCATGATCACGGCCACCATCCCGACGCGCGCCGAGGTGTCCGACGTGGCCAACGCCGTCATGGAAGGCACCGATGCCGTGATGCTGTCCGCGGAGACCGCCGCGGGCAAGCATCCGGCGAAAGTGGTGGAAGCCATGGCGCAGATCATCGTCGCCGCCGAGAAGTACCAGGGCGCGCACGTGCGCATCCGCCAGCGCAAGACCGGTTACTTCGAACGCGCCAACGAGGCCATCGCGGCTGCGGTGATGTATACCGCCAATCACCTGAACGTGCAGGCCATCGTGGCGCTCACGGAGTCCGGGGAGACGGCGCTGTGGATGTCGCGGGTGCGCTCCGACATTCCGATCTATGCGTTCACCCGGCAGGAGGCGACGCGCAGCAGGGTCACCCTGTATCGAGGGGTCTATCCGGTCGCCTACGACGTCGCGGACAAGGACCGGGAGGCGTTCTATTTCTCGATATTCAAGCAGCTCCTGGAGCTGAATCTGGTGAAGGAAGGCGACCTCATCATCCTCACCAAAGGCGAGCTCACGGGCGTCGCCGGCGGGACCAATTCGATGCAAATCCTCAAGGTCGCGCGCAAGTAGCGGGCGCCGCGCACCTCATGCAGACGGAATTCCGCGGAACCGATCGGTACATAGCGACCGAGGAATTGATGGCCGCGGTGAATGCCGCGAGGGTGTTGTCGCGGCCGCTCCTGATCAAGGGCGAGCCCGGCACGGGCAAGACGCTCCTGGCCACGGAGATCGCCCGCTCGCTGTCGATGCCCCTGTTCGAGTGGCACATCAAGTCGACCACCAAGGCGCAGCAGGGATTGTACGAGTATGACGCGGTCTCGCGTCTGCGCGACTCGCAGCTCGGCGATGCCAAGGTCCGCGATATCGGCAACTACATCGTCAAGGGCAGTCTCTGGGAGGCCTTCGAAAGCGCAGTCCAGCCGGTGCTGCTGATCGACGAAATCGACAAGGCGGACATCGAATTCCCGAACGATCTGTTGCGCGAGCTGGATCGCATGGAGTTCTTCGTGTACGAGACACGCGCGACGGTGCGCGCGCGGCACCGGCCGGTGATGGTCATCACCAGCAACAACGAGAAGGAACTGCCGGATGCGTTCCTGCGCCGCTGCTTCTTCCACTACATCCGATTCCCGGACGAGGCCACGATGACCCGGATCGTGGAGGTGCATTTTCCGGACCTGAAGCGCGAGCTCCTGCACGAGTCGCTGGCGACGTTCTTCCGGGTGCGCGAGACGCCCGGCTTGAAGAAAAAGCCCACCACCTCGGAGCTCCTCGACTGGATCAAGCTGCTGGTGGCCGAGGACGTCCCGCCCGAGGCGCTGCACAGCGACGATGCGAAGAAGCTGCTGCCGCCGCTTTACGGGGCGCTGCTCAAGAACGAACAGGACGTTCATCTGTTCGAGCAGCTGCTGTTTCTCAGCCGCCGGAATGCTCGTTAGGTTCTTTCTGCTGCTGCGCGGCGCCGGCGTGCCCGTGTCGATCACGGAATTGATGACTCTGCTCGAGGCGCTGCAGCGCGGCCTCGGGGCTTCGAGCGCGGAGCGCTTCTACCATCTGGCCCGCACCTGCCTGGTGAAGGACGAACGCTACTACGATCGATTCGATCGCGTGTTCGCCGCGCATTTCAAGGGCGCCGAGGCGCTGTTCGCGACGCTGTCGCGCGAGCTTCCGGCCGACTGGCTGGAGAAGCTCCTGGTCAAGGATCTGTCCGACGCGCAGAAGGCCGAGATCGGGGCGCTCGGCGGCTGGGACAAATTGATGGAGACCTTGAGGAAGCGTCTCGAGGAACAGAAGGAGCGCCATCAGGGCGGCAACAAGTGGATCGGAACGGCCGGCACCTCGCCGTTCGGGGCCTATGGGTACAACCCGCAGGGTGTACGCATCGGGCAGAACGGAGCGCGCAACTCGAGCGCCGTGAAGGTGTGGGATCGGCGCGAATTCGCCAATTTCGACGACTCGGTGGAGCTCGGCACCCGCAACATGAAGCTCGCGCTGAGGCGTTTGCGGCGCTTTGCGCGGCGCGGTGCCCCGACCGAGCTGGCGCTGGCCGACACCATCGATGCGACCGCGCGCTCGGGCGGATGGCTCGACATCAAGATGGTGCCCGAGCGGCACAACGTGGTGAAGGTGCTGCTGCTGCTGGATGTCGGCGGCTCCATGGACGATCACGTGCGAACCTGCGAGGAGCTGTTCTCCGCGGCGCGCAGCGAGTTCAAGCATCTGCAGCATTTTTACTTTCACAACTGCCCGTACGAGGCGCTGTGGCGCGACAATCGGCGGCGGTTCCGCGAGCACGTAGGCACGCTCGAGGTGATGCGCACCTATGCCTCGGACTACAAGCTCATCCTGGTGGGCGATGCGACCATGAGTCCCTATGAAGTCACCACGGCCGGCGGGAGCGTCGAACACTGGAACGCCGAGCCGGGGAGCGTCTGGCTTGCCCGCCTCACGAAGGCGTATCCGAAGTTCGCCTGGATCAATCCGCAGCCGCCGGCGCAGTGGCGCCACACCGCTTCCATCGCGCTGGTGCGGGAGCTCCTGGAGGATCGGATGTACCCCTTGAGCCTGTCCGGGTTGGATAATGCGATCGATGCACTCGGCTAAGCCGGGTTCTCCGCTAGGCTTGCAAGACAGATGAACGCCAAGCTGCTACCGCACGAGACGACGCTCGGCCTGGTATTGACCGGCGGGGGGGCGCGCGCCGCCTACCAGGTCGGGGTGCTCAAAGGCATCGCCGAGCTACTACACCGCGGTTCCGGCAGCCCCTTCCCGGTCGTGACCGGCACCTCTGCGGGCGCGGTGAGCGCCGTGGCGCTCGCCGCGGATGCCGCCCACTTCCGGCACGCGGTCTACGCCATCGAGAAGGTGTGGCGCGAATTCCGTCTTCACCATGTGATCCGGGCGGATGCGGTCAGCATGCTGCGCTCGGGCCTGCACTGGATGCTGGCGCTCTGTACCGGCGGGTGGCTGGCGAATCCGCCGCGCTCGCTGTTCGACAACACGCCGCTCTGGGAGCTGTTGCGCCGGAATCTGCATTTCGACGGCATCCCCCGCGGGCTGTACAAGCAGCATCTGCAGGCGGTGGGCATCTGCGCGACCAGCTATTCGGGCGCCGAATCGGTCACCTTCTACGCCTGCGCGCAGCCGATCGAGCCCTGGATCCGGGCCGCCCGCAAGGGCGCCCGCGTGCAACTCACCCTCGAGCATCTGATGGCGAGCCTGGCGATTCCCTTTCTCTTCCGGCCCATCTTCCTGCATCAGCAATACTTCGGGGATGGTGCAATGCGGCAGACGTCGCCGCTGAGCCCGGCCATTCACCTGGGCGCCAACCGCCTGCTGGTGATCGGGGTGGGGGATCCGGCTTCCGCGGGACTCGGGATGCCGGCCATTCGCACGGAGCCGACATTCGGCCAGATGTTCGGCTTCATGCTCGATTCGCTGTTCATGGATCAGCTGCAATCGGACCTCGAGCGCATGCAGGCCCACAATCAGGACCCGCAGATGCGGCGCATCGATTGCCTGTTGCTGACCCCGTCGCAGGATTTGAGCGACATCGCGAGCCGCCACCGCTCGGAGCTGCCGAGGACCCTGCGGACGCTGTTGCGGGCCATGGGCGCGAACTCCTCCAAACCGAGTGCCGGAACCCTGCTCAGCTACCTGCTGTTCGAGCGCGGCTACACGCGCGAGCTGATCGCGCTCGGCTTGAACGACGCCCGCTCCAGGGCCGAGGAGATCCGCGCCTTCCTGGGAGCGGCCAACGTCAGGCTTTGCGCAACGAGTCGTGCCGGGTGAGCACCTGCGCATAGGCGCCGCGGAAGCGCCGCGCCAGCTCCTCGGCGATGTACACGGATCGATGCTGCCCGCCGGTGCAGCCGATGGCGATGGTCAGGTAGCTGCGATTCGCACGGGCGAATTCGCCGATGCGGGCCGCGAGGAATTCCGCGAGCGCGGCGATCATCACGCGCACGCTCTCGTGCGTCGCCAGATAGGCGGCCACCGGCGCGTCGAGCCCGTTGAGAGGGCGCAACTCGGTCTGCCAGTAGGGATTGGGGAGACTGCGCACGTCGAACACGAAATCGGCATCGCCCGGAATCCCGTGTTTGTATCCGAAGGATTCGAACATGAGGGCCGGGCGCCCGTCGCTGCGGCGGTCGAAGCGCTCGCGGATCAGTTCGCGCAGCGCATGCACGCCCATGGCCGACGTGTCGATCACCAGATCCGCCGCCGCCACGATCGGCTCCAGGAGCTTGCGTTCGGAGGCGATGGCCTCGCGCAGGCTCACGTCGGCCGACACCAGCGGATGCTTGCGGCGGGTCTCGGCGTAGCGCTTCAGCAGCACCTCGTCGCTTGCGTGCAGGAACAGCACCTCGCAGCCGATGCCTGAGCGGGTGAGCTCCCCGACCAGCGCCGGGATGGAGTCGATCTCGTTCGGCCGGTTGCGCGCGTCCAGGCCCACCGCGGTGCGCGGATACACCTCGTCCGTGCCGCGGATGGTATGGGATATGAAGGGCTTCAGCAGCGCCGCCGGGATGTTGTCGACGCAGTAGAAGTCGATGTCCTCGAGCTGGTGAAGAGCCACGCTCTTGCCCGAGCCCGACAGCCCGCTGACGATGATCAGGCGCATACGGGCTTGGCGCCGCTCAGGACGAAGAACGCGCCTTGATGACCTCCTCGGCGTGGTGGTCGGAGGCCTTCTCCTTGTGCTTCTTGACGCAGCGGTCGAGCTTGTCGGTGAGCGCATCGATGGCGGCGTACATGTCCCCGTCGGTCGCGTCGGCGTAGATCTTGGTTCCTCTGAGCATCAACGTCGCCTCCGCCTTGTGGCGCAGCTTCTCCACCGTGAGGACGCAATGCACGTCGATCAGCTGCTCGAAGTGCCTCGAGATCCGCTCGAACTTCTTCAAGACATAGCCGCGAAGCGCTTGGGTTACTTCCACATGATGACCGCTGAGATCGAGTTGCATGAGTCCTCCTTCACCTGAGATCGCGTTATCGATGAAACTCTACGACGCACGGGCGGCCGCGCGCTTGCGTTCGTTGGACGGGGCGATCTGCATGCCCTCGCGGTACTTGGCCACCGTGCGCCGCGCGACCGGTATGCCCTCGCCGGAAAGGATTTCCGCGAGCTTGCTGTCGCTCCACGGGGTCTCCGGATTCTCCTGCGAGATCAGCTTCTTGATCTTGGCGCGAATGGCGGTGGAGGACATCTCCGTGCCGTCCGCCGCCTCGACGTGGCTGGAGAAGAAGTACCGGAACTCGAACACGCCGCGCGGGGTGTGCATGTACTTCGCGGTGGTGACGCGCGAGATGGTCGACTCGTGCATCTCGACCGCCTCGGCAACATCCTTCAGGATCAACGGCACCATGGCTTCCTCGCCCCGGTCGAAGAACCCGGTCTGCCGCTGCACGATGCAGCGCGCCACCTTGATCAGCGTCTCATTGCGGATCTCCAGACTCCGCATGAGCCAGCGCGCCTCCTGCAGCTGCGTGCGCAGCATGGCGTGGTCCGGTGCGCGGGAAATCAAATTTGCGTAGCTCTGATTGACGCGCACGCGCGGCACCGTGGCCTGGTTGATCTCGACCACCCAGCCGTGATCCGTGCGGCGCACGAACACATCCGGAATGACGTACTCGGCCTGCGCCGGGTTGACGGCCGCGCCCGGCCGCGGGTGGCAGGAGCGCACCAGCGCGAGCGCCATCTCAAGATCGCCCTCGCTGCAGCGCAGCTGACGGCGCAGCAGCACGAGCTGCTGATTGGCGACCAGATCCAGATGGTCGAGCGCGACGCGGATCGCGATATCGCGTGCGGGTATGCCGCAATGGAGCTGGCGCAGCTGCAGTGCAATGCACTCGCCCAGGTTGCGGGCGCCGACGCCCGCCGGCTCGAGCGCTTGCACCGCAGCCAGCACGCGCTCCACATCCTCAAGGCTCGCCTCGATCTCGGGCTTCAGGCTTTGACGAATCTCCTCCAGGTCATCCTTGAGGTAGCCGTCATCCGTGATGGCGTCGGTGATCACCCGCGCGATGGCGAGGTCGATGGGCGACAGCTTGGCGAGCTCGAGCTGCTCGATCAGCTGTTCCTGCAGGGTTTGCGCATGCCGGTCGCTGAAGTCGCTGCTGCGATCGTCGTCGCCCGACCAGGAGCTGTCCGACGGGCCGCCGGTCTGCTCACCCCAGGCTTCATCGGCGATTTCGACTTCGGGCTGACCGGGCTGTTCGGTGGCGGCGGAGTTGCCGTCGAGTTCGGCGTACTTCTCCTCGGTGGGGCCGGGAATTTCCTCGCGCTCGCGTGCACCTTCCGGCGGCGCGTCCGGCGCAAGCTCATCCTCGGCCTCGAGCATCACGTTGGTCTCGAGCGTCTCCCGGACATGGGCCTGCAGGTCCAGCGAGGGCAGCTGCAGCAGCCGGATCGCCTGCTGCAGCTGCGGCGTCATGGTCAGCTGTTGGCCGATGCGGAGCTGCAGACTTGGCTTCAACATTCTCTTTAACCAAGCCTACAGTTTGAAGTCCTGGCCCAAGTACACCTCACGTACCTCTCGGTTGGCAAGAATCTGGTCCGCAGATCCGGACGTGAGCACGGTGCCCTGGCTGACGATGTACGCCCGCTCGCAGATTCCGAGTGTTTCACGCACATTATGGTCGGTAATCAGCACACCGATGCCCTTATCGGATAAGTGTTTGATTATCCGCTGGATATCCGCCACGGATAAGGGATCTACGCCGGCAAACGGCTCATCCAGCAGAATGAATCGCGGGTCCGCCGCCAGAGCCCGTGCAATCTCGACCCGCCGCCGCTCGCCGCCGGACAGACTCATCCCCAGGCTTTCTCTCACATGTCCGATGTGCAGCTCTTCCAGGAGCTCTTCCAGACGTGCGGAGCGTTGGGCTTCGTCCAGACCCGGCCGGGTCTCGAGAATGGCCATGATATTGCTTTCCACCGACATGCGCCGGAACACCGACGGCTCCTGGGGCAGATAGCCCAGGCCGAGCTGGGCGCGGCGGTGCATCGGCAGGCGGCCGATATTCCGGTTGTCGAGGTAGATTTCGCCATGCTCGCAGCGGGTGAGGCCGACGATCATGTAGAAGGCGGTGGTCTTGCCGGCCCCGTTGGGCCCGAGCAGGCCCACCACCTCGCCGCTCTCCACCTCGAGCGAAAGGTCCTTGAGGATCAGGCGTGATTTGTAGCTTTTGGCGAGATTAAGCGCCCGCAGGACGCTCATGGTTTGGAGGGCGGCGGCGTGATGATGATGTGCACTCGCTGCGAGCCCTGTTCGGCGGCGTCCGCGACGATGGTCTGCGCGACCACGTTGTATTTCAGCGACTCTCCGCGAACCTCGTTCTGTCCGTCGCTCAGCCAGGCGTTATTCGTCAACCGCACCACACCCTTGCCCGCGTCGTAATCGATCGTATCGGCGTGTCCCAGCGCCATCTTGCCGGTCTTCTCGATGCGTTGCTGGAACTGCGCGGGCTTGCCGTTCGCCACGGCCTTGGAGAGGAGTTTCTTGAGGAAGCTCACCTGGGCGTCATCGGCGCTGAGCTGGCCCTCGTCCATGGTAATTTTTACATTCCCCCGGAAGATCCACAGACTGTTGTCGAAATTTCCGCCGATGGCCTCGCGCGTGGCCTGGCCCTGATCCGCGGTCACCGACATGTTGCCCTGAGCGATGCGCACCTTGCGGAAGAACACATTGTTGTTCTTGAGGTCGAGCTCCGAGGATTGCGCATCCAGGGCGATGGGCGCTGCGCTGCGCTGCGGCGCCGCGGGCGAGCGGGGAGCGGCAACCAGCATGCCGGCCGCGGTCAGGGCGGCGAGGAGCAGGATGCCGCACGGCGAGGTCGCGCGGCGGCGCGGCGCTTTAGGGTTGGAATCGGCCATTGACCTTCGATTCTAGGCGCATGGTGCGGTCTTTCAAATTGGCGACCAGACCGCGGGCGGTCAGTGCGTGCGGACCGAAATCGATGCGCACGTCGCCTTCCGTGGTCGCGATGCCGTTGGTCACGTCGTAACGCAGCGTGTCGGTATGCAGGACGGCGCTGCCGGCCTGATCGGTGCTCTGTTCCGTCAGCTTGACGTTGCCCGCCACATCGACGATTTTGCCGCCGGTCTCGCCATGGCCGGTGTCGCCCAACAGGACCCAGGACTGGCCGCTCGGCGACTGATAGTCGACGCGCACGTTGGAGAGCGCGATTTCCGGTCCGTGGTCGATTTGATCGATGCGGTCGGCGTGAATGCGCACGGAGGGCGCGCCGTTCGCATCGTAGTCGGTGAGGATGGCGTTCTTGAGATAGTAGCCCGGCAATGCCGCCAGGGCGCCGGAGGCGCTCTGCGCCGGCCGGTGACTGGGCGAGCTTAAGATCCAGGTGCTGACCCCGAGCGCAATGACCGCGAGCAGCGTGAATATCCGGAAAGCCATTCAGGTCCCGGTCCGAGGCGCGCGCCGCCCCCCGCGGCGGGGCGCCCCCCGGGTGGGGGAGCCAACGTAGCG
>VFSW01006887.1_pt1 | contig 16617 bp, 13 predicted proteins | sample 5358111 | NCBI WGS metagenome assembly VFSW01 (sample SAMN11554181, study PRJNA540505) | mine drainage metagenome | isolation source: sediment from site ElyBrook_90M | place: USA: Ely Copper Mine, Vershire, VT | collected 2017
GAGCGGTGGGCGGGTGGACGCGTGGGGCCGGGCGACCGCGGGCCCTCATGCGGCGAACTGACCCCGTCCGGCCGGAGAAATTGAACAACTTCCACCACACGGAGGTTATTCGAGATCGTGGCCTGCGCCGGGTCCTTTCGGGCGCCCGTCCACGCACAACGGTCCGATGCCCGGGCCTCCAAACCGCCTTCGCGCCCCGCCGGACGGCCACCATCGGCCCGATTCACTGCACAACTTTCGCCTGGCGGAAGTTGTTCAAGAATCGAGGTGGCCGGCGGGCTCCACGGGTGGTAGCGAGTGCCGATGGGCGGCAAACGGCGGTCACCGAGGGCGGTCACCGAGCGGCGGGCGGCGCCGGCTGAGGCGCCGCCGGCTGAGGCGCCGCCGGGCCGAGGCACCCGTCGCCCGCCGTCGGCCGGGCCGGAACGACCTACCAGTACTCCTCGGTGTGGATCGTACCGAGGTCGTGGCCGCGGTCGCGCACGAAGCCGCGAGCCTCGGCCCAGGAGATGACCGTCTCGATCATGCCCGGGTTGCCGCACAGGAAGATGTCGAAGTTGTCGGGCGTGAGGGCCAGGCCCGTCTCCTCCTCGATGGCCCCGGACGCGATCACATTCTGCAGATAGCCGCTCCGGCCCTTCCAGGTGACGTCTTCCTGGGGACGGGTGATGACCGGCATGTAGCAGAAGTTGTTGCAGTGGCGGGCAAGTCCGATCAGCTCGGTGCGATAGCCCAGGTCCCACGAATATCGGGCGCCGTGCACGACGACGAACTTGCGCGGGCCGTTGCATTCGAGCTCGCTGCGGAGCATGGACATGTACGGAGCCAGCCCCGTCCCGGTCCCGATCATGAGGATGTGCTTGCCCGGCGCCTTGTCCAGGGTGAAGACACCGACCGCCTTGGGCCCCACGTACAGGCGATCCTTGATCTTGAGCTTGAACAGCCGGGGCGTCAGATCGCCGCTCATGACGACGGTGAGATAGAACTCCAGGTACTCGTCGGCCCGCGATTCGGAGGCTATCGAGTAGGCGCGACGGATCATCCGATCCGGATCCGCGGCGGCCTTCGCGACGGCGACTGCCTGCGCCGTGACGGCAGCCTCGCTTTCGGGCGTGCCCTTGATCGACTGCTCGGCTTCGGCGGCGGCCACGCTCGCGGCCACGGCCTCCACGTGGGACGAGACCGGCGCGCCCAGGATGGACGAGTCGACGTCGGCCTCTTCCAGCCGCGGCGCGGAAGCCTTGAGGCCCAGAACGACGTACTGGCCCGACTTGAACTCGAACGGCAGCTTGTCCGGGACGACCCGCATGATCACCAGGCCGGGCGCGACCTCGAGCCGGCTCGACACAGTCGCGTTGTACTCCGCCGCCATGTAACCCTCCGATTCTCCAATCGCCGGACCGGCAGCCCACCGGACAATCGCAAGGATAAGAGCCGGCCGGCTGCGTGTCAGCGCGGCGCCGGGCGCCGATCGAGTGGGCCGCGCCCAACCGCGCCGTGGCCCAACGGGCAGGTGAGCCATCGCCCCGAGGTGAGTGGAGCGAGCCCGGAGAATCGGCGAACCCGAGCTATTCGCCGCCCGAGCCCGAAGCGGCCGGTGAACCGGAAGCGACCGCCGAGCCGGCCGAGCCCGAAGGCGCTGCCGAGCCCGATACGGCGGCGGAGCTCGAAGGGGCGGGCGAGCCCGAGGCGCCGGCGGTCGGAGACGGCTGGACGGGCGCGACGCCGGCCAGGCTGGCTACCGGCCCGGTGGTCACGAGGACGGGCACCAGGGCGCTCCACGGGACGAGCACCGAGGGAGTCTGTTCGCCGTTGACCACCTGGTACTGGTCGAAGGTCACCTTCAGCCCGTCCCGGGTGAGAGCCCAGTTGGCGAAGTTAGCGTGCGTTGGCGACGTCCCCTGCGTTGCTATGGTCTGGTCCCAGGCCGCGCCTAGCTGGTAGTACAGCAGGTCGGCCGACTGGGTCGACAGAATCTGGAGCGCGCCGTCCGGGTCTACGAACATGTCGTCGAACCCGATGGGCTGGCCCGTCGCGAGATCCACGTTGAGCGTTCCAACCGTCGTGGCGATGTGGCCCGGCGAGCTGTCGTCGGTCCAGCTCAGCGTGAACGAGACGAGCCGCAGAGTCAGGAGCTCGGTCGCGTAGGTGCCGGTGAGATGGTTGGTCCTGCCAGGCTGCTGCCTTGCCGCTGCCGGCCCTTGCTCGAACCTGTCCGCCTGGGAACGCTCCAGGGCAAAGATCTCGTCGTTGATCTGGGTCGCCCAGGGGGTGCTGCCGGTGCGGAACTCCGGGTAGGCCAGAGAGACGTCCCAGACCCCGGCCGGATCCTGCTCGTTCAGCCGCCTGGTGCCCAGCACCGGCAGATTGGCCGGCAGTGACGCCGTGGCCACGGGCACCTGGCTGGGCGGCTCGGTGACGATGGCATAGGAGGGCACGACCGGAAACGTGGGACCCGTGTCGGCGGGCGATGGCGAGGGCGCAGTCCCGATCACGACGGGGGCGAACGTCACGAGGATGTACATCGCGACGGCGACGGCACCGGAGCCGAGCGCGACCAGGGTCAGGACCGGTATGAAGTCGCGGACGCGATCGCCTACCGACTTCCTGCGATGGAACATGCCCCGAGTATGCCGGACGAGCGCCGGGCTTGTCGAAACGGAGGCCCGAGGCTACGCGGGGCCCGAGGCTATGCGGCGGCCCGGGCTCGGGCCTTGGTCGCTCGCTGCTGCGTCAGCTCGCTGCGGGGACCCGCGGCTCGCTCCAGCCTCGCGACCTGCAGAAGCAGGTCTTCGACCTCGGGCCGCTTGAACTTCTGCGTGAGCTGATAGACGAGCAGCTTCCGAGTCGGTTCGTCGGCGTCGAGCAGCAGGTCGATGAGGTCGGCGTGTGGGACTTCGGCTTCTCGATGATGCAACACGGTCGCGATCCTCGCGATGGCGGCCCACTTGCCAGCTGCGCGGTCGCCGCCACTTGAGGTGTCGGCTGCATGGGCCGTTCTCAACCGGGCCCATTCGTCCCATCAGTGCGGACCCTTAAGGGCTGTCCCCTGAGCTCGGCGGCTACCGGGCGTCGAGGCGAAACCAAAAGCAGGTCAGACCGTCCCGAGACTCCGCGCCCACCGTGCCGCCGAGGGCCTCCACCAGCTCGCGCACGATCGCGAGGCCGATTCCCGCGCCTCCTCGAGCCGTGTCTCGGGACTTCTCGACCCGATAGAACCGCTCGAAGACGTGGGGAAGGTCGGCGGCCGGAATGCCCGGCCCGGTGTTCTCGATCGAGACTTCCAGCCGGCCGTCCCTGCGTATCAGCCGGACCCGAACGATCCCTCCGGCGGGCGTGTAGCGCGCGGCGTTCTGGAAGAGATTGGCCAGTATCTGGGCGAGCGCGTCCGGATCGGTTCGAAGCGCGGCCGACTCCGGCAGCGCCAGGTCGAGCTCGATGCCCGATTGCGCCATCGCCGGACCGGCCAGCTCGGCTGCCGAGCGGATCGCGGCCGGCAGGTTGACTTCGACGAGATGGCGAGGTCCGGAGTTGGTGTCGCCTTCGGCAAGCACGTCGAGCGACCGCGACAGGCGAACCAGCCGCTGGGCTTCTTCCCAGAGGGACTCGAAGGTGGCCCGGTCCGCGGGAATCACCTCGTCGCGGAGAGCCTCGAGATAGCCCTGCAGGTTGGTGAGCGGCGTGCGGAGCTCGTGGGCTGCGTTGCCGATCAGCTCGCGCCGGAGCCGCTCCTGCTCCTCCAGCGAGGCCGCCATCTGGTTGAACGAGTCGGCCAGGTCCGCGACCTCCTCCGGTCCCTCGCGCGGCACGCGAGCCGCGTAGTCCCCGCCGGCGATCCTCCGCGCGGCGGCGCCCACCTCGCGGAGCGGCCGCGCGATCCGGGCCGCGAGGACGGCCGAGAGAATCGTCCCGGCTGCCACCGCGATGAGCACGGCGAAAAGCGTGATCCGGCCCACGGAGCTGTCGAACATGGCCTGCGCCTCGCTGGCCGGGTGGCCGTCGGCGGTCATGAGGTTGACCATGGATTGGGCACCGAGGACGAGGGTCCCGGTGGCCAGAATCGCCACTGCCGAGACCGCCACGAGGATCGCCGCGATGGCTATGCGGGCACCGATCCGCCGCGGCAGGTGCGGTCGAAGGGAAGCCGCGCGTCCATGGTCGAGCCGGCGGCGGAACGATGGCGCCAGGCGGCGAACGAAGGCCGGGGCGGTCATCGAGCGGCTCCAAGTGGCCGCGTCGCGCGGCCATCAGCCGCGGCGTCGTCCGGAGCGCGGTCCGACGCGCCCGAATCAAGCGGAGCGGACCGGTAGCCCACGCCCCGGACCGTGGCCACGTACCTGGGCCGTTCCGCGTCGTCGCCAAGCTTCTCGCGAAGGCGCTTGACCAGCGCATCCACCGAGCGATCCAGGACGGCGGCTTCGTCTTCGCCGTAGAGCGCGTCGAGGAGGCGGTCGCGGGTCAGCACGCGGCCGCGAGCCTGGAGGAGCGCGGCGAGGAGCCGGAACTCCATGGCGGTCAGCTCCACGCGGCGACCCGCCACGGACGTCTCGTGGCGATCGAGATCCATCTCCAGATCGCCGTGGCGGAGGATCCGCACATCCGGCAGCCGGTCGGCGCCCTCGGTGCCGCCCGGGTCGTCGCGGTCGAGCGCGGTCGTCTCAGTCCTGGACAGGACCCGCTTGATTCGGACCACCAGCTCGGCCGGCGAGAAGGGTTTGGGCAGGTAGTCGTCGGCGCCTTCTGACAATCCCGCGATTCGGTCGGCCGTGGTCCCACGGGCCGAGATGACCACGATCGGCGTCTGCTGCGTGCGCCGGACCGCGCGGATGATCGCCAGCCCGTCCACTTCGGGCAGCATCATGTCGAGGACGAGGAGCGAGGGCATCTCCAGGGCGACCGCCGCGAGCGCCGACCGGCCGTCCGACGCCTCGACGACTCGATAGCCCTCGCGCTCGAGATACGTTCGAACCAGCTTGACGATCTTGGCGTCGTCGTCGACGACGAGGATGGGCGCCTGCGAGACGGGCATGTCCATTTCTTTCCGGGACGTCGACCGCCCAGGGCCGGGCGCTCGCATTGGCGTTGTACCCGGTCCGGTCTCGGCGCCCCAGAACCGGGAGGCATGTCGCGCCTCCCGGTCCCGGATGCGTGCCGACGCTCTGATCGGAGCCGCCGGCGAGGGAACTCCCAGGATGGAACCCCTAGAACGAAGCCAGCCCGCTGGCTCCCGCCGGCAAAGCAGGCGCGTTGGGGTTGGCGGTGAGCGAGGCGCCGGGCCCGATGGCGTAGGCCATCAAGCGATGGCTGGCCGACTCGTTCACGTAGAGGAAGCGGCCGTTCGCGCTGACGCCCAGATCGAGCGGAGCGCTTCCGGCGCCGGTGTTCGCCGCCACGGAAGCGTGGAGCGTGATCGCCCCGCTTCGCGCGATTGCGAAGGACGAGATGGTTCCGCCGTGAGCGTTCGTGTCGAACGCCCACCGGCCGTCAGGCGTGACCACGACCCAGCAGGCCGCCAGGCCGCCCGTCGGGACGCTGGCGGAGATGACCGTCGCGCCGGCGGAGCTCAGCCGGTAGGAAGACAGGGTGCTGTTCGTCGCTTCGGAGACGATCGGGTGGTTCCGCAGGTCGAAGGCGAAGCCGTAGGGCGTGGGCCCGGACGATACGGTCGTGACCCGAGCGCCGGCCACGCCGTCGAGGGCCACCGGGTAGGTGTCCAGTGAGTTCGTGGCGCGTTCCGTGACGACCAGGAATCGGCCGTTGGTGCTGAACGAGACCTGGGCCGGGTTGGTGGCCGGGCCACTCAGCGATCGGACCGCCCCGGGCAGGTGGTGCAGCCGTCCGAGCGGGTCCATCCAGAAGCCGGCGATGTTGCCCGAACCGCCAGCGTCGAGCACGTAGACGAACCTGCCGAAGGAGGTGACGCTCACCGGGTCGGTGCCCCCGGCGGGAGCTCTATCCGTGAGGGCAAGCCGCCCGTCCGGCCGGACGCGGAAGACGCTTACGTCGTTGCCGCCCGCGTTCACGGAAAGCAGCCAGTGGTTGTCGCCGGCCAGGATCACCTCGCCCTGAGTGGCGAGACCGCTCCCCGTGCCCGACCCGTGCGTCGGGAAGGTGCCGATGGCGTTCAGCCTGCCGTCGTCGCTTCTGGCGAAGGCCAGGATGGCGTTGCCCGAGGCAGAGTTCGTCTCCGTGTAGACGAAACCGCCTCTTCCGGCGTCGGCGGCCGCGATCCCGGCTGCGGCCGGTACCAGGGCGAAGAGCATGCCGGTCGCCGCCGCGGCACCGGCCAATCGTCGAAACCTCATCGGGTCTCCTCCAGTGTGTCCCGGCGAAGCGGCCGGGAAATCGAAGGCTCGGCGGATCCGATGACGGCCGGATGACAGAACCTCGACTGACCGATGACATCTCAAGGCGACCGACCCACCGACTCACCGGGCGCCGGCGGCCGATGGTTTCGGCCGGCAAACATGACGTGCTTTGTCACGACGCCGCCCGAGAATCTCCTCGCACCGACGGGTCTGAGGGCTGCACAGTCGCGCCGTGTCGGGCGAGGAACAGGGTGATCGCGTGGACACGGCGGAACGGGCATCGGTGGATCAAGGGCTTCTGGCGGGACTGCGATCGGCGGCAGCTGCCGCCGGCATAGACCTGATCGGCGTGACTTCGGCGGAGCCTTTCGAATACGAGGACGACTGGTGGGGCCACGATCAACCCGGAGCGCTCCTGCCCAACGCCCGATCTGTGGTCGTCGCCGGCTTCGGTGCCCGGTACGAGCCTCGGCCCGTGGCCACCGAGCCTGGTGCGCCGCGAGGCCGCTTCACCCCGTTCGGCAGCCGAGTGTTCGAGCAGATGGAAGCCCACTGCTGGCGCGTCGTCGGCGACTACCTGCGTGGGCGAGGGTTTGCCGCGGTCGACGCCCCTCGCCTGGGAATAAAGCCGGCCCTCGTCCGATCGGGCCTCGGCCGCTACGGCAAGCACTGCGTCGTGATCACGCCCGAGCTCGGGTCGATGGTCATGTTTGGGGCGGTTGTCACCGACGCGCCCCTGGCCTCGATCGAAGACGACAGGCCGTTGCAAGCCGAGACTTGTCCGCCGGGATGTCGGCTGTGTGTGGACGCGTGCCCAACAGGAGCGTTGGCCGGCGACTACAAGCTCGACCGCTCTCGTTGCATCACCAACTGGCTCTGGGGAGCCTTCTCGCCGAGAGAGCTGCGCGCCGAGCAGCAGAACCGGCTGTTCGGCTGCGCGGAGTGTCTTCTTGCTTGCCCCGCCAACGCGGAGGTCCGGCCCCGGCGCGAATACCCGGTGGCGACCGATGGCGTGGACGATTGCCCGGAGTTGCTGCCTCTCGCGGCCGGCGATCGCGCGTACTACGACCGCCACATCCCGACTTTCCCACGACAGGCGGGCTTCGAAACGATGCGCGCCTCCGCGATCGTGGCCCTCGGCAATGCCGGCGACCCGGCCGCGGTCGAGACGCTCGCCGAGGCGCTCCGAAGCCCGGACATGCGGCATCGGGCGTACTCGGCCTGGGCCCTCGGCCGGCTGCGGTCCGACCGCGCCCGGATGCTGCTCGAAGACGCCCGGGCCGCGGAGTCGGATGCGACCGTGCTCGAGGAGATAGACGCCGCGCTCGCTACTTCGTAGGCGTCCACTGCAGCAGGATCTGAGTCTGCTGATCGGACCCGCTGCGCGTGCTCCAGAACTTGAGGACTCCGTCGCCGGTGGCGATCGGCATCGGGTCGCCGAAGTACGACAGGAACGAGCCGTCGATCGTCGGCGACGATGCGATCTGGGTTGGCGTGGAACCGTCGACCGGGTAACGCCAGAGCTGCTCTTCGGTTTGGCCCTGAGGGTTGTTGCCCAGGACCTCGACGTACGCGGCGGCCGCGTCCCCCGCCACGACGCTGCCGCCGGTCTGGACCGTCGCCGCGGGCGTGCCGGCAGCCGTGTAGTACGAAGCCGTCTTGCCGACCTGCGAACCTACCCACAGACCCGTGCCGGCCGCATGAACCGGTGATCGGAGCACGCCGAGCTGGTCGAAGGCTGAGGCGCCGGTGGTCAGGCGGTAGTAGCCCTTGGCGCCGGTGTCGTAGTAGAACAGGGCGCCCTGCGAGTCGATCCGGTAGCCGTTGATGAACGGCAGGGGAACGCTCGAGCCGGGCACCGGCTGATTCGTCTGCGGATCCAGGCGCGTCAGGACGGCTCCCGTGCCCGTCCCGCCGTCGTACTTGGAGACGTCCACGAACCACATCGACTGGCCGTCGCTGGCCATCTCGGGCTTGCCGAAGTAGCCGCACGGCACGGCCACCGTGGCTTGCTTTGCTAGCGTCTGGCCGTCGAAGCGGGTGACGCTGCAGGTATTCCCGTTCGCGTCGGCTTCCAGGCCCGGCAACCAGACCGAGCCCGCCGCGTAGTGGACCTCGGTGGCGGCCGCGACCGGGACCTGCGCCAGGATCTTCTGGCCGGCCGGGTCGAGGGCCATCAGCTTGAACGTCCCGTCCGTGGCCTGGATCGTGGCGTAGACCGTGTCGTTCGCACCGATTGCGAAGCCGGAGATGCCCACTCCCTGGGCCACCTGCCAGGCTCCACTGACCTTGCCGGGGGCGGCGCTGGGCGTTGACTTGACGGCCGGTGTCGGCGTCGCGGCCACGATGCCGCTGTCGTAGAACGTGGCCACGGCCGTGTAGCCCTGAGCGAACCCGGCCTGGCCGGTCACGCTCACGTCGAAGACGCAGTTGTCGTGAAGGCCCGGGTCGGTGATCGCGGCACAGGCCGTGTCTCCGGCGGCTTTCTGGCCGGCGCTCAGGTCGGTGATCGTCACCGCCTTGCTTTCGATCGGGAACGGCTTGATCGTGTACGTGGCGGTGGACTTGCCCGAGTCGTAGTCGAAGAGGCTCGTCGAGTCGGTCACGCGCCAGGCGTCGGCGAACTGGCCGTAAATGGTCAGGAAGTGCTGGTGTTTGTCGCTGGCGGCGGGCAGTCGGGTCCCATCGGGCAGCAGCGGAACGCCGAGCCCGCCGGGAACCACCTCGCCGAGCAGACCCTGCCCCGTGGTCGCGATCGCGGCCGACGGTTTGACCTGGGCGAAGATGCCCCAGTCGCCTCTCGAAAGGGTCCACAGCTGAGTCCCGTCGGGGAAGTCGATCTCGAAGCCGTTGGAGATCAGCGCGATGCGCCCACCCCCGCCGAGGTCCCTCGGTCCGGTGCTGAGGTCGGCGATCGCGCCGTCGACGTGAGCTTGCAGCCCGGACGGCGTGACGTAGACCCCGACTTTGTGGCTGCCCACTTGCGCGGCTATGGCCGTGTTGATGGCGACCGACTGCGATGACTGCCACGGCTCCTGGCGGGCCTGGATGTTCACGCTTCCGTCCTTGGATCGCAGAAGCGTGAACTCGCCCGCGGCCTGGAAGTCGTAGCGATAGCGGTTGAGCGTGAGCATGTGCGGGTCGCCGTTGGAGTTGGTGCAGCCGGGGCCGCACGGACCCGCATTGGAAGGAGGCGCCGGCTGAGCGGGCGTCGGCGTTGCCGGCCTCTTGCACAGGTCGTCGAGCTTGAAAGCGACGATCGCGTAGTGGGAGCCGCCTTCCGGAGCGTTGAACGCGGCCACGAACGGAATGGCGAGTTGCTGCGGCGCCATGTCCTGGCCGGCGAGCAGCGTTCCGGGCGGGCAGACGCAACTCGTCGTGGTGCAGAAGCGCTGGTCCTGGAAGGCCGTGGCGCTGTTCGTTCCCCCGTCATGGACGCTTGCCAGTCCGTCGGTCGCGACCACCACGACCTCGCCCGCACTGGAGGTCACGTTGAGCACGGTGTTGGAGCGGCTCTGGAGCGTGCCCTCCCACCCCGGATCGGAGAGCGCCTGAACCTGATGCTGGATCACCTGTGCCGCGTCCGGGAGTCCGAAGCCGTAGGCGATCCACGGATCGCCCCAGGAGTCCTGGCGAAGGTACGACTCGGCCCAGTTGTCGCGGATGTCCGGGTCGTCGCCCTTGAGAACGCCGATGAAGGCGTCGGATCGCTGCGCACCCTTAGCCGCGGCCTGCCAGGCGGGCAGCATCAAGCTCCACAGATCGCGACCCTGGTGCGCCAGCAGCGAGTAGTAGCCGAAGGCGTCGTACGAGCGATTGGTCAGCGGGATCTCGGGATCGAAGTAGCCCTTGATCCACATCGACGGGATCATCGGCTCCGCCGTGCCCGTGTCCTGGGCGGAGAGATAGATCGCCGTGCCCTCGGTGATCCAGGGCGGGATGGCGAGAGCCGTGGCCACGTCTCCCCAGACCACGTTCTGGTAGCAGTGGATGACCTCGTGGGTGAGGAGGTCGTGCAGCACCGGCGAGACGCCGCCGTTGACGGTCTGCTCCGTGCTCCACTCGTTCTTCCAGGCGGTGATCCGGCACGGGAAGTAGTGGCCGAACCCGTCCTGGATCGCCTGCGTCAGGAAGAGCCCGTTGCCGCCGCTGGTGTCGCTCATCGTCAGCGAGATGTTCGGGAAGGCGAGCGAGCCGGTGGGAATGACCGACATCCCGAGCTTGGGCCCGATACGGGCTATGTCGGCGGCGATGTCGTTGGCCATCGCCACCGAAAGATCGAGCGGCGCGTCGGGGGCCATGGTGAGGTCGATGGGCGTGACCAGCGGCTTGGCCGGCGGCTGTTGCGCGGCTCCGCCGGAGTCTCGGCGCCAGGACGTCAGCTCGATGCCACCGGGCTGTCCGGGCTGGAACGCGGTGCCAGGCGTGTAGTGCGGACCCGGTTGCGGCGCGGTGTAGCGGTTGATGACGGCTTGCTGATCGGCCGTCAGAGACGCCCAGCTGGCCTTGACCCAGCGCATCACACCGGTGCCGGAAGTCGGCCCGTCTCCGGCGTCGGCGCCGCGCGGCACGGTCACGCCCGGGATATCCACTCGATAGACGTACGCGAACGCCTCGAGCGCGGTCTGCCTGGGAACGGTCCCGTCGGAGATTCCCGCCGTGATGGCCTGCCAGATCGTCTGGTTAGGGCTCGAGGAGAGGAACTGTGGCAGCGCTGCGGCAAGGATCGCCGCAATCAGGACGAGGACGCCGATCAGGCCGAGGATGCGGCGGTCGAACTTGCGCCCGACGCGCGGTTCCACGTTCTCGCGCGGCACCTGAGTCGGGGGGACGGAGCTGGCGGTCGAATCGGCCACGGGAAGCGCCTCAAAGGTGGTCCGGAAGGCAAACGCCTGGCGACCGCTTGCCCGCACCTCCGCCGATCCTGCCCGCACGGGCGGGTCTGTCAATCGGACGCCCACGACCCGCGACTACCCTCTCGCCTGATGGGAGGTCACCGTTCCGGTGGCTCGCCTGCCCGCGTGAAGTCGACGCCGGCGCCGCATGGGCAGTCCGGCGCAAGCCGGTGCATCATTCCGGTCCAGGAGGTTGACGCATGAACGAGCGGTCTACGGCGAACTCCGCCTCGAGCGGGCCACCGACTCAGGAGGTCGACTGCGTGATCGTCGGCGGCGGTGCCGCCGGCCTGTCCGCCGCGGTCAACCTGGGCCGAATGCGCCGCCGCGTGATGCTCGTGGACTCGCGCGACCGCTTCATCTGGCGCCACGTCATCAACAACTACCTCGGCTTTCCGGAGGGCATCTCCGCGACGGAGCTCCGGCGGCGAGGCTGGCACCAGGCCGCCCGCTACGGCGTCCGCCTGGTGCTCGGGCAGGTCGCGGAGGCCGCTCGAGAAGGCAGCGGATTCAGAGTCTCGGTCGGGCGGCTGCCGGAGGGAGGAGCGTGGGCCGGTCATCCGGAGCCCGCGGTCCCGCGTGACGCCGAGATGGCCGCGATGTTCGAGGAGCTGCCGGACGGGGCGCCGACGGTCGTTCGCGCCCGGACCATCCTGATCGCGACCGGCGTCATGGGCCACTTCCCGGACTTCCCGGGCCGCGACGAGTGCGTGGGCGTCAGCCTCTTCTGGTGCATTCATTGCGACGGGTACGAGTCGATCGACAAGGCCGTGGCGGTCGTCGGGCCCGACGAGGAGGCGGCCGAAACGGCGCTCGACATGCTCGATTTCACCTCGCGCGTGGCCCTCGTTGCCGGTAGGTCCGAGGGATTCTATCTGCCGGCCTCCCGGCTAGCCGACCTGGCGGCGAACGGGATCGAGGCTCATCCGGCCGCGGTCGCCGAGTACCGGAACACCGGCGGCCAGATGCAGGCCCTCGTCCTGGCCGATTCTGCCGGGACCGTCGTCCCTGCCGAGCACGTCTACTCGATCCAGCGATCGGCGGCCATGACCGAGCTCGCCCGGCAGCTCGGCGTCGGACTGGATCAGGTCGGCCAGATCGTGGTGAACGCCGCCCAGGAGACGAACGTCCCAGGTGTCTACGCCGCCGGCGACGTAACGAGCCCGCACAACCACCAGATCAGCGCGGCGGTCCACGAGGGCAACGAGGCCGCCTGCGCCATCAACTACGCCCTCTATCGGCCGGTCCAGAAGGATCCGCGCGACGCCTGACCACGGCCACGTTGCCGTCCAAACGACGGTCGGGTCATCGACATGGAGTTGTGTCAGACTCAGGACACGATCCCCGGTAGCAAAGAGGGTCACGACCAGGTGTCGCCCACTGCCGTAGCGCTAGTCCTGCCGAAAGCCGACTTCGTTGCCGTGTGCGACGACCTGGTCGCCGCCGGTTACGAGCCGCTGCCGGCGGAGAATGCGGACGACCTGGAGCGCCTGCTCGACAGCAGAGACGACATCCGTGTCGCGATCGTCAACGGCGAAGGCGAGATCGACCAGACCCTCGAGTTGTATGGGGTCCTTCACGACCGCGGCCGCAAGATCCCGGCGTTGATCCTGGTGTCGCCGCTCACTTTCGGCCGGATGAGCCTCGGCGGCCGGAGCGACTCCACCGACGAGTACTTCTCGAGGCCATTCACCGCGCAGTCGCTTCGCTTTCGCATTGACGCGATGCTCATCCGAAGCGGCGAGGTCCCGGTCGAGGAACCCGTCGTCGTCGAGGAGATCGTGGCCGCGCACGCGACCGCGGCAACCGCACCGGTCACGCCGCCGGCCCAGCCACTCGAGGAAGCGCAGCGGGGGCGTCTGGTCGTCGTGTTCAACCCCAAGGGCGGCGTCGGCAAGACCACCGTCTCGGTCAACCTTGGAGCCGCGCTCCAGGTCCGCAAGCACTTGCGAGTCCTCCTGATCGACTGCGACGCGGTCACGGGACACGTAGCGCCGTCGCTGGGTATGCCGCAGCTCCGGACGCTGGCCGAGGCGTGGCTTTGGGACCACCAGAACGGCAAGGAAGAGGAGACGATCGCCCACGTGGCCGTCCCACACTCTGTCGGCCTCGACGTCCTCGTCCTCGCAGGCACTCCGTTCCACACCGAGGTGCTCGAGCCGGCGCGCGTGGCCGCGGCCATCGCCGCGTCCCGGGCGTTCTACGACTTCGTCATCCTCGACCTGCACCCTGACTTTGGGCCCCTCAACCTGGCCATCTTCGACCTCGCGGATCGGATCATCGTGCCGGTCACTCCTGATGTGCCCTGCATCCGGGCCGCTGTCCAGTTCCGCGAGGTTGCCACGGCCCTTGAGATGCGGGACCGGCTGGTCCTCGTCATCAATCGGGCGAACAGCGGCATCGCCCCCTCGAAAGTCGAGCGCACGGTCGGAATACCCGCCCTGGCCAAAATTCGCTCCGCCGGAAAGCTGTTCTACCAGGCCTCAGACGCCGGAGTGCCGGCAGTCGAGCGGGCGCCAGGCGCCAAAGCAGTCGGCGACATCAATCGACTCGCCGATCGCCTCCTCGCCGAGCTCGACGCCGGCGAACATGTCGGACTCGTGCAGCAGCGGCGAGGCGGGATTGCCGGTTCGCTGCGGGCCCTTTTTGGCCGCTTCACCGACTGAAGCGACCCGCGGCTGGAGGGCTCCCGATCGGCGTCGGGTCTGCTTGTTGCGCGGCGCCCAACAAATCCCACCAGGCGACGATCACGCTTGATCTCCGAACATTCACACCGTAGCCTACGTTCACATAGATGTGAATGTTGATACGTAGGTGAACGATCGAATGGACGACACGACGAGCTCGCCTGCCTCCCAGCCCGACGGCGAGGAGGCGGTGGTCATCCGAGACCTCGATACCCTGCGAGTCCTGTCGGATCCGCTGCGGATGCGCATGGTGGAGCTGATGGGCCGAGGCGAATGGACCGCCAGGCAGCTGGCCGCCAGCCTGGGCGTCGGCCAGACTCGCCTCTACCATCACATCGCCGTTCTGGAGGCGCGTGGACTCATCCGGCTGGCCGGAACGCGTCTCGTCGCGGGGATCGTGGAGAAGCGCTACGTCGCGCCGCGCCTCCTGACCGTCGACCCGAGTCTGTTCGGAGGGGCCGCCGAGACCCCGGCTGAGACGGTTCGCGCGGTCGACGCTCTCGTCGCTGCCGCCTTCGCGACGGTTCGCCGCGAAATCGAGCGGGCTGTCGAGGCGGGCAAGATCTCGATCGACGGCGGGGGTGCGAGCTCCGAGGCGACCGCCGGCCGGGGAATGACGCTCGCCTTCGACGGCGCCAGGCTGTCCGAAGCGCGGGCATCCGAGTTCCGAGGGCGAATCGAGGCGCTCATCCATGAATTCTCGGAGCTGTCGAAGGAGAGCCGTCCGAAGCGGGACGCTCTGACCGGCGCCGACTCGGACGTGCCGTCGGAGACGACGGGCGCCGCCGCTGAGCCCGTCGACTCCGCCGAGTACCGCCTTCTCGTCGGTTTCTTCAAAGCCGCGGATCCGTCGGAGCATCCGACACGACGATGAACGATCCGGGTTCGAGCGGCCTTCGCGCGCCTTTGCGACGGGCCGACTTCAGATTGCTCTGGCTGGCTCAGACGATTTCGGACCTCGGCGATGGGCTGACGACCCTGGCGCTGATGCTGCTAGCCCTGAAGCTCACCGGGTCGCCGGTCGCAGTGGCGGCGACCCTGATCGCTCTCGAGCTGCCACAGGTCACGATCGGGCTTGCGGCGGGCGTATTCGTCGATCGCTGGGAGCGCCGGCGGATCATGCTGGCGTCCGATTTCCTGCGCGCCATCGTGGTCCTCGGGTTCGTCCTGGTGGACGCGGAATCGAGGCTGTGGCTGCTCTTCGGCCTCGCCCTGGCGCAGGCGAGCGTCGGCACCTTCTTCTCCCCCGCCCGAATGGCATTCGTGGCCGCGGTCCTTCCCGCCGACGAGCTCTTCGCGGCCAACTCACTCAGCCAGTTGACTCGCGTCCTCTCGACCGTCCTGGGCTCGACCGCGGCCGGCCTGCTCGTCGGATTGTCCGGAGAGTACTGGCCGGCCTTCGTCTTCGACGCGGTCACGTTCGTGGCTTCGGTCGCGCTCGTGTCCCGGGTTCGAACCCGCTCGCGGTCCGCCGGCTCGAAAGCCGCGGCAGGCCTCAGCCTCGAGCTGCGCGAGGGACTGGCTTTCATCGTTCACTCACCGCCGCTGCTCGCGACGATGATCACCACGTCCACGGCGCTGCTTGGGATCGGCGCCGTCAACGTCCTGTGGGTCCCGCTCTTCACCAACGATCTGCACGTGCCGACGGCGCTCTTCGGCGCGGTCGATCTCGCCCAGGTGAGCGCGATGATCATTGGCGCCGGGCTCTCTGTCAGGCTCGTTGCCGCAATCGGGGCACGCAGGACGGTCACCGGCTGTCTGGCCGCGCTCGGCGCGGCGGTGGCAATGATCGCGGGAGTCGATACGTTCTGGCAGGTCCTGGTCGTGCTGTTCGCGATCGGATGGATCGTTTCTCCGCTACAGGCCGCAGTCGCGACGATCGTGCAGACCTCGACCAGCGACGGGATGAGGGGCCGAGCGGCCGCAACCCTTGGTACGGTCAGCTCCGGTTCCACGATCGCCTCGATGGGCCTTTCGGGGGTCGTCGCGGCGCTGATCGGCGTTCGTGGCTCCTTCGCGCTGGCCGGCGGTGTGATCGCCCTGTCGGCCGCGGTCGCCTTCCTGTTGTTCCGGCGTCGGGTGGCGAATCAGCCGGCGCGGGCGGCGGAGGGTGAGGCAGCCGTGCCGGTCGTGGCGGGCGGGCTAGTGGATGGGGATGCAGGACCTGGGATCGGGTCAGGGAATGCCGTGGATTAGCCCCACCCCAACGATCCCGGCGACCACGAGGATCGTCACCCACAACAAGACGCCGGCGAACATCCAGCCCATCAGCCTTCTCTTCGGAGCTCCGAGCATGAGGGCGACGGCCGTGCCCATCGGAGGGGACATGAACAGTGGCGAAACGAGCCCCCAGCCAGGAACGCCGTACCGAACCCAGACGCCGTAGATGCGGCCGGTCCTGTCCGGCCAATCCTTACCGCGCCGGCGGACGAGGAATGACCGCAGGGCGTCGCCGGTCGACGCAACCAGGCTGACGCTCACGATTGCCCCGGCAACGGTCATCACCCAGATCACGGGCGCGGGCAGGCCCAAAGCCAGGCCCGTAGGCACCGCGAACCAGATTTCTATGATCGCGACAGCGAAGACCGCGAGCCAAGGCATTTCCGCCTGGTCTCCTGGCTTGGGGCCGGTACGGCAGCGAGCTGATCTGGCTGTCGCCATGGCCCACCGAGAAGAACCGGACTCTACCGATTCCACTCCACCCCATCGTCCACCTACCCGGTCGGT
>VFSW01006888.1_pt1 | contig 16613 bp, 14 predicted proteins | sample 5358111 | NCBI WGS metagenome assembly VFSW01 (sample SAMN11554181, study PRJNA540505) | mine drainage metagenome | isolation source: sediment from site ElyBrook_90M | place: USA: Ely Copper Mine, Vershire, VT | collected 2017
GTTTTTCACACCGAGCGCATTCTTCTCAATAAACGCCCGACGCGGTTCAACAACATCGCCCATCAGCGTTGTGAATATCTCATCGGCGCCCACAGCGTCTTCGATACGCACTTTGAGCAGAATCCGGTTCTTAACGTCCATGGTTGTTTCCCACAGTTGTGAAGGATTCATCTCGCCCAGGCCTTTGTAGCGCTGGATGCTGACGCCACGCTTAGCATCTTCGATTAACCATTCGATGGCTTGTTTGAAGCTGGTCACGCCGCGTTTTTGCTCACCGCGTGATACATAGGCAGTTGGCGAAATCAGGCCGTTCAACGCGTCGGCGGTCTGGCGGATCTGTACATAGTCACCGCTGTGCAAGAATTCATTTTCCAGATAGCTCAGCGAATAGTTGCCGTGGAACAGTTTTTCCAGGCGGAGGCGCAGATCACCATTGATATCCGTTTCGACTTCGGCACGTATGACACCACCACAGGCATCTTCCAGCAGTTTGGCGCTTTTCTTGGCTTGTTCTGTATCGTCCAGTGACAGTGCTGGCAGGACGAGCAGGGCGTGGCTGGCCTCGGGCGCGATGAAGTGCGAAAGGCGGTCGATAACGGCTTCAGCGAGGAAGTATTGCTTGGCGATTTCGCCCAATGCGTCGCCCTGTATCGGCGTGGCGTCGAGAGCAGGGTAGAACGCGGCATTGTTCAATGCTGAGCGCAGCATGTAGTTCTTCAGTTCGTGCTCGTCCTTGAGATAGCGTTCGTCCTTGCCTTGCTTGATTTTGTACAACGGTGGCTGGGCGATGTAGATGTGGCCGCGTTCGACCAACTCTGGCATTTGTCGGTAGAAGAAGGTAAGCAGCAGGGTGCGGATGTGCGCACCGTCCACGTCCGCGTCAGTCATAATGATGATGCGGTGGTAACGCAACTTGTCGGCGTTGTATTCCTCTTTGCCGATACCCGTGCCAAGCACAGTGATCAGGGTAACAATTTCCTGCGATGAGATAAGCTTTTCGAAGCGTGCGCGCTCGACGTTAAGAATCTTGCCCTTGAGCGGCAGGATTGCCTGGAACTTGCGGTCGCGACCTTGCTTGGCTGATCCACCGGCGGAGTCACCCTCGACCAGATACAGTTCAGACAGGGCAGGGTCTTTTTCCTGGCAGTCGGCCAGTTTACCGGGCAAGCCGATACCGTCCAGAATTCCTTTGCGGCGAGTGAGTTCTCGCGCCTTGCGGGCAGCGTCGCGAGCACGGGCCGCATCGATGATCTTGTTGCAGATGATTTTGGCGTCGATCGGGTTTTCCAATAGGTAGTCGGTCAGCTTCTGGGCCACCACTTCCTGTACAGCGGGCTGCACTTCGCTGGAAACGAGCTTATCTTTTGTTTGAGATGAAAATTTCGGATCTGGTACTTTTACCGAGAGTACGCAGGTCAGACCTTCACGCATGTCGTCGCCGGTGGTATCAACCTTGGCTTTTTTGGCCAGTTCGTTATCTTCAATGTACTTATTGATGACACGTGTCATCGCCATGCGCATGCCGGTCATGTGCGTTCCACCATCGCGCTGTGGAATGTTATTGGTGAAACATTGCACAACTTCGGAATAGCTGTCGTTCCATTGCATGGCAACATCGACAGTAATATTGTCTTTTTCGCCGCTAGCCTGGAAACATTTTGGGTGAAGCACCGACTTGCTTTTATTCATGTACTCGACGAAACCGCGCACACCGCCAGAGTAAGCGAAGTTCTCGCTCTTGCCGGTGCGTTGATCAATCAGTTCGATTTTGACGCCGTTATTCAGGAAGGACAGTTCGCGTAGTCGCTTGGCAATGATCTCGTAGTGAAACTCAACCAATCCAAAAATTTCCTTGTCTGCCAAGAAATGTACTTCGGTACCGCGCTTTTGGCTTTCGCCCAGTTCGCGCATGGGAGAAACTTCAATTCCTTTTTGGTATTCGATCAGGCGATCTTTTACTGCGCCACGGATAAATTCTATGCCGAACTTCTTTCCGTCGCGGTAGGTTGTCAGCTTGAGCCATTCCGACAAGCCGTTAACACAGCTCACACCTACACCATGCAGACCACCCGACACCTTGTAGCTATTCTGGTTGAACTTGCCGCCTGCATGCAGAACTGTCAGAACAATCTCGGCAGCAGAACGTTTAGGCTCATGCTTGTCGTCGAACTTGATGCCGATTGGAATACCGCGCCCGTTATCCGCTACGGAGATCGAGTTGTCGCCATGAATGATGACTTTGATGTCGTCGCAGTGTCCAGCCAAGGACTCGTCGATGGCATTATCAACCACCTCAAATACCATATGGTGTAGACCGGTACCATCTGATGTATCCCCGATATACATACCGGGACGCTTACGCACTGCTTCCAAACCTTCGAGTTGTTGGATACTTGATTCGTCGTAGTTATCACTCATGAGTCTGTTTTACTTTCCATTACTGTTTCACGTGGAACAAATTAGATACGCATTGGCATGACTACATATTTATAGTCATCTTTATCCGGGATAGTGATCAAGAGACTACTATTTTGATCGCCAAACGAGAGAATTAGATTTTGAGTACTGATGTTATTAATACCGTCCAGCAGGTAGTTTACATTGAAGCCAATATCCAAAGGCGCTCCTTGATAATCGTTTTCAATATCTTCCTGAGCTTCTTCCTGCTCGCTATTGCTGCTGATGATGCGTAAATTCTTTTCGGTCAATAACAGACGCACTCCACGAAACTTTTCATTAGACAAAATCGCGGCGCGCTGCAACGCCTGCAATATAGTCAGTCGATCCAATTTCAGGTGATTGGAATGGGTTGGAATGACCCGGTTGTAATCAGGAAACTTGCCATCAATTACTTTTGAAGTGAGGACGACATCTGCAAATGATATTCGAACTTGTTTCTCTGCCAGTTCAAGCTGGACTTTATCTTCGGTATCTTGCAGCAGCTTCAATAATTCATTGACTGTCTTGCGGGAAAGAATGACTTCCTGTTTTTTGTAGCTTTCTTTAAGTTCTTCACTAATAAAAGCCAAGCGGTGACCATCTGTTGCAATGAGTTTAATGGAAGTGCCGTCTACGACCAGAAGCACTCCATTTAGGTAATAGCGGATATCTTGTTGGGCCATGGCGTATTGCACGGAACTCAATAGTCGACGTAAAACACCTTGTTCAATTTGGACCTTGGCTGCACCAAGCAATTGTTCAGCCAGCATAGGAAAATCTTGTGCTGGTAGAGTTTGTAGACTGAAGCGGCTTTTGTTCGCTTTTACCAATAAACGGTTGTCTTGATCGTCCAAGGATATCGTGCTGTTATCGGGAATGGCGCGCAGAATTTCCTGGAGTTTCTTTGCGGAAATAGTAATTGCACTTTCCGTTCCGTCAAGTTCAGCTTTAAGTTGGGCTTCTATCTGTATTTCCAGATCCGTTGTAACAAACCGTACGCCGTCTTTGTTCTTTTTGATCAGTACGTTTGAAAGGATAGGTAAGGGTTGCTTACGTTCTACAATACCTACAACTGCTTGCAAAGGTTTGAGTAAATCGTTTCGATCTATTTGCTTAATGAACATATGTTTCCTTTAAAAACACAACAATAATAATAATAGGCACTGAATTTATGGATAACTAATATTATTCTTACATTACAAAAACTTAATTCATTAATTTCCTGTTCATAAAACTGCTTATCATTGTTTATTGTTTGTGTATAACTATTTCAAAATGATGTTTATGCAGGTTCATTTACAAACTATACACACGATATACATGGCTATCCACGTAACGTCTGATTCAATAAGTTGAAATCGGCATTTAATGCAGAATCGGTATTACGCAAAGACTCTATAGTTTTGCATGCGTGTAATACAGTGGAATGATCCCTTCCTCCAAAAGCATTCCCAATTTCAGGGAGACTTAATTGAGTAAGTTCTCGTGCAAGTGTCATAGCGATTTGGCGTGGTCTTGCAATTATTCTTGTGCGCTTTTTTGATAGCAATTCAATAATCTTTATGCGATAAAAATCGGCTACCGTTTTTTGGATATTCTCTATTGAAACCTGCTTATTTTGTGCAGCCAGCAAGTCTTTAAGAGCTTCCTTTGCCAAGTCTATAGATATCTGACGCTTGTGGAATTTGGCATATGCCTCGATACGATTTAAAGCGCCTTCCAATTCTCGAATATTGGAGCGAACGTGTTTGGCTATGAAGAAAGCCACATCTTCACTGATAGGGAAATTACTGGCAGCTGATTTTTGCAGCAGAATGGCGACTCTCATTTCTAAACCAGGTGGTTCTATGGCTACAGTCAGTCCACAGGTAAAACGTGAAGTCAGACGAGGTTCAATACCTGAAATTTCTTTTGGAAATGTATCGCAGGTTATAACAACTTGTTTATTTGTATCAATAAGAGAATTTAATGTATAAAAAAACTCTTGTTGGGTACCTGGTTTGTCCGCAATGAACTGAATGTCATCAATCAGGAGTAAATCTAGTGAATTATAAAACTGTTTGAATTCATCAAAGTTCTTAGTCTGAAATGCACGAACTACTCCTGAAATATAGTTTGTAGCATGAACATAGCAAATTTTTGCGTCTGGATTCTGTTTACTGACAAGATTCCCAATAGACTGCAAAAGGTGAGTTTTTCCTAACCCTACACCTCCATAAATAAATAAAGGGTTGTAGGCTATACCGGGCGTTTCTGAAACTTGTATGGCTGCAGCATGGGCTAATTGGTTTGCCTTACCAGTTACAAAGGTATCAAAAACCAGCGCTGGGTTTAGTTTATTCTGATTTTTTGAGTTTATTTTTTGCGTTGGCGCTACAGACTTAATCTTAATTGAAACGGGCTCTTTTACAGTTGGACTGAGTGGCTTAATACCTCGCTTCTCAATGCGCAGCTCTATTTGAGGTGGTGCTGAAAAGAATGGAAGAGCGCGTTTGGATATCTCTGGTAAAAAACGCTCTTGTACAATCCGTAATGTAAAACTGTTGGGTGCTGTAAGAACGAGTTTATTGCCATCGATCTCGAAAATCAACGGTTTAATCCATGAGTTATATTGTTGTAATGGTAGCTGTTCCTTGAAAAAACTAAGGCAGCTGCCAGACAAACTTTGGGCAGACATAGGCAGAAAAATGTATCGCAATTATTGCGTCGCATTCTACAAGCTATGGATAAAGTTATCCACAGCATAAAAAGACTTGACAGGAATCACGCTAACGATTGTAATCGCGCGCTTTTCAACAGTAAAACAGTCAGGAGCTAATCATGAAACGTACATATCAACCGTCGGTTACCAAAAGAAAACGTACTCACGGATTTTTGGTTCGCATGAAAACCAAAGGTGGACGCGCTGTTATAGCGGCACGTCGTGCACGTGGCCGTGTACGCCTTGGCGTGTGAATCCAAAGAAAACCTGACTTTACCCCGGCGCTACAGGCTATCGCGTCGGGAGGGATTTTCTCGGATACTGCAACAAAGGGCGCAAATCAACACTTGGTTTGCCGTCCATAGCGAAATGAATTTAACTGGACATGCTCGGCTTGGCATGTCGGTCAGCAAGCGAATTATACCCGCATCAACACAGCGAAATATTGCCAAGCGATTGATTCGTGAGTGTTTTCGTCGTTACGCCAGGCATGGAGTCTCACGAGATGTCGTTATTCGGTTACGCAGGCCACTTGAAATAAAAGATCTCTCGAAAGCCAGAGTCATGTTGGGTGAAATGTTAGAATCCGTACTGGCGGCTAAATGAAATTAATCCTGCTATTTATTGTTCGGGCTTACCAATTATTGATCAGTCCCGTGCTTCCCCAGTCGTGCCGTTTTAGCCCTTCTTGTTCGCAGTATTCCCTGGAAGCGATCTCAAAATATGGCGCTTTCAAGGGATTTTGGCTGACAATTAAGCGATTGATTCGTTGTAATCCTTGGAACCCGGGCGGATACGATCCAGTCCCATAACTGAAATACAGGTGAAACCTTGATGGACATGCGGCGGTTGTTCTTATTCCTGATCTTTTCCTTTTCTCTGGTTTTGCTCTGGGGCGCGTGGACTCGTCAAAATCAACCGGTGCAACAGGTTGCACCGATTCCAGCTTCAAAGGAGGACCCTTCTGTACCAGCGGAACTGGTTAAGTCTGGAGAACATACAGTTGTATCCACTGCTGTTGAAGCTCAAAAAGACGTAACGGGAAAAAAGGTCGTCGTGACAACCGATATCTTCATGGTTGAAATCAACACGGTCGGCGGAAATATCCAGCGCTTGGATTTGTTAAAACACAAGGACTCAAACGACCAAAGCAAGCCATTTACACTGTTACAACAAAAAGGTGAACACTTTTATGTTGCTCAATCAGGATTGCTTGGAAAAGGATTACCGACCCATAACGCAGAGTTTTCAACTGAAGGTCAGGACTTTCACCTTGCCGATGGCAAAGATACGTTAGAAGTACGTTTGACGGCACTGAATACAGGTGATGCGAGTGTAACGAAGGTATATACGTTCCATCGTGCCAGCTATCTGGTTGATGTTTCATATGAAATAGAAAACCATGGAACTACTGCTTTAACCCCTTCCGCATATTTTCAACTTGTACGCGATTCGGTAGCTATTTCAGGATCTTCGAAATTCGTTCCTACCTTTACTGGGCCGGCTGTTTATACTGATCATGACAAGTTTAAAAAGATCCAGTTTTCCGACATCGACAATAACAAAGTGAAGCTTCCGGTCAATCCTGATAATGGTTGGATCGGGATGTTGCAGCACTATTTTGTGTCTGCTTGGTTGCCGGCAGCAAAAGGACCCCGAGAGTTTTACACCAAAAAGCTGGATAACAACGAATACTCTGCAGGTGTGATACTGCCAGCTGCAAATATCGAGCCTGGTAAGACGGGGCGCATATCCGCCACTCTTTACGCAGGGCCAGCTCAAACGAAACTGGATGAAATCGCACCGGGTCTCGGATTGACAGTGGATTATGGCTGGCTAACGATATTTTCAACCCCGCTGTTTTGGCTGATGTCTCATATTAATGATTGGGTACATAACTGGGGTGTTTCCATCATCCTGCTGACAGTATTGATAAAATTGGCGTTCTTCCCGCTGTCTGCTGCAAGTTATCGATCCATGGCTAAAATGCGTCTGGTAGCTCCCAAGCTGGAGAAGATAAAGCAGCAATATAGCGATGATCGAGATAAATTGAATCACGCGATGATGGATCTGTACAAAACGGAAAAAATCAATCCGCTGGGTGGTTGCTTGCCTATGGTGATCCAGATACCGGTGTTCATTGCACTTTATTGGGCCATTTTGTCCAGCGTGGAACTGCGTCACGCGCCTTTCTTTGGATGGATTACCGACTTGTCTGCAACCGACCCGTATTATGTATTGCCGCTGATTATGGGTATCAGTATGCTGGTTCAGAGCAAACTTAACCCCTTGCCGCCGGATCCAATGCAGGCGAAACTCATGCAAATCATGCCGATCGTGTTCAGCGTCGTGTTTTTCTTTTTCCCGGCTGGTTTGGTCCTGTACTCTGTTGTAAACAACATCCTTTCCATTACCCAGCAGTGGTACATCACCCGCGGACAAGCAGCCGCACGTAAAGGTGGCGTCAAAGCTTGATAATATCGCGGCGATAGCCACCGCCCCTGGGCGCGGTGGTATCGGCGTGGTTCGGGTATCCGGACGAGGTCTGGCAGAATATGCCTTCGTGCTGACCGGAAAACGACTCGTTCCCAGATTCGCGACTTACACCCCCTTTCTTGCAGCAGATGGTACGGCGCTGGATCAGGGTATCGTTTTGTTATTTTCAGCTCCGCATTCCTATACCGGGGAAGAAATACTGGAACTTCAGGGGCACGGCGGTCCGGCCGTGTTGCAATCTGTATTGCAACGCTGTTTGGATCTGGGAGCACGTCTTGCACAACCGGGTGAATTCACGCAACGTGCTTTCCTCAACGACAAAATCGATCTAGCCCAGGCAGAAAGTGTAGCCGACTTGATCGACGCCACCACCGAACAAGCAGCCCGTAGCGCCATGCGCTCATTGCAGGGTGAATTCTCCACAACAATTAATGACGTAGTAGCCCGACTTATTGACCTTCGCATGCTGGTCGAAGCAACTCTGGATTTTCCTGAAGAAGAAATCGGTGATTCGGATCGGCAACTTTGCGCAAGCAAACTTATTTCCGTCCTGCAAGAAGTAGGACGCATTGAAGGTTTGGCGAAACTAGGCAGTATTTTGCGTGAAGGCGCACAAGTGGTGCTGGTTGGCGCACCTAACGCTGGAAAATCCAGTCTATTGAATCGTCTCGCAGGTGAAGAAATTGCATTAGTGAGCGACGTGCCGGGAACAACCCGTGATTCGATACGACAAGCGCTACAAGTAAAAGGTGTGCCATTGCACCTGATTGATACAGCCGGGTTGCGCGAAACCGCAGACGAGGTTGAACTGATGGGTATAGCACGCACACAATTAGCCCTGACAAGAGCCGATGTGGTACTAGTGCTGCTAGATGAGTCACAACAACGCGCTGAACCTGACGATCGAGCGATTCTGGAACAACTTCCTGCCAAAGTACCAAGACTGTATTTGCACAACAAGATCGACTTGAGCGGCCATTTAGCTAGCGTTGAAATTCGAAACGGGGAATGTCATCTCTTTCTTTCAGCCAAAACAGGTGAAGGAATGGAAATGCTTCAGGACAAATTGCTTGAAAATATCGGCTGGCATCAGGAAACGGGCGTCTTCATGGCACGTACGCGGCACTTGGAAGCGCTTTCGCGTGCACGACAACACCTTATCGCAGCCAAACATCTGCTTGATCATCCAGAGCTACTTGCAGAAGAATTGCGACAGGCACAGAGCGATCTCAACGCTATTACCGGCGAATTTACAGCAGACGATTTGTTGGGTGAAATTTTCAGTCGGTTCTGTATTGGTAAATAATTGTTTCACGTGAAACATTGCATCGCGCAAAGTTTTCGTGGTGAATAACTTTTGAGTTATGATGCGCGTCCTCATTTTGATGGGTGACAAATGCGCGATCTGAAACAATTCGATGTCATCGTAATAGGCGGTGGGCATGCGGGGACGGAAGCTGCGCTGGCTAGTGCCCGGGCAGGTTGCGCCACGCTTTTACTTACCCATAACATCGAAACCTTGGGCGTGATGTCCTGCAACCCCTCCATCGGCGGCATCGGAAAAGGCCATTTAGTCAAAGAGGTAGACGCTTTGGGTGGCGCCATGGCGGCAGCGACAGATGAGGGTGGTATCCAATTCCGTATCTTGAACGCATCCAAAGGCCCGGCAGTCCGCGCGACGCGCGCGCAGGCAGACCGGGCACTCTATAAACAGGCAATCCGAAAACGCCTCGAAAATCAGAAAAATCTCTTGCTATTTCAACAGCCTGCAGAAAAACTACTGATAGAACAAGGACGTGTCGTTGGTGTGCAAACACAATTGGGCCTGAGTTACCGAGCAAAAGCCGTGGTACTTACGACGGGAACCTTTCTATCCGGATTAGTGCATGTGGGTTTGTCGAATTATCCGGCAGGGCGAGCTGGAGATCCGCCATCAATAGGCCTCGCGCATAACTTGCGTGAATTGGGATTGCCCATTGGGCGCTTAAAAACAGGAACACCACCCCGTATAGACGGGCGCAGCATCGATTTTTCTGCAATGCAGGAACAACACAGCGATACACCAATTCCGGTATTCTCGTTTCTGGGACGCGTGGAACAACATCCACGCCAAATGCCATGCTGGATCACGCAAACAAATGAGCGCACGCATGAGATCATTCGCAACGGATTGGGCGAATCACCTTTGTTTACAGGCGTTATAGAGGGAGTGGGTCCACGCTATTGCCCATCCATCGAAGACAAGATCACACGATTTGCAGGAAAAAATTCACACCAAATATTTCTGGAGCCGGAAGGGCTGACAACGCACGAAATTTATCCCAACGGTATTTCGACGAGCCTATCATACGATACGCAATTGGCTCTGGTGCGCTCCATAAAAGGATTGGAAAACGCACATATAACTCGCCCCGGCTATGCCATCGAATATGACTACTTCGACCCGCGCGGACTAAAAGTATCGTTGGAAACCAAAACGATAGCAGGTCTGTTTTTTGCCGGACAGATCAACGGAACGACGGGTTATGAAGAGGCAGCCGCGCAAGGTTTGTTGGCCGGTGTAAATGCCGCACTGCAGGCCAAGGAACAAGAAGCTTGGTGTCCGCGGCGTAACGAGGCGTATCTGGGTGTAATGGTGGATGACCTGATCACGCGTGGCGTTTCCGAGCCTTATCGCATGTTCACCAGCCGCGCGGAATATCGCTTGCAGCTACGTGAAGACAACGCTGATATGCGTTTGACTGAGACCGGCCGTCGTTTGGGTCTGGTGGATAATATTCGCTGGCAAGCATTTGAAGAAAAAAGAGAAAAGATAGCACGTGAGCTGGAACGCCTGAAAACGACCTGGGTGAATCCACGCATGCTGGACAGGGCTGAAGCCGAACGTGTATTGGGTAAAGAAATTGAGCGTGAGTATTGTCTGTACGATCTACTGCGCCGCCCAGAAGTGAGTTATTCGACTTTGATGACTTTGCCAGGAGCGAAAGCAGCAGATGTATCGGAGATAGCAGAGCAGGTCGAAATTCAAGCTAAATATCAAGGTTATATCGAGCGCCAGCTGGATGAAATAGAGCGCCAGGAAGGGCAAGAAACAACGAAATTACCGGACAACATGGATTACGCTGTGGTGCGCGGATTGTCTATCGAAGTCCGGCAAAAGCTGAATCAGCATCAACCGCAGACGGTAGGCCAGGCGGCACGGATATCGGGCGTAACTCCAGCTGCGATTTCCTTATTGCTGGTGCATTTGAAGCGGGGTTTCAAACAAGACAAAGCGGCATGACGCTGGCGCAGGAATTAGCTACAGGCCTCACGCAGATGGGCTTGGAAGTTACGCCGGAACAGCAGCAAAAACTGCTTGATTATCTGGCGTTGCTGCACAAATGGAATGGGGTGTACAACCTTAGCGCGATACGTAATCCTGAGCAGATGGTAAGTAACCACTTGCTCGATAGCTTGGCTGTAATGCCATATTTGTGGCCTCAACATTGGCTGGATGTGGGATGTGGAGCAGGTTTGCCGGGATTGGTTTTGGCTGTGGTGCGCCCGGAATGGTCGTTCACCTTGCTGGACAGCAACAGCAAAAAAACAGGATTTGTACAGCAAGCGGTAATCGAATTAGGTTTGCATAACGTGGAAGTCCGTTGCGAACGGGTAGAGCGGTGGCAAGTAGAGCAAAAGTTTGACGGGATCATTTCTCGCGCCTTTGCCGAGGCGGCGGATTTTGTAAGGTTAACTCGACATTTGTTGGCGGAAGGCGGACGCTGGGCGGCTATGAAAGGCGTACCGGAACAAGAGCTGGCGCGGATTCCGGCAGATGTTCTGGTTGAAAAAGTAATTACGTTGCAGATTCCTGGGCTGGAAGCTGCCCGCAGTTTGGTCGTATTGGGAGTGAAAAATGAGCAAGATATTGGCAATTACCAATCAAAAGGGCGGAGTGGGAAAAACCACGACCACTGTCAATCTGGCAGCAAGTCTGGGGGCGGCAAAACAACGCGTGCTGCTGATCGATCTTGACCCGCAAGGTAATGCAACGATGGGTAGCGGCATAAACAAGGCCGACCTGGAAATCACTATTTACGATGTATTGATGGGTGAAAAATCTGTCGCAGAGGCGCGCATCCGCTCTTCCGCATGCAAATACGACGTATTACCGGCCAATCGAGAGTTAGCCGGTGCCGAAATTGAACTGGTTGATGTGGAAGGGCGCGAAATGCGCTTGAAAGAAGAATTGCAACCCGTCTTGAGCGAATATGATTACATTCTGGTTGATTGCCCGCCAGCATTGAATTTGCTTACCCTGAATGGATTGTGCGCCGCGAAATCGGTGATGATTCCCATGCAGTGCGAATACTACGCTCTGGAGGGTTTGAGCGATCTGGTTAACACTATTCGCAAGGTGCGTGAAAACTTAAACCCCGATTTGGAAATTGAGGGCTTGTTGCGCACCATGTTCGATCCGCGCAACGCCTTGGCGCAACAAGTTTCGGATCAGTTGCAGCAACACTTCGGCGACAAGGTCTACCGCACCGTTATTCCACGCAACGTGCGTCTGGCAGAAGCACCCAGTTTCGGTATTCCCGCGCTGTACCACGACAGCCAATCCAAGGGAACCTTGGCCTATCTGGCTTTAGCCGGTGAAATGCTGAACAACTCAATGGCGCAAGTCGCCGCATAACAAGTTTCATTAAGGGAAAATCATGGCAAAACCGATCAAGGGTCTGGGGCGCGGCTTGGACGCGCTGCTATCCGGAAACAGCACATCAAAACAGAATGACGTACTGCGCGACTTGAAAGTCGAGCAACTAAAACCCGGCAAATATCAGCCGCGCAGTCGAATGGACGAGGCATCGCTGAACGAACTCGCTGCTTCGATCAGAGTACAGGGTGTGATGCAACCGATCTTGGCCCGCGAATTGGCGGAAGGCGGCTATGAAATTATTGCCGGTGAGCGTCGCTGGCGTGCGGCACAACTGGCCGAACTGAAAATAGTGCCGGTCATTATTCGCAAAGTGCCTGACAACGCAGCGCTGGCAATGGCGCTGATCGAGAATATTCAGCGTGAAGACCTGAATCCTCTGGAAGAGGCAATCGGTATCCAGCGACTTATCGACGAATTTCAAATGACACACCAGGCCGCAGCCGATGCCGTCGGCCGCTCACGCAGTGCAGCCAGCAACCTGTTGCGTCTTCTCAAATTGCCGCAAGCCGTGCAAGACATGCTGATGGAAGGTTCGCTGGACATGGGCCACGCCCGCTCGTTGCTGTCTCTTGAGGGCGCACAACAAGTACTGCTAGCAAACAAGATCGTTTTGGAAGGCCTCTCTGTACGCGAGGCGGAAAAGTTGGTGCAGCAACAAGGCGAACAGTCATCTGCCAAAACAACAGCCGGCAAGAAATTACCAAAAGAAAACCGTGACACGCAACGCATGCAAGATGAAATCAGCTCACAACTCGGTGCACGAGTAGAAATCAAGCCAAATAGCAAAGGTGGCGGCAAACTGGTTATCGAGTATTCGAGCAACGAACATCTGGAAGAACTGACAGGCAAACTGTACGAGCGAGCATAATCAAGGGCTGAACTGCCGTATTCGCCCCGAATACGCTTGACTTGCGGTGATGGAATAGTAGAGAATGCGCGGGCTTTTTTTCAGCCCTAGCCAAATGTAGCGCTCAGGGGCACAAGATGGAAAGTGTAACAAACACAACAATAAGCCGCGCATTCAGCAAGGCGGCACGCTGGCAAATCATCATAACGGTACTCATCTCGGGTGTCTCTCTGTTGCTTGCGGGTGTAAACGCAGCAATTTCCGCATTGGCGGGCGGGGCATCTGTAGTGATTGGTGCGTATGCCGGAATGTTGATTGCACAAAGCCCGAACGGCAGTGCGGCAAGTACCGTTCTGATTACATTGCTGAAAGCAGAAGTGGTCAAAGTACTTGTGATCGCGATTCTGCTGTTGATTACATTTAAGTATTATCAGGGACTGGTTCCATTGGCCCTGATTGGCGGGTTGGCAGGTTCTGCGCTGGCATCTGGTGCGGGAATGCGAGCTGTGAATAACGTGAATGACAAGTAAGGTCCGGGATGTCCACTGAACACGAACTGACAGCATCCAGTTACATCGAGCATCACTTAAGCTTCAACGTCAAACAAATTGCCGACGGCGCATTCTGGTCTGTCAACATTGACACGCTGATCGTATCCGCCTTGCTCGGTATCGTTACCTTCGGCTTGCTCTGGCTAGTGGTGCGTAGCGCATCAGCGGGCGTTCCCACCAAAAGACAGGCATTCGTTGAACTTCTGGTTGAATTCATCGACGAACAAGTAAAAGGCATTTTCCACGGAGATCGCAAAGCATTCGTGGCACCACTTGCGCTGACCGTATTTGTCTGGGTGCTGGTCATGAATGCGATGGACTTCTTGCCGATCGACATCATGGCGTGGGTCTACCACCATGTGTTCGGCCAGGAAAAATTCCGCGCTGTTCCCACTTCCGATATCAACACGACTTTTGCATTGGCACTATCCGTGTGGTTCCTGATGATTTTCTTCAGCATCAAGGTCAAAGGCCTGGGCGGCTGGATCCATGAACTGTTTTGCGCACCGTTTGGTTCCAACCCTCTGGTTTGGCCGGCGAACTTCCTCTTCAACCTGATCGAATATGTTTCCAAGCCGTTGTCGCACTCCTTGCGTCTGTTCGGCAACATGTACGCCGGTGAAATCATCTTCCTGCTGCTGGGCATGTGGGCGGCGACCGGTTTGGCGGGAACGATATTTGGCGCCTTGCTTGGCGCAGGCTGGGCCATTTTCCACATCCTGATCGTTGTGTTGCAGGCGTTCATTTTCATGATGCTGACGATCGTCTATATCGCAATGGCGCACGAAAGCCACTAATCATTTTTCACTATTAACTTTTAATCAACTTTGTAAATCGAAAGGAAACAAAATGGAAAACACAGTTCAATTCATGGCGCTGATCCAAGCCTACACCGGCATCGGCATCGGCCTGATCATCGGTCTGGGCGCAGCAGGTGCGTGTATCGGCATCGGTATCATGTGCAGCAGCTTCCTCGACGGTGCAGCTCGCCAACCGGAATTGATTCCCACACTGCAAGGTAAAGTGTTCCTGTTGCTGGGACTGATCGACGCTTCTTTCATCATCGGCGTTGGTCTGGCAATGATGTTCGCGTTCGCTAACCCGCTGCTCGCCGTCATCAAGTAATTGAACATTGCGGGATGCACAATCCAGCATAAGGAACCGAAATGAACATTACCCTGACAATAATCGCGCAGGCACTGTCGTTCGCCATATTGATATGGTTCACTGCAAAATTCGTTTGGCCGCCTTTGCTGGCCGCGATCGAGTCGCGTCAAAAGACCATTGCTGATGGTTTGGCAGATGCAGAGCGTGCCAAGCACGACCTGGATATGGCCGCCAAGCGTTCTGCCGATATTTTGCGTGAAGCAAAAGACAAGGCGGGCGAGATCGTCGCCAGTGGTGAAAAGCGTGCCAGCGAAATCGTCGAACAGGCGAAGGCACAAGCCAAGGTCGAAGGCGATCGCATCGTCGCAGGCGCAAAAGCAGAAGTTGAACAGGAAGTGTTTCGCGCCAAGGAACAACTGCGTACCCAGGTGTCGGCAATTGCACTGGCGGGAGCGGGCAAAATTCTGGGTCGCGAGATCGATGCCAAGGCGCACAATGACCTGCTCGACAAACTTGCAGCGGATCTCTAACAGCCATGTCTGAAGCCCTAACTACAGCACGACCCTACGCCCAGGCGGCATTCGAAGAAGCGCAAAAACTTTCCGACCTGAAAGGCTGGTCGGAAGTTTTGCTGTCGCTTGCCGAAGCAGTGAACTATCCGGAAATCCGCAACGTGATCAGCAGTCCGCGCGTTGCCAAAGCTCAGTTGGGAAGCCTGCTGGGTGACGTACTGGGTGGAAAACTCAAACCTCAGCAGATGAATTTCATCAACGTGCTGGCCGAAAACCAGCGTCTGTTGCTTCTGCCCGAGATTGCATCCCTCTTTGAGGTACTCAAGTCGGAAGCAGAGAAGAGTGTGAATGTGGTCGTGGATTCGGCGTTCGAACTGTCTGCAGCTCAACAAGACAAGATTGCCAGTTCGCTCAAGAAGCGTATGGGTCGAGAGATCAAACTGACATGCAATATCAATAAAGAATTGCTTGGGGGCGTGGTGATACGCGCCGGAGACAAGGTGATCGACGGTTCTGCGCGCACCCGACTCAGTGAAATGGCGACCGCCCTGGCCTGATGAAGATTTATAAAGAATGAGGAAATCCAGATGAAGCTCAACCCTTCCGAAATTAGTAATCTGATACGCAGTCGCATCGAGAATTTCGAAGCACTGACCCAAGCGCGCACTGAAGGTACGGTGGTCAGCGTGACCGACGGTATCGTTCGCGTCCACGGCTTGTCCGATGTGATGCAGGGCGAAATGTTGGAATTCCCCGGCAATACATTCGGTTTGGCGCTGAACCTTGAGCGCGACTCCGTTGGTGCCGTTATCCTGGGCGAATACGAACACATCACCGAAGGCGACACGGTTAAATGCACCGGCCGCATTCTGGAAGTGCCGGTCGGCCCTGAACTGCGCGGTCGTGTAGTGAACGCGCTGGGTCAGCCCATCGACGGTAAAGGCCCGATCAATGCCAAGATGACCGACAAGATCGAAAAGGTCGCTCCGGGCGTTATCGCACGCCAGTCCGTCGACCAGCCTGTGCAAACCGGTTTGAAGTCCATCGACTCTATGGTTCCGGTCGGCCGTGGCCAGCGCGAACTGATCATTGGTGACCGTCAGACCGGCAAGACAGCTGTTGCGGTTGACGCGATCATCAATCAAAAGGGTCAGAACATGACCTGTATCTACGTTGCGGTAGGCCAGAAAGCATCGACTGTCGCCAACGTGGTACGCAAACTCGAAGAACACGGCGCGATGGAATACACCATCGTCGT
>VFSW01006889.1_pt1 | contig 16612 bp, 13 predicted proteins | sample 5358111 | NCBI WGS metagenome assembly VFSW01 (sample SAMN11554181, study PRJNA540505) | mine drainage metagenome | isolation source: sediment from site ElyBrook_90M | place: USA: Ely Copper Mine, Vershire, VT | collected 2017
TCGGCACGACGACGCCTCAGCGCACGCTCGATTTCAACGGCACCTTCGGCGGCAATTCATTGGTCGACATTCAGACCGGTTCCGGCGGTACGGTGACCGAAAGCACGCCCGCCCTCGTGTATTATCTGGAACAGCAATCAGGCACCCAGAACAGTAACATCACCACGACGTTCAACATCACCGGTTTGCCCGCGGTCGAAGGTACGGTCGCCTACATCACTGTCAATGCAAGCAAGTACAATACGTCGGCGAGCCGCTCGACCTCGGTGCTCCTCCAGATCGGCGGCGCTCAGTATGCCACCTCGACGACCGATGCTGTTACCGGCCCCTCGAGCGCGACAACGAGCATTATCATGGTGAGAAGCGCCAATTACTGGCACGCCGCCGCACAATTTACCAAAGTCGATGTGGCGAGCGACCTTGCCGAGTGGATTCCGTGGACCGGTGGCGTCCGGCCGCTTGCCGGCACGGTGGTGAGCATCGCCTCGACCACCCCCGTGTCCGTCGCCTTATCGTCGGGCGCGAATGACCCGTATCTCGCCGGCGTCGTCTCGACCTACCCGAATATGACCATGGGCAGTGACCAAGGAGACGTGGTCGCGCTCGCCCTTGCCGGCCGCGTGCCGGTGCAAGTGTCCACGGAAAACGGACCGATCGCCATCGGCGATTACATCACTTCGTCATCGGTGCCGGGCATCGGCATGAAAGCCACCGCGCCGGGGCTCGTCGTCGGCCGCGCGCTCGAAGCCTGGAGTGGCACCGGCGTCGGCAGTATCCACGTGCTGGTCGGCACCACGTATTTCGCCGGCGATACCTCGAACCCGACGCTCAATTCGATAAGCGTGGCCGGCCAGAACCTCGCCGTCAATCTCGCCGGCGGCCAGAGCATGCTCATCAACCGCGTCGCGACGAGCACGCCCGGCGCGACCAGTACGCCGCTCGTGACCTTCGACAGTCTCGGCAATGCCGTGTTCACCGGCGCGGTAACGGCCTCGCGGCTCTCCATCGGCACCACGTCGCTCACCGACTTGGCGGTCCAAGGGAACAGTCTTGTGTCAGGTACCTTGAAGGTGGGAAGCGGCATCCAGCTGACCGGCTTGAATTGCGCCGGCACCTCCGGCGCGGGTCTGACGACCGATGCCTCCGGCAATATCGTCTGCGGCACCGGCGGCACGCCGGCGGCGGGTAGTACCGGCACGCTCCAGTTCAACACCGCCGGAGTGCTCAATGCGACGTCGACTTTGGTCTGGGACGCAGTGAATGGGCGGCTGGGCATCGGCACCACGACGCCGTTCGCCACCCTGTCGGTCGCCGGCATGTCGGCCGCCGATGCGTTCTCGGCGGAAAACCCCTTCGCCACATCGACCTTCGCCGGAAGCCTCTTCGTCGGCTCATCCACCCTCGCCATTGACGCGAATACGGGGAACATCGGTATCGGCACCTCGTCGCCGCGTTACAAGCTCACAGTCGTCGGCGACGTGGCCGCTCAGTCATTCGTCAACATTTCGACGCGCGGTGCGAAGAAGGACATCACCCACATCGACGCGTCCACGACCGCAAGCATCGTCTCTGACCTCCGCAATGTGACTGCCGCGACATACCGCTACAACGACGAACCGGAGACGACACCGCTCCACCTCGGCCTCATCGCCGAAGAAGCGCCGCCCGAGGTCCTTTCGGCCGACGGCAAAGGCGTCGATCTCTACAAATTGGCCACGTTCATCTTGGTCGGCGTCCAGCAGGAGCAGAAGCAGATCGATGACCTGAACACCCGCGTTTCCGCTATCGAAGCGCAGTTGAACATTACGTCGGCCGGCGCCACGAGCACCGTGACGACAGGGAGCGTTTCGCTCCAGGCGGTGCTCGACTATTTCTCATCCTTGGGCGCGAAGATAACGACGAATGTCGCGCAGTTCACGAGCCTCATCGCGCAATCGTTCACGGTCGGCAGTCCGGCCAAGCCGTCGGGCATCACGCTCTATGACGATGCGACCGGCGCGCCGTATTGTTTGAAGATTCACAATGGCACGCCGACCTCGACGCCGGGCGCGTGCGACAGTGCTTCACCCGCCGCAGGAAATGCGAACACCACCGCGTCCTCGGCTTCTTCGACGCCGAGCACCACCGCCGGAGCGCCGGTCATCACCATCGCGGGCAATAACCCGGCGACGGTGACCGTCGGCACCGCCTACGTCGACCTTGGCGCGACCGTCGTCGATCCGTCGGCGCCGGCAGGTCAGCCGAACAACAATATCGGTATCCGCACGTTCGTCGACGGCAAGAGCGCCGCGCAAGTTTCGATTGATACCTCGGCGGCCGGCACGCACACCATCGACTATGTGGCGACGGGTGTGTCCGGTCTGACCGCGACCTCCACGCGGACGGTGAATGTTGTGGCGGCGGCGGGAGGAAGCACGAGCGCGACGACCACGCCGTCGGGAAGTAGCTCCTCGAGCGGCACTGCGACGACGACTTCATCGGGGGCGACCGCGGCCACTTCGACGCCGCCCGTCGATACCGTGCCGCCGGTCATCACTCTTAACGGCGCGGCGACGGTCACGGTGAATCAAGGCGACGCATACGTCGACGCGGGCGCCACGGCGACTGACAATGTGGACGGCGATATCACAGGGAAGATCGTTACGGTAAATCCTGTCAATACTGCCGTGATTGGGTCCTATACGGTAACATATGACGTAGCCGATACGGCGGGGAACAAAGCGGCGGAAGTTACCCGAACGGTAAACGTGGTGGCCGCGCCCGCGCCGGCCGGCGTCACCGGAACGACGACCTCTGCCGGCACGGCGACTACCAATGCGACTTCCACGGCGACCACCACGCCTTAATAGCCCTTATTAGCTAACTTCTCGACCGCTTTCTCCGGCGAGCCAAAATCATTTTATGAAATACTCTCACACCATCGTCATATCGCTTATCATCGCGGCGTGCGTCGCCGGCGGACTTTATTTCTATTTCTCCCGCGGGACGAACCTTGGCCTTTCGTCGGCAAGCCCGGCGCTTTTCGGCACGACCTCGCCGTCGGGGACGCCGCAGGGCGCGCAAAATGCCGGACTCAACGGTATGGCGCCCTTGCCGGAAACCTACACGGACAGCGACTACGGGTTCTCGTTCCAGTATCCGGAAAATTACGAAGTGAACCCCCTTGTGTCTGCCGACGGACGGACGATACTCACCGCGGGGCAAAAGGGGAATCTCGGCTTCGGCTTCCAGGTCATCATCACTCCGTTCGACGAACCGGCATCGCATATTACGGCGGCGCGCATCGCGCATGATATTCCGGGCATGGAGGTGAAAGATCCCACGCCGTTTTCCATCGGCACGGCGGCGCAAGGCTTGTCGTTTCAGTCGACGGAAGATACCGGGCCCACGCGCGAGATATGGTTCGTCGCCGGCGGCAATCTGTACCAGGTCACCGCGCCGATAGGTTTCGATGCGATACTTCAGCAGATCATGAGCACATGGCAGTTCAAATAGATACAAATCATTTTCGGGGAAAAATACGCCGCGGCATTGCGTGCGCGGTCGTGTGCTTTGCGGCGTGCCTCGTGTTCGCTGTGCCGGCATATGTGAACGCGTCGACGATAAATCGGCCGATGAATATCCTTGGCTTGCAAAACGGTCTCCTCGGCTGGTGGACGTTCGACGGCAAGGATATGCCCAACGGCCTGGCACTCGACCGAAGCGGGCAGGGGAATAACGGGTATCTCGTAAATGCGGCGACCTCGACCGAGTACATTGCCGGCAGGATGGGCCAGGCGCTCAATTTTGACGGCGCCACCAATTACGTTGACATCGCCAATTCGTCCGGCGTTGCGGACAATCTTTCTAACTTCACCGTGGGGGCGTGTATAAAAACGACCGCGTCGACGGGTAATATCCCTATCATTTCCAAGGTAGGCAGTGGCGGTTTTACGTCAGGGGAAGGGTGGATGCTGTATCGCGCCGGTACTCGTGTCGGCATACAACTCCAGACCAATGTCTCGAATTATTCCGTGGCGTATGATGCCGGCCTTGATATAAATGACGGGAAATGGCATCACGTGGCCGCCGTGATATCGGGAAGCAGTATCAGCGCCATATATATTGACGGTATTTCCCGCGCCCTCACCTCTTCTTCGGGCGGGACGGTGACCAGTTACACCAATTCGAGCAACATCAGGATAGCCAACGATTACAACTCCGAGCTTTTTCAAGGAGGCATTGATGATGCGCGTGTATATAATAGAGTCCTTTCTGCCAGCGAAATCAACCAACTTTATACTCTCGGCACCGCCGGCCACGTCAACACCTCGGTCAGTACTCCCGGCTCCAGTCTTTTGAACGGCTTGGTCGGCTGGTGGACGTTCGACGGGAAAGACACTTTAGGGGGTACGATCTATGATCGTAGTGGTAACGGAAACAGTGGTAACGCAACAGGATATGCAACGAGTACTTTTTATACCACGGGAGAAATTGGCCAAGCTCTTAATTTTAATGGTCTTGTCACGAATGCCGTACAGTTTTCTAACGCCGCCAGCCTTAAAGGTTTGAGTACTGCATCTGTTTCGGCGTGGGTGAATCCTTCGGTCGTGCCACCGAGCAACGACGATATTTACGTAGAAACGACAAATGGGTCAGCTATTGGTGGGCTCGTGCGCATAGGAATTGTTACTGCGGCATCGGGCGTCGTTGGATGTCGAGGCCGTGCTCCCGACAGTGGCGGGGTGCAGATACTCAACACGGCAAGTGCGGTGCTCTCTGCAAACACCTGGACACATATCGTATGCACATGGAACGTCGCCACAAATTCTGTTATTATTTACATAAATGGGGCTGCTGTAAGCACCTCGGGAACAATATCGTTCACCAACACTTCTTTAGATAACACTGCTCCTGGAAGCATCTCTATCGACACGTTTCCTGGTAAAGTTGATGATCTGCGCGTTTATTCTCGGATCCTTTCCGCCACCGAGATAAAACAGCTTTACAGTGCAGGGACCGCCGGCCACGTCAACGCTTCGGTCATCACTCCCGGCTCCAGTCTTTTGAACGGTCTTCTCGGCTGGTGGACGTTCGACGGCAGGGATATGCCGAGTGGTCTTGCCCTCGACCGAAGCGGGCAGGGGAATAACGGGTACTTGGTAAATGCGGCGACCTCGACCGAGTACATTGCCGGCAGGATGGGCCAGGCCCTCAATTTTGACGGTGCTACCAATTACGTCGACATCGCCAACTCTTCAGGCATAATGGACAACCTTTCCAATTTCACCGCAGCAGCCTGGATAAAAACGACCGCATCAACAGGTAATATTCCCATTGTCTGCAAGCTCGGCGTGGGAGGTTATACCTCCGGCCGTGGCTGGATGTTTTTTCGATCAGGTAGTAATTTGGGCATGTTCATGCAAACCGATGCCAGTGATTGGGTTCAGTCGATCACATCAGGTGTTAACGTGAGCGATGGAGAATGGCACCAGGTGTCGACAGTTGTCTCCGGAGGAGTCATCTCTGCACTCTACATCGACGGGATTTCCCGGTCGCTGTCGAATGCTTCAGCGGGAACGCTTGGTACGTTCAGTAATACGAGCAATATCCGGATCGCGAACGATTACAATTCGGAACTGTTTACCGGAGGCATAGATGACGTCCGCGTTTATAATAGAGCCTTGTCCTCGGCTGAGATGTCTCAGTTGTACAATCTTGGCCACTAAAGAACCATGAAGAAAAATCTCACCATAAGCGCCACTCTGAGCCTACTGCTTGCCTTTATCGCGGCAGCCCAATTCAGTTTCCCTCGCCCCGCTTTTGCCGCAACATTGGAGCGGCCGATAAACATTTTGAACTTGCAGAACGGTTTGGTCGGCTGGTGGACGTTCGATGGCAAAGATATGCCATTGGGCGCGGTGAATGACCGGAGCGGCAGCGGCAACAACGGCAACTTCGTCAATATGGCCACGTCGACGGTGTATGTGCCGGGGAAGCTCGGCCAGGCACTGGCTTTTAATGGCAGCAATCAGTATATAAATGCCGGAACGGGGCTCGACTCGGTCACTGGAGCCCAGACATATACGGCATGGGTATATGCAAACAGTGCAAGCAACTTCAACTTTGCGGTGTCGATCGATAACCAAAACACCGGCCGGGCGGAACAAAGCGTGCTAGGATTTTTTAACACTTCCAACGGTACGGGTTTCGGTTTTACCATCATTGACAACAACGCCGCTACGGCCGGTTTTCTCAATCGCCAGTGGTCGGGGGCGTTTCCCATGGGGCAGTGGGTATTCGTGGCGGGAACATGGGACGGGACGGCGACCAACTGTTTCGTGCAAGCGTGCGGCGTGAAGGTGTACATAAATGGTGTCGAAAAAGATGATCAGTCGGGGAACTCCGGCGCTAACTTTGTTGCGATGAGGAATACGGGCCAGCCGCTCGCGATAGGCACGGATTTTTGCAGCGGCGCCTCTTGCTTCCAATGGAACGGCGAGATCGACGATGTCCGCATATACAACCGCGCCCTGTCGGCCACCGAAATTGCGCAGTTGTATACTCTGACCTCGCCGACCAAGATCTCATCGACGGTCAATAACAACGGCACGTTGCAGAACGGTCTCGTCGGTTGGTGGACGTTCGACGGCAAGACGATAAACTGGGCAACCGGGGTGGTGAGCGACCAAAGCGGCCAAGGAAATAATGGCCAGCTGACGGGAGGCATGTCGACGACCACCAGCTCGGTGCCCGGGAAGATCGGTCAGGCCCTTCAATTCGGTACGGTCGGCAATGAGTCGACCGACTATCGGATGACGCTCGCGTCGGACATCATCGGTACTTCTGCCGCCTCGGTTTGTGTCTGGGCATATCCCACGGACTGGGGCGGCGGCCCTGGCCAGCTTCTCGGCCGTTTTGTCGATAATGGCAGTTTTACTTTTACCTATGGCAACGATACCGGCCAGGCCGATCTGGAGTCAGTGTCGGGCACGGTAGGTGTGCCGACGTCTTCGGGAAACGGCACGGTTTCTCTTAATGTATGGCAGCATTTTTGTGTGACGAGAGATACTTCGGGTAGCACGAATTTCTATAAGAACGGCGCGCATATCGGCACGGCGAACCAGACAGGTGGTACCCCTCTTGCCGGCACAACCCAATTCACCATCGCCGACCGACAAAGTCTCGCGAGGGAGGTGATAGGCAAGCTCGATGACATGCGCATATACAACCGCATCCTTTCCGCCGCTGAAATCGCCCAATTATATAGCCTGGGCTCGGCGTCCCACGTTTCCACGACCATCAATCCCCCAAGCACCTTGCAAAGCGGCCTCGTCGGCTGGTGGACATTCGACGGCAAGGATATGCCGAGTGGTGCGGTGAACGACCGGAGCGGCAGTGGCAACAACGGCAACTTCGTCAACATGGCCACGTCGACCACCTATGTGCCGGGGAAATTGGGGCAGGCATTGGCTTTTAATGGCAAGAACCAGTCGATAACCATACCTTCGGTCGATTTGAGCGGCACTCCGACCGCGACAGTTTCTTTCTGGATGTTCAAATCCTCTTTCGTCGCTAACGATGGGCTCGCAGTCGAGGACAGCAACCCCTCCATTTCATCATTGGGATTCCATATAGACACGGATATTGGTGCCAGTCCGGCTGCGTGCACGGGGACGTTGGGCATAGACTTGGTCAATGACAATACGTCCGATAACCTTTTCTGTTTTACGCTTCCGTCCACCGGAGCATGGCATAATATTACCGCCATCCTCGATACGACCCAGCCAGCCAATGGCGAAGTCACTTACTACTTGGATGGAGTCTTACAGACGGCTGTCAATCATTCAATATCTGCCGATACCACCGGCAATTTCGCCAAAGAACCGTTTTACATCGGTTCAAGAGGCAGTACGCAACTTTATTATGCAGGCATGATCGACGATGTCCGTGTCTACAACCGCGCTCTCTCTGCCGCCGAAATCAAACAGCTCTATAATATGGGGAAATAGCATGGGCGGGACAGCCGCAAGGTTCAACCTCCCCCAACGCGGCGTTGGGGGAGGTTGAACCTTGCGGCAATCTTCTCGTGTCTCAAACGTAGGTCAGCCATTCCATGATCTCCTGTTCAAAATCTTTCCTCGAGGGGAAATATTCAGGGAATGGGCTTCGGTCGATAATTTTTGAAAATTCGCGGTCACTGCCAAGGTAGTCGAAATAGCTCGAATAAGGATATGAAGAAAGAAGTTTTTTCGCTTCGCCGATGTCTTTTATGCCGACATCCTTCCAGTCGGATTGGATAAGCTTAACCGGATTCAAATGAATGTAGGAGAATATATATTTCAGGTGGTTATCTGTCGCGAGATGCTGTGCTTTGAATCTGCCTTGGAACAAGGCGCCGGTCCGGTCACGGCTGGTGTTGAAGTACATGGTGTATGCCGTCGCAAGCTTCTGCATGAAGGTACTGATGCCGTTCGTCTTCTTCTCGGTCAGAAGCAAATGGAAGTGGTTGGGCATAAGGCAGTATGCTCCGATCGCGACAAGCGGCAGCTTTCTTTCTTCTGAAAAGATCTTCTTTATCAGTTCCGGGGAGGTCGGACCTTTCCACTCCTGCAAGCGTTCAAATCGCACCGGCTCGTCTCCGTTGCATAAGTACAGCAGCATACAAAATCGCTTGTGGTCGAGATCGCTTTCGAAAGTGACCCGCTTATCAACGCCGCGGTTATAGATGTGGTAATATTCGCCGGCCGCGAAAGGTATCTTCCTGCCCATTATCTTTCGATTTTACACCCGATCGGTATTCACCGCGAGGTTCAACCTCCCCCATAATAGCAGTGGCGTTGGGGGAGGTTGAACCTCGCGGTATTTAAGGCGGGAGTTGTACACATGGGCGGGTGGAAAGTCCCGGACAGCCCTTCCGGCACGTGTTATAATTATGGCCGAAATGACGAGGGCTCCTCGTGCGTCGTTCGTGGCTTTCCCTGGCACACTTTAGTAAGGACCATTATCAATATTTTTTAATCACTATGTCGTCGAAAAGAATCCTCATCTCCTTGTCGCTTCTCACCGCGGCTATTGTCGCCGCGCCCGCACTATTGACGGCCCAAGCGCCGGCCGCCGCGCCCGCCGGCCAATCGGCCGTGCCCGCACCGCTCGTTTATGCGCTTAACTTGATACTAAGCAAGAGCACCGCTGCGCCCGGCGACACCATCCACGGTTCGGTCACGCTCACGAACCGCGGCGACGCGCCGAGCTCGGATATCTATTACAATGTCATGCTGGTCGGCCAATTCGTCAACGGCACGCCTCAAGCGCTGTACGATAGCGTGATGAACGGCCCCGTGTCGCTCGATGTCGGCCAACAGCAGACCGTACAGTTCAGCTACACTATTCCCAAAGGATTTTCGGGCACAAATCTAGGCATCCGCGTCCAAGCAGTATTGAAGAGCGGCATTCATATGGGTTGGGCGGATGCGCCGCTATCGGTCTCCGGCAATGCCACGCTTCTTGGTGCGGGGAACGCTTCCGTGGTCATCGCCAGCCAAAACTTTACGCCTGATTCCGGCCCGACGGTCTCTGCGGGCGGACAGGCCTCCTACACCGTTACCCTGACGAATTCCACCGGCGCGGCTATTTCCGTCGCTCCTCATGTGGTGGTGTATCGATATGGCGCCGGCAGTACCGTCGTCTCCGACACGACCGGTGCCAGCGTGACGATACCAGCCAAAGGATCAAATACCGTGGCGGTGGCGCTTCCTGCCATGAACGGGACCGCCGGCGTTTATTACGGCACTCTGAATTTTGTCGATAGCTCGGGAGCGGTAAGGACCCAGCTTATGACCTTCCGCTACATCATTGCCGGCAGTATCGTGACGATCCAAGGCGTTACCTCGGACAAGCTCTCGGCGGCGGCCGGCGACACGGTCGTCGCGACGGTGACCTATACCGGCGAGCCTGCCGATATCGCGAACCATACCCGCGCGCCGCTTGGTCCGGTGACGCTCACCGTGGTCGCCCTCGACCAAACAGGCAAAGAGGTCGGCCGCGCGACGGTGACCGCCGATGCTTCTCACTCCGTTCAGTCGCAGGCCGTGTCTATTCCGCTAACGGCTCCCGCGTCGGCTCTCCACTTTGACATATCAGCGTCACAAGGGAACGCGGTTTTGTCGCACTATGTCAGCAATGCCATTACGACCGCGGTGCCGACGGCCGCGCCTTCGGCCGCAGGCGGCACCAGCAGTACTGCCCTCATTGTGGCGGTCCTCGCGGTTCTCGTTCTCGTCGTGGCGGCCATGCTTGCGCTCATGAAAAAGAAGAACAACCCGGTCCCGCCGCCGGCAACCGGCATCGGCATGGCTTTGTTTCTCCTCGTGACGGCGGCCACTTTGGCGTTCGCGTTGCCAGCAACGCTCAAAGCCGCCCACTGGTATGCGGACTCGGGTAACTACAGCTATGAGAATCCTAACAGCTGGGAACTATTGCCTGTGATCTTCATCAATTCGCCCTACGACAACCAGGTCCTTTCTCCCGGACAGCAGTTCTATGTGAACGGCGTTACTTCATTCCAAGAATGCGACAATACCGACTATGGCCAGCGCCAGCTTGCGGTGCAGTACAATAACCAGACCACGAACTATCTCGTCGGCACCGCCAATCCTGCCACCGCCACTTCCTCGGTCTATAGTATCGTCAATTTCGTGAACGATTCTTTCTCGGTCGGGCCGATCAGCGCGCCGTCGACCGCAGGGAATTACACGATGTATATCACCTACACTATCCCTTCGAGTTATGAAGGGGTCTCGAATAGTCCCTCGTGGGAAGAGGTGTACGTGAACACTTCGGTGAGCGGCAGTCCGTCGGGGAGCGGTGTCTTTCAGACGTCCGGCACCGCGCCTTGCGGCGACTATGCCGGTGGGTATAGCGCGATAAGCTGGTATCCGGTGTCGGGAGCGACCGAGTACCGTTTGTACCGCGACAGCGGCACGTCGCCCATCTATGACGGTACGGCTCTTTCCTATGTCGACCAGACGCCGCCCAATACGGCTCACACGTACTACATCGTACCGGTGACCAACGGCGCGCCGGGAGCACAATCGGGAAGCGTTTCGATAACCTCGAGCAACTACTGCGCGCTTACTCTGGGCGGCGGCGGTATGGGCGGGGCGCCGAATCCGGCCGTGGTCGGCCAACAGGTCGCCTGGGTGGTCAATGTGAACGGCGGTTCCGGTTCGTACACCTATTCCTGGTCAGGCACCGATGGTTTGAGCGATACGTCCGGCCGGTCGGTCTACAAGACTTATACAACGACCGGGACCAAGAGCGCCACCGTGGTGGTGACGGACCAAGTGACCGGCAATACCATATCGTTCAACGCTAGTATTACGGTCAACTCGACCAACGGCTACAGTTCCATCAGTTGTACGTCTTCGCCGACGACCGCCGTCACCGGCCAACCGGTAACCTGGACGGTCACCCCATTACCAGCGAACAGCAATTACACGTATCACTGGGTTGGTACCGACGGTTTGAGCGGGACCACCTCATCGGTCCAGAAGGTGTACTCGACGGTGGGGACCAAGCATGCCGAGGTAAGCGTGTTGCTTAACGGGAGCCCGATCGGTTCAAGTCCCGCGTGCGTTGCCAACCTCAAAGTCATCACTCAGCCTTCGTTCCAGGAGTTTTAAGACAAGCTGAAAAGGTGGATTGTCGGGAGCTATTTTCCGCCCGCTGCGCGTGCCGCCTGGGGGTGGGTTCCTTTCATTCCCAAAAACCGACCCCACGGTCAACCCCCCCCCTCCGGGGCGTGGGGGTTGTTTTAACCTTGCGGCACTTCCACAGGCACCTGCATTTCGGCCTTTGTCATGATAAAATGGAAGCATGAAAAAAATACGCGTTGCCATAAATGGTTTCGGACGGATCGGCAGAGCGTTCTTCAAAGTGGCGCGACAGCGGCCTGAGCTCGAGGTGGTGGCGGTCAACGATCTCGGTTCCATCGAGAATTTCGCGTACCTTTTGAAGTACGACACGGTCTACGGCCGGAGCGATTTTGAAGTGAAAGTAAAGGACGACAAGACGGGATTTGTCGTCGACGGCCGGGAGTGCCTCTATATCAGCGAAAAGGAACCGACCGCTTTGCCGTGGAAAAAGCTTTCTATCGATGTGGTGGTCGAATCGACCGGTTTTTTCGTGACCTACGAGAAAGCCGCGGTGCACCTCGCCGCCGGTGCACGCCATGTGGTCATTTCCGCGCCGGCCAAAGACGACCCGACGCCGGAACATCCGGGCGCGACCGTGCTTCTCGGGGTGAATGAAGATGCGTTCGGAACCTGCGCCGTGACCTCGAACGCTTCCTGCACCACGAACGCCGGTTCGCCGCTCCTCGCCATCCTCGATGAAGCCCTTGGCATCGAAAAGGCGGTCTTGAACACGGTGCACGGCTACACGGCGAGCCAAGCGCTCGTCGACGGTCTTTCGAAAAAAGATATGCGCGAAGGGCGGGCGGCGGCGCAGAATATCGTGCCGAGCTCGACCGGCGCCGCGATAGCCACGACGAAAGCTCTGACCCAGCTCGCCGGAAAATTCGATGGCATCTCGATACGCGTGCCGGTGCCGGCAGGCTCCATCGTCGACGTGACGTTCGTGGCGAAGAAAGCGACGACCGCCGAGGAGGTAAATGAAATTCTCACTAAGGCGGCAAGCACCGAACGCTGGAAGAATATTTTCGCGGTGACCCGCGAACCGCTTGTCTCTTCCGATATTCTCGGTAGCCGGTTCGCCTCTATCGCCGACCTTGCCATGACCCGCGTCGTCGACGGCAACCTCGTCAAAGTTCTCGGCTGGTATGATAACGAAATGGGTTATACCCACACTTTGGTCGAGCATGTCGTCAAAGCGGGAAGCCGGTAGTCTAAGGCGCAACGCGTTTCTTTGAAAGAAGGATTACCTATAAGCGAAACATATACGTGAAAGTCATAATCGCTTCCGACCACGCCGGGTTTGAGATGAAGGGCGCGCTCCAGCTTTTCCTGAAAGGGAAAGGTTATGAGGTGGTGGATTACGGCCCGCATGAATTGCAGACCGATGACGATTATCCCGATTACGTCGCTCCGGTCGCGCAGATGGTCTCCGAAGACCCCGAAGGGTCGCGCGGCATCATCATCGGCGGTTCCGGCGAAGGCGAAGCGATGATAGCGAACCGTTTCCGCGGCGTCCGGGCGGCCGTGTACTATGGGGAGCCAAAAAGGTCCGACCTTGGATCCGGAGAAAGGTCGGACCTTAACATCATTACGTTGTCTCGCCGGCACAATGATGCCAACATCCTGTCCTTAGGCGCTCGGTTTCTTTCTCGTGATGAAGCGGCGGCTGCCGTCGCGCGCTGGCTTGCCACATCCTTTGCCGGCGAGGAACGGCATCTTCGCCGTATCCAAAAGATCGATGACCTGGGGCCGGCCGCGCCCGCGTCTGCGGAAAATCTATGAGAGAGATTATCCCGGCCATATTGCCGAAAAATTATTTTGACCTCGAAGTGAAGGTGGAAGCCGTCCATGCGGCCGTACGCACCGTACAGATAGATGTATGCGACGGGCGGTTTACGCCTCGGGCAAGCTGGCCGTACGGCCGCAGTCGCGACGGAAAGTTCTCCGACCTCGTGGCGGAAAAAAGGGGCCTGCCATTTTGGGACGAGCTTACGTTTGAGCTGGATATGATGGTCACCGACCCCTTTGCGGTCTTCGACGACTGGATATCCGCGGGCATCCGCCGCTTTATCGTGCACCTCGAGTCGGTCAAGGATTTCGGCGCGGTCATCGAGCGCCTCGACGGCCTTGCCGACGTAGGTTTGGCCTTAGGACTCGACACTCCCGTCCAGGCCGCCGCGCCGTTCATCGCGCATGTCGCGGTCGTCCAATGCATGGGTATCGCAAAGATAGGATTTCAGGGTCAGCCGTTCGATTCGCGGGTGGCCGACCGGGTGCGCCATTTGCGGGAAACATATCCGGAGCTTACAATAAGTGTCGACGGCGGCGTAAGTCTCGCGACCGCCCCGGCGCTCCTCGTTGCCGGTGCGGATAGGCTTGTCGTCGGCTCGGCGATATTTGAAAGCGATAACATCCCTCAAACGATCGCGAAATTCAAGGATTTGGCATAGCGCAGGAATACTTATGGCTCTTGATGATAAAAAAATAGCGCTGTTGGAACGGCAGGCGAACGATATCCGCATTGCCCTCATCGAAGCGCTTGTCGAAGCAGGGAGCGGCCACACCGCCGGTCCTTTGGGCATGGCCGACATATTTGCATACCTTTACTTTCACGGCTTGAACCAGGAACCGGAGGTTCCGACCTGGTCAGAGCGCGACCGCCTCATTCTTTCGAACGGCCATATTGCGCCGGTATTGTACGCGGCAATGTGTTATGCCGGCTACGCTTCGGTCGATGAATTCAAAAAGACCCTGCGCAAGTTCGGCAGCAAGTTCCAAGGCCATCCGCACCGCGATTTTTTCCCGGCGCTTGAAAATAGCTCCGGTCCCCTGGGAAGCGGTTTGTCGCAGGCGGTCGGCATGGCGCTGGCCGAGAGGATCGACCATGGCCGGTCATACCAAAAATATTTTTATTGCCTCATGTCGGACGGCGAGCTGAACGAAGGCAACAGCTGGGAAGGGGCGATGCTTGCCGGAAAGGAACGGCTGGGGAACCTCATCGCGATAATCGACCGCAATAATATCCAGATCGACGGTTTCACCGAAGATATCATGCCTCTCGAGCCCTTACACGAAAAATGGGAGGCTTGGAACTGGCACGTCCAGGAGATCGATGGCCATGATTTCCGCGACATCGATGCGGCGATCGGCGAAGCCAAGGCGGAGTTCGACCGGCCGTCGGTCATCATTGCCCATACGATACCGGGGAGGGGGGTGCCGGCGTTCGAGCGTAAATATGAGTGGCATGGCAAACCGCCGAACAAAGAAGAGGGAGCGATGGCCTTACAAGTATTACGAAACAGAATATGATCATAGCGCTGAAAATTTTATATTGGCTTGGAAACGCCCTTATCCTGTACGGATATTTCACAAAGTCTCTCTTTGATGTCGCGCCGACGCTCCTTATCATCGGTTCGATCATTTGGGTCGTCATCTCGATCGTGTACGGCACAAGTCTGGCGAAGTATGAAGTGACGAGAGGTAGAAAGGGTTCGATGATGTGACTCTATGGCGTTCGACGAAAAAAAAGAACAACCGATTTCTGGAACGATCAGTTACGCTGATTTTGAAAAAGTCGATGTGCGTTGCGGCACGGTCATTGCTGTTGACGATTTTCCCGAAGCCAAGCGCCCGGCTTATAAGCTGACCATCGATTTCGGTTCGGAAGTTGGAATTAGACATTCGTCAGTGCAGATAATAGCCAATTACAAAAAAGAAGAATTGGTCGGCCGGCAGGTAGTCGGTGTCGTAAATTTTCCCCCGAAAAAGATCGGCCCATTTGTTTCTGAATCGCTGACGCTCGGTATCGCAGACGAAAATGGTAATTGTGTTTTATTGTCACCAACCAAACTGGCAAAGATTGGTGCGAGAATGTATTAAAATGTTCAGCCAATCCCAAAAACTAAACCAAAAACTTTTTGATAAAGATGTCGAGCAAGTGCCGACCCGCAAGGGCTTCGGCGAAGGGTTTCTTGCCGCCGGCGAGGCTGATGCGCGGGTGGTAGGGCTTTGCGCCGACCTCACCGAGTCGACCCAGATGCATCTCTTCAAGGAAAGATTTCCCGACCGCTTCATCGAGGTGGGCGTGGCCGAACAGAACTTGGTGACGGTGGCGAGCGGCATGGCGGCGATGGGGAAGATACCTTTTGTCTCTTCGTATGCGACCTTCAGCCCCGGTCGGAACTGGGAACAGATCCGCACGACCATTTGCTACAATAACCGGCCGGTCAAGATCGTCGGTTCGCATACCGGCGTGTCGGTCGGCCCGGACGGCGGCACCCACCAGGCGACCGAGGATATCGCGCTTATGAGGGTCTTGCCGCGGATGGTGGTCATTTCCCCGTGCGATTCTATCGAAGCGAAAAAAGCGACCATGGCGGCCGCAAAGACGGATACGCCGGTCTACCTTCGTCTGGCGCGCGAAAAGACGCCGCTCATCACGACCGCTGATACGCCGTTTGGGATTGGCAAAGCGCAGATTTTCTGGCGGCCCGAAAATAAAGGTAAAACTGTCGGTATCATCGGCACCGGTGCCCTCCTTTACAAAGCGCTCGTCGCGGCGCGGGAGTTGGCCGAAAAAGAAGGGATAGCGGCCACGGTGATGAACGTTGCCACGATAAAACCTCTCGATACGGAGGCGGTCCTTGCTTTGGCGCGCGCCACCGGCGCCCTCGTGACCGTCGAAGAACACCAGGTCGCCGGTGGACTTGGCAGCGCGATAGCCGAGGCATTGGCCGCGCACCAGCCCACGCGGATGGAGTTCACCGGTCTTCACGACGTGTATGGCCAGTCAGGCACACCCGCCGAACTCTTGGCCCATTACGGCATGGACGTGAAGGACATCCTCGCGGCCGCTAAACGAGTATTATCATGAACTATTTTCCCTCTCATACCGCGCACGGTACCCGTCGACGCAAGACTTCCGGCTTCACGCTGGT
>VFSW01006890.1_pt1 | contig 16611 bp, 14 predicted proteins | sample 5358111 | NCBI WGS metagenome assembly VFSW01 (sample SAMN11554181, study PRJNA540505) | mine drainage metagenome | isolation source: sediment from site ElyBrook_90M | place: USA: Ely Copper Mine, Vershire, VT | collected 2017
CCGGCGCCGCGGTGCCTGGCCGGGGGGGTCCCGGTGGGCGGGGGGGGGGGGGGGGGGGGGGTCGATCTGCGTGCGTTCGACGCGTCCGATGATTCCGACCTGGACCGTGGCGAGGCGGCCTACTCTGCCAGCGTCCGGGCGTGTGCGGGGGCGGACACGGCGCGCAGCGTGAGGTTCGAGGTGCGCGCGTCGGCCGGCAAGGTGGACGCGGTCATCGGCGAGGAGACGACCGGGAAAGAGTGAACGGTCACGTCAGGGACGGGCGAGGCGCGCGAGCAGGACGTCGGCCCTGCCGGCGTCGACGTCGCCCACGCAGAGGCGGGTGCCGTCGCGCGAGACGAACAGGACGCGGCAGCGCCCACGCTGACCTGGCGCGACGCTGGTGAGCACGAAGTCGAGGCCCAGACCCAGCGCCACGACGGCCAGGCCCGTCGCGAGCAGGGAGGGGGAGGCTGCGCGTACGCCGTCCACGAAGGTCGCGACGCCGAGGTAGCTCCCGACCGCGAGCGCGAGCAGCCCCGCGTACATGGCGAGGGACGGGTAGCGCACGTCGCGCGTCGCGCGCAGCAGGGCCGCACGAGGTACGAGCACGTCACGGTCGCGCAGCGTGCGCCCGAGCAGCTCGGTGTGGGTCTTGACGCGTACGCCACCCTCGTCGGTCAGCGACACCGCAGCCGGTCGCCGGTATCCGAGCGCGAGCCGCCCCACGGCGCGCCCAGCCGCCAGCACGACGAGCAGCCCCGTGACGGCCAGCAGGGCGGTCGCGATCGGGCCGCGAGGAGCGGTGTACAGCTCGCCCGGCACCGGCGCCGCTCTCTCGCCCTCGACCCGCGCGGCCAGGACGTGAGCGAGCTTGCGGTCGCGAACCTCTCCGGCCTGGGTCGCGGCCTGGCGCAGAGCGCCCTTCGAGGTGGACGCGGCGAGCGCCGCCGCGCCGACGAAGCTCTCGGCGCGGCCGAGTCCGCGCGCGGGGCCCGCAGCCTGATCGGCCCGGCGGATGCGGTCCGCCACGGCGTCCCAGAGGGACGTCGCGGCGTCGCCCAGGGCCCTGTCGAGCAGTCCCGTGGCGTCGAGCGGCGTGTGCGTCGCCAGCCACAGCAGGTCGGCGCCGAGCCGGTCCTCGTCGTCTTGACCCTTGGGCGGGTCGTTCGCGACGGCGTGCGCTGCCAGGGCGCAGGCCAGGGCGCGCTCGGCGTCGTCCTCGGGCCCACGGGAGAGCACGTCGAGGGCGTTGCCGAAGGGGGTCGTGGCCTCGTCGTGGGTGACGCCGAGGTCCGTCGCGAGGTCGCCGACGCGCCCCGCGGGGGGTGCGGCCGTGCGGCTCTCGGCAGCCGTCTTCATGAGGGAGCGGGTGAGCGCCGCCAGGACCCCGAGGCGCGGGTGCTTCGACAGCGCGTCGTAGGCGCGGGCGTCGGCGTCGGCCTCCATCGGATCGGCTCCTCGTCTACCGGAACGACGGCACGGGCGCCAGTATTCACGCCGGGCCCGGCGGAACCGTCCCGGCGCCGTCGCTCGGGGACTGGCGTCCCCTCGAATTCGCCTGGCGCCGAATTTGGCCCTCGGCCCCGGGCTTGGATACACGGAGAGCATGCGCACCAAGGCCGAGCTCCTGTCCCAGCTGCAGACCATGCTCCGCGACGTGTTCAGCGCCGTCGCCGCCGGGACCACGCAGTCCCGCATCGCGCGCGCACACGGCTACGTCGATGGCTTCATGAAGGCGCTGCTCGACGCGGGCGTCGCGGAGCACGCGGAGCTCGTGGCCCTGGTCGCTGCCGAGCGCGAGCGCGTCAGCGGCCCCGCGATCCGTACCGTCGACGCCCGCGACGTGGCGGCAGCCTAGAGTCCGTCAGGGCTGGACGAAGGCCACGTTGCCCGTCACGACGGGCGGATTCATCGTGTGGTCCGTCGCGCGGTACCAGTTCTCGATCATCTGGCTCTGGCTGACGTAGTGCGGGAAGAAGCCGGCGAACTTGCTGGCCTGGGCAATCGCCTTGACCGTCCAGGTGTGTTTGTTGCCCGAGGCAGGGGCGCCGACGGCCTCGCGCAGCGTGCCGGCCGTCGCGTCCTGGTAGACGATGCGGACGTTGCCGCTGCCGTCGACCGTGACGGAGGAGTCGTCGCCCACGATGTGCTGGCCGTCGCTGTTGAGCATGCCGTCCAGGTGCAGACCGTCGTCGACGATCTCGGGCGCGAGCGGCTTGGAGAGGCTGCCGCCGGGCACGTGCATGTACTCCAGCGCCTCGGTCCAGCCGTTCACGTAGCTGATGTGCCAGTCGCCGTTCGTGTCGATGGCGAGCGACGCGCCGACGCCGACGTCGCCGGTGTCCATGCGCGTCGGGCTGTTGTTGGCCCCGATCTGGCCGTCGAGGATGGCGGACGTCCAGTTGCCGCTCTGGCTCACGACGCCGACCAGGTTGCCGCGGGTGCGGTCGTAGACCACGATGCCGATGCCCTGCGGTCCGTCGGCGATGGCCACGTAGTCGCCCGTGGTGTCGGGGTACGTCTGCACGAAGCTGCTGGTGATCGTCGCCTGGCAGGAGGGCCCACCGTCGACCATCACGCACGACTGAGGCGTCGCTCCGATGCCCGCCTCGGACGCGCCGCAATCGGACGGCGTGCAACCCATCACGGGGGCCTGGCACTGGGTCGTCGTCGACACGCACACCGTACCCGTCGCGCAGACCTGGGCGTCGCAGGGAGACTGCGCGTCGACCAGCGCGTTCTGCATGCTCCAGTCGCTCTCCTGCATCGGCGTCGCGACGTTCCCCGTCGCGAGGACCACGCGCGACTGCGCCCAGCCCATCATGCCGGGCTCGTTCACCAGGAACGCGATGACCGGCTTGCCGCTGACGACGAGCATCTTCGAGTAGCGGCCGATGTCGCTGTTGGCCGCCTGCATGACGGTGTGCGCGTGCCACATCTGGCCGCCGTCGGAGGACGACGCGAACTTGAGCGCCTTGTTGGTGGCGTCGTAGTAGCTGATCATCGGGTTGTTGCTGGAGTCGAGCTGGATGCTGGTCCACAGCCCGACGTCGGGCCCGGGGTCGGTCAGACCGTGCCGCCAGCTGTTCGCGGGGTTGGGCGCGCAGTCGCCGTCGCCCGGCTCCGGGGGCAGGCCGTCGACGTCCACCCAGTCGACCTGCTGCTTGCCGGTGTCGTACTTGCCGGCCACCAGATCGCCGTAGAGCAGACCGTTGGTCACGTCTGCGTCGTTGTACCCCGCGATCCAGACGGTCCCGTCGCTGGCGACGGCGTACGACGTGTACTCGCCGATCAAGCCGAGCGCGTCGGGCGGTCCGCAGGGTTGAAGACACCCCGGACCGCAGTTCATGCCGCCGTCCACCCCCGCCTCCTCCTGCGCGGCGGGGTTGCCGCTGTTGCCGCACGAACAGCCCTGCGTGCCCGACATGACGACGCCGAGCGACCCCACGACGAGCGCCCCGCCGGCGCGGCGCCGCCGCGACATCACGATCAGCGAGGCGATGAGGCCGACGGCGGCGAGCACGCCGAGGTGACCGGCGTCGGGCTTGCCGGGCGTGGAGCACCCGCACGAGCTGGCCGACGAGGGAATGGTCGGATCGGGCCGGCCGCGGATCAGTCCGTTGGTGTCGGCCACGTTGCCCGTCTCGTCCGCGACCTGGACCTCGATCGACTGCGCCGACCCGCCCTTGATGGTGGGGAAGGTCGTGTACCCGGCCCAGTCGGTCCACTCGCCGAGGTTGCCGCCCTCGTCGACCAGGCGGTAGCGCACCTTGAGCGCCGTGTCGTCGCTGACGTAGTCGTAGGCGTTGACGGTCACGTCCGACCCCTGCACGTCGAGGGCGACGACGGGCGGCAGGACGTCGATGATGAACGGGATCTGCACCGGGTTCTGGTCCTCGCTCTCGGGGTGGCCCACGACCCGGGCCGCGACGTACAGCGTGTGCTTGCCCTGCAGGAACAGGTACTGATTGTCGACGATGACGTCGGTCGCCGAGTTCCACGCCGAGTGCGGCTGCTCGTCGATCCACCACGCGTACTCGACGGGGTGGGTCGCGTCGGCGTCGGGCGATGACACGGCGACGTGCAGCTTGGGGAACTTGGTGCGGTCGGCCGTCGTGAGCCCCATGGCCTCCGGGTGAATCTCCATCCCGAGCAGGGACGCCTTCGTCTTGATCATCCCGACCTTGGCCGTCGTCAGGTTGGCGAAGAGGCCGATGAAGTAGTCACTGCCCGACTTGAGCTGCTGGAATGCGTCGGCGGGCAGGTTCAGCGCGATGCCGTACTTGGCGAAGGAGCTGTTCAGGTTGATCGCGCTGAAGCCGTTGCCCAGGAACTGGCCGACCAGCCCGCCCAGCAGCGACGACAGCGCCGACGCGAGCTGCGTGGGGTTCTCCCATACGAGGTCGGAGTTGGTCACGGTGGCGTTGGCCGTGGTCAGGTTGCCGATCACCGGGACGATGCCGTCGTTCGGGTTCTTCGGGGTGATGCCGGTCTGCAGGTTGATGGGGACCGTGACGTCCGCGGTGAACGTGAAGGCGCGGACGTAGCGGTCCAGGCTCCACACGTAGAAGTCGATCGCGAAGCTCGGGATCGTGATCTGGATCAGGGCGTTCTTTCCCAGGTCGGCCCCCGTGCCGATGGCGACGCTCGGCGGCTTCTGCGGCCGGGTGGTGATGGCCATGGCGGCCGGCTTGGAGCTCTTGCCGGGCTCGAACGTGAGGTCCTTGACCGACGGCACGACGGCGCTGACGTAGCCCGTGCTGAGCGCCGACACCTGCTCGGTGGAAATGCCCAGGCACAGCATGCCGCTGTTGTAGACGCTGGTCGCTGCGTAGGTGAGAAAGCGCCCCGACAGCGCGAACTCGAGGTCGGGCCCGGCGTCGAGCGACCAGTTGGGCAAGGTGTCGGTCTGCAGCTGCATCGGGATGGGGATGCCCTGGGGGATGGGGTTCTGGGCGACCGGCACGCAGTTGGTCGGCGGGTTGGCGAGCATGCCGCCGAGCATTCCCAGGGTCAGACCGTTGGGCGTGTAACCCGTGGTCGGTGCGGGGCTCGGGGTGGTGCACATCCCGTTCGTCAGGACCTGGTTGGGCGCGCAGTTGGGGGCGGTCTGGGCGGCGCCGGCCGCGGCGAGCACCAGATCGACCGCCGCGGTGTTGCCGGGCGAGTACTTGGCGACCAGGTTGCCGAGGTCCAGGTGCCCGTCGAGACCGAGCAGCGTCGGTACGCAGGTGCCGGGGCTGGACGCGAAGACGCAGGTCCCGGCGTCGTTGTCGACCGTGCCGTCGGGGCACGGCGGGGTGGTCAGCGGGTTGGCCTTGGTGCAGAGCTGCTTCTGCAGCTCCGTCTTGAGCGTGCTGGTCAGCGGTCCGGTGACCTGGCTGACGATGGTGCTCTTGAGCAGGTTGGCCACGCTCGCGCAGAGGCTCCCGCAGATCTGCACGATGCTCGAGTCGATGTTCGCGTTCACGACCGCGTTGTCGGTGTCGATGATCGAGTATCCGTCGCGCGGCGAGAGCGTCTCGCTGATGATGGGCAGGACCGCCGTGACGGGCACGTCGGCGTAGGTGACCGCCGGGGAGTTGCCGTTGCAGCCGCCGTTGCCCACGCCGATGTCGAGCCCACAGGCGTTGATGCCGAAGATCTGCAACTCGACGGGGATGTCGTCGATCTTCACCGGGACGGTGCCGGAGATCTGGAGCGCGGGCTCCATGTTGGGCCCGTTGGTCGAGGCGATGGAGTCGATGTGCAGCCTGGCGCCCGGCAGGTTGATGTCGGCGACGCACTGGCCGGCGCTCGGGCTCTGGCAGATGTTCGCGGTGGCGATGCCGGCCAGGTTGGTCGAGCTCGGGCCGATGGCGAACGTGATGGGCGGGGTGCTGCCTCCGTCGCCGCCGGCGCCTCCGTCTCCGAGGACGTCGCCCGCCACCGTTCCCAGGTTGTTCCCAATGAAGTCGAGACCCGGGCGCGTGAGGCGCACCGAGGCGGAGTTCGGGATCACGTCGTTCTGAGAGAACCCCTGGGGGAGGGGGGTCATCCCACACCCGGCACACCCGCTGCATCCGCTGCCACTGCACGCGGCGACCAGGATCATCAGCAGGACGAAGAACGCGGGACGCAACGACCAACGAAGCATGCAACCCTCCAAGAGCACGGTGCGTACGGGCACGAACGCGAGGCAGACCTCACCCGAGCGGCCCCGCGAGAGACGGTTCTAGCCTAGCCGAAAAAGGATAACCGCGGATCCCTGCCGGCGGTGGGGGCGTCAGGGAGACGTTGCCGGCGGGGTGCAACAAGGCCGTGAAAGAACGGGGCGCAGGGCAGGTGCTGGTCGGTCGAGGACGTGGGGCGGGCGAGCGCGTCGCACACTTCGCGAGGGTGTTCGACAGCGAACACGACCGTTGCGCCCGCCCGCTCCTTCACCGCCCTACTTATGGAGAGACACGAGCGAACGATGGTTGGTTCTTGTGGGCATGGCCTTGCTGTTGGTTGAGGTAACTTTCCGAAACACGGCTCCTTTTTCGACGACTTGTCCTTTCTGATGGCTGATTTCGTCACTCACTTTCATGAGCGACGAGGAAGGATTGACGATCGACGATTTCACTCGAATGGCTGTCGATCCGACGAGGATGGCCGGCGATTTCATTCGAGTGACCGGCGATCCGAGAACGGCGACCGACGATTTCATTCGAGTGACCGGCGATCCGAGAACAGTGACCGCCGATTTCATTCGAGTGACCGACGATCCGAGAACGGTGGCCGACGATTTCATTCGAGTGACCGACGATCCGAGAACGATGACAGCCGATTTCATTCGAGTGGCCGTCGATCCAGCAGCAATGACCGGCGATTTCACTCGAGTGACCGACGATCCAGCAGCAATGACCGGCGATTTCACTCGAGTGATCGACGATCCCGGAATGATGGCCGGCGATTTCGACCCTGCTTCGCCCCCGAGGACTTGCGACCCCTCACCCGCGCCCGAGGGCGATGCTGCGTCTCGACTGCGCGCCTACTGGCCCGCGGCGTCGGCCGGCGAGCCCGAGTCGCCCGCGCCGCCGTCGCCGCCGATGACCTGCCCCATGCACGCGGGCTGGTTCGGCGTGGCGCTGATCTTCGCCGCGCTGGCCGCGAAGGTCGCGGAGAGCCAGTAGCTGTCGGCGCAGCCGCCGGGCTTGTTGGTCGTCGAGCAGAAGTCGCCCGTGACCATGACCTTGCCGTTGGCATCCTTGGGGCAACGCTTCTCGTTCGGGTTGCTCTGGTCGGTCGTGGCCGGGCTCGCGAGCAGGACGCAGAGCGACTCGGCCAGCTGCGGCACGTCGACGCTGTCGGCGTCGTCGACGGTGATGAGGCCACCCAGAGAGCCCGCGGTGGTCCAGCGCACGCAGGTCGTGTCGTCCGTGTCGACGCAGTAGGCGGGGTTGCCGCCGCTCGCGGCGACCGGGGTGACGGCGTTGGAGTTGTAGCTGCCGATGCAGTTGTGGTCGGCCGACAGGGTGACGTTCTTCACCGCCGCGTTGCTGAGCGGCAGCACGACGACGCTGGGCGCGGTGGTGCCCATCTGGACCGCGCTGCTCGCCACGAAGATGGGAACGTAGAGCTTGGGGATCATGGCCGACGAGTACGAACCGTCGCTGTTCGTCGTCAGGTCCACCGTGACCGGCCCCACGTTCAGGCCCTCGATCGTCGCGTTGACGAAGCAGTAGCCCGCGCCGAACGGATCCATCGTTGGCGGCGCGCACCCCGTCGTGACCTTGTTGTTGGCCGTGTCCAGCTGGATGAGCCAGTTGAACGTTCCCGTGCCGCCCTCGCCGCACTGGTAGTCGAGGTTGATTCCCTCGTCGATCACGGTCTTCTGCACGAAGGTGCTGGACGGAGGCCGGAAGGCCAGCGCCGGAGGCGCCGTGACCAGCAGCTTGCGCATGCGCAGATTGGCGACGCTCTGCCCGGAGTTGTCGGCCATCGCGAGGCATGCCGAGTCGCTCTTGCAAGGCATGGTGTTGCAGGTGCCCGACGCCGGGGAGCAGAGGGCGGCGTCCGGCGCGAAGGGCAGGCAGTTCGGCGCCGGGAACTCGCCCGGGTTGGTGGTGCACTGGCCCCCGGTCGCCGTGGGCGGCGGTGGCGGCGGCGACGAGCTGCTCGAGCACGCGAACATCGCGACCAGCACCCCCACCGCACACGTGGAAACACCCAAGCTGAAGCAGGTCCTGTAGCCAAGGCTCTTCATCCGCACGCCTCCCGAGCGGCGCAGCCTAGCACTTGCCCGCTTCAACCGGGTAGCGACAGCTCGCCCCCGTGGTCGACCAGCCGGGCGAAGGCGGCGATGCGGGCGCCGAGCTCGGAGCGGGTCAGCGAGAGCAGGCGCGACGGTCCGATCCCCTCGACGCAGAAGCTGCCGAGCGAGGCCGCGAAGTACAGGGCCTTGCGCAGGGTGGACGCCGTGACCTCGCCGCGCGCGGCGAGGTAGCCGAGCAGGCCCCCGGCGAACGAGTCGCCCGCGCCCGTGGGGTCGAGCACCTCCTCGAGGGGGTAGGCGGGCACGAAGAACGTGCCGGACTCGTCGAAGAGCAGCGCCCCGAACTCCCCGCGCTTCACGATGAGCATGGACGGGCCGCGCTTGCGGATGTCGGCCGCTGCGCGCACCAGGTTGTGGATGCCGGACAGCTGCCGCGCCTCCTCGTCGTTGATGACCAGCAGGTCGATGCGCGCGAGCATCTGCGCCAGCGCCGTGGGCTCTCCGGAGATCCAGAAGTTCATGGTGTCGGCCACCACGAGGCGGGGCTTCTGCACCTGGTCGAGCACGTCGAGCTGCAACTTGGGGTGGATGTTGCCGAGCAGGACGAACGGGCTCGACCGGTAGGCCGCGGGGATCTTCGGGGAGAAGTCGGCGAAGACGTTGAGCTGGGTATCGAGCGAGGTGCGGCTCGCCAGGTCGCTCGAGTAGCGGCCGTGCCACCGGAACGTCTTGCCCTGGGCGCGCTCGACGCCCGCGGTGTCGATGCCGCGGGTGCGCAGGCCCTCGAGGTGCGCCTCGGGGAAATCGGTTCCGACGATGCCGACGACGCGGACGCCTCCTCGGGCGAGCTGCGAGGCCGCGAGGGACGAATACGTCGCCGCACCGCCGAGCACGTCGCGGTGCTCGCCGGAGGGCATGTCGAGGTCGTCGAACGCGATGGAGCCGACGATGAGCAGGGGATGGGCGGGGGTGGTCACGGCTTGCCTCTCACTTCTTCAGGTACTTGCCGACGAGCCAGTCGAGGCGCTCGTGCGCAGCGGGGGGGATGCGATCGGGGGCGGTCATGATGGCGGCGGCGAGGGCCGCGCTGGCCTTGCTGGCCTTGGGGTCGGGCAGGGCGCGCGACAGCTCGACGACCGCGCGACGCGCGGCGACCACGTTCTTCTTCATGACCGCGAGCACGGCCTCGACCGTGACGTCCTCTTCGCTCTCGTGCCAGCAGTCGTAGTCCGTGGCGAGCGCGAGCAGCGCGTACGGCAGCTCGGCCTCGCGGGCCAGCTTGGCCTCGGGCAGGGCCGTCATGCCGATGACCGACACGCCCCAGGACCGGTAGAGCAGGCTCTCGGCCCTCGTGGAGAACTGCGGGCCCTCGATGCACACGTACGTGCCGCCCGCGTGGACCTTCGCCCCGGCGCGGCGCGCGGCTCCGGCGAGGGCCTCGGCCAGGTGCTCGCACACGGGATCGGCGAAGCCGACGTGGCCCACGACGCCGTCCTCGAAGAACGTGGACGGGCGGCGCTTGGTCAGGTCGATGAGCTGGTCGGCGACGACGAAGTCACCCGGGGCGATGGCCTCTTTCATGGATCCGACCGCGCTGATGCTCACCAGGTGGGTGGCCCCGAGCTTTTTCAGCGCGCACACGTTGGCCCGGTAGGGGATCTCGTGCGGCGCGAGGCGATGCCCCCGGCCGTGTCGCGGCAGGAAGAGCAGGGTCACGTCGCCGAGGCGCCCCCGGACGACGGAGTCGCTCGGCTCGCCGTAGGGCGTCGAGACGCGTGTCTCCTCGACCGCCTCGAGCCCCTCGATGTCGTACAGACCGCTGCCCCCGATGATGCCCAGGACGTGACCGCTCATGCTCTTGCCTCGCAGACTCGGATCGGCTCAGCCCAGCTTGCCCGTGCGCAGCAGCGCCTCGGCCAGCGGGGACCGCCGGCGACGTCTAGCGCCTTCCGCGACGACGATCGAGCGAAGCTCGTCGAATGCGTGGTCCAGGGCGTCGTTGACCACCAGGTAGTCGAACAGGGCATAGTGCTCGATCTCGAGCTGCGCGGCCGTGAAGCGCTTCTGCACGGCCTCCTCGGTCTCGCTCGCTCGCCCGCGAAGTCGCCGCTCGAGCTCCTCCATCGACGGCGGCAGGATGAAGACCGCGGTCACGTCCTCGACCTTCGACTTGATCTGACGCGCGCCCTGGTAGTCGATGTCGAAGATGAGGCCCGAGCAGCCGGCGATGGCCTTGGCGCGCTCGATCTCGGCGACCGAGGTGCCGTAGAGGTTCCCGTGGACCTCGGCCCATTCGAGAAACGCCCCGCGGCGCACCAGCTCCTGGAAGGCGCCGCGATCCACGAAGTGATAGTCGCGGCCGTCGACCTCGTTGGCGCGGGGGGCGCGGGTCGTGTGCGAGACGCTGAAGCGCAGGTCCGTCTGCGACTCGAGCAGCTTGCGCGTGAGCGTGGTCTTGCCGGCGCCGCTGGGGGACGACAGCACGAGGAGGAGGAAGTCGCGGCTGGGGATCATTCGACGTTCTGCACCTGTTCCCTCATACGCTCGATCTCGGCCTTCGCCTCGACGATTGCGTGCGCGATGGTCGCGTCGGGGCTCTTGGCGCCCACCGTGTTGGCCTCGCGGGCCAGCTCCTGGAGCAGGAAATCGAGGCGCCGGCCCACGGCCTCGTCGCTGCCGAGCAGTCCGGCGAACTGGGCGCAGTGGCTCTCGAGGCGCGTCAGCTCTTCGCAGACGTCGCTGCGCTCCGCGAACAGCACGATCTCCTGCTCGAGGCGCGCCGGGTCGAGCTCGAGGTCGGTGGCGGCGCGGAGCCGCTCGGCCCTGTCGCGCAGGCGCTTGCGGTGGGTCTCGATCACCTCGGGGGCGCGCTTCTCGACGTCGCGCGCGAGCTGCCGGACCCGGGCGAGGCGCTTCACGAGGTCCTCGCGCAGAGCCGCCCCCTCGTGCGTGCGCATGGCGTCGAGCGCGACGACCGCCGCATCGAAGGCCGTCCGGGCCGCGGCGCGCAGCCGCTCGAGCTCGCGGTCGACGGTCGAGACGAACAGCTCGGGGATGGCACCCAGCAGGGACAGCGGGACGTCGCTGCCGGGAGCGAGCTCGTCGCGCAGCTCCTTCAGGGCCTGGAACGCGGCGCGGGCACGGTCCCTGTCGAGCACCGGCGCCCCCAGCGTCACGCCGTCCACCCGGACGGCCACCTCGTAGCGCCCGCGCGCGAGCTTCTCGCGCGCCAGCTGCTCCACGAACGAGATCAGATCGCCCAGCTCGCGGGGCAGCCGCACGCGCACGTCGAGGAAGCGGTGGTTGACGCCGCGAATCTCGACGGCGAGCTTGCCGGTCCCCACCGGCGCCTCACCGAGCCCGAACCCGGTCATGCTGCGCATGCGATCGGCTACGGACGGTATCACAGGCCTTTTCGGCGCTTCACCTGCTCGAGCACCTTGGCGTATTCGATCTCCCAGTCCCGCGTGCCCTCGCGAACGTGGCGGAGCTGGGCCCTGACCTCGGCGTCGAGCGAGTCGTCGACGGCCATGTGCTTCTTGAACACGGGCGCCATCTTGCGGCGCAGCTCGACGTCGGCCGCGAAGACCTCGTCGACGTTGTTCGAGTGCATGAGCATCTCGACGACCTGGTCGAGCAGGTAGTCGAGCGTCTCGTCGCCCACCTTGATGCCCTTCTCGTCGGCCACCATCGCGCGCACGCGCTGGTAGTCGGCGTTCGACTTGCCGGTGCGCTCGAGCACGTCCTTGGCCCGCTCGTTCACCTCGCGCTCGTCGGACAGGTACTGGTTGAGGACGGCGGCGATGTCGGCCTCGACCTCCTTCGGACTCTCGGCCTCGATGTCCTTGGCGGCGAGCAGGGCACGGACCGTCTCGGTGGCGATGGGGGCAACCTTGCCGCTGTAGAGGCGCATGGGGCCCCCTCTTACCCCGTTACTTCTTCTTCCGCACGTCCGGAGCGACGGGAATCTGACCCTGCGATTCGCCGGCGCCCCCGAGCTGCAGGCGACGCATCACCGCCTTCTTCTGGCGCTCCTTGTACTTGGCGTGGGAAGCGTCGCCCAGCTCGTTGTGCGATTCGGTGTCGCGGTCGACGATCTGGAACTCGCAGATGACGAAGATGACGTCCCCCAGGGGGGCCGCGCTGTCGGGGGCGCGGTCCATGATTCGGGCGGGAAGGCGCACGGGCATGTCCACGACGAAGTGGATGATCCGGTACTCGTCGGCCGAGAACTTGTTGTCGCTGGGGGTGAGATCCGGTCCGTCCGAGCCGTGCGTCTGCATCTGCCCGAGCAGGGGGCGAAGCGAGGTCTTCTCGACGTACTGCCGGAACGAGAAGACCGAGTTGATGCTCTGCCCGGGCACCACGTAGTTGAAGGGGAAGAGCTTCTTGGTCAGGTACTGCAGGACCGGGAAGATGTCGTCGCGGGTCCGTGTGACGATCCGGAAGCGCAGCTTGTCGAAGATCTGCGCCGCGATGGTCTCCTGCTTGCTCATCAGCTTCGTGACGAGCGAGTCCTTGTGCTTGCGCCCGCCAACGAACTCGATGATCGGAAAGCTGCCGGCCAGCATCCCGCCGATCACGCGGTAGACCTTCTCCTCGACGATGTGAAACACCTCCTGGTTCGACATCGGCAGGAGGAAGAGCAGCTCGCGCCCGTCCAGGTGGTGGATGATGTGCATGCACTTGAGGATGGTGCACGCGCACATCGCGCGGTGACCGCGGCCCGAGGCGAGCAGCATCAGCTCCGGGACCGTGGAGCGCTCCACGGGGCGCGGGATGGGATAGTCGAACTGGCGGCGCAGGTAGGCGATGGCCTCGGACTTCACGTGCTCCATGCGCGTCCGGTCCCCGGGCAGATCGGGGCGAAGCTCGTGGGCGACCAGGAACTCGCGCACGTCGTCGTCGCCGGTGAGGTCCAGCTTGCGCCAGTCGATGACCGAGTCGCCCCGCAGGATGAGGCGGATGGCCTCGAGGTCGGCCAGGGTGAACTCGTCGAGCGGCTTGAGTCGCTCGGTGGCCTCGCGGTTCGTGTCGTTCATGGTCGCTATCGTCGCGAGGACGTTAGCGCGAATCCCGCTGGGGCTAGACCGTCTCGTGCAGATCCGCGGGGGGCGGGGCCGGAGAGGGCTGAGCCGTACGTCGCCCGAGGCTGAGCGTGCCCACGAAGATGCAGAGCGTGACCGCCAGGACCGCGCACTGGCCCAGGAAGGCTCCCGAACAGCCGGCGACGGCGATGGGGGCGATGGCCGCGAGGTACCAGGGGGTCAGCTTCATGTGGGTTTCTCCTGCAGGGGATTGCGGCGGAGCCAGGTGACTCCGTCAGCACCTACATGTAAGCGAAGTTACGACACCCCTTGGAGGGGAAGCAAACTTCTACAGATCAGGTGGGTGCCACCGCAAGCCCAAAGCGACCGACTTCCTCTTCACGAGTCATTCCAGTGAGTCCGTGTAGGTGCCGGAAAGGTCTCACGATTCGACAATGATTCGGGATTGTCGCGTTTGCTCGCTTGCCGGGCCCTCACGAGGGGTGTGGCCGCCGATACACGCCGGCGCGTGCCGACCCGGGAAACCGTGGTCGGGCGGTCCGTTCCACGCGGTAGGAATCGTTGCGAGCCCAAGCGACGACGGTTTATCGTCGATTCGTGGCCGCATGGACCATGACGCGGCGCGCGGGCTCCGCGTTGGGGAGTGGCGGGGCGCTCCTGGGCTGCACGTCCATCGACCCCGGCCCCGCCCTCGTGGTCCCCAACGCGACCTTCGACCCCGACTACTTCTATTGCCACGTCGAGCCGCAGTTCATCTTCGCGCCGAGCTACCAGTGCGGGTCGGGCAAGCCGGGGGACAACAACCAGTGCCACTTCTCGTCGGCGGTCACGGGCATGGCCCTCGTCGCCCACCCACCCATCGACTGCGGCGGCGGCGACCACCCCGTCGACATCACGCAGATCACGTCGGACGCCAGCAATGACTACTCCGCCATCTCTACCGAGATGAGCGCCGACTGGATGAACTCCGCCTTGTACGTGCGCCCGCTGGGCAACACGCACCCGCGGGCGATCTTCACGAGCTCGGACCAGAACGTCATCAACATCCTGTCGACGTGGGCCGCCAAGCAATGAGGCGGCTGCGCATCGGAGTGGCCGTCGCGGGGCTCGCGCTGGGCTTCGTCGCGGCGAGCCCTGCGGTCGCGCGGGCCGCCGACGCGGCGCAGCCCGAGCCCGAGGCGTTCGCGCGCGTGGTGGTCGACTCCGCGGAGCTGCGGACGGGACCCGGCGTGAGCTACCGCGTGCTCTACGTCGCGCACCGGGGCGAGACGTTCGCGCTCGACGGACGGCCCGGCGCAGGCTTCTGGCTGCGGGTGCTCCTGCCCGACGGTCGCTCGGTGTACGCGCTGGGCGACGAGGTCCAGCCCTTCGCCGTCAACCCGAACGACGAGGGGGCCCCGTCGCGCCCGGGCTTCTTCTCCCCACCCCCGCTGGAGGGCTCGCGCGGCGGCCTCGCGCTGATGGGCGGTCTGCTCAGTCTTCCGCCGTCGGTCGGGGCCGCGGCCAGGAGCTACGGCTACCTCGAGGCGCGCCCCTCGCTCGTGCTCCACAAGACCGTGAGCCTCGAGGGCTTCGTGGGCGATGGCCTGACCAGTCAGGGCACCCAGCTGCTCTACGGCGGCGGCGTGGCCATCTACCTGGCCCCCGACTGGCCCGTCTGTCCGTTCCTGGGCCTGTTCGCGGGAGGGCTCAGCGTGCTTCCCACGGCCGACTCGTTCGTGCTCAAGCGCGAGGACCTGTACCTGGCGCGCGAGGGCGGCGGCATCCTGCTGGCGCTGCGGAACCGCATCCTGGTCCGCGTCGAGGTCACCAACCTGTCGCTGTTCAGCGCCGACTCGTACAAGAACGCGCAGACGTACTCGGGCGGCCTCGGGGTGTATTTCTAGGAGTCGATCATGCGCGCGCCCTTCCTCTCCTTGCTCCTCGGCCTCGCTTGCCTGCTGCTGCTCGCAGGCTGCGCCACGGTCAAGCCCGAGCAGCGCGCCATCCTGGCCGATCCCACGATGCAGTTCGACGCCGACGGCAAGCACGAGGCGCCCCTGCGCCACGCGCTCGAGAACCGCGAAGGATCGATGGGCGGCACCGGGGTGCAGGGCGGAGGGTGCGGGTGCAACTGAGCGGGCGGGTCGCGCTCGTCGCAGCCCTCGGCGCGGCCACGGCGGCCGTCGCCGGGACCGCGCGCGCGCAGCTCGTCGACTTCGACACCACCCACTCGGTCTTCCAGGAGTCGCCCACCCGGAGCAACATGTTCGTCTACTCGCCCTCGGCCTCCATCGCGGCCCGGCCCTTCACGTGGCTCGAGGTGGGCGGCGGATGGCAGGCCGACGTCGTGTCGGGCGCGAGCGTGGCGACCAAGGCCGGAAGCGCTTACGGCGCCACGCACAACGCCGACGTCGTCACGACGGCGAGCGTCCACGACTTCCGCAACGTGGCCCTGGGCGACGTCACCCTCAAGGGAGACAACACCTCGCTCACCGCCGGCTACTCCTACGGCATCGAGCACGACTACCAGTCCAACTCGCTGAACGTGAGCGCCCGCACCGACGCCTTCCAGCACGACACGCAGTTCGAGCTCGCCTACGCCCACAACTTCGACGAGGTGTGCAACCGCGTCCAGGACACCGCCCTGCAGAACCAGCCCACCCAGTGGACGGCGCTCGAGAACTCCGCCGGCTGCTTCTCCGGGGCGTCCAACCGGACCCTCGACGACATCTCCGTCGACACCTACGAGGCCAGCTGGGCGCAGTCGTGGACGCCGGTCCTCGAGACGCAGCTCACCTACAGCGCGCAGCTCGTCGACGGCTTCCAGAGCGACCCGTACCGCAGCGTGATCATCGGCGAGGGCATCAAGGCCCAGGAGCACGTCCCCAACGACCGCGCGCGCGAGGCGCTCATCGCCCGCGGTGCGTACTACCTGCGGTCGATCAGGGGCGCCATCCGGCTCTCGCTGCGCGCGTACCACGACACCTGGGCCATCGACAGCGGCACCGCCGAGCTCGAGCTCGAGAAGTCACTCGGCGAGTCCGTGCGCCTGATGCTGCGCGGCCGCGTGTACCGCCAGGACGGCGCCTTGTTCTGGAGCGACGACTACGCCGCCGGCGGCCCGCCTCTGGGGCAGAAGGGGCAGTACTTCACGGGCGACCGGGAGCTCTCGCCGTTCTGGAGCTGGCTGGGCGGGCTCCGGGCGGTGTGGACGTGGGCGCCGACCGGCAAGCGCATCCTCGGGATCATCCAGACCCTCAAGCTCTCGGCCTCGGGGAGCATCGAGGGGTTCTCGTACGACCAGTACACGCTGGCGGGCGTGCCCATCTCGAACGCGTTCGCGTACGTGGGGACGGCGAGCCT